>CAFBMW010000052.1_pt1 | contig 21703 bp, 20 predicted proteins | sample 7269061 | NCBI WGS metagenome assembly CAFBMW01 (sample SAMEA6814074, study PRJEB35770) | uncultured Nocardioides sp. | biome: Freshwater; feature: Freshwater reservoir; material: water | place: Czech Republic | collected 2017-05-23 | depth 30m m | reverse complement strand
GTCCGCGACGCGGTGCTCGTGCGCCAGCTCGACTTCAACCAGCAGCACGACCTGTCGGGCTGGAAGGGCTTCTACATGTACCGCAACCTCTTCGTGGTGCACCTGCGCCACGGGGAGAACGCGCTCGTGCGGGCCAAGCCGTGGCTCATCACCCTCGCGGTGGTCCTGCTCAGCCCCCTGCGCGGCGGCCGGGCTGAGGCCCGCAACGTGATCCGGGCCATGGCCTCGGCGCGGGGCATGCGCCGCCTCACCGACTCCGCACGTCCCCCTCGATAGACTCACCCAGCGCATCTCACCCACAGGAGTTCATCCCTTGTCCCAGGGCCCCACGCACGACACGGAAACGCTTCCCGACCTCGTCATCGTCGGCGCCGGACTCTTCGGCCTCACGATCGCCGAGCGCTGCGCCGAGGAGCTGGGCCTGCGGGTGCTCATCCTCGAGCGCCGCCACCACCTCGGTGGCAACGCCTACAGCGAGCGCGACCCGGAGACCAACGTGGAGGTGCACAAGTACGGCGCGCACCTCTTCCACACCTCCAACGAGCGCGTGTGGGAGTACGCCAACCGGTTCACCTCCTTCACCGACTACCGGCACAAGGTGTTCGGCAAGTACCAGGGGCAGGTCTACTCCCTGCCGCTCAACCTGGCGCTGATCAACCAGTTCTTCGGCAAGTCCCACACCCCCGACGAGGCGCGCGCGCTCATCGCCGAGCAGTCGAGCGAGGTCGCCACCGAGGACGCCTCGAACCTCGAGGAGAAGGCGATCAGCCTCATCGGGCGCCCCCTCTACGAGGCGTTCATCAAGGGCTACACCGCCAAGCAGTGGCAGACCGACCCGACCGAGCTGAGCGCGGACATCATCACGCGCCTCCCGGTCCGCTACACCTTCCAGAACGGCTGGTTCAGCGACACCTACGAGGGCCTGCCCACCGAGGGCTACACCGCGTGGCTGACGAAGATGGCGGACCACCCGAACATCGAGGTCCGCCTGGAGACCGACTTCTTCGCAGTGGCCGACGAGTTCAAGGGCAAGGTCCCGATCGTCTACACCGGCCCGGTCGACGAGTACTTCGGCAACTCCGAGGGCCGCCTGTCGTGGCGCACCGTGGACCTGGAGGAGAGCGTCGTCGACACCGACGACTTCCAGGGCACCGGAGTGGTCAACTACAACGACCAGGACGTCCCCTACACGCGCATCATCGAGTTCAAGCACTTCCACCCCGAGCGCGAGAAGACCCACCTGCCCGGCAAGAGCGTGATCGTCCACGAGTACAGCCGCTTCGCGGAGGAGGGCGACGAGCCCTACTACCCGGTGAACACCGCCGACGACCGCGCCAAGCTGCTGAAGTACCGCGAGCTGGCCAAGGCCGAGCCGATGGTGCTGTTCGGCGGGCGCCTGGGCACCTACAAGTACCTCGACATGCACATGGCCATCGGCGCCGCGCTGTCGATGTACGACAACAAGCTCAAGCCCCACTTCACCGAGGGCGCGGAGCTGACCAGCGGAGGCATCGAAGCATGAGCACCACCCCCACGGCCACCAGCGCGGACACGGAGAAGCAGACCGTCACCCGGCTCCTCCAGCGGCAGATCCTGCCCACGGACCGCGACACCGACGTCTTCCCGCTCTACGTCGACCTCGAGGAGGCCGTGCTCGACACCGACCGGCACGAGGTCGGCGGCAGCAAGGCGGCCAAGGACCTCAACAACGCCGCCATCCGGCAGTCGACCTCGACGGGGCGCAAGCTGCACCCCGACCAGATCCGCTCGCGCACCGAGCTGCGGCTCGAGCCGTCCCAGCTGCTGTCCTTCGGCACCTACTTCAACGCCTTCCCGGCGTCCTACTGGCGCCGCCACACCGTCGTCACCGACGTCGAGCTGACCGTCCGCGTGAGCGGTGCCGGCTCGGTCGTCACCGTCTACAAGTCGATGGCGCGCGGTCACGCCCAGCGGGTGGAGTCCGCCGTCGTCGGGGGAGAGGCGGGGACGTTCACCTTCGACCTGCCGCTCAAGCCGTTCGTCGACGGCGGGTGGTACTGGTACGACGTCGTCGCTGGCGACCACGGCGCCGTCGTCGAGGGTGCCGAGTGGAACGCGCAGGTCCCCGCCGACCGCGCCGAGCACGGCACGGCCGACATCTGCATCACCACCATGAACCGCCCCGACTTCTGCGCCAAGCTGCTCACCCAGCTCGGTGAGGACGAGGTGCTGGCCCCCTACCTCGACACCGTGATGGTGATGGAGCAGGGCAAGGACCTCGTGGCGGACTCCGAGTTCTTCCCGCACGCCCAGGAGGTGCTCGGCGACCGCCTCAGGGTGCTCGTCCAGGGCAACCTCGGCGGCTCGGGCGGCTACGCCCGCGGCCAGCTGGAGAGCGTGCGCAAGGGCACCGCGACGTACGCCCTGATGATGGACGACGACGTCGTCTGCGAGCCGGAGGGCGTGATCCGTGCGGTCACCTTCGGCGACCTGGCCAAGCGGCCGACCATCGTCGGTGGCCACATGTTCAACATCTACAACCGCTCGCAGCTCCACTCCTTCGGCGAGATCGTGCAGCCGTGGCGCTTCTGGTGGCAGACGCGTCTCGACGGCTACAGCCAGTGGGACTTCGGCGCCCGCAACCTGCGCTCGTCTCGCTGGCTGCACAAGCGTGCCGACGTCGACTTCAACGGCTGGTTCATGTGCCTGATCCCGCGGGTCGTGCTCGAGGAGGTCGGGCTTTCGCTGCCGGTCTTCATCAAGTGGGACGACTCCGAGTTCGGCCTGCGCGCCAAGGAGGCCGGCTACCCGACGGTGTCCTTCCCGGGTGCCGCGGTGTGGCACGTGCCGTGGACGGACAAGAACGACGGCGTGGACTGGCAGTCCTACTTCCACCAGCGCAACCGCTTCATCGCCGCGCTGCTGCACTCGCCGTACGACCGTGGCGGGCGGATGGTGCGCGAGAGCTTCAACCACCAGGTCAAGCACCTCGCGTCCCTGCAGTACTCCACCGCCGAGCTGCGCCACCTGGCGCTGGAGGACGTGCTGCGCGGCCCCCACGCCCTGCACGGCGAGCTGGGGACCAAGCTCGCCGAGATCAACGCCTTCCGCAAGCAGTTCGTCGACGCCCAGCTCGTCGAGGACCGCGACGACCTGCCGCCGGTGCGCCGCAAGAAGCCCCCGAAGAAGGGCAAGTCCGACATCGAGATCCCGGGGCGGCTCAGCACGCTGGTGGCCGCCGGCCTGGCGCCGCTGCGCCAGCTGCGACCGGTCCGCGAGATGTCGCGCCAGTACCCCGAGGCGGAGCTCCCGTCGATGGACTCGGGCTGGTTCAACCTGGTCAAGTACGACTCGGCCGTGGTGTCGATGAACGACGGCAGCTCGGTCGCGCTCTACCAGCGCGACCCGGCCCACTACCGCGACCTGATGAAGCGCACCGTGGAGATCCACCGGCGCTTCCACCGCGAGTGGCCCGAGCTGGCCCGCCAGTACCGCGAGGCGCTGGGGGAGATCACCTCGCCCGAGGCGTGGGAGAAGACCTTCGCCCCCTACACCGATCAGCGCGACGGTGACGAGTGAGCAGGCCGTGAGCACGCCCCCCGTCGGGCGCCGCCGACCCACCTCCGCCGAGCTGGAGGCGCTGCCGCTGGCGCCGCCGGCGGCGACCGGCCTCGCCGAGGTCGTACGCCGTCGCTACCTGCTCGGCATGCTGGTGCGCAACACCATCAAGTCGCGCTACCAGGGCACGGTGCTGGGCTGGGTGTGGAGCTACCTGCAGCCGGCGATCCGGTTCTGCATGTTCTACTTCCTGTTCCAGGTGATGATCGGCCGCGGCGCCGGGATGGAGAACTTCGCCATCCACCTGTTCGCGGGCATGGTGATCGTCCACTTCTTCACCGAGACCTTCAACGGCGGCACCCAGTCGCTGGTGCAGAACCGCTCGCTCATCACCAAGCTGCCCGTGCCACGGGAGATGTTCCCGGTCGCGCGCATGCTGGTGGCCGCGTGGCACACCGTGCCGATGCTGATCATCCTGCTCATTCCCTGCCTGTTCCTCGGCTGGCGTCCCGACGCCGTCGGGATGGCGGCCGCTCTGCTGGGCTTCACCCTCACGGCCGCCCTCGGGCTCGCGCTGGGGCTGCTGTTCAGCGTGGGCAACGTCTTCATGCGCGACATCGGCAAGGTCGCCCAGACCCTCACGCAGTTCGTCACCTTCAGCGTGCCGATGATGTATCCCTTCACGCTGGTGGAGGATCGCTTCGGTGAGCCGATCGCGAGCTACTACCTCTTCAACCCGATGGCCGAGGCCGTGCTGCTGATCCAGCGCGGCTTCTGGATCGGCACCACCAGCGACCCCGGGGCCACGGCTGCCGAGCACCTGCCGGACCACCTGTTCACCCGTGGCCTGATCATGACCGGCGTCTCGCTGGTCCTCCTCGTCCTGGCCCAGCGGGTCTTCTCCCGCCTCGAGGCGCGGGTGCCGGAGCGCCTCTGATGACGACGATGATCCAGGTGGAGAACGCCACCAAGTCCTTCACGCTGTCCTACCAGCGCTCGCTCAAGCAGACGGTGCTGGCCAAGGCGCGCGGGCGCAAGACCCACGACACCTTCAACGCCGTCGACGACGTGAGCTTCAAGGTCACCGAGGGGGAGTCCGTCGGCCTGATGGGTCTCAACGGCTCCGGGAAGTCGACCCTGCTCAAGCTGATCAGCGGGGTGATGCGCCCCGACTCGGGCTCCGTGCTGACCCGTGGCCGGATCGCCGGCCTGATCGCCACCGGCACCGGCTTCGACAACAACCTGAGCGGCCGCGAGAACCTCTACCTCAACGCCGCCATCCTGGGGATGTCGCGGGCCGAGACCGACCGCAAGTTCGACGAGATCGTCGACTTCGCCGACCTCGGCAAGTTCCTCGACACCGACGTCGCCTACTACAGCTCCGGCATGAAGGCGCGCCTGGGCTTCTCGGTCGCGGTCAACGTCGACGCCGACATCTTCATCGCCGACGAGGCACTGGCGGTGGGGGACCGGCCGTTCAAGCGCAAGTGCAAGAAGCGCATGGACGAGATCGTCTCCTCCGGCGTCACGATGTTCTACGTCTCCCACGCGCCCGGCTCGGTGCGCAACCTCTGCAACCGCGTGCTCGTGATGGAGAGCGGCAGGCTCGGCTTCGACGGCGACGTCGAGGAGGGCATCCGCTACCTCCACTACGACGAGAGCGACGACAACGGCGACGACGACGGCCTCGGCGCCGACATCTGAGCCTCCGCCCCTCTCGAGCAACGGGTCCGTACGCGCACTCCCGCCCCCATCCATGGGAGCGGGAGTGCTGCTTTCGACCCGTTGCTGGCGCATCTGTGGCACTCTGAGCCAGAATTACACCCATGTAACGGCGTGTCGAGTGGAAATTACAACGTTGTAGTTACTCAGAACCTCTTCCGTGACTGGTGTGACTGGTGTGAACTTCTGCCTTGTGTGACCTTCCCCCACACAGGAGCTGAGTTCCCATGCGCCCTCTTCAGGCACGTCTCGTCACCCTCTGTCAGCAGGTGCTGGCCCTGGGTGTCGTCCTCGTCGTCCTCACCCCGGCCTCCGGTGTGGTGTCGCTCGACATCGTCGGCGAGCACCCCTCGCAGACCGCCCCGGGCGCCTCGGCCGCGCTGGTGTCGGCCACGGTGCCGACCTCCGCGGTCACGCCCGAGGTCACCGAGGTGCCGCTGACCGGTGCGGCGGGCGGGTTCTCCGGCCTGAGGGGCCGCACGGTCGCAGGCAGCCCCACCACGGCGCGCGTGCAGAGCACCCCGCAGCCGGTCACCGGCTTCGCGGCCATCGGTGTCACCTGGGAGCACGGGGAGGACCTCGAGGAGGACCAGATCTCGCTGAAGGTGCGCACCCGCACCGGTGAGGAGTGGAGCGCCTGGGAGGACCTCGAGTACCACGACGAGCACGGCCCCGACGCCGACAGCGCGGAGGGTCGCGCGTCGCGTCCCGGCACCGAGCCGATGTTCGTCGGCGACGTCGACGACGTCCAGGTCGAGGCGAGCACCGACGGCACCACGCTGCCCGACGACCTCTCGCTCGCGCTGGTCGACCCCGGCACGGCCCGGGGGACCGAGACCGAGGCGCCGACCGAGCAGTCGGACGCGGACGGCACCGCGGCGTACGAGCAGGACTTCGCCGACCAGGACGAGCTCCTGCAGTCCGAGGGCCTCAGCCTGCGGGCGGCGACCGCCAAGAAGGCCGCCGCACAGCCGACGATCTTCTCGCGCGCCCAGTGGGGCGCCGACGAGAGCATCCGCAACAAGGGCGCGCTGCGCTACGGCTCCATCAGCGCCGGCTTCGTGCACCACACCGTCAACGCCAACGACTACACCGAGGCCCAGGTGCCGGCGATCCTGCGCAGCATCTACGCCTACCACGTGAAGTCCCGCGGCTGGAGCGACATCGGCTACAACTTCCTCGTCGACCGGTTCGGTCGCATCTGGGAGGGCCGCTTCGGCGGGATCGACAAGCCGGTCGTCGGTGCCCACACGCTCAACTACAACGACTACGCCTTCGCGATGTCGGCCATCGGCAACTTCGACACCGTCCAGCCGCCGGACGTGATGCTGCGGGCCTACGGCGCCCTCTTCGCCTGGAAGCTCTCCCTGCACGGAGTGAACCCGGCGTCGGTCTCGCAGAAGGTCGGTCGCTCGACCTTCCCGGCCATCAACGGCCACCGCGACGCGGGCTCGACCGCCTGCCCGGGCCGCTACCTCTACGCCCAGCTCCCGCTGATCCGGCAGTACGCCAGCAGCGCGGCGCCGATCACCCCGGTGCCGCCGACCGTGCAGCCCGTCGAGGTCTCGGCGCCCGCCCCGCAGAACAACCTCGACGCCTCGCCCTACCCGGACCTCGTCGTGCGTCGCGCCTCCGACGGCCGCGGCCTGATGATCCCCACCGGCGGCCTGACGTCGTTCCAGAAGCGGACCGTGGTCGGCAGGAGCGGCTGGGACAAGCGCGCCGACGTCCTGGTCTCACCCGACCTCACCGGCGACGGCCTGGCCGACCTGGTGGCGGTGGACCGCTCCGGGGTCGTGCGCGTCCGGGCCGGCAAGGGCAACGGCAAGTTCGGCGCCACCACCAAGAAGATGTCCCTGCGCGGCTACTCGCTCATCACGGCGGTCGGCGACATCAACGGTGACGGCCGCAACGACCTGGTCGCCCGCTTCAAGGGCCGCCTCACCACGCTCCTGGCGACCGGCCGCGGCGGCTTCGACCGCAAGGTCACCCGCAAGGGCTACAGCAGCTACCGCCAGCTCATCGGCGCCGGGGACCTCAACGGCGACGGCCGCGCCGACCTGCTGATGCGCACCAAGAACCGGCTCTTCCTGCAGACCGGCTACGGCACCGGGCGCTTCGCCCCGCCGCAGCGCGTGGCCGGCAGGTGGAGCGGCTACAACCGCCTCGTCGCCGGTGACTTCAACGGTGACGGCACCTCAGACCTCGTGGCCCGCACCAGCACCGGCAAGATGCTGATGCTCCCCGGACGCGGCGACGGGTCGTACGGCGCCGGGCGCGGCCCGGTCTCCAACCTCAAGAGCATGCGCTGGATCACCGGCACCAACCTGGTCGCCGGCCAGGGTGCCGACCTGATCGGCGTGGCGGGCAAGCAGCTCGTGGTCGTCGCCAACAGGGACACCTTTGAGCTCGGCGCCCCCGTCGACACCGGCGTCTCCTTCGCGGGTCTCAACATGCTGCTCAATGCCGGCGACGTGAACCGCGACGGCGCCGGCGACGTGCTGGGCCGCGACACCTCCGGCCAGCTGCTGCTCTTCGCAGGCAACGGGACGGGCGCCCTGGCGCCGGGCCGCGTGCTCGGTGCGGGTTGGGGCGCCATCTCCGGCCTGACCGCCGTCGGCGACGTGACCGGTGACGGCAACCCCGACCTGGTCGGCAACACCGGCGGCACCCTCGTGGTGTGGCGTGGCAACGGGTCGGGCTTCGACGCCGCCGTGCCGGTCAAGGGCGGCGTGCCGATGCCGGCCGGGCTCCCGTCGGACCTCTCGGGCTTCGACTGGGTCTTCGGCGTCCAGCCGATGACGCTGAAGGGCAGGAGCGACTACGTGGTGCGCGAGCGCGCCAGCGGCGTGGTCTACGTCTACAGCGGCCGTCGCTCGGGCGTCTCGACCCCGCGCGTGCTGGGCGAGGGACTGGGGGCCTTCGACCTGGCCGGGTGATCAGCCGGCGCAATCAGAACTGCGCAGTCAGGCCCGCGCGGTCGCCCGTTCGGCGTCGAAGACGTCGTCGAGGCGGTCCGGGTCGGGATTGCGGACGAGGACCAGCGAGCCTCCCCTTCGGAGGGGCTCGGTGAAGGTGGCCATTCCTGGTGGGGAAGCCGGGTCGGCCACCGACAGAAGACGGCCGCCGTCGGTGAGTGCACTCCCGACGGCGGCCGTCAGGTCGTGCAGCCCGTCCTGGGTGAGGGCGTCGGTGGCGAGGTCGTCCCCCGTGGGCGGGTCCCAGGCCGTGAAGCCGTCGGGCTGCGACCAGATCTCGACCCCGACGTCGAGGACGCCGGCCGGGAGCGGCTCGGCGAACCGGACGCCCAGCGGGCGCAGGCTGCACGCCAGCACCGGCAGGGCACGGGCGCGGGGGGCCCAGTCGGCGAGGCCGTCAGGCCCGCACACGACCGCGTCGGGCTCGTCGGAGGTCGTGACGCGCAGCCCGACCGTCCAGGCCGCGCCGAGGAACACCGTCGAGAGCCAGTGCGGCGGCAGGTCGATGCGCAGCGACATCCCGCGCTCGAGGTCGGCCAAGTCGACCAGCAGGCCGGACGCCTTGGCCACCCAGTTGGCGTACGTCGTCACCGACAGCTCGACGCGCTCGTCGGTGGCATGGTCGTAGAAGGTGACCAGGGGCCGGCCGGGATCGCGCCGCAGCTGGACGCCAAGCACGTCGGCGAAGGTGGGCATGGAGCCCACTCAGACCGCGTTGGGCTCGGGGGAGTCCATGTAGGGGTAGTCGGTCATGAAGGTGTCGAGGGCGGCACCGCTGACGTCCGAGCAGTACTGCCACACGCCGACCGCCTTGGACGGGTCGGTCTCGCCGACGCCGCCGACGGACCAGTGGGTCATGGCGACGTGCTGGCCCTCGGGGAAGGGCTCGCCGTCCTCGGACGTCCACGGCACGGCCTTGAACTTGTCACGGAGGTTGGTGGTGCCCTGGAGCTTCGAGGCGATGCCGCGCAGCTGGTCCATCTTCTCCGCGTCGTCGGCGATGGTCTCGTCGTACCAGAGGATGGTGAAGCCGTGCTCGAGGTTGTGCACCAGCTCACCGGTCTCAGGGCGGTCGGAGGTGGTGTAGAGCTTGCGGTCCATGCTGTCCCACATGTTCCAGTGGGTGCCGAAGGCAGGCGGCGAGTCCGGGTAGGTCAGCGGGGTGCCGACGTCCACGTGCTCCTGGTTGCCCTCCGCGGGCTGGGTGGTGACCTCTTGGCACACCGAGGCCGCGGCGCCGATGTCGCTCAGCGAGTCGGAGGAGAAGGCACGCAGGTCGTACCAGTCCTTGACGGGCTTGAACGCGGCGGCGCCGACGATGAGCACGGCGACCAGGACGCACACGCCGACGATCGCCATGCCGCGACGGTTCTCGCCGCGGGCCTGCTGGGAACGGATGGAGTCGATGACCGCCTGACGGTCGGTCTTCTTTGCCTGCTTGGCCACGGTGCTCGGTGTCTCTCGGTCGGTGGACGACGGACTGCGCTGGCAGAGTCTACGTAGTCGTCGGTGATCCGTCGCACACGACGTCGGATCAGGCCTGCTCCCAGTCCTCGATCCGCCACCCGTGGGCGAAGCAGACGGCCGCGACGGCGGTGCGGTCGGCCGCGTCGGGGAGCCGCCCGATCGCCGCCGCCAGCTCGTCGGCCCCGGCGGGTGCTCCGAAGGGCAAGCGGTCCGCGTCGTCCCCGGCCAGGGCGCGTACGACGGCCTCGCGCGCACCCCACCCGAAGAGGTCCGCCCCGTCCGGGCGCACCAGCGCGACAGCGCCGGTCCCGTCCTCGCCGGGCGCCAGCACCAGGTCCGCGCGGCCGCGCACCACGGCGAGCGGCCGGCCGGCGAGCTTGCCCTGCGCCAGCTCGGCGGCACCGGCGAGCTCGTCGGCGACCGCGGGGAGGGTCACGGCGAGGGGGTTGCCGTGCGGGTCGGTGCGTCCCGCGAAGTCCTCGGCCACCACGAGGCCCGCGGCGCCGATGGCGAGGTCGGTCTGGCCCTCGCGCCAGGCCCGGCCGGCGGTGTCGGTGACGACGACGGCGACGTTGACGCCGGTGCGGTCGCGGAGCTCGCGGCGCAGGGCACGGGCCGACGCGTCGGGGTCCAGCGGCAGGAGCACGACCGACCCCGCGGCGACGTTGGAGGCGTCGACGCCGGCCGCCGCCATGGTGAGGCCCAGGCGGTGCCGCACGATGCGGGTCGCGCCGCGGCGGGCGACCAGGCGCACCGACTCCTCGTCGATCGCCTCCTCGCGCCCACCCCTGCGGGTGCGACCCTCGGCCTTGCTCACCACCTTGCTGGTCACGCAGACCACGTCGCCGTCCGCGAGGCCCGCACCGCTTTGGAGGGCGCCGAGCAGCACGCCGGCCAGGTCGTCGCCGGGCTGGACCTCGGGGAGGCCGTCGGGGGCCCAGACCTCGAGCCGGCTCACGTGCCTGCGTCCGGGCCGGGGGCCGGCACGAGCGCGACGGCGGCCGCCGCCATCGCCGCGGTCGCGTCGTGGTCGGTCATCATCAGCGGAACCGCGCGGGCTGCGATGCCGGCCTCCTCGAGCCGCGGGAGCTGGTCGGCGTCGCGGCTGTCGACCAGCCACCCGTCGAGGACGCCGCCGCGCGAGCGTGCGCCGTAGTGGATCCCGACGGCCGCGGCGCTGACCTCCACGCCGATGCTGGTGAGCATCTGGCGAGCCATGCCGTGCACGTGCGAGGGACCGACGATGGGGGACAGTCCCACGACCGGGGCGGGGGTGGCGCGCACGGCATCACGGATCCCGGGGACGCCGAGGATCGTGCCGACCGACACGACCGGGTTGGACGGCGGCAGCACCACGAGGTCGGCGTCCGCGATGGCGTCGAGCACGCCGGGGCCGGGCGTGGAGGAGTCCTGGCCCACGGCGAGGACCGCCTCCGCGGGCACCTCGGCGCGCAGCCGCACCCAGTACTCCTGGAAGTGCACGACGCGGCGCCCGCTGACGCTGTCGGGGTCCGCGATCGCGACGTGCGTCTCGACCCGGTCGTCGCTCATCGGCAGCAGCCGGACCCGGTCGCCGTGGAGCGGCTCGAGCCACCGGCGGCACAAAGCCTCGGTGACCTGCGAGAGCCCGAAGCCGGCCTCGAGCATCTGGGTGCGCACGAGGTGGGTGGCGATGTCGCGGTCGCCGAGGCCGAACCACGTCGGCTCCACGCCGTACGCCTCCAGCTCGGTCTTCGCGCTCCACGTCTCCTCGCTGCGGCCCCACCCGCGCTCGACGTCGATCCCCTCCCCGAGGGTGTACATCACGGTGTCGAGGTCGGGGCAGACCTTCAGCCCGTGGATCCACCAGTCGTCGGCGGTGTTGGCCACGACGGTGACGTGTGTGTCGGCGCTCCCGCCGGGGACGGCGCCGGTGCGCAGGCCGTGGAGCAGGCCCTGGACGAACCTCGCCCCACCAACACCTCCCGAGAGGACGGTGACACGGCGGAGCGGTGTGGCGGTCGGGGACGGTGATGATGGCATAGGAGCAGCCTGCCGGAAGGCGAACGGGTATATCAGATCCGGGCTTGACTTACGGGAACGACAGGCATGTAATTCCCACAGTGTCATTGGGTTGTTCGTAGCCGGGTCGAAAGGGCTTACCACCATGAGAGCAGAACTGTTTCTTCTCGAACCCGAGGGCGAAGAGCTCGGGTGGCAGGACCGCGCGCTGTGCGCGCAGACGGACCCCGAGGCGTTCTTCCCCGAGAAGGGTGGCTCGACCCGCGAGGCCAAGAAGGTCTGCCTCACGTGCGAGGTGCGTGACGACTGCCTCGAGTCCGCACTGATGAACGACGAGCGCTTCGGCATCTGGGGCGGCCTGTCCGAGCGCGAGCGCCGCAAGCTCAAGAAGCGCGCGGTCTGACCGAGCGCCTCCACGCCGTTTTCGGACGGTCCGGCGCGCCTCGCTAAGGTGCTCCGGTGTCTGTCACTGCGCTTCTCGTCTGTCATGACGGGGCGAGGTGGCTCCCAGCAGTTCTCGCTGGTCTGACCGGGCAGACCCTCCGGGTGGACCGCGTCGCGGTGGTCGACACCACCAGCCGCGACGACAGCCTCGACCTGGTGCGCGACGGCCTCGGCCGCGCCGGTCTGAACGGCTCGTCACTCGTCGTGGACGTCGTCCCGGGCTCCACCAGCTATCCCGCCGCCGTGCGCCACGGCCTCGACCTGGCGCCTGCCCTCGGGGCGGACGGCGAGGACGAGTGGGTCTGGCTGCTCCACGACGACAGCAACCCCGCCCCGACGGCGCTCGCCGAGCTGCTCGCCGCGGCCGAGGAGCATCCTGACGCCGCGATCCTCGGCCCGAAGCTGCGGGAGTGGCCCTCGCTGCGGCGGCTCCTCGAGGTCGGACTGACCATCACCGGCACCGGTCACCGCGAGACCGGTCTGGAGCGGGGCGAGTACGACCAGGGCCAGCACGACGCCGTGCGCGAGGTGCTCGCGGTCAACACCGCCGGCATGCTGGTGCGGCGCGACGTGCTGGAGTCCCTGGGCGGGCTCGACGAGGAGCTGCCGATCTTCGGCAACGACATCGACTTCGGCTGGCGCGCCGCCCTCGCCGGTCACCGCACGCTCGTGGTGCCGCAGGCGGTGGTCTTCCACGCCGAGGCCGCGCACCGAGGCGTACGCCGCACGCCGCTGACCGGACGCCACACCCACTACCAGGAGCGCCGCGCCGCGCTCTTCACGTCGCTGGCCAACGTGTCGTCGCGCGGCTTCGCCTGGCAGTACGTCCGGCTCTTCGTCGGCTCGCTGCTGCGCGTCGTGGGCTACCTCGGCGTGCGCTCGGTCGGGGAGGCCCTCGACGAGCTGGCGGCGGTGCTCTCGGTGCACGGGCGGCCGCGACAGGTGCTGGCGGCCCGCCGGCAGCGGGCCGAGCGCCGCGTGGGCGAGCCTGCGGACGTACGCCGCCTCCTGGCCCCGGCGTGGCTGCCCTACCGCCACGGCCTCGACTTCGTCACCGACCTGGCGTCCGCGGCGACCAGCCAGGCCGCCGACGTCGCCGAGCGGCGTCGTCTCGCGCAGGCCCCGGGCGAGCAGGCCGCCCGCGGACCGCGGCGTCCGGTCGAGGACGACGAGGACGCCTACCTCACCGACACCGGGATGGTCGCCCGCTTCTTCACCAACCCGGTCGCGGTCGTGCTGGTGCTCTTCGGGGTGCTGGCGATCCTCGCCGGGCGCGAGGCGTTCGGCTCGATCACCGGCGGCGCGCTCTCGCCGGTCCCGGAGTCGGCGGGTGACTGGTGGCGGCTGCACGCCACCTCGTGGCACCCGCTCGGCACCGGCACCGACGTCCCCGCGCCCGCCTACGTCCTGCCCTTCGCCCTTGCCGCGTCGCTCCTCCTCGGCAGCACCGGCGCGGTGGTGTCGGGACTGATGCTGCTGGCGGTGCCGTTCTCCGCGTGGGGCGCCTGGCGCCTGCTCAAGGTCGTGGGCCGCCTCGTCGACCCGCTCGGGCTCCCGCGCTGGCTGGTGGTGTGGGGCGCGCTGACCTACGCGTTGGTCCCGGTGACGTCGGGTGCCTGGGGCGAGGGCCGCTTCGGCACCGTCGCCGTCGCGGCGCTGCTGCCGTGGGCCGCCCACGCCGCGCTGGGCTTCGTCGACCCCGACCGCGACCGCCGCTGGCGCGCGGCGTGGCGCACGGCTCTCCTGCTGGCCCTCGGTGCGGCCTTCGTGCCGGGCTTCTGGCTCTTCGCGCTGTTGGCCACCGCGGTCGTGCTCGGCGCCGCTGCGGTCATCTCGCCGCGGCTGCTGCGCGAGCGCGACAGCTGGGGACCGCCCGTGGCCGCCGTGGCCGCGACGCCGCTGCTGCTCGCGCCCTGGCTGCTGCCGCTGCTGACGACGGGCTCCGGCTCCGGGCTGCTCCTCGAGGCGGGGCGGCTGACGGTCGACCAGGTCACCTTCGGCGGGCTGCTGACCGGCCGGCTCAACGAGCTCGGCGCTCCCGACTGGCTCGGCATCGTGCTGGGGGTCCTGGCGGTCGCTGCCCTGCTCCCGCGGCGTACGCGTGTGCCGGTGGTGATCTGCTGGCTCGTCGCGCTGGCCGCGGCACTGGCGTCGGGGGTGCTGTCCCACGTCTCGCTCGACCTGCCGTCGGTGACCACGCGCCCCAGCCTCGGCCTGTTCGTGGTGATCCTCCAGGGCACCGCGATCGTCGCGGTCGCGCTCGGTGCGGACGCCTACCTGCGCCGGCTCGAGGAGCACCACCCCGCCTGGCAGCGAGGCGTCGCCGCCGCACTGGCCGTCGCGGCAGCGGCCGTGCCCCTCGGGGGCCTCGGGTGGTGGCTGACCACCCCCGACAACGCGATGGCACGCGACGCCGAGACGACCGTCCCGGTCTACATGCAGCAGAGCTCGCTGCTCGGCCCGGAGCACGGCGTGCTCGTGGTCGACGGATCCGTGGAGGACGGCATCACCTACCGCATCCGCCGCGAGGACGGCACCACCGTCGGCGAGGACGAGATCCTCACGCTCGCCGACGAGGACGCCGACCTGACCGGTGAGGTGCAGGCGCTGGTGTCGGCGCCCACCCCGGGCGTGGTCGCCGCGCTCGGTGACCGCGGCGTCGAGTACGTCGTGCTCGCCTCGCCCGCCGACGGACGGATCTCGGCCCGCCTCGACGCCACGGCGGGCCTCGAGCAGGCCAGCGCCGAGGACCGCAGCACCCGCGCCTGGCGCGTGGACCGGCCGCTCGACGCAGCTGCGCTCGACGGTCCCGAGCCGTGGTGGCGCACTGCGCTGCTGGTCCTCCAGGGGCTGGCGGTCCTCGCCGCGATCGTGCTGGCCGCGCCCACGGTGCGCCAGCGCAGGGAGGGACGCACCCATGACTGACGCACCCACGACCGGCCGGCGCCGCGTCGCCGACGCGGCTGGTCGACGCCCCTCGCCCCTGACCCTGCTCGCGGTGGCGATCCCGCTGCTGACCGTGGCGGCACTGGCCCTCGTCCGGCCCGCAGCGGAGCCGACGACGGCGTACGCCCCCTCCGACGCCCCGCTCGACCGCTCGACCGCCGTCTGCCCCGCGCGCCTGCCCGGGGCGGACCGGGTGCGCCTGGGCAGCGCCTCCCTCGCGTCCGGGGACCTCGCCGTGCGGGTCGGGCGCGACGAGCGCACGGTCACCCTGGACGACGGTGTCGCGAGCCTCGACGAGCGCGCCTCGGTCGTCGTCGACGGCGCCGGCGAGCTCGCCCCCGGTCTCGTCGCCGGGCGCTCGGGTGCCGGGTCGGCGGTGGCCTGCGACCAGCCCGCCCCCGAGCGCTGGTTCACCGGCCTGGGCGCCTCCGCGGAGCACACCTCCACCCTGACGCTCGTCAACCCCGACCGGGGCCCGGCCGTCGCAGACGTCGCCCTGTGGGACGGCAGCGGGCTCGTGGACGTCCCGGCGCTGCGCGGCGTCCGGGTGCCGGGGGGCCGGTCGGTCTCCTTCGACCTCGCCGAGGTCGCCCCGAACCGCGACGCGCTGGCCGCCCAGGTCCTCGTCTCGCGCGGACGGCTCTCCGCCGGCGTCGTCGACGTGCTCGACCCGGTGGGCACCGACCCGGCCGTGCGCGAGTGGTTGCCGGCGCAGGACGCCCCCGCCGAGACGTCGTACGTCGTCGGGGTGCAGGCAGCGGCCGCCGACCGCACCCTCACCCTGGCCAACCCGGGCGACAGCGAGGTCCGGGTGGCGCTGAGGCTGGTGAGCGGCGAGAGCGAGTTCGCCCCATCAGGCGTCGAGGAGGTGACCCTCGCACCCGCGACGGTGACCGAGGTCGACCTCGCCGGGGTGCTGCGCGGCCCGACCGCCGAGGGGGTGCAGGCCCTGCGGCTCGACGCCACCGGTCCGGTCACCGCCGCGCTGCGGACGCGGACCGCCTCCGACCTCGCCTTCTCCGTGGCGGGCCCCGTCGTGGAGGGCGACACCGCCGTGGCGCTGCCCGCCGGCTCCAAGCGGGTCGTCGTCGCCGGGGCAGAGGCGTCCGGTGTGCTCGTGCTCCGGGCGTGGGACGCCGACGGCGAGCCGGTGGTGCGTGAGCGGCGCGTCGAGGTGGAGCCCGCAACCGCGGCTCGCATCCGGCTGCCCGACGACGCGGTGCTGGCCGTCGTCCGGGTCGAGCGCACCGGTGCGGTCGTGTCGGTGGAGGTCGAGGACCGGGGGCTGTCGGTGCTGCCGCTGTCCCCACTCGTGACGACCGGCCAGGTCCCGGACGTCCGGCCCGCGCAGAGGTAGCCCCGCTAGTCGGCGTACCTCTCGTCGACCTGCCCGGGGGTGAGGTCGAGCAGCTCGGCGAGCTGCTCGACCACGACGGTGTGCACCATCGCCTCGAGCTCGTCGCGGTCGTTCGCGCGGTGCTCGACGGGGCGGCGGAAGATCACCAGCCGGGTCGGGTCCTGTCCCTTGCCGCGCACCAGCGAGGAGAGCGGCACGGTGTCGTCGCCCCAGTCGTCGGGCAGCATCGGGGCGTCCTCGACGGCGTACTCCACCAGCCCGAGGTGGCGCTGCCAGCGCTCGTCGAGCGGGGTGACCACGTCGAGGACCAGCTGGTCGAAGCGCTGCCGGTCGGTGCGCAGCGCCGGCGTCCCCGGCACGGCAGGCATCACCCCGGGTCCGCGCATGCCGCGGCCGCGCCGGTCACGGGTGCGGCGCGGGCGGTCGGGGCGGGTGGGGCTGACGTCGTCCACGCCGCGAGCCTAAGCGCCGCGCGTGCGTGCGGCGGGTAGCGTCGGCGCCGTGAGCCTTGCCCGTCGTTGTTCGCGTACGGCGTGTGGCCGTTCCGCGGTCAACACGCTGACCTACGTGTACGCCGACCAGACCGCTGTCCTCGGGCCGCTGGCGACCTACGCCGAGCCGCACGCCTACGACCTCTGCGACGTGCACAGCGAGCGGCTCTCCGCCCCGCGCGGCTGGGAGGTCCTGCGGCTGGCTCCGGACCCCAAGGCGCAGGGCCCGAGCAGCGACGACCTCCTCGCCCTGGCCGACGCCGTCCGCGAGGCCGGCCGCCCCGCGCCGGCGCCGGTCCCGCTGCACTCGACCGACGACCCGTCCCGCGGCGCCAAGCGCGGGCACCTGCGTGTCCTGACGTCCACCGACTGACCTAGGATCGTGCGCGTGAACATCGACCCGCAGCTGCTGAGCATCATCGTCTGCCCGGCCTGCCACGGCGAGCTGTCGCCCGCGACGCACGCCGGCGCCGACGAGCTCGTCTGCCAGGGGTGCGGCAACGCCTACCCCGTCCGCGACGACATCCCCGTCCTGCTCGTCGACGAAGCCCGCAAGCCGGCCTGAGGCCGGGGTCCGACGTGGCGACCTGGTTCGACGAGGCCCGTCTCGACGACGACGGCGTGCTGGAGACCGTCGACCTGCGCCTGCGCACCCTCGCCGAGAGCGGTGCCCGGGTGCGTCGCGAGGCCCACGCGGCCGCCGCGGCGACCGCCGAGGCCATCGCCCGGGGTCGCGACGAGGCGCGTCCGCGTGCGGTGATCGCCGCCGGTCCCGACTCGCGGCTGCTGCGCGCGGTCCTCGAGCCGTGGTGCCCGGTGCCCTTCGTCGCCTGGCCCAACCCCGGGCTCCCGGGCTGGGCAGGCTCGCTCGACCTCGTCGTGATGCTCGCGCCCGAGGGCAACGACCACGGGTCGGCGTCCGCGGTCGCCGAGGCCGTACGCCGCGGCGCGCAGGTGGCCGTCGCGTGCCCGGAGCGCTCGATGGTCGCCGACCACGCCGCCGGTCGCCACGTCACGCTGCTGCCGACCGTGACCGGCGACCAGCTCGCCACGGCCGTGGTGATGCTCGACTACCTCGCCCACATCCAGCTGGGACCCCACGCCGAGGCCGAGTCGGTGGCGGAGTCGCTCGACGAGGTCGCCACCAGCTGCTCGCCGCACCGCGACCTGGCCGTCAACCCGGCCAAGATGCTGGCCATCGCGATGGCCGACACCAACCCGCTCGTGTGGGGCGGGTCCGTGCTTGCCGCCCGTGCGGCCCGTCGCCTCGCGGAGTCGCTGCGCCGCACGAGCGGACGCTCCGCGATCGCCGGCGACGCCGAGCACCTGCTGCCGGTGATCGAGGCCACCAAGCCGCACGACACCTTCGCCGATCCCTTCTCCGACGAGCAGGCCGACCTGCGTCCGCTGCTGCTGGTGCTCGACGACCGCGCCGACGACCCCGTCGTTCGCGAGCAGGCGGGTGAGCTGCGGGCCGCGGCCGCGCGACACGGCGTACGCGTCGAGACGCTCGAGACCGACGCCGACGCCGAGGTGGCGCGCTACGCCTCGCTGCTGCTGACCGGCACCTACGCCGCGGAGTACCTCCGCGTCGGGCTGGTCGACGACTAGGTCGGCTCGGCCCTCGCCGGCGTCGTCAGCCTCGTCCCGAGGACGAGCGCGTCGCCGCCGTGGACGTACGCCGTCCGCTCGAGGACCATCCCGAGCCCGCGGGCGACGCCCTGCGAGGGGGTGTTCTCCGGGCGGATGATCGCCACGAGGTGCTCGATGCCGGCGGCGGCCGCACAGTCGCGTACGGCGATCGCGGCCTCCGTGGCGTAGCCGTGGCCGCGCAGGGCCGGCACGACGTGGTAGCCGACCTCGACGTGGGGCTCACCCTCGACCTCCTGAACGGTCAGGCCGCAGTCGCCGACGAACTCACCCTCATGGGTCTCGACGACCCACAGCCCGAACCCGTGGTCGGCGTAGTTGCGCTCCTGCCACTCGATCCAGCGCACGGCGTCGTCGCGGTCGCGGGCCGGTCGGTCCACCAACACGGGATCCGGGGCCGAGAGGAGAGTGGTCATGTCGTCGAGGTCGGCCATCGTCATCGGACGGAAGCGCAGGCGCTCGGTGGGCTCGGGCAGCACCGGCTCAGGCTAGTGGCCGGGTGCCGTCGGGTGCCTGCTGGTCGACGTCGGTCCACACCTCCGTGAGCTCGGCGAGGAGTCCGTCCCGGACGGTGGCGAAGCTGGCGACGGCGAAGACCTGGTCCCCGCCGTGGGGCTCGGTCCCGATCACCTTCGCGTGGAGGACGCCGCGGTCGTCGGCGGCGACGAGGTCCTCGACGTGCATGCGCTGGAAGCCCGGGTAGTCGGCGTTGAGCCGGACCCACCCGTCGCGGTCGAAGACCTCACCGGTGTGGACCAGCCGACAGGTGAAGTCGGGGTGCAGGAGGTCGGGCAACCCTGCCCACTCGTGGGCGTCGATGACCTCGGCGAGGCGGGTGAGCAGGGCAGCGGTGTCCATGTCGCGAGTGTGGCGCGGGGGACCGACAGTGCTCGGCGAGTAGTCAGGCTTCTACGCAGAACTCGTTGCCCTCCGGGTCGAGCATCACGACGAGGGTCTCGTCCTGGCGGACGGTCCGAGCGCCCAGCGCCACGAGCCGGTCCCGCTCGTCGGCGAGTGGACCCATCGCCCGCAGGTCGAAGTGCTGGCGGTTCTTCGCGACCTTGGTCTCGGGAACCTGCTGGAACCACGAGCTGGGGCCTCCCCACCCGGCGGGTTCGACCCAGGCGCGTTGCGACGTGCTGTCCTCGTCGACGTCAGAGCCGAGCGCGGCCGCCCAGAAGGTCGCCAGCGTGAGCGGGTCGTGGCAGTCGAAGGTCACGGACTTCACGAAGGAAGGCATGAGTGCACGCTAGTAGCCGACGCGGACACGCCTGTTGCCCCGCCTTGCCGTGGGTGGCGGGGTGTGGGGCGGGGTCATCTTCGAGGTGACGGGATCCGCGGTGGGCTGGGGTCGGGTGGGTCGAGTGCGGTGGTCCCGGTGCGGTCGCGGCGGTAACGGTGGCCGTGCGGGGACGTCCAGTCGAACACTCCGGGCGTGGTCATCTCGTATCGCCAAGCACTGTGGGTCTTGAGGCGGTGGTGGAACCGGCACAGCGCGCCGAGGTTCTCGGTCTCTGTTGGTCCGGGCTGGGGTCTGCCTTCTGCTTCGGCGTCGTGGTCGTACTCGGTGACGTGGTCGACGTCGCAGCCCCGAGCCGGGCGACCGCAGAACGGGAACACGCAGGTGCGGTCGCGGAGGGCCACGTGCTCGCGGATGAGGTCGGGGATCTCGTAGCCCGGCGCGGACTTCTCCTGGTTCAGGTCGATGACCGGCTTGACCGTGACCTTCGTGCGCGAGTCGCCGCACCAGGACCTGAGCTGCTCCAGCAGGAGCAGTCGCTGGCCCTCCTCGAGACGCCCGGTCGGCCCGAAGACCGTGGTGTCGCCGGACAGGCTGGCGTCGAAGTGGGCGTGGAGGACGAGTTCGCGGGCGGCGGGGAGGTCTGGTCTCGATACGCCGGCTCGTTCCTCACCGGCTACTCGACCACCAACAGATTCGGCGGCTACTCGACCACCAGCCGAGTCACTCGCTGCTCGACCACCAGCACCCTCGTGCAGGTCGAGCGCGGTCTGCGTCCGCGCCAGATCTCCTAACGCCTTCGCCCGCCGGGCGTCGAGCGACTCGTGCGAGCCGAGGGCCTTCTGGGTGGCTGCGCCGTGGGCGAGGGCCTGGTGCAGGTCGATCCCGTCGGCGAGGTCGATCTCGGCCTCGAGCCGGACGGTCCCGGCGAAGTGGACGTCCTGGTCGTGGATCGTCACGTGGCGCGGGTCGACGTGCAGGTACCCGTCCTCCGGGTCCGCGGCCAGGTCCGCCTCGGCCAGGTCGAACCGCTTGATGGTTTCCGCGATGAGCCGGTCCAGCTGCGCGGGACCGATCTTGCCGGCCACGGCGGCCACCTGCGCGTCGACGAACCGCGCCGCCTCCACCGTCAACGCCGGACTCGAGTGAATCGTGACCTCAGCGACCGCCCGCGCCCGCCAGGCCGGCACCCGTCCGGCGTGGACCTGGCTCCACAGGCGAGGGAGCCGGTGGCGCAGCTCGAGTGCGTGACCGATGAGCTTCTTCGCGGACACGCTGGTGATGCCCAGGACGGTGCCGAGCTCGGCGACGCAGAACTGCGCGACCAAGGGCGCACCGGGTCCGGCGATGGGCTCCTCGTGCTCACATCCCGGCACGGTGAACGACGCGGCGGAGTGGATGGACTCGGGTGGGTGGAGGTCGGCCCACCGGGCGGCGAGGTCGAGCTGCCGCGCGGCGGCAGCGTCTTCAGCAGACCGGGCCGAGCGGATCGAGGCGAGCAGGGCCGTGGGGCCGAGGGCGTCTGCCCCGGCCTCCGGTCCCACTTCCAGTCTCTCGATCATGCGTTCGATTCTAGGGAAGGGGTCCGACAGTGGGTCGGGCGCGAGTTCAATCGGCTGTTGCAACGAGCCTCTGGTTGAGGGCCTGTCCTGGAGTCTGCCATTCCAGGGTCTTGCGGGGCCGGGTGTTGAGCTGCAGCGCGACCTGGTCGCACTCGGCCATCGTGAGGTGGCGCAGGTCTGCGCCCTTGGGCCAGTACTGACGCAGCAGCCCGTTGGTGTTCTCGTTGGTACCGCGCTGCCACGGCGACTGCGGATCGCAGAAGTAGACCGGGACACCTGTCTCGGTCTTGAACCGGGCGTGCTGGGCC
>CAFBMW010000051.1_pt1 | contig 22137 bp, 24 predicted proteins | sample 7269061 | NCBI WGS metagenome assembly CAFBMW01 (sample SAMEA6814074, study PRJEB35770) | uncultured Nocardioides sp. | biome: Freshwater; feature: Freshwater reservoir; material: water | place: Czech Republic | collected 2017-05-23 | depth 30m m | reverse complement strand
GGAACCGCCCGGTCAGTGGTGCGTAGCGCGAGGAAGTGCCCGGTCGGCGGGGTCAGGAGACGGCGCGGAAGGGGTCGTGCTCGGCGAGCAGCTTGTCGACGCGGGCCTGGTCGATGCGGTGGAAGACCTTCTGGTCCTCCTGCTGGTCGCGGACCACCTTGGCGAGGGTGAAGGCGGACGTCGTGAGGTAGAGGGTGCCGAGGGCCAGGAAGCCCTTGATCCACGGGTCGGCCGGCATGAAGTAGATGGCGACCAGCATCGCGAAGAGCGAGGCGCCGAAGGAGATCGCGGCCTGGGCGGCGAAGGCAGTGGTGTTCTTGGCGGTGGAGTCGGTCTTGGAGGTCATGGCAGGAGTCTGGTGACGCCGGGGCCCGCGCGGACCCGGCCGACTACCCGACCTGCGCTGAGTACGCGCACCCGACCCGCCCGGTACGTTCGGGCCATGCCAGAGGAGCACGCCGGCCACATGTCGCCCGAGGAGTTCCGTCGTCACGGCCACGCCGCCATCGACTGGATCGCCGACTACTGGGCCTCGCTCGACGACCTTCCGGTGCGCGCCCAGGTCGCGCCCGGCGACGTACGCCGCCAGCTGCCCGCGTCGGCTCCCGAGCAGGGGGAGCCGTTCGACGACCTGCTGGCCGACCTCGACCGCGTCGTCGTGCCCGGGCTCACGCACTGGCAGCACCCGCGGTTCTTCGCCTACTTCCCGGCCAACTCCTCGCCGACAGCCATCCTCGGCGACCTGCTCTCCAGCGGCATCGGCGCGCAGGGGATGATCTGGGCCACCAGCCCGGCGGTCACCGAGGTCGAGCAGGTCGTCCTCGACTGGTTCGCCGAGGCGCTCGGCCTGCCCGACGGCTTCCGCAGCGACAGCGCCGGAGGCGGCGTCATCCAGGACACAGCCTCGACGGCGACGTTCACGGCGCTGCTCTCTGCGCTGCACCGGGCGAGTCGGGGAGCAGCGCGCACCGACGGCGTGGGCAGCGTGCCGTGGCGGGTCTACGGCTCGACGCAGGCCCATTCCTCGCTGGTCAAGGCCGCGATGATGGCGGGGCTCGGCGAAGGCGCGGTGCGCACCGTCGCGGTCGACCCGGCCACCCAGGCCATCGACGTCGAGGCGCTGCGCGAGGCGATCGTCGAGGACGTGGAGGCTGGCCTGCGCCCGGTGATGGTGCACCTCGCCGCGGGCTCGACCTCGACGGGCGCGATGGACGACGTCGCCGCGGTCGCCGAGGTGGTGCGCGAGTGGGGCGTGTGGCTCCACGTGGACGCTGCGTGGGCAGGGGTCGCCGCGGTCTGTCCCGAGCACCGCGACTTCCTGGCCGGGGTGGAGGCGGCCGACTCGTTCGTCACCAACCCGCACAAGTGGCTGCTCACGACCTTCGACTGCAGCACCTTCTGGGTGCGCGACCGTGCGGCGCTCACCGGTGCGCTGTCGATCCTGCCGGAGTACCTCCGCAACGCCGCGACCGAGTCGGGCGAGGTCGTCGACTACCGCGACTGGCACCCCCAGCTGGGCCGGCGCTTCCGGGCCATCAAGCTCTGGGCGGTGCTGCGGACCTACGGCCTGGAGGGCCTCCGCGCCCACATCCGCAGCGGCATCGCCCTCGCCGAGCGTGTCGCCGCGCTCGTGGCCGCGGACGACCGCTTCGAGATGGTCGCCGATCCGTCGCTGTCGCTGGTGGTCTTCCGGTTGCGCGCCGGGGACGAGCAGACGCTCGCGGCCATGGAGGCGGTCAACGCCTCGGGCGAGGCGTACCTGTCCCACACCACCGTCGAGGGCCGCGCGGCGATCCGGCTGGCGGTCGGCAGCTGGCGCACCACCGAGGCCGACGTCGACCGCACGTGGTGGGCGCTGCAGGAAGCCGCCGCGGCTCAGGCCTGACGGTCCTCGCGGAGGGGGCGCCGTCCGTCCGGGTCGCGCCGGACCATCTCGATCGTCCGCTCGACGTCCTGGATGCCGAGGTGCTCGAGGTGGAAGCGCCCGTCCCGGGCGACGCGGAAGGACGTGTCGACGACCGGGTGCACGTCCGGCGACTGCCGGTCCCGGAGGAGCACCAGCACGGCGAGCGGCCGGCCCCGTCCGCGGCGTACGTCGCCCTCGCGCAGCACCCACGTCGTCGGGGCGCCCTCGATGCTCATCCACCTGCCCCCGTCGCAGATGGCCGTGACGAGCGTCGCCACGGTCGGGTGCGCGGTCCGGTCGTCCAGCACGAGCACGCGGCTGTTGTCGTGGGCGTCGTCCCCCATCGACACCGCGTCCCGCGTCAGCGTGACGGTGAAGCCGGACGGTGCCGGCGCGACGCTCTGGTGCTGGACCTCGCGGACCAGCTCGCGCAGGCGTTGCTGCGACGCGGCCCAGCCGCGCACCTGCTCTCGTGAGACGACAGCGGCGTCGCGACGCGCGCCGAGGTCCCTGACCTCGAGCTCCCACCGCAGGACCCGGAGCAGGCGCAGCAGGACGACGACCGGGACGAGCGTCACCCGCAGCGCCAGCTCGAGCCCGGCCAGGACGGTGACGAGGAGGATCGTGTCGACGGGGATCCGCTGGCGCCACGGCAGCCAGCGGCGGCGGACGGAGTACGAGCGTCCGTGCGGCGCGTTGACGATCACGTCGTCCCCCCGAGCTGGCGCATGGGCGACAGTCTGGACCATCGACGTCGGACTGCGGTCCCGGAGGGAGACCGTTGCGTAGAGTGCGGCCAGTGCAGTTCCTCACCTCGCAGTCCGGGCACGACCTGACCTACGACGACGTCTTCATGGTGCCGCGGCACTCGGCGGTCGCGAGCAGGTACGACGTCGACCTCGCCACCTCGGACGGCACCGGGGCCACGCTCCCGCTCGTCGTGGCCAACATGACGGCGATCGCCGGTCGACGGATGGCCGAGACCGTCGCCCGCCGCGGCGGCATCACGGTGATCCCGCAGGACATCCCGATCCCGGTGGTCGCCGACGTGGTGGCGTGGGTGAAGCAGCGCCACCGCGTCTTCGACACCCCCATCGAGCTGCGCCCCGACCAGACGGTCGCCGAGGCGCTGTCGCTGATCCCCAAGCGGGCGCACCGCGCGGCCGTGGTCGTCGAGGACGGCCGACCCGTGGGCGTGGTGTCCGAGGCCGACTGCGCCGACGTCGACCGCTTCGCGCAGGTGTCGCAGGTGATGAACCCGGCCGTCGTGACGGTGTCGGCCTCCACCGACCCGCGTGAGGCCTACGACGCGATCGAGCGGGCCAAGGCACCCGTGGCCGTGGCCGTCTCGGAGACCGGTGAGCTGATCGGGGTGCTGACCCGCCTCGGCGCGCTGCGCGCCACCCTCTACGCCCCGGCGCTCGACGCACGCGGGAGCCTGCGCATCGCCGCGGCCGTCGGTGTCAACGGCGACGTCGAGGCCCGTGCGGGCGAGCTGCTCGCTGCAGGGGTCGACTGCCTCGTCGTCGACACGGCCCACGGGCACCAGGACCGGATGCTCCAGGCGCTGAAGGCGGTCCGCGGCCTGTCCCCGACGGTCCCGATCGTCGCGGGCAACGTGGTCTCCGCCGACGGCACCCGCGCGCTCATCGAGGCCGGTGCCGACATCGTCAAGGTCGGCGTGGGACCCGGCGCGATGTGCACGACCCGGATGATGACCGGCGTGGGCCGACCGCAGTTCTCCGCCGTGCTGGAGTGCGCGTCCGCCGCACGCGAGCTCGGCAAGCACGTCTGGGCCGACGGCGGCGTACGCCACCCGCGCGACGTCGCGCTCGCCCTGGCCGCGGGTGCCTCGTCGGTGATGATCGGGTCGTGGTTCGCCGGCACGCACGAGTCGCCCGGCGACCTCATGCACGACGCCGACGGCCGGCCGTTCAAGGTGTCCTTCGGCATGGCTTCGGCGCGGGCCGTCGCCAACCGCACCTCCGGCGAGTCGTCGTACGACCGGGCTCGCAAGGGCCTCTACGAGGAGGGCATCTCCTCCTCGCGGATGTACCTCGACCCCGACCGGCCCGGCGTCGAGGACCTCATCGACCAGATCTGCTCGGGCGTGCGCTCGGCGTGCACCTACGCCGGTGCCGCCAGCCTCGCCGAGCTCCACGACCGGGCCGTGGTCGGCGTCCAGTCCGCCGCGGGGTTCCACGAGGGCCGCCCGCTCGCCAGGTCGTGGTGACGTGGGGGAGCTCCGGCACGTCTTCGTGATGACCTACGGCAGGTCGGGCTCGACCCTGCTGATGGGCATCCTCAACTCCATCCCGGGCTGGCTGCTGCGCGGGGAGAACCGCCACGCGATGCGCCACCTCTACGACTTCCACCGCAGCGGCCTGGTGGAGAAGGCACGAGTCGACGCACACCGCGCGAGCCAGCCCACGCACCCGTGGTTCGGCATCGAGGCGTTCCCCGAGGACGTGTCGCTCCAGCACATCCGGGCCCTCGCCGAGGCGACGCTCCTGCGCCCCGAGCCGGACACCCGGGTCACGGGCTACAAGGAGATCCGGTGGTACGACGAGGACCTCCCGGACTACCTCGAGTTCCTCCGGCAGGTCTTCCCCGGGGCGCGGTTCGTGCTCAACACCCGCAACCTCGAGGACGTCGCCGCCAGCAACTTCTGGACCCACAAGGACGACCCGCTCGGCCGCGTGCAGCGCATCGAGGAGCGGATGCTCAGCGCGGCCGAGGGACTGGGTGACGCCGTCCACCGCGTCCACTACGACGACTACGTCGCCGACCCCGAGGTGCTGCGCGGGCTCTTCGACTGGCTCGGCGAGGCCTACGACCCGGTGAAGGTCCACGAGGTCATGGCCACGCCCCACTCCCGGCGGGGCAAGCACCGCGACTGACCAGCCCGGGACTCCCGTGCCGGGACCGGACTCAGCGCGAGGACCGCGCCGTACGCCCCTTCGTGACGCCGACGAAGGTCTGGGTCACCTCGTCGTCGCGCTCGACGCGCCACACGAGCGCGATCGTGGTGGGGTCGAGGTCGGTGACGACGCGCGTGACGACGTCCTTGCGCTGGTGCAGCCGCGCCACCGACATCGGGAGCACCACGACGCCGGTGCCGGCGGCGACGGTCTCGACGGCTTCCCGCTCGTTCATCGGTGGCCAGTCGAGCTGGTCGGCGTCGGGCTGCCACCCGCTCGCGTGCGGGCGCACGAGCTGCTCGTCCGCCAGGTCCGCGGTGGTCACCTCCGCGTCGGCGGCGGCCAGCAGGTGGTCCCGGGAGGCGACGACGACCGGCAGCTCGTCGTAGAGGCGCACGCAGTGAAGTCCGTCGGTCTCGGCGGGCAGCCTGACCAGCGCCATGTCCAGGCTGCCGTCGAGCACGCCGTCCAGCTGCTCGGGCTCCGTCACCGGCACGAGCTCCAGGGGCTCGCGCCGCTGGTCGCGCCAGCTGCGCGCCCACTTGTCGGGGGTAGCGCCGGTGACGAAGCCGATGCGCAGGGGGGCGATCATGCGGCCGACCCTACGGTGCGTCGGCTCAGGCCTTGACGTCCTCGTCGACCTCGACCTTGTCGACCTCGGCCTTCTCGACCGACAGCACGAAGTCGTCGCCGTGCTCGGTCACGCCGGTGATGACCGCGGCCTCGACGGCCTCGATGGCGTACTGGCGGCGCACCACCAGCGGGTCCTGGGCGAGGTCCTTCACCAGTGCCACGGCGAGGCCGATCATGATGAGCACGAACGGCAGGGCGGCGATGACCGTGATCGTCTGGAGCCCGCTGAGCGCATCCGCACCGCCGACGAGGAGCATCACGGCGGCGACGGCGCCGGTCGCGACGCCCCAGAAGATGACGGTCGGACGGCTCGGGTGGATCGTGCCGCGCTCGGAGAGCGAGCCCATCACGATCGAGGCGGCGTCGGCGCCGGAGACGAAGAAGATGCCGACGAGCACCATCACCACGATGCTGGACACGGTGGCGAGGGGGTAGGCCTCGAGGGTGCTGAAGAGCTGGTTCTCCAGCCCGCCCGCGCCGGCGATGTCGGTGCCCTTCTTCTGCAGGTCGATGGCTGCGCCACCGAAGATGCAGAACCACACGACGCTCACGAGGCTGGGCACGAGCAGGACACCGGTGACGAACTGGCGGATGGTGCGACCGCGCGAGATGCGGGCGATGAACATGCCGACGAAGGGCGTCCAGGAGAGCCACCAGGCCCAGTAGAAGACCGTCCAGGCCGAGAGCCACTCGCTGGTCTCGTTGCCCTCGGCGGCGGTGCGGGCGGCCATCATCGGCAGGTCGGCGACGTAGCTGCCGATGGAGGTCGGCACGAGGTTGAGGATGAAGACCGTCGGACCGACGATGAAGACGAAGAGCGCCAGAGCGATGGCGAGCACCATGTTGATGTTGGACAGCCACTGGATGCCCTTGGCGACGCCCGAGATGGCGGACAGCACGAAGGCGGCGGTGAGCACGGCGATGATGCCGACCAGGACGGCGTTGCCGGTGTCACCGAGGCCGGCGACGATCTGCAGGCCGGACTCGATCTGGAGCGCGCCGAGTCCCAGCGAGGTCGCGGAGCCGAAGAGCGTGGCGAAGATGGCGAACATGTCGATCGCCCGGCCGCCGAGGCCGTTGGCGTGGCGGCCCAGGAGGGGCTCGAAGGCCGAGCTGATGAGCTGCAGACGGCCCTTGCGGTAGACGCCGTACGCGACCGCGAGGCCGACGACGGCGTAGATCGCCCACGGGTGCAGGGTCCAGTGGAACATCGTGGTGGCCATCGCGTTCTGCGCGGCCTCGGGGTTGCCGGCCTCGCCGGTGCCCGGGGGCGGCGTCGCGAAGTGCGTGATCGGGTCGCTGACGCCGTAGAACATCAGCCCGATGCCCATGCCGGCGCTGAACATCATTGCGATCCACGAGATGGTCCGGAACTCCGGCTGCTCGTCGTCGCGGCCGAGCGGGATGTTGCCGAACTTGCCCAGGGCCAGCCAGATCACGAAGACCACGAAGGCGCTGGAGGTCAGCACGAAGAGCCAGCCGGTCTTCTCCATCGTCCACGCAAGGCCCGAGGCCGAGGCGTCGGCGAGGCTGCTGGTGCTGGTGAAGCCCCACACGAGGAAGGCCAGGCTGACGACGGCGGTGACGCCGAACACGAGCTTGTCCAGGCCCGACTCCCGGGGCACGCTGGAGTCGATCACGCTGTCGAGGGCCGGGTGCGGCTCGTCTACGGGGTCGGGCGTGGGCAGGTCGCGGGGGTGCTCGATTCCTGTGGCCATCCGTCGACCAGACCAACATTCGCCGCTGCTCGCAAACCGGGAGTACGCCGTCCCGCTCAGGATGAGAGGACTCTCACAGTCGTGACCGCTGTGCTCGGGCTGCGGAGTGGTCAGCGGGGGTGCGCCGTGGGAACGAGCGAACGCGCCCATGCCCGTGCCCTCTCCAGCTCTCCCTCGAGCAGCGGTCCGGACACGTCCTCGACGTAGAACGACTCGACCGCGACCACCCGGCCGAGCCCGCGACGTGCGACCACCTTGCCGGCCGCCCGTGCCGCCGACCCCGGAAGCCTGCGCACCTTGGTGATGCGGGTGTCGAAGGCTGCCACCGCCACGTGCGGCGTCCGGGGCAGACCGGCCAGCCACTCGCGGATGCCGCGGATCTCGTGCTCGTGCGCAGCCCCCTGCGCTACGGCGTCGCGCCGCGTCCCCGCGCGGCTCATGGAGAAGGCGTGCGTCGGGCCGCCGACGACGAGCAGGTCGACGTGGGCCGGCAGCGGCGTGGGTGCGTCCGTCACGTCGACCACCTCCACGTGGCCGGGCAGGTCCGAAGCGACGGCCTCGGCGATCGCCCGGGTGTTGCCGAACATGGACTCGTGCACGACGAGCGTGGTCATGACGGGGTGTCCTTCCTCGAGGGTGCCTCCACCACCAGCCTCCTGCAGGCGTGCGGCGCTGCGCAGGGGCGAGTGGCGCCGCCACGGAGGACCTAGGTCCCGGCCTTGCCCTTGTCCTTGCCCGCATCGGCGTAGGACGAGACTGCGGCGATGCTCAGGGGGAAGTCCACGTCGAAGTCGCGGAAGAGCAGGCGTCCCGCACCTGCGGCCGCCTGCTCCAGCTCGGCGGCGACCTGGTCGGCGAGTGCCGCAGGCGTGTGCACCACGACCTCGTCGTGGAGGAAGAGGACCAGGTGCGGACGCTGGTCGAGGGCACCGGTGCCGCCGAGTCGCCACAGCCGGTTGCGCAGGTCGGCGATCCAGCACAGCGCCCACTCGGCACCCGTGCCCTGCACGACGAAGTTGCGGGTGAACCTGCCGTAGGCCCGCCGTCGGCGGTCGAGCGCCTGCAGGTCGGAGGGGGGTTCGTCGGGCTCCTCCTGCCACGAGCCGCCCAGGGAGGGGGAGCCGCGCCCGAGGAGGGTGCGGACCACCTGCCCACGCTCGCCGGCGCGTGCGGCCTCGTCGACCAGCGCGAAGGCGGACGGGTAGCGCCGGGTGAGCCCGGCGACCATGCGTCCGCTCTCGCCGCTGGTGGCGCCGTACATCGCGCCGAGCAGGCCGAGCTTGGCGTCCTGCCGGGACGCGACGGCGCCGTCGGCCACCATCCCCTGGTAGAGGTCGGCGCCCTGTGCGGCGCGCGCGAGGGCACCGTCGTGGCTCATCCCGGCGAGGACCCGCGGCTCGAGCTGCGCGACGTCGGCGACCACGAGCACCCACCCCTCGTCGGCGACCGCCGCGGAGCGCACCTGGACGGGGAAGGACAACGCACCACCGCCGTTCGAGGACCAGCGGCCCGTCGAGGAGCCCGCCGGCTGGTAGGACGGGCGGAACCGGCCGTCGCTCACCCACTCGTCGAGCCACGTCCAGCCGTTGGTCTGGAACAGGTGCGCGAGCTTCTTGTAGCGCAGCAGCGGCTCGATGGCCGGGTGGTCGACCTGGCGGAGCGTGGACGCCCGGATGTCGGGCACCTCGACGCCGGCCCGTCGCAGGGCACCCATCAGGTCGCTCCGTGACTCGGGGTTGAGGCCGGGGGCGCCGAAGGCGCGGCGCACCTCGGCCACCACGTCGTCGAGCCGCTGGGGGAGCGCGTCGCGCAGGGGTCGCGGCCCCAGCAGCTCGGTCAGGAGCCGCTCGTGCTGCTCGGTGCGCCACGGCACGCCGGCGTACGTCATCTCGGCTGCGGCCAGCGCCCCCGCGGACTCGGCGGCGAGGAGCAGCCCGAGCCGGGTCGCCTCGTCGGAGCCGGCGACCGCGGCGAGCTGACGGGCGTCCTCGACGTCGGCGCGCAGGTGCTCCGCGGTGTCGTCGGCGGCGAACAACGTGGGGTGGCTCGGCGCCGCGGCTGGACCGAGCCGGTCCCAGTGGGCAGAGTCGTCGCCGTCGAGCAGGCGTCCGTCCACCGCGGGGGCGCGGCGCAGCAGGCGCCGGCACAGCCGCAGGTCGTGGCAGCGCGCGACCCGCACCCCGGCTGCCAGCAGCGGGGGATACCACCTTGCGGTGTCGTCCCAGACCCACCTCGGTGTCTGCGCCGGGTCGTCCTCGCGCGCGCGGACGTACGCCGGCAGTGCGGCGAGATCGAGCTCCTCCTCGACGTCGCCCGCGGTGACGAGCACGCGCTCGCCCGGCAGGCGGGAGAGCTGGACCCGGGTCATGGGGACACCCTCTCCCACGACACCGACGACGCGGTCGACTTGGTCCACCCGGATGATGGTCGGGTGCTGCACCGACATCCCTTCCTGAGCCTGCTGACCCTGGCCTACCTCGGGTTCGTCGGTCTCGTCACCCTGACGCCCGCATCCGAGCAGCCCGACTACTACGGCCTCGCCGCCCGCGTCCTGGCCCGCCTCGAGCGCTATCCCGACCTGGACCCGCTGACCAGCCGGCTGAACGTGGACCGGGTCGAGTTCCTGGCCAACATCGGGCTCTTCGTCCCGGTCGGGGTCTTCCTCCTGCTGCTCGTCGGCGCCCGGCTGTGGCCCGTCGCGCTCGGCCTGGGGGTCGTGCTGACGTCGGTGATCGAGAACGTCCAGCGGGGGATCCCCGGACGGGTGCCGGACCCGCGCGACGTCGTGGCCAACTCGCTCGGCACGGTCGTCGGCGTCGCCCTGGCCCTGGTGCTCACCCTCCCGGCCACGCTCCGGCGGCGGCGCGAGGCCCGCGCCCGCTGACCCGCACCCGCCGAAGGACCCGCGCGGTCGGGACGATGGGCACTCCCCGCGGGAGGTCGTGCTGCCTAGCGTCGAGTCATGGCGACCCTCGACGGCCACGGCCCGACCCTGTCCCCGCGCGTGCCGGTCGGCACCCCCGGCCACGCGGAGGAGCTCGACGAGCTCCTCGACCTGACCGACGAGCTCCACGGCGAGGGCGAGGAGTCCGACGACCGGCCCGGCCCCGGCGGCGTACCTCCGTGGCGCCAGGGCTACCCGTACCCCTCGAAGCTCGGCCGCCGCGACTACGAGCGCACCAAGCGGTTGCTGCAGATCGAGCTGCTCAAGCTCCAGGCGCACGTCAGGGACACCGGGCAGAAGGTCGCGATCCTCTTCGAGGGCCGCGACGCCGCCGGCAAGGGCGGGGCGATCAAGCGGTTCATGGAGCACCTCAACCCGCGTGGTGCCCGGCTCGTCGCGCTCAGCGTGCCGACGGAGCTGGAGACGTCGCAGTGGTACTTCCAGCGCTACGTCGCCCACCTGCCGAGCGCCGGTGAGATCGTGCTGTTCGACCGGTCCTGGTACAACCGCGCCGGTGTCGAGCGGGTGATGGGCTACTGCACCCCGGTCCAGTACCTCAACTTCATGCGCGAGACGCCGGACTTCGAGCGGATGCTCACGCACGCCGACATCCACCTGGTGAAGCTGTGGTTCTCGGTCTCGCGTGCCGAGCAGGCGGCGCGGTTCGCCGCGCGCTCGTCCGACCCGGTCCGCCAGTGGAAGCTGTCGCCGACGGACCTGGCCAGCCTGGACAAGTGGGAGGCCTACACCGACGCCAAGGAGACGATGTTCTTCCACACCGACACCGGTGACGCGCCGTGGACGGTGATCAAGTCCAACGACAAGAAGCGCGCCCGCCTCGAGGCGATGCGGGTCGTGCTCTCGCAGCTGGACTACCCCCAGAAGGACCACGACGTCGTGGGCACCCCCGACCCGCTCCTGGTGGGCCCCGCTGCCCGCGTCCACGAGGACGACGAGGACCCCGCCCGGTTCTTTCCGCCGATCGAGTCGCTGGGGAGGTGAGCACCGTGGCCACGCAGCCGTCGCTGACCTTCCTCGGTGCGGTCGACACGGTCACCGGGAGCCGGTTCCTGCTGGAGTCGGCCGGGACACGGGTCCTGGTCGACGCCGGTCTCTACCAGGGCCTGGCGACCCACCGCCGACGCAACTGGGAGCCGCTGCCGGTCGATCCCCGCACGATCGACCACGTGCTGCTGACCCACGCCCACCTCGACCACACCGGCTACCTGCCGCGCCTGGTCAAGGACGGCTTCGCCGGACGCGTCACCTGCACGCGGACCACCGCCGAGCTGGCCTCCATCGTGCTGCGCGACAGCGCGCACCTCCAGCAGGAGGACGCGAGGTACGCCAACACCGCCGGGTTCTCCCGCCACAGTCCGGCCCTCCCGCTCTACGACGACCGCGACGTGGAGCGCGCCCTCGCCCTCATCGACCCGGTCGAGCTCGACACCGACGTCACGCTCGCACCCGGTGTCGCCGTACGCCTCGCGCGAGCGGGCCACATCCTCGGCTCGGCCACCCTCGACCTCCGGCTGGAGGAGTCGCACGCGTGCTTCAGCGGCGACCTGGGTCGTCCCCGCCACCCGCTGCTCCGCCCGCCGGAGGACCCGCCGGCCGTGAACACCCTCGTGGTGGAGTCGACGTACGGCGACCGGGTGCACCCCGCGCCGGACCCGGACCAGCTCGCCGACGCCATCTGCCGCACGGTCGAGCGCGGCGGGTCGGTGCTGGTGCCGGCCTTTGCCGTCGACCGCACGGAGCTGGTCCTCCTCGAGCTCCGGAGGCTGATGGCCGAGGGGCGCATCCCCGAGGTGCCCGTCTTCGTCGACAGTCCGATGGCGCTCGCCGCGCTCGAGGTCTACCGCCGCGCGGCGGCCCGGGGCGCTCCCGAGCTCCGCCGGGAGGCGCGCGCCCTGATGGCCGACCTCGACGTCGGCGTGCAGGGCGTCCACGACCCCGAGGGCTCGATGCGGCTCAACCGTCCCGGTCGGCCCAGCATCGTCATCTCGGCCTCGGGGATGGCCTCGGGTGGCCGCGTCCTGCACCACCTCGCACACCAGCTGCCCGACCGCCGCAACACCGTCCTCCTCACCGGCTACCAGGCTGACGGCACGCGGGGGCGACAGCTGGCGGAAGGCGCGCGGCAGGTGAAGATCCACGGCCGCTACGTCCCCGTCCGGGCCGAGGTGGTGGCGCTGACGGGCTTCTCCGTCCACGCCGACGCGCACGAGACCCTGGAGTGGCTCGGCCGCGCCCCGCGTCCGCCGCGGACCGTCTACGTCGTCCACGGCGAACCTGCCTCGGCGGCGGCCCTGGCCCGTGAGATCTCCGTCCAGCTCGGCTGGACCGCCGTCGTGCCGTCGTACGGCGAGCGGGTCCTGGTGGGGTGAGACCGATGTACGCCGATGCCCACGCACCCGCCCCGCCGCCGGGCTGGCTGGTGGTCGTCGACGTCGCCGCCAAGGTGCTGCTGCTGGTGGCCATCGCCCGGATCTCGGTGGATCCGGCGTGGGGCAACCTCGAGGGCAAGGCCCCCGGTGCCCGCGCCCTGACCTATCCGATGCTCGCCCTCGTGGTGCCGGTGTGGCACGTGCTGGCGCGGTCGGGGCGTCCCTATCCGTGGGGTGCCGACCTGCTCGTGACCCTTCCGGGCTTCTCCGACATCCTCGGCAACCGCCTCGACCTCTACGACCGCCTCACCTTCTTCGACGACGTGATCCACCTCGCCGCCACCGGAGCCCTCGCCGCAGGGGCGGTCCTGCTGGCCGACGCCGCGCACGCGCCCGTCCTGCGTCGGCTCGAGGTCGCCGTCGCGGCGGGCATGACGATGGCGCTGGCGTGGGAGGTGTGGGAGTACGCCGCCTTCGTCACCCGGTCGCGGGAGGTGGCCACCGCGTACGCCGACACCGGCGGCGACCTCGCGATGGGGTGGACGGGTGCCGTCGCAGCCGCGCTGCTCGTCGGACTGGCGCACCCCCGACAACGACGAAGCCCCAGGTCAGGGACCTGGGGCTTGCATGTCGAGCTGGTGTCCGAGGGGGGACTTGAACCCCCACGCCCTAATACGGGCACTAGCACCTCAAGCTAGCGCGTCTGCCAATTCCGCCACCCGGACGAGTGCTGGGAAACAGTAGCAAAGCGGCTCCCCACCAACGAATCGGGGCTGCTGCTTGCTCGTGGGGCAGGATGGACGGCATGGAACAGGTGCCCACTGACCCCTCGGCAGTCAGCTCGCCGGACCGTTCGTACGACCCTGCGAAGGAAGTCGTGCAGCTGTGCCAGGACCTCATCGCGATCGACACCTCCAACTACGGCACCGACGACGGTCCGGGGGAGCGCAAGGCCGCCGAGCACGTCGCCACGCTGCTCGACGAGGTCGGCATCGAGAGCCGGATCATCGAGGGCCGACCGGGCCGCGCCAACGTCGTGGCGCGCTGGGGCGGCGGCGACGGCCGTGCCCCGCTGCTGCTGCACGGGCACCTCGACGTCGTACCTGCCGAGGCGTCGGACTGGCAGGTCGACCCCTTCGCCGGCGAGATCAAGGACGGCCAGGTCTGGGGCCGCGGCGCGGTCGACATGAAGGACTTCGACGCGATGCTGCTCAGCGTCGTGCGGGCCCGGGCCGCCGCGGGTGCGGCGCCCGACCGCGAGGTGGTGCTCTGCTTCACCGCCGACGAGGAGGCGGGCGGCCACCACGGCGCCGGGATCCTGGTCGACCAGCACGCCGACCTGTTCGCCGACTGCAGCGAGGCCGTCGGTGAGGTCGGCGGATTCTCCGCGACGGTCCGCGGGCGTCGGGTCTACCTCATCGAGGCAGCCGAGAAGGGCATGGCGTGGATGCGGCTGACCGCCCGCGGCCGCGCGGGACACGGCTCGATGATCAACGACGACAACGCGGTTACCCGGCTCGCCGGTGCGGTCGCGCGCATCGGCGCGCACCAGTGGCCGGTGCGGCTCACCCCCACCATGGAGGTGCTGCTGGCCACCGTCGGCGAGCTCGCCGGCACCCAGGCGACCCCGGACAACGCCGAGGCCCTCGTCGAGGAGTTCGGCGACGCGGCGCGCATGCTCGGCGCGGTCATCCGCAACACCGCCAACCCGACGATGCTCAAGGCCGGCTACAAGACCAACGTCATCCCCACCGAGGCGCACGCGACGATCGACGGCCGCTTCCTGCCCGGCTACGAGGACGAGTTCTTCGCCACCCTCCACGAGCTGGCCGGGGACGGCATCGAGTTCGACTTCGAGTCCAAGCAGGACCCGTGGGAGACGCCGTACGACGGCGACCTGGTCACCGCGATGAGCCGCAGCCTCCTCGCCGAGGACCCCGACGCCCTCGTCGCTCCCTACCTCATGAGCGGCGGCACCGACGCCAAGCACTTCCGCAAGCTCGGCATGCGCTCCTACGGCTTCGCGCCCCTGCGCCTGCCCGCCGAGCTCGACTTCACCGCGCTGTTCCACGGCGTCGACGAGCGGGTCCCGGTCGACGCGCTCGAGTTCGGCGCGCGCGTCTTCGACCGCTTCCTCGACCAGGTCTGACGCCGGGCGGGCCGCTGCGTCGTTGCCAGCCGGCGCCGTCCACCCCCTCGGCAGGTGTTGCGCACGTCACGACCGGACAGCGGTGAGGGAATCATCCGCGCTGTGGCACAGTTGCGTCCACGAAGAGCTTGCGTGCTCTGGGGGCGGTGAAATTCCGCACCGGCGGTCACAGTCCGCGACCCGACCACATCCAGTGGCCGGTTGACCAGGTGGAACTCCTGGACCGACGGTCACAGTCCGGATGAGAAGTGCACGCTGACGGCTCCACGCCCTCCCGCCACGGCGAGGGGCGTACGCCGTCGCCCGCCCCCCGGAGTCCCACCACGGACCGGAGGCGGAGATGACGACGACCAGCGAGGCGGAGCGGCGCGCCATGCAGCGCGCGCTGGCGCTCGCCGTCACCCCGGGAGTGCCGCTCGGTCCGAACCCCCGCGTCGGCTGCGTGCTGCTCGGCCCCGACGGCGCCACGATCGCCGAGGGTTTCCACCGCGGCGCGGGCACCGCCCATGCCGAGGCCGCCGCGCTCGCGGAGGCCGGTGACGCCGCCCGCGGTGCGACCGCCGTCGTCACCCTCGAGCCCTGCAACCACACCGGCCGGACCGGACCGTGCAGCGAGGCGCTCGTCGCAGCAGGCGTACGCCGTGTCGTCTACGCCCAACCCGACGCCAACCCCGTCGCCGTGGGGGGTGCGGGACGGCTGCGCGACGCAGGCATCGAGGTCGTCGGGGGCGTGATGATCGAGGAGGCACAGGCGATCAACCGCGCCTGGACCTTCGCCGTGGCGCGCCGGCGTCCCTTCGTCACGTGGAAGTTCGCCACCACCCTCGACGGCCGCAGCGCCGCCCCCGACGGCACCAGCCGCTGGGTCTCCAGCCGCGCCGCCCGGCTCGACACCCACCGCCTGCGCGGGCTCTGCGACACGATGCTGGTCGGCACCGGGACCGTCGAGGTCGACGACCCCGAGCTCACCGTCCGTGACGAGGTCGACGAACCGGTCGCTGTGCAGCCGCTGCGCGCGGTGATGGGGTTGCGCGACCTCGCGCCCGACCGCCGGATCTTCAACGACCGCGCCGAGACGGTCCACCTCCGCACCCGCGACCCCGAGGAGGCGCTGGCCCGGCTCCACGAGCTCGACCGCCAGCACGTCTTCCTCGAGGGCGGACCCGCGCTCGCGCGCGCGTTCCTGTCCGCCGGCCTCGTCGACGAGGTCGTCGCCTACGTCGCGCCGATGCTGCTCGGCGCCGGGACCAGCGCCGTCGCGGACCTCGGCATCACCACCATCGTTGATGCCCTGCACCTGCACGTCACCGACGTGGCCGTGCTCCAGGGCCACGACGGCGAGGACACCAACGTGCGACTGACCATGAAGCCGCTCACGACCCCCAGGAGGGCCTGATGTTCACCGGAATCGTCGAGGAGCTCGGCACGATCGCCGAGGTCACCGACCAGGGAGACGCGATCCGCCTCACCATCGAGGCGTCCACCGTGCTCGACGGCACGATCCTGGGTGACTCCATCTCGGTCAACGGCTGCTGTCTCACGGTCGCCGAGCTCGGGGAGGGGCGGTGGACCGCCGACCTGATGCAGGAGACCCTCGACAAGACCTCGCTGCGCGGCGCAGCCCCCGGTGACCGGGTCAACCTCGAGCGCGCCGTCACCGTCGACAAGCGCCTCGGCGGCCACATCGTGCAGGGTCACGTCGACGGCGTCGGCGAGATCGTCTCCCGCTCGCCCAGCGAGCACTGGGACGTCGTCGAGGTGTCGCTGCCCGCCCACCTCGCGCGCTACCTCGTGGACAAGGGCTCGATCACCGTCGACGGGGTGAGCCTCACCGTCGTCGAGGCGGGGGAGTCCTCCTTCACCGTCAGCCTGATCCCCGAGACGCTCGCCCGCACCACGCTCGGCACCCGCCGCCCCGGCGACCTGGTCAACCTCGAGGCCGACGTCATCGCCAAGCACGTCGAGAAGCTGCTGGGCGCCTACGCCTCCACCCACCTCCCGGCCCACATCCAGAAGGACTCCTGATGCCCCTGATCGAATGGCTCCTCGACGGCACCATCCCGGTGCCGGGCGGGGAGCTCAGCGCACGGGAGGTCGTCGGCAACCTCTTCGGCCTCGCCAGTGCGATCCTCGGGATGCGGCGCGTGGTGTGGGCGTGGCCGGTCGGACTGGTCGGCAACGTCCTGCTCTTCACCGTCTTCGCGACCGGTGAGCTCTCCGGCGCGGTCGCCGAGCCGCTGTGGGGCCAGGCCGGCCGCCAGGTGTTCTTCGCGGCCGTCTCGCTCTACGGCTGGTGGCGCTGGTCCCGGCTGCGTGACGCCGGCGGCGCCTCCGACGGTGGTGCGATCGCCCCGCGGTGGGCGACCGGTGCCGAGCGGGCCCAGCTGCTCGTGCTCGGCGTCGTCGGCTACGCCGTGGCGTACGTCGTGCTCCTGCAGGTCGGGTCGTGGGGCCCGAGCACCGAGGCGTGGATCCTGGCCGGCTCCATGCTCGCGACCTACGGCATGGCCCGCGGCTGGGTGGAGTTCTGGCTCGTCTGGGTCCTCGTCGACGTCGTCGGCGTGACCACCCTCGTCCAGGCCGGTTACTACCCCACGGCGGGGATGTACCTCGTCTACGCCGTGTTCGTCGTCATCGGCTTCGTGGTCTGGCTGCGCGCCAGCCGGACCGTCGTCGAGACCAGCGGTACCGAGAAGACCGAGGAGGTCGTCGCAGCATGAGCACCACTCCCGACAGCACCCCCGACAGCAGGGTCCGGCTCGACCCCGTCGAGCGCGCTGTCGCCGACATCGCGGCCGGCAGGGCCGTGGTCGTCGTCGACGACGAGGACCGCGAGAACGAGGGCGACATCATCTTCGCCGCCGCCAAGGCGACGCCGGAGCTGATGGCCTTCACGATCCGCCACTCCAGCGGCGTGATCTGCGTGCCGATGCCCGGCGACATGCTGGAGCGGCTCGAGATCCCCCTGATGACCCCGCACAACAAGGACAAGCTGCGCACGGCGTACACGATCTCGGTGGACGCCCGCGACGGTGTCAGCACCGGGATCAGCGCCGCGGACCGCGCCCACACCGCGCGCACGCTGGCCGACTCGGCGACCGAGCCGTGGGAGCTGACCCGGCCCGGGCACGTCTTCCCCCTTCGCTACCGCGAGGGTGGCGTGCTCGTGCGACGCGGGCACACCGAGGCGGCCGTCGACCTGGCTGTCCTGGCCGGCCTGACGCCTGCCGGCGTCCTCGTCGAGGTGGTGAACGACGACGGCACCATGAAGCGCGGACCCGAGCTGCGGGAGTTCGCCGACGAGCACGGGCTCGCGATGATCTCGATCGAGGACCTCGTGCGCTACCGCCGTCGGCACGAGCGCCACGTCGAGCGGGTCGCGGAGACGCGCCTGCCCACGCGTCACGGTGACTTCACCGCCTACGGCTACCGCATCACCATCGACGGCAGCGAGCACGTCGCGCTCGTGCACGGCGACATCAGCGGCGACGAGCCGGTGCTGACCCGCGTGCACAGCGAGTGCCTCACCGGCGACGTCTTCGGCAGCGAGCGGTGCGACTGCGGTCCCCAGCTCGACGAGGCCCTCGCCCGGGTCGTCGCCGAGGGCAGGGGAGTGGTGGTCTACCTCCGCGGCCACGAGGGCCGCGGCATCGGCCTGGTCGCCAAGCTGCAGGCCTACCAGCTCCAGGACGGCGGGCGCGACACGGTCGACGCCAACCTCGACCTGGGCCTGCCGGCCGACGCGCGCCACTACGGCACCGCGACGCAGGTCCTGCGCGACCTCGGGATCTCCTCGGTGCGCCTGATGACCAACAACCCCGACAAGACGGCCAGCCTGGAGGACTTCGGGATCACGGTCGCCGAGCGGGTGCCGCTGACGCCGCACCCCAATGACCACAACCTCGCCTATCTGCTGACCAAGCGCGACCGGATGGGGCACGACCTGCCCGACCTGGTCGGCGACGAGCCCCTGCACGAAGGAGGACGCCCATGAGCGGCGCCGGAGCACCCACGTCCCAGCCCTTCGACGCGAGCGGGCTGAAGGTCGCCGTCGTCGCAGCGAGCTGGCACACCCAGGTCATGGAAGGACTGGTCGCCGGCGCAGAGCGAGCGCTGGCGGCGTACGGCGTCACCGAGCCGGAGGTGGTCCGGGTCCCCGGCACCTTCGAGCTCCCCGTGGTCGCCGCGGCCCTCGCGCAGCAGGGGTACGACGCCGTGGTCGCGCTGGGCGTGGTGATCCGCGGCGGCACCCCCCACTTCGACTACGTCTGCTTGGCCGCGACCGACGGCCTCACCCAGGTGAGCGTGGCGCACGCGGTCCCGGTGGGCTTCGGCGTGCTGACCTGCGACACCGAGGAGCAGGCCCTCGACCGGGCCGGGCTCGACGGCTCGTCGGAGGACAAGGGCTGGGAGGCCACCGCGGCCGCCCTCGACACCGCGCGCGTCCTGCAGGGACTGCGCGGGCGCTGAGGACGGTCCGTCAGGACGTGCGGTCGGTCGCGCCCTGGAGCCGGTCGATGTGCTCGGAGGCCTGCGCCTTGGTGAGGTCTCCGGGGAGCTCCTCGCCGGCCTCGCGGGCGAGGGTGTCGAGGTAGCTGCGCTGCGCCCCGGTCATCGGCTCGTCGCCGGTGACCCACTCCTCGGGGTCCTTGCGGGTGGTGTCCCCCTGGGGGCCGCCCAGGGTCTCGGAGGCCGGGGCGTCAGCGGTCCGGTCGTCGGTGGCGTCGGGGTCCGAATGCGTGTTCGATTCAGTCATGCTGCGACTGTAGCCCGGGCACCGGCCCGGGCAACCCTCCCGTGGGGTGGTCCGCAGGCGGGACCGGTCACGGCGAGCGTGGTGCCGCGCCGTAGGCTTGCCCCTCGTGAAGACGTTCGAGGAGCTGTGGGCAGAGCTGTCCACCAAGGCCGTGGAGCGCCCCGAGGGCTCCGGCACCGTCGCCCAGCTCGACGCCGGCGTCCATGCCATCGGCAAGAAGCTGCTCGAGGAGGCCGCCGAGTCCTGGATGGCCGCCGAGCACGAGGGCAAGGACGCGACGGCGCTGGAGATCAGCCAGCTGCTCTACCACGCGCAGGTGCTCATGCTCGCCTCCGGACTGACCCTCGACGACGTCTACGCACACCTGTGAGCCACTGATGACCCTTCGCATCGCCGTCCCCAACAAGGGATCGCTGTCCCAGGCAGCCACCGACATCCTGCGCGAGTCCGGCTACCGCCAGCGCAGCGACTCCAAGGAGCTCGCGCTCGTCGACGCCGAGAACGACGTCGAGTTCTTCTACCTCCGCCCGCGCGACATCGCGCTCTACGTCGGCGAGGGCACCCTCGACGTCGGCATCACCGGTCGTGACCTGCTGCTCGACTCGGGTGCCAAGGCCGACGAGGTGATGGACCTCGGCTTCGGGCGCTCGCGCTTCCACTTCGCCGGCCCCGCCGGTCGCTACTCCTCGCTGGAGGACCTGCGCGGCCTGCGCATCGCGACGTCGTACGTCGGCGTGGTCGAGGACTACCTCTTCCGCCACGGCATCGACGCCTCCGTCACGCGCCTCGACGGTGCTGTGGAGACCAGCATCCAGCTCGGCGTCGCCGACGTGATCGCCGACGTCGTCGAGACCGGCACCACGCTGCGCGCCGCCGGCCTGGCGACCTTCGGCGAGATCATCCTGGAGTCCGCGGCCGTGCTGATCACCCGCGGCGGCGTGGTGCACGACGACTTCGAGATCTTCCGCCGTCGCATCGAGGGCGTCCTGGTGGCGCGCAGCTACGTGATGATGGACTACGACATCGAGGAGGCCCACCTCCCGCGTGCGACCGAGCTCGCGCCCGGGCGCGAGGGGCCGACGATCTCCCCGCTGGGCAAGGCGGGCTGGGTCGCGGTGCGGGTGATGGTGCCGCGCGCCGGGTCGCAGCGACTGATGGACGAGCTCTACTCGATCGGTGCGCGCGCCATCCTCCTCACGGACATCCATGCCTGCCGCCTCTGACCCGGTCGGTCCCGTCGACCTGCCACGCACCTGGCGGCCGATGGGCGTTCGCTACGCGGTGGTCGGCTTCGGGCTGATGCTGTTCGTGGTGTGCGCCGCGGCGTGGTTCGGCTTCGACGAGTCCGTGCGCGACCGCTTCACCTGGCTCCAGCGGTTCACGCTGCTGGTGCTGGGCGGGTGCCTGGCCGCGTGCGGCTGGGCGCTGGGGCGCGCCCGCGTCACCGCGGAGCCGGACGCCCTCGTGGTCGTCAACGGCTTCCGGACGCGCCACCTCGCCTGGGAGCAGGTCGTGGCGATCCACCTCCCCGCCGGTGCGCCGTGGGCCGTGCTCGACCTGGCCGACGGCACGACGATCTCCGCGATGGCCTTCCAGGGTTCCGACGGCAAGGTCGCACGCGACGGCGTACGCCAGGTGCGGGCGCTGCTCGACCGCTAGGCCGGCTGGAGGGCGTGGATGCCCCACGACACCGACAGCTCGTCGCCGGGGCTCCCCGCGGGGGCGAGGGTCACCAGGTCGGTGCCGGAGTTGAAGGCGTTCGCCGGTGCGGTCATCGGCTCGACCGCGATCGCCGGCCGGCCGCCCTCGGCGGGAGGGGTGAAGACCTGCAGCCACCGGTGGCGCTGGTCGACCCACAGCGCGACGCCGCGCCCGGTGCGCGGGTCGAGGAGGGTGACGGTGGCGCGGCCGTCCTCGTGCTCGAGGTCGCCGAAGCCGTCGTCCAGCACGGTGTCGCCGATGCGGTGCGGGGTCGTGAAGTCGTACGTCCCGGCGACCGCCTCGGTGCCGGTCGGGAGCTGGCGCTCGTCGACGACCAGCCGGGTGTGCGCTGGCAGCCGCAGCTCGAGGTCCTCGATGGTGGCCCCGACCGCGAGGTAGGGGTGCGCCCCGCTTGCGTAGGGCGCCGGCTCGGTCGCGAGGTTCGTGGCGGTCTGGGTGACGACGAGCCCGTCGGCGGAGAGGTCGTAGAGCACGTGCAGGTCGAGCGCCCAGGGGTAGCCGCTCTGCGCCATCACCCGATGGACCAGCGAGACCGACGTGCCGGTGTGCTCCTCGAGCGTCCACGACGCCCACCGGGCCAACCCGTGGGAGGCGTTGCCGCGGGTGGGGTCGGTGAGCCCCAGCTGGTGCTCGCGACCGCCGAAGGAGTAGCGGCCGTCGCGGATCCTGTTGGGCCACGGCATCAGCAGCTGCCCGCGACCACCGCCGGACATCTCGGTCTCGGCGAAGCCGTCCACCAGGTCGCGTCCGTGGTGCGACAGGGTCCGCAGCGCGGCGCCGCTCTCGGTGACGGTGGCGACGTAGCCGGCCGCACGGATCTCGTACTGCTCGCCGCTGGGGAGGACCATGGCGGCCACCCTAGTGACGGACGTCAGCCGGTGGTGACGACGAGGTCCGCGTGTTCCCTGGTCCGCAGCCGGGCGAAGAGCTGCTCCTCGTCGGTGCGCCACTGCTCCCAGTGCGGGCGCATGTGCTCGCCGTCGCGGGCCAGCCCCCGC
>CAFBMW010000050.1_pt1 | contig 22757 bp, 20 predicted proteins | sample 7269061 | NCBI WGS metagenome assembly CAFBMW01 (sample SAMEA6814074, study PRJEB35770) | uncultured Nocardioides sp. | biome: Freshwater; feature: Freshwater reservoir; material: water | place: Czech Republic | collected 2017-05-23 | depth 30m m | reverse complement strand
CCCCGGAGCTGGACGCCGTACGCCTCGAGCACGGGCTAGACGCCGACCCCGGGCTGAGTCGGCTGACGTCGGGCCTCGTCCTCTCGGACGCGCCTCCCAGCTTCCGCAGCCCCCACGCGCCGCTGCGCCTCGAGCCCACCCACTACCGGTCGGGCGCCGCGGTGCGGTCGCACCGCGCAGGCAGCAGGCCTCGCGTCTACGCCACGCTCGGCACCATCTTCAACAAGACCTCCGGCGACCTCTTCGAGCGCCTCCTCGACGGTCTGGGCGCCCTCGACGCCGACGTGGTCGTCACGATCGGCCGCGGCCTCGATCCCGCCGACCTCGGCGCGCAGCCCCCGCACGTGCGCGTGGTGCCCTTCGTGCCCCAGTCCGAGGTGCTGCCGGGAGTCGACGTGGTGGTCTCCCACGGCGGCTCCGGGAGCCTGGTCGCCGCGCTCGCCCACGGCCTCCCGTCCGTCCTGCTGCCGCTCGGAGCCGACCAGCCGCACAACGCGGTCCGCGCGGCCGAGCTCGGGCTCGCGTCGTCGCTGGACGCGGCCGACGCCACCCCGGAGGCCATCGCCGAGCAGGTGGAGACGGTGCTGCGGGACGACGCGATGCGCGCTCGCTGCGGCGCGGTGGCCGACGCCGTACGCGCCCTGCCGGACGTCACCGCGGCCGTGGCGGCGTTGGAGGACGCCGTCGGCTGACCCAGCGAGCCGTCGGCTGACTCAGTGCGGCAGCAGGAGCAGGTCGTTGCGGAACACCCCGTCCGGGTCGAGACGCCGACGGAGCACCTCGAAGGCGGCGAGGTCGTACGCTCCGGCCGGTGCGCGCAGCTCCGGGGTGGCCGTGATCTTGCCCCAGTGCGCGCGCGGGTCCCAGGGCGCCAGGGCGTCCTCCACGGCCCGCAGCGCCGGCATCACCAGCTCGGGCTCGGGCCGCCAGGTGAAGTGCGCCATGACCGAGTCGCGACCACGCAGCGGGCTGAGCCACAGATCGTCGGACGCGGCGGACCGGATCTCGTGGACGAGCAGCGCCGGTGCGACGACTTCGCTGATGCGCGCGAGCGTGGGCAGCAGGTGGGGGGCGGCCTCCCGGGGCAGGAAGAGCTCGCTCTGGAGCTCCTCGCCCACGCTGGGCAGGTGCGAGGCGCGGAAGTGCGGGAGGCGTTCGTGCCACGGCCCCGGCGCCCCTTGCTGGGGTGAGGCAGCCGACGGGTCCACCCCCGGCACCGGGTGCACCTCGCGGGTGGCCGGGACGCGGGAGGCCAGGCACGGCGCCAGGGTGCCCGGGCGGTCGAGCCGCTCCTTGACCCACACCGAGGAGACCGTGGCCGGGTCGGACAGGTCGGTGAAGACGCTCACGCTGGTGCCGCTGCCCAGGACGGCGAGCAGCTGGTCAGCCACCTCCGCCGCCGGCAGCCCCTCCCAGACCCGCTGGCGGACCTCGTACGTCGGCTCGGTGCGCAGCCACAGCCGCGTCACCACGCCCAGCGCGCCGAGCGCGAGCACGGCACCGCCGAAGTCGGCGTGCGTGGAGTCGAGGCGCACCAGCTCGCCCGACGCGGTCACCAGCTCGACCGCGACCACGGCCGTGGCCAGGGAGCCGAGGCGGTCGCCGGACCCGTGGGTGCCCGTCGCACACGCGCCCGCCACGCTGATGTGCGGCAGCGATCCGAGGTTGTGCAGCGCACGGCCGCGGGCCTGGAGCACCGGCGCGACCTCCGCGTACGTCATCGCGCCGGGCACGACGGCAACCGCACCGTCGTCGCCCTCGATCTCGACGGACAGGCCGAGTTCGCGGGTGCTGACGTGCACCCCGTCGGTGTCGGCCACGTTCGAGAAGGAGTGCCGGGAGCCGAGCGCCCGCACCCGGTCACCGGCGGCGGCCGCGGCGGCGACCACGTCCTGGAGCTCGGCGACGCTCCCCGGGCGGACGAGCTCCCGGGCGGCGTAGGTGAGGTTCCCGGACCAGTTGGTCCGGCGGCTTCGGTCAGGCGTGCTCACAGGTGCTCCTCGAGGTGGGGCTGCCAGGCGCCACCGCGCGGCAGCGTGAAGGTGAAGCCTGCCGCGATCTTCTCAGGCAGGACCGCGGCCACGGCGTCGACGGTCGTGGCACGGTCGCCTCCGCCGTCGTGGGCGGTGACGACCGCGCCCGGGAAGATGGCGCTCCGCAAGCGGTCCGTGAGGGTCGCGACGCTGCGGTCGGGGCAGGCGTCCCAGTCGTGGATCACCTGTCCGAGGCCGAGCGGCTGCATGCCGAGGGCGACGGCCACCTCGCACGTGCGACCGAAGCTGCCGTTGGGAGCGCGGAAGTAGGGCACCGGGGCGCCGGGGTCACCGAGGGCCGAACGGATGATCCGGAGGTTCGCACGCAGGACGGCCTCCGCCGCTGCCGCAGACGCCCGGCCGAGGTCGGCGAAGTCGACCGAGTGGTTGCCCAGCGCATGTCCCTCCGCCGCGATGCGCCGGAGCAGCGCCGCACCCCCGGGCGCCCGGACGTTGTCGCCGACCACGCAGAAGGTGGCAGTGACGCCGTGCTCGGCAAGGACGTCGAGCAGGCGTCCGGTCTGGCGCGGATCCGGACCGTCGTCGAAGGTCAGCGCCGCCACCCGGCCCGTGCCACGCCCTGCCTCGACGGGTGTGGCGGTCGGGCGGACCGCACCGCCGGGCGCGAAGCCGTCGGTCACCGGTCCGGGTCGACCTCCACGACGGGCTCGAGCACCCGGTCAGGACCCGCGCACCTCTCCGAGCCCACGAGCTCCAGCTCCAGCACCGCCTCGTGGTCCGCGCTCGACCTGCCGACCCTGAGCTCGACCGCGCCCGGCTCGACGATCCGCGCGTGGTCCCGCCCGGTGAACGAGGTGAGGTCGGCGTGCAGCGCGAGGTCCACCCGGCTCCGCGCGCCGACCGCAAGGTCGACCCGAACCGCCGCGACCAGTCGTTGCACGGGGCGGACGACCGACGCAGCGCGGTCGTGGAGGTAGACCTGCACGACCTCCGAGACCTCACGATCGGTCGCGTTCGAGAGCTCGACGCGCAGGCGCGCCTCGCCGTCGGTGGGCCACGTCGGCCCGGAGACCAGCTCGACGCTGTCCCAGGTGGCCTCGGCGTACCCCCGACCGTGCCCGAAGGCGAAGAGCGGCGTGGGGTCGAGGGTGGACACCTCCGTGCGGTGCGCCAGGGCCGAGCCGAGGTACGTAGCCGGCTGCACGGACCCGGCTGCCGGGAAGCTGACGGGGAGGCGCCCCGAGGGGTTGGTCGTCCCGGAGAGCACCTCGCCGACGGCGGCGGCGCCCTCCTCGCCCAGGAAGAACCCGCACACGACTGCGGCGAGCCGGTCGGCGTACCTGCTGAGGTCGTAGGGACGGCCCACCAGCAGCACTGCGACCACCGGCGTCCCCGTGGCGAGCAGCCGCTCGAGCAGCTCCTCCTGCCTGCCGGGGAGCCGCAGGTCGGCTGCGTCGCACCCCTCGCCCGAGGTGCCCTTGCCGAAGAGCCCGGCACGGTCACCCAGCACGGCGACGCACACGTCGGCACCGGCGGCAGCCGTCACCGCCGCCTCGAGGGCTGCCTCCGGGTCGGCCGGCTCGTCACCCGGGTGCCCCGGGACGCCGACCGCGCAGCCGCGCTCGTGCACCACGTCGTACGACGCCGCAAGGACCTCGCGCACCGTGGGGACCGTCAGCCCCGGCCCGGTGCCGGGGTGGTGGGGCAGCACGTGCATCGGGAACGAGTAGCAGCCGAGCATGGCCTCGCCGGTGTCCGCGTTGGGGCCGACCAGGGCGACCCTGCTGCCCGCGGGCAGCGGGAGTGCGCCGTCGTTGGCCAGGAGCACGACCGAGCGGCGAGCCATGTCGAGCGCCAGCGCCCGGGCCTCCGGCGGGTCCAGGTCGACAGGCTCCGCAGCGACCGGGGCCCAGTCCGGGTCGAGCAGGCCGAGCTCGCACTTCTGGCGCAGCACGCGCCGCAGCGCACGGTCGACGACCTTCTCGTCGACGCGTCCATCGGTCATCGCCTCCAGCAGCGGCGCGCCGTAGGCGTCGACCGTCGGCAGCTCGACGTCGATCCCCGCCTCGAGGGCGAGCCCGGCTGCCTCCCCGAGGTCGGCGGCCATCGCGTGGAGCGAGTGCAGGAAGGCCACGGAGAAGTAGTCGGCCGCCACGGTGCCCTCGAAGCCGAGGGTGTCGCGCAGCAAGGTGGTGAGCAGGTGCGAGTCGGCCGCGGACGGCACGCCGTCGATGTCGGTGTAGGCGTTCATCACCGAGCGAGCGCCGGCGCGCAGGGCCATCTCGAACGGCGGGAGCATCACGTCGTGCAGCTCCCGCATGCCCATGCTGACCGGAGCCAGGTTCCGGCCGCCGCGCGAGGCGGAGTAGCCCAGGAAGTGCTTGAGCGTGGCGACCACACCAGCGGACTGCAGTCCACGGACATAGGCCGACGCCATCGTCCCGACCAGGAAGGGGTCCTCCCCCATCGTCTCCTCGACACGTCCCCACCGGAGGTCGCGGGCCACGTCGAGCACCGGAGCCAGTCCCTGGTGGATCCCGAGCCGGGCCATGAGCGTGCCGATCTGCTCGCCCATGCGCTCGACGAGCGCGGGGTCGAACGCCGCCGCCCAGCTGACGGGCGTGGGGTAGATCGTGGCGCCCCACGCGTTCAGCCCCGTCAGGCACTCCTCGTGGACCTGGGCCGGGATGCCGAACCGGTTCGCGCCGCGGACCTGGTCCTGCCGCTCGGCGAGGATGGCGAGACCGTGCTCGACCTCGACCGGCGACGTGCCGAAGGGGCGGGTCAGCTGACCGAGTCCGTCGGTGATGAGGTCCTCCCAGGCGAGGTCCGGTGCCGACTCGTGGAGCATCGGGGCCATCTCGCCGGCGTCGGCGGCGAGCAACCAGACCCCCGAGAGCTGCGCGACCTTCTCGGCACGCGTCATCCGTCCCAGCAGGTCGTCGACCCGGTCGTCGACGGCCACTGTCGCGTCGCGCCACGGCTCGAGCGGCTCGGACGATGAAGACGGGACGGTCACGACGGGGTACCTCCGGGGGCTCGGGTGGAACGACGCAGCACCAGGTCGGTGCCGAGCGTGCGGTGCAGGTCCGTGGGCGCGAGGCCCTCGATCAGCTCGATGAGCAGGGCGACGGCGGTGCGACCCATCTCGCGGATGGGCTGCTCGACCGTCGTGAGCGGAGGCTCCGACAGGGCGGACTCCGGGATGTTGTCGAACCCCACCAGGGAGAGGTCGGTCGGCACGTCGATGCCGAGCTCACGGGCCACCTCGAGCACGGCGAGGGCCATCTGGTCGCTCGCAGCGAAGATGGCCGTCGGCCGGTCCGGCCGGCGCAGCAGCTCGTACGCCGCCTCACGGGCCACGTCGGCCTCGAACGCGCCGTGCACGACGAGCGACTCGTCGACGGAGACGCCGGCCTCGGCAAGGGCGTCACGGAAGCCCTGCTCGCGCAGCTGGGCCGAGATCAGGTCGACCCGGCCGGTCACCATGGCGATGCGGGTGTGCCCGAGGTCGAGCAGGTGCCGGACACCGGCGTGGGCGCCCTGGAGGTTGTGGGCCGTGACGGTGGGGATCGTGGTGCTGCCGGTGTGGGGGTCGATGGCGACGACGGGTCCGTCGCTGTCGACGTCGGTGACCGTCGGCGTCACCAGGACGGCACCGTCGACCAGGGTGCCCATCAGACGGGAGAGGTAGCGCCGCTCCCAGCCGACGTGCTCGTCGACCCGGCCACCGGCGGAGTAGGCGACGAGCTCGAAGCCCGATCCGCGGATCGCGTCGGCGGCGCCCTTGAGGACCTCAGTGCTGAACGGCTCGAAGTCCGCCACCAGCACGCCGACCACGTTGGTGCGCTGGTTGCGCAGGCTCCGGGCCACCAGGCTCGTCTCGTAGCCGAGCCTCTCGATCACGCCGCTGACGTGCGCAGCGGTCGCCACCGAGATGCCGTACCGACCGTTGATCACCTTCGACACCGTCGAGACGGACACGCCCGCCTCGACCGCGACCTGCTGCATCGTCACGCGCCGGTTCGACCGCGGTCCCGTCAGGGCCGCCAGGTCGTCGACCCCGTCGCGATGACCAGTCATCTCCACCATCCTCATCAGCCCTTCACCGCGCCCTGCAGACCATTGACGATCCGTCCCTGCAGGGCTAGGAAGAGTATGAGCGCCGGCAGCGTCGCCACCGTGGTGAAGGCCAGCACGCCGGCTGTGTCGGCGGAGTACTGCGTGGAGTAGTCGGCGACGCCGAGCGGCAAGGTGCGCATCTCGCCCTGGAGGAGCAGCAGGGGCAGCAGGTAGGAGTTCCACGACCCCACGAAGGCCAGCACCCCCACCGTGATCAGGGCGGGTCGGCTGAGCGGCAGCGCGATCCGCCAGAAGACGCCGATGCGCGACGCACCGTCGATGAGAGCGGCCTCCTCGAGCTCGCGGGGCAGCGCCATCAGGAACGGTCGCAGGATCACGACCGTCACGGGGAGCGCGAAGGCCGCCTGGGGCAGGGCCACGCCCCACCACGTGTTGGACAGCTGGAGGTCGCGACTGATGAAGATGGACAGCGGGATGATCGCCGTGGCCAGCGGGAAGAGCAGGCCGAGCACGAAGACCATGAAGACGGGCTCGCGGAACCGGAAGTCGTACCTGGCCAGCGGGTACGCCGCCATCACGCCGGCACCGACCGCGACGAGCGTGGTCAGCCCCGCCACCGCCATCGAGTTCGTCGCGTAGCGCCAGAACTCGCCGCTGGCGAGGACGGAGCTGTAGTTGTCGAGCCGCCACGGGTCCGGCAGGCCGGCCGGGTTGCTGGCCAGCTGCTCGTTGGACCGGAAGCCGTTGAGCGCGCCGTAGAGAACGGGGCCGACGCTCAGGGCGACGACGGCCAGCGCGATGACGTAGACGACGGGGTTGCCTCCCCCGCGGGCTCGGGTGGACACGGAGCTCACCTCTCGATCCGGGTGTCGCGGCGGAGCACGAGCCGCTGGTAGAGCGCAGCCATCGCCACGCCGATGACGAAGAGCACGACCGAGGCGGCTCCGGCGATGCCGTAGTTGCCGCGCTGGGTGCCCTGGGTGATCAGGTAGGTCGCCATGGTCGTCGTGGCGTTGGCGGGCCCACCACCGGTGAGCACCCAGACCATGTCGAAGAGCTGGAGCGAGCCGATCATCGACAGGAAGCACCACGTGCGGATCGTCGGGCCGAGCAGCGGCACCACCACCCGCCACTGGGTCTGCCACCACGACGCACCGTCGAGCTGGGCTGCCTCGTAGACCTCCTCAGGCACCGACTGCAGTCCAGCGAGGAACAGCAGGATCGCCAGCCCGAGGTACTTCCAGGTGAGGACGGCCACCACCGTCCACAGAGCCAGGTCCGGGGTGCCGAGGAAGCCCTGGTCGGGTGCAGGGACCCCGACACCGCCCAGGAGGCCGTCGACCACCCCGGTGTCGGGGATCAGCAGCTGGAACCAGATGACGCCTGCGATCACCTCGGCGAGCACGTAGGGGACGAAGATGAGCGTGCGCACCAACCCGCGGCCACGCATCCTGCGATTGAGCAGGAGCGCAGCCCCGAGCCCCAGCGGCAGCTGGATGAGGATGCTGAGCACGACGATGGTGAGGTTGTGCGTCACCGCCTGGCTGAACACGTCGTCGGTGAGCACCGCCCGGTAGTTGTCCAGTCCGACGAAGTCGTCCATCGGACCGAAGCCGCGCCACCGGTAGAGCGACATCCGCACCGCCGACAGCACCGGCCACGCCACGAACAGCCCCATCAGCGCCAGCGCAGGCAGGACGAAGACCAGGATCTCCAGGCGTTCGCGCCGGGTGGTGCGGCGTACCGCCCGGGGGCGGCGACACGACGACTTCTCGTCGGGTCGTACCCCCGGGGCGGGGTCACCGACGCTCTGGTCGGGGGCGACGATCGGTGGAGTCAGGCTCACGGCTTCTCTCGCGTGGTCGGGAGCGGGCGGTCGGCCACGCTCAGCCCTGCTGGTCAGCGGCCTGCTGCATCGCGTCGACGATGTCCTGCGGCGTCGACTCGCCCGCGAACATGAGGGCGATCTCGTCGTTCATCGCACCTCCGATCGACTCACCGAACGCGGTGTCGAAGTAGAGCTGGACGTAGGGCGCGCTGTCGCGGACCTCGATCAGGTCGGCGAGGACGGGGTCGCTCACCGCGTCGGTCGCCGCGGGCACCGTCGGCAGTCCCATGTCGTTCTCCGCGAAACCGCGCTGCACGTCCTCACTGAGGAGGTACTTGACCAGGTCGACAGCCGTGTCGGGTGCCCCTTCGGACACCGCCCAGGCGTCGCCGCCGCCGAGGGCAGCGGTCGGATCGCCGGCTCCACCCTCGACCTCGGGGAACGGGAACCAGCCGGTCCGGTCGCCCAGGCCCTCGCCGTCGTCGGTCAGGCCCTGCATGACACCGGGCTCCCAGTGACCCTGCATCTCGCTGGCCACCTTGCCCGTGGCGAGCAGGCCGGAGGCGGACGTCGCGCCCTCCTGCGCCGGGGTGGCGAGGAAGCCCTTGTTGAAGGGCTCGGTCCCGATGAAGTCCTGGACCACCTCGCCTGCCTCGACGAAGCACGGGTCGGAGAAGTCGAGGTCCGACACCGCCTGGGTCAGCACGTCCTGGCTGCAGGTGCGCACGGCCGCGTAGTACCAGTAGTGGGCGGCCGGCCACTTGTCGCCGGCGCCCAGGGAGAGCGGCGCGATGCCGGCGGACTTGAGGTCGTCGTTGACCTGCTCCCACTCCGTCATCGTGGTGGGCGGCGTGACGCCGGCCTCCTCGAACTCCGCGGTGTTGTACCAGACGCCGACCACGCCGAGGGAGAACGGCAGGGCGTAGGTGCGGTCGTCGACCTGCCACCCGGCGACGGAGCCGCCGATGGCCTCGATCTCCTCGGCGGCGTCCTCGGTGAGGTCGCGGGTCAGCCCGGCGTCGACGTGCGCGGCGAGCTCGCCGCCGCCGCGCTCCATGTAGAGGTCGGGAAGGTCCCCGCTCTGGAAGGCCGCTGCGAGCTTGTCCACCATGTCCTCGTGCGCCATGGCTGTCACCTCGACCGTGACGCCGGGGTTGTCGGCCTCGAAGTCGGCCGCGACCTGCTCGTAGTAGCCCTTGCCGGGCTCGTTGTTGGAGTTGTGCCACCACGTGACGGTGTTCTCGTCGCCGCCACCGGCGGTGTCGTCACTGCCGCACGCTGCTGTCAGCGTCGTCCCAGCGCACAGCAACGCCAGCGCCGCGACCCGTGTCTGCTTCCGCATGTCGATCGATCCTCTCCGCCCACGGTCCCTATGACGTAGGTCACACGCAGGCAGCGTGCATCACCCGCCGCAGCCTTGTCAATCGATGTCGATAACGATTTCCGTCCACAGCGAATGAGTGCCGCACGTGCCGAAGCGACCCGCCACCCACGTCCGACCCCCACCTGCACCCGACGCGCAGCAGGAGGCGGCGGAACCCCTAGTCTGCCGCCATGACCACCGCCCGCACCGTGCCCGTCACCACCGAGATGGACGGTGACGAGCTCGACGCCGAGGACGCCTGGCACCTCGCCCGCCACCACGGCCTGCGCAAGATCGCGGTGGAGTCGTTCGTGCGGTTCCGCTACGGCGACGGCTTCACCAACTCCCGTGCGCTCGCGCTCCAGGCCTGTCTGGCGGTCGTGCCGTTCATGCTCGCGCTGACCGGCCTCGCCTCCGACATCGACGAGGAGCGCCCTGCGGCGGTCGTCGCGCACGTGGTCGATGCGCTCTCCCCCGGCTCCGGCGACGGCGACGCGCTGGCCTCCGCGGTGGACGACTCCGACACCTCCGAGACCAAGGGTGAGGTGGCGCTGGTGCTCGGCCTGGGCTTCGCACTGCTGTCCATGACGACGGCGTTCGCGCAGGTGGAGCGCGGCGCCAACCGCATCTACGGCATCCGGCGCGACCGCAAGGCGCTGCACAAGTACGGCCGCGCCGCGGTGCTGACGGCCGTGCTCGCGGTGCCGGTCGGCATCGGGTTCGTGATGATCGTCGGCGGAGGCGCGCTGGGCGACGCGATGGCCGAGAACTACGGGTGGTCCGAGCGCTCCGTCCTCTGGTGGAACATCCTGCGCTGGCCGCTCGGCCTGGGTCTGCTGGTGTTCGCCATCGCCGTGCTGCTCGACCACGCCCCGCGACGCCGCCAGCCCGCCCTCTCCTGGCTGGCCCTCGGCTCGGGCATCGCGGTGGCGCTCACCACCGTCGCGACGGCCGGGCTGGCGGCGTACGTGTCGCTGAGCGGGTCGTTCGGCAGCGTCTACGGGCCGCTGGCCGGCATCTTCGCCCTGCTGCTGTGGGCGCTGCTGTCGTCGATCGCGTTCTTCTACGGCACCGCGGTCTGCGCCCAGCTCGAGGCGCTGCGGGCCGGCGAGACCACACCAGCCCTTGACGACCCCGGCCGGCCGCACGCGCGGACCGTCGGCAACGGCGCCGTCGACTGATGCTCCTCGCGGCCGCTGCGGTGGTGACCCCGACGCGGGTCCTCACGCCGGGGTGGCTGCTCGTCTACGGCGAGCGCATCGTCGAGGTCGCCGACGGCGCACCACCGCGCTCCCCGGACCTCGACCTGGGTGCAGCCACGGTCGTGCCCGGCTTCGTCGACCTCCATGTGCACGGCGGCGGCGGGGCGTCGTTCGACACCGGCACCGCCGAGGCCGCGGAGACCGTGGTCGCGACCCACCTCGCCCGCGGGACGACGACCATGGCGGCCAGCCTGGTGACGGACTCGCCCGACCGGACGCGCGGAGCGGCGCGGGAGCTCGCCCTGCTCGTCCGGGCCGGCCGGCTCGCCGGGATCCACCTCGAGGGGCCGTGGCTGAGCCCCCCACGGGCGGGCGCCCACCGTCGCGACCTGCTCACCGCGCCAGACGCTGCGAGCATCGACGCGCTGATCGACGCGGGCGAGGGAACCGTCCGGATGGTCACGATCGCTCCCGAGCTGCCCGGCGGCCTCGACGCCGTGCGCCGACTCGCCGACTCCGGCGTGGTCGTCGCGATCGGTCACACCGACGCGTCGTACGACGTCGTGCGGGCCGCGATCGATGCGGGCGCGCGGGTGGGCACCCACCTCTTCAACGCCATGCCCGGCCTGCACCACCGCGACCCCGGCCCCGTCGGCGCGCTGCTCGAGGCACCGGTCGACGTCGAGCTCGTCGCCGATGGCGTGCACCTGCACCCCTCGGTGCTGCGGATGGTCTTCGCGGCCAAGCCGGGTCGGTGCCTGCTGGTCACCGACGCGACGCCGGGGCCTCGCCGGCTCGACGCTCACGATGGACGCGGCGGTCCGCCATGCCGTGCGCACCGCCGGCCTGCCCCTGCTGGAGGTGGCGTACGCCGGCAGCACGGCGCCCGCGCGCGCGTGGGGCCTGCACGACGTCGGCGCGCTCGAGGCCGGGCGCCGCGCCGACCTCGTGGTCCTGGACGAGGACCTCGAGGTCGGGCGCGTGATGCGGTCCGGGGCCTGGGTCAGCCCTTCGTCGACCCGAGCGTGAGCCCGGAGACGAACTGCTTCTGCAGGGCGAAGAACACCACCAGCACCGGCAGCGCGACGATGATCGAGCCGGCCGCGACGAGGTTGGTGTCGGTGAAGAACTGCCCGCGCAGGTTGTTCAGCGCCGAGGTCACCGGCAGCTTGTTGCCCTGCTGGATGAGCACCGTCGCCCAGAAGAACTCGTTGTAGACCCACGTCACCTGCAAGGTGGCCAGGGCCGCCAGCGCGGGGCGTACGAGTGGCATCGTGAGCTGCCAGTACTGGCGCCACACGCTGGCGCCGTCGAGCTCCGCGGACTCGTAGATCTCGTGCGGCAGCGTCTTCATGTAGTTGCTGAGCACGAAGGTGCAGAACCCCATCTGGAACGCCGTGTTGACCAGGATCAACGCCCAGAAGCTGTTGAGCATCGAGCCCGAGTCGCTCATGAACAACGGGAGCGGGATCTCGCGGAACATCCGGAACACCGGGATCAGCAGGGCCTGCGGAGGGAGCAGGTTGGCGGCGAGGAAGACCCCGAGGAGCGTCAGGTTGAACCGATAGCTGAACCGGGCGAGCACGAAGGCGACCATCGACGACAACCACAGCGTCAGGAGCACGGCCGGGACCGTGATGAGCAGCGAGTTGCGCATGTGCAGCCCGAAGTTGCCGCGCGACCACGCCTCCTCGTAGTTGGACGTCGTCCAGCCGCCGAAGGAGAGGTAGCCGTTGACCTGGGTGTACTCGTACTCGCGGAACGAGTTGATCAGCGCCCACAGCAGCGGGAACAACCAGGCCAAGGCGAGGAGCGCGACGATCACCGTCACGACGACGCCGCGGGGCTTGCTCATCACGCCGCCCTCGACGCGCTTGGGCGGCGAGGAGCGCGGTGCGTCCGTCGATGGGGTCGGGCCCGTCGCAGGCGGGGCTGCCTGGGTGCTCATCCTCGACGCTCCTCACGGAAGACGTTGCGCAGGTAGATGGTGATGAAGATCGACGAGATCAGCATCATGATCACCGCGAGCGCCGACCCGAAGCCGTACCGCGTCGCCTCGCCGATGACGTTCTGGGCGACCAGGGCGCCGATCAGCTCGAGGCCGTTGCGCCCCTTGTTGACCACCCACACCAGGTCGAAGGCGCGCAGCGACTCGATGACGACGATGACGATCACGATCATGTTGATCGGTCGCATCACCGGGAAGATCACGTGGAAGAACGTCTTCACCTCGCTGGCCCCGTCGACCGCCGCCGCCTCTCGGAGGCTGGCGTCGACGCCCTTCAGGCCGGCCAGGTAGATCAGCATGATGTAGCCGGTGTGGCGCCAGGCCGTGGCGACCAGCACCGCCCACAGGTTGACGTCGGGGTCGCCGTACCAGTCGACCTGGGAGCCGAAGATGTCGTTGATCAGGCCCTGGTCGCGGGAGTAGAAGAGCTGCCAGATGAAGCCGATGAGGGCCAGCGACAGCACGACCGGCATGTAGAACGCGGTCTGGTAGATCCGGCTGCCGCGCACCTCCCGGTCGAGCAGGACCGCGAGGAACATCCCGAACAGGGTCGGCAGGAAGAACAGGAACGCCAGCCAGATGAGGTTGTGCTGGATCGCCGGCCAGAAGGCCGGGTAGATGGTGACGATGTCCTCGTAGTTCTGGAGACCGACCCACTCGATGGTGTCGAGGTCACCGAAGCCGTTCCACTTGCCGAAGGACAGGACCACCGAGAGCAGCGCCGGGAGCCAGACCAGCGCGAGCACCAGGAACAGCGGGATCGTCACCATCGTGATGACGGTGAACCGGTCCCGGCCCGGGAGCTTCTTCTCCCGGCCCTGGGGCGGTGCGGTCGTCTGCTCCTGGCGCGGCGCCTCGTCGATGTGTGCCATGGCTCAGCCGAAGATCGAAGCGGCCTGCTCCTGGATGCTGGCCGTGACCCCGTCGATGTCGTCGGGGTTCTTCAGGAACTCCTGGATCGAGGGGATCATCACCGTGTTGGCGAAGTCGGCGTTGGTGTCGCGGTCCATGAACTGCGCGATGTTGGCCGCCGCGCCCACGACCTCGGCCGACTTCTTCTGCAGGTCGCTGTAGGTCGAGGTGCTGGCACCGTCGTTGGCGGCGATGAAGGGGGCGTCCGCGGCGTTGTTGCCGGCGTCGGCCGCGGCCGCGCTGCCGAGCCACTTCGCCATCGCCTTGCCGGCCTCCACGTTCTGGCCGGCCGACGACACGCAGAAGCCGTCGATCGGGGCATCGAGGGCGTCGGAGCCGATGGAGGAGTCGAGCTCGGGGAAGGTGAAGAAGTCGAGGTCCTCACCGTTCTCGCCGAGGGCGTCCACGACGAAGGTGCCGAGGAGGTACATGCCGCACTCGCCCTTGCCCATCGCGGTCGCCGCCTCCTGCCAGGTGCGGCCCAGCGGGTCCTCCTGGTGGTAGGGCAGCAGCTGGCGCCAGGTGTCGAAGACCAGCTTGACCTCGTCGCCGTCCCACTGCTCCTCGCCGGCCATGAGGCTCATGTGGAAGTCGAAGCCGTTGAGGCGCATGTTGAGGATGTCGAACGTGCCCATCGCGGGCCAGCCGTCCTTGTCGCCGAAGGCGAACGGCGTGACGCCCTTGCCCTGCATGTCGTCCATGAGGGCCATGAAGTCGTCGTTGGACTCCGGCGGCGCCCAGCCGTTCTTCTCGAAGACGGACTTCCGGTAGAACACCGCCCACGGGTAGTAGCTGATCGGCACGAAGTACTGCTTGCCGTCGGAGGCGGTGGCGGCCTGCTTGAAGGAGTCGCCGAGGCCGTCGATGGGCCACTGGTCGCTCAGGTCGGTGATCAGCCCGTTCTCGGCGAACTGCGACATCCGGAAGCCGGCGAACCAGGTGAAGACGTCGTCGGGCGTGCCCTGGAGGTAGGTGTTGATGCTCTCCTGGAACGTGTTGTGGTCGACGGCGTTGAGCGCGACCTCGGTGCCGCTCTCCTTCGCGTAGGCGTCGGCGATGGCCTTGAGACGGTCGTAGGCAGCGCCCACGCCCTCGGCCTCGTTGATGCCGAACTTCACCGTGGCGCCCGAGCCGGTGGCGGGTCCGGACTCGCCACCGCAGGCGGCGAGCAGGTTGGCCCCGCCGACCGCCAGGCCGCTCAGCGCCATGCCCCGCAGGACGGAGCGGCGAGATGCTGCCATGGTGGTGAGCGCCGAGCGGGGGATGGCGCTGGAACGGGAAAGTGACACGGGTGCCTCCTGAGACAAAACCAAACAGGGATGGACAGCATGTGACGACCAGCACACCGCCGTCAAGGGTGCAGTGCTCGAGAATTCACACCAGTTCGAACATTTCCGAACCCTTTTGGGCGATCGAACGTTGACTTTCGCATGTGAGGGTCGACACAGTGCTGCCATGCCGACTTCCCTACCCCCCTTGGCCTTCGGCGGCGACTACAACCCCGAGCAGTGGTCCCGCGACGCCCACGTCGAGGACCGCGACCTCATGCGCGAGGCCGGGGTCGACCTGGTCACCCTGGGTGTCTTCTCGTGGGCGTGGCTCCAGCCCACGCCCGACACGTGGGACTTCGCGTGGCTGGACACGCAGATGGACGACCTGCACGCCGCGGGCATCCGCGTCGACCTCGCCACCGCGACCGCCTCCCCGCCGCCGTGGCTGACCCACCGCCACCCGGAGATGCTGCCGGTGACCCACGACGGGCGCACCCTCTTCCCCGGCGGCCGCCAGGCCTTCTGCCCCAGCTCGCCGGTCTACCGCGAGCACGCGCTCGCGCTCTGCACCGCGCTCGCCGAGCGCTACAAGGACCACCCGGCCCTCGCCCTGTGGCACGTGTCCAACGAGATCGGCTGCCACAACGCGCGGTGCTACTGCGACGTGAGCGCAGAGGCGTTCCGGACCTGGCTGCGGGCGCGCTACGACGACGTGGCCCACCTCAACGACGCGTGGGGCACGGCCTTCTGGTCCCAGCGCTACGACGACTTCGAGCAGGTGCTCCCGCCGCGGGTGGCCCCGGCGCACGCCAACCCCACGCAGCAGCTGGACTTCCTGCGCTTCTCCTCCGACCAGCTCCTCGACAACTTCGTCGTCGAGCGCGACGTGCTGCACCGCCTGTCCCCCGGCGTCCCGGTGACCACGAACTTCATGGTGATGCGCCAGACGATGGAGATGGACTACCTGCGCTGGGGCCGCGAGCTCGACGTGGTCTCCAACGACCACTACGTCATCGCCGCGGAGAGCGACGCACACCGCGAGCTCGCGTTCAGCGCCGATCTCACCAGGGGCACCGCGGACGGCAAGCCGTGGCTGCTGATGGAGCACTCCACCAGCGCCGTCAACTGGCAGCCGCGCAACCGCGCGAAGAAGCCCGGCGAGATGATCCGCAACAGCCTCGCCCACGTCGCGCACGGCGCGGACGCGGTGCTGTTCTTCCAGTGGCGCGCCTCGCGCGCCGGGGCGGAGAAGTTCCACTCCGGGCTGCTCCCCCACGCCGGCACCGACACCCGCCAGTGGCGTGAGGTGGTCGAGCTCTCGCGCGTCCTCGACGCGGTCGAGGACGTCACCGGGAGCACGGCGCGCAACGAGGCGGCGATCCTCTTCGACTACGAGGCCTGGTGGGGCTGCGAGCTCGACTCCCACCCCAGCGTCGACGTGCGCTACCGCGACCGCGCGGAGGACCTGCACCGGGCGCTGTCGGCCCAGGGCGTCGGCGTCGACGTGGTCCACCCCAGCGCCGACCTGTCGGCGTACCGCCTCGTCGTGGTGCCCACCCTCTACCTCGTCAGCGACGAGACCGTCGCCTCGATCGAGGCGGCCGCCGCAGCCGGCGCGACCGTCGTGGTGACCTACTTCAGCGGCATCGTCGACGAGCACGACCACATCCGGCTGGGCGGCTACCCCGGCGCGTTCCGCGACCTGCTCGGCGTGCGCACGACCGAGTTCATGCCGCTGCTGACCGGCGAGCAGGTGCAGGTCGAGGGACTCGGCGGCACGGTCGGCGCCGACACCTGGACCGAGGACCTCGAGCTCGCCGGTGCCGAGGCCGTGGCGACGTACGCCGACGGGCCCGCCGCCGGGCTGCCGGCGATCACCCGGCACGGGGCCGGCCGCGGGACCGCGTGGTACGTCGCGACCCGCCTCGACCCGGACGGCACCGACCGTCTCGTCGAGCGGCTGGTCGCGGAGACGGGCCTCGAGCAGCTGCCGGGCGCCGCCCCCGACGTCGAGGTGACGCGGCGGGTCGGCGACGAGGCGAGCTGGCTCTTCGTGATCAACCACGGCGACGCCGACGCCCCGGTGCCGGTCCACGGCCAGGAGCTGGTGACGGGCAGGGCGGTCGAGGGCGACCTCGTGGTGCCCGCCGGAGGGGTCGCCGTGGTGCGCGAGGCCGCCGGGGACCGGGGGGCCTGATGCTCGCCGCCCAGCGCCGTGGCCGGATCCTGGCCGAGCTCAGCCGCGACGGGACGGTGCGCGTCACCGACCTCGTGGAGCTGCTCGGCGTCTCCGACATGACGGTGCGGCGCGACCTCGTGGCGCTGCACCGCGACGGGCTCCTGGAGAAGGTGCACGGCGGCGCGCTGGCCGTGGCCGAGCCCTCGTCGTCCGAGCCGGGCTTCGCCGCCAAGTCGGTGCAGCGCCGGCGCGAGAAGGAGGCCATCGCCGCCGCGGCGGCCGAGCTGGTGCACACCGGCATGGCGATCGCCGTCTCCGCCGGCACCACCACCCACGCGCTCACTGAGCACATCGCCCGCATCCCCCACCTCACGGTGGTCACCAACTCGGTGTGGGTGGCCGACGTGCTGCACCGCACCGGCGAGGCGACCACGTCGGTGCTGCTCACCGGTGGCCTCCGCACGCCCTCGGACGCCCTCGTGGGACCGGTCGCGGTGTCGTCGCTGCGCAGCCTGCACGTCGACGCCTTCTTCATGGGCGTGCACGGCATGGACGTGCGCGCCGGCTTCAGCACCCCCAACCTGCTCGAGTCCGAGACCAACCGCGCGATGATCGAGCGCTCGCGCCGCCTGATCGTCTGTGCGGACTCCAGCAAGTGGGGCGTGGTGGGACTCAGCAGCATGGCCGCCCTGTCCGAGGCCGCGGTGCTGGTCACCGACTCCGGCCTCTCCGCGCAGGCCAGCGGAGCCCTCGCCGACCACGTCGGCGAGCTGGTCGTCGTCGACCCGGTCGACGATGACGACGACACGTTCGAGGAGGCGCACGACGCATGAGCCGCGATCCCGTCCACCTGACCCGCGGCGGCGTCAGCGTCGTCCTGGCGAGCGACGACGCCGGCATCCCCTTCGTCGTCCACTGGGGCGCCGCCCTCGGTGACCTCGACGACGGAGCCCTCACCTCGCTGACAGCGGCCCGCCGTCCCGGCGTCTCGCGCTCGTCGTACGACGTCCCGCGCCGCACCGGCGTGGTCCCCGACGTGACGCGCGGGTTCTCCGGCACCCCCGCGCTGTCGGGCCACCGGGTCGGCGGCGACGCGAGTGCCGCCGCGCCGAGCCTCGCGAACTGGGAGGCCCTCGTCGGCGACGCCGCCATCACCGCCACGTCCGACGACGACGAGGCCGGCTGGTCGGTGACGCTCCAGCTCGGGCTCGACGACGCCGGGCTGCTCCACGCGCGCACCTCGGTCACCAACACCGCCGACGGCGACCTCCACCTCGCGTCGGCCCTCACCGCGCTGCCCGTCGCCGCGCACGCCACCGAGCTGCTCGACCTCACCGGGCGCTGGTGCAAGGAGCGCACCCCCCAGCGGCACCGATGGGTGCAGGGCACCCACCGCCGCGACGCCCGCCACGGCCGCACCGGCCACGACGCCACCCTGCTGATGGTCGCCGGGACGCCCGGCTTCACCTTCGGCTCGGGCGAGGTCTGGGCGGTGCACACCGCATGGAGCGGCAACCACACCCACTACGCCGAGCGCACGCCCGAGGGCGACTGCCTCGTCGGCGGTGGCGAGCTGCTCGAGCCCGGTGAGGTGGTGCTCGCGCCGGGCGATATCTACCGCTCCCCCTGGCTGCTCGGCTCCTGGTCCGGAGCCGGCCTGGATGCGATGAGCCACCGTCTCCACGCCCACCTGCGCGCGGTGACGCCGCGGGCGCGCACCGAGCGGCCGGTCATCGCCAACTCGTGGGAGGCGGTCTACTTCGACCACTCCCTCGAGCGCATCGCCGAGCTGGCCGACACCGCGGCGTCGGTCGGGGTCGAGCGCTTCGTGCTCGACGACGGCTGGTTCCTCGGCCGCCGCGACGACACCGCCGGCCTCGGCGACTGGCGGGTCGACGCGGAGGTCTGGCCCCAGGGCCTGGCGCCCCTCGTGGAGCACGTCACCGGTCGCGGCATGGAGTTCGGCCTGTGGGTCGAGCCGGAGATGGTCAACCTCGACTCCGAGACCGCCCGGCGGCACCCCGAGCGGGTGCTGCGTGGGCGGGCGGAGGTGCCGCCGTCGTGGCGCCAGCAGCAGGTGCTCGACCTCCAGGACGAGTCGGCGTACGACGACCTGCGCGACGCCCTGCTCGCGCTGCTCGACGACCTCGACATCGCCTACCTCAAGTGGGACCACAACCGTGACCTCACCGACGTCACGCACGCCGGCCGCCCGGCGGTGCACGGGCAGACGCTCGCGGCCTACCGGCTCCTCGACGAGCTGCGCGACGCCCACCCGGCGCTGCAGATCGAGTCCTGCTCGTCGGGCGGCGGCCGCGTCGACGCCGAGGTGCTCACCCGCACCGACCGGATCTGGCCGAGCGACACCAACGACCCGCTCGAGCGCCAGCACCTCCAGCGGTGGACGTCGCTGCTGGTGCCGCCCGAGCTGATGGGCTCGCACGTGGGACCGGCCACGTCGCACACCACCGGACGCACCCACGCCCTGCGCTACCGCGCGGCCACCGCCCTGCTCCACTCCTTCGGCATCGAGTGGGACATGTCGCGCCTCGACGAGGCGACGCTCGCCGAGCTGGCCGCCTGGATCGACCTGCACAAGCAGGTCCGCCCGCTCATCGGCACCGGCTCGCTGGTGCACCCGGACCACCCGGACCCGGCGGTGCTGGTGACGGGCGTCGTGGCCGCGGACCGCTCGGAGGCGTGGTACGTCGTGGCGACCGTCGCGGCGACCGGGACCCAGCACCCGGCACCGCTGCTGCTCACCGGGCTCGACCCCGACCGCACCTACCGGCTCTCCGAGGAGCTGCCGCCCGCTCCGGGTGGCGCGGACCTCAGCGGGACCTGGTCGGCGCGCGGCGCGGAGCTCGGCGGTCGCGTGCTGGCCACCGTCGGCGTCGCCCTCCCCGTGCTCGACCCCGAGGAGGCGCGGGTGCTGCGGCTGGTGGCCTTCGCCTGACGGCGGAGCGGCCTAGGCTGTCGGACATGGACGCCGACGCCTGGGACCAGCGCTACGCCGCCAGCGAGCTGGTCTGGTCGCGCGAGCCCAACCAGTTCGTCGCGAGCGAGCTCGCCGACCTGCCGCCCGGCACGGCGGTCGACCTCGCCGCCGGCGAGGGGCGCAACGCGATCTGGCTCGCCTCACGCGGCTGGTCGGCGACCGCCGTCGACTTCTCGCAGGTGGCGCTCGACAAGAGTGCCCGGCTCGCCGACGGCCTCGACGTCACGTGGGTCCGCGCCGACGCCACGACGTGGCAGCCGCCCGCACCCGTCGACCTGGTCGTGATGGCGTACTTCCAGGTGCCGGCCGAGGACCGTCACCGGGCGGTGCGCGGAGCCGCCACGATGCTGGCGCCGGGCGGCACGCTGCTGCTCGTCGCGCACGACTCGACCAACCTCGCCGAGGGCACCGGCGGCCCGCAGGACCCGGCGGTGCTGATGAGCGCCGAGGACGTGCTGGCCGACCTCGAGGGGATCGAGGTCGAGGTGGTGCGCGCGGAGCGGGTGGCCCGGGAGGTCAGCGCCGCCGACGAGCACGGCGGCACGGAGCGGCGTACGGCCTGGGACTGCCTGGTGCGGGTGGTCCGGGCGCCCGAGCAGGCCTAGCGGTCCTCGGAGTCGCTCGGCGTGGCGGACCGGTCGACCGGCTCGTCACCGAACATCCCGGCGTCCTTGTTCGCCTGGGCCCTGCGCAGCTGCCTGACCATGAAGAAGCCGATCGCCACCACAGCGAGGATCATGAAGATCCAGACCGCGAAGCCGAGCGGACCGGCCTTTACCTGGGTCGGTTCGGGCGTCGGGTCGTCCACCAGCAGGATGAGCATCAGGTCGAGCATGGCTCCAGTCTCCCACCCATCCCTCAGGGTGCAGGCGTCGGGATGCCGGCGAAGAGGTCGTCCTCGGGCAGGGCGCTCTCGACCTGGGAGTGCACGAGCTCGTAGTCCTCGGTGGGCCACACCTTCTGCTGGATCTCGCGCGGGATCGCGAACCACATGCCGTCGGGGTCGATCTGGGTGGCGTGGGCCAGCAGGGCCTGGTCGCGGACACCGAACCACTCACCGCACGGCACGCGGGTGGTGATGCGGTCGTCCCACTCGGGCTCGCGCTCCCAGTTGGCGAGGCGCTCGGCGTAGGGCGACTCGAGGTCGTGGGCGAGCATCGCCTCGTGCAGGGCGTTGGTCTTCGCCCAGCTCCAGCCGTGGTGGTAGTAGAGCTTCAGCGGCTGCCACGGCTCCCCCGCGTCCGGGAAGCGCTCGGGGTCCCCGGCCGCGTGGTAGGCGGCGACGGAGACCTCGTGGCAACGGATGTGGTCGGGGTGCGGGTAGCCGCCGCGCTCGTCGTACGTCGTCAGCACGTGGGGGCGGCAGTCGCGGATCAGCCGCACCAGGCGCTCGGTCGCCTCCTCGAGCGGGACGAGCGCGAAGCAGCCCTCCGGCAGCGGGGGCTTGGGGTCGCCCTCGGGCCAGCCGGAGTCGACGAAGCCGAGCCAGTCCTGGCGGATGCCGAGGATGTCGCGGGCGCGGTGCATCTCCTCGCGCCGGATCTCGGTGATGTTCTCCCACACCTCGGGACGGTCCATCTTGGCGTTGAGCACCGAGCCGCGCTCGCCGCCGGTGCAGGTGGCGACGTGGACGTCGACGCCCTCGGCGACGTACTTAGCCGTCGACGCGGCGCCCTTGCTCGACTCGTCGTCGGGGTGGGCGTGGACGTGCATGAGCCGCAGCCCCGTGCGGGGCTCGGCGGCAGGGGGCTGGACCATGGGCGTGAGTCTAGGAGGCGCCGCTTAGGCTTGGACGCGTGACCACCGACCTCGCCGACCGCTACGGCGCTCCCGCCCGGTGGCGGCGACCGGCGACCATCACCCTCGCTGTGGCGCTCGCCGTGGTCGGCCTCGGCTGGCTGGGCTGGACGGCCTGGTTCCACAGCACCCCGGCGACGACGTCCGAGCTGATCACCTTCGAGGTCACCAGCGACTACGAGGTGGCCGCCCGTCTCGACGTGCAGCTCGACGACGGCGTCGACGCCAGCTGCCGGCTGCGCGCGCTGGCGGAGGACAAGACGGCCGTCGGCGAGCTCGAGTTCTCGCCCGTCGCGGGCGTCAACGAGGTCGTCATCCGCACCGAGCGGCGGGCCACGAGCGTGGAGAAGCTGGGCTGCACCGCGCCCGACCAACCGCGCCCGCGCTGACGCTCGGCCTGCGCTTTCGCGCCCGACTTGCTAACCTGATCGTTCTGCCCGTCCGGGTGCGCTGGCCGATGTCCGCCGCGCCGACTCCGATCGGACGGATGACACCAACCGACCCGGTGCGGGGCCGCTGAGGCACACCCGCACGTGGTCCGACGCGAAGCAGGAGCAACGACATGACCGACCAGGGCACCATCTGGCTGACCCAGGAGGCCTACGACAAGCTGCAGGCCGAGCTCGACGACCTCAAGGGCCCCAGGCGCCAGGAGATCATCGAGAAGATCGCCGCCGCGCGCGACGAGGGCGACCTGAAGGAGAACAGCGGCTACCACGCCGCCAAGGACGACCAGGGCAAGCAGGAGGCCCGGATCCGCCAGCTCGAGGACATGATGCGGCGTGCCGAGGTGGGCGAGACCCCTCCCGACGACGGTGTCGTCGAGCCCGGCATGGTCGTCACCGTCGACTTCGGCGGCGGCGACACCGAGAAGTTCCTCCTCGGCGCCCGCGAGAACCTCTCCGAGGGCGACACCCTCGACGTCTACTCGCCCGAGTCGGCGATGGGCGCCGCGATCAACGGCAAGTCCAAGGGCGACCAGGTCTCCTACACCGCGCCCACCGGCAAGGAGCTGAGCGTGACGATCGTCGACGCGGAGCCCTACAAGGCCTGAGCGTCACTGCTGCCACTCCTCGGAGCGGTGAGTGGGGCGGGTTCTGCGAGCGCAGAACCCGCGTCACT
>CAFBMW010000049.1_pt1 | contig 22788 bp, 18 predicted proteins | sample 7269061 | NCBI WGS metagenome assembly CAFBMW01 (sample SAMEA6814074, study PRJEB35770) | uncultured Nocardioides sp. | biome: Freshwater; feature: Freshwater reservoir; material: water | place: Czech Republic | collected 2017-05-23 | depth 30m m | reverse complement strand
TGGTCAGCGCCTCGACCCGCTCCGTCGACGGCGCCGGGGCGCGGCTGCTGGCCGAGGCGGGTGAGGCATGAGCACCGCGACCGGCATCGGGTCCTTGCCCGGTACGACCGACGACGACTTCGCCGAGGCGACGCGGCTCGTGCTCGGCGAGCTCCCCGACCTCCCGCACGTGCCGGAGCTGCCGGGGCGCGGGGTGGGCGCCCAGATGACCGGACGCGGCCTCGCCGTGGTCGCGGGCCTGGCTGCCGACCTCCAGCCCGCCGGCTGGCGGCTGACCGACGCCAGCGGCGCCGACCACCGACGCGCTCGCTCCCTGCTCGCCCAGGACCTCGACACCGTCGAGGAGCTCGGGCAGGACTACGTCGGCGCCTTCAAGACCCAGGTGGCCGGGCCGTGGACGCTCGCGGCCACCGTCGAGAAGCCGCGCGGCGACAAGGTGCTGAGCGACCACGGCGCGCGTCGCGAGCTCGCCCAGGCGCTGGCCGAGGGCATCGGCGAGCACCTCGCCGACCTGCGCCGGCGCCTGCGCGGCGTCGAGCGCTGGGTCGTGCAGGTCGACGAGCCCGCCCTCGCTGCGGTCGTCCACGCGCAGGTCCCGACCGCCAGCGGGTTCGGGCGCCACCGCAAGGTGGACCTGCCCGAGGCGTCGGCGCACCTGGAGTGGGTCGTCTCCGCGATCACCGCCGCCGGCGCCGAGGCCTGGGTGCACTCCTGCGCGCCGCAGGTGCCGTGGTCGCTGGTCGCCGGCACCGGGGTGAGCGGGCTGTCGGCCGACCTCGACATGCTCGGGGCGGTGGACCTCGACACCTTCGCGGAGGTGCTCGAGTCCGGCGGGACGGCCGTCCTCGGCGTGGTGCCGTCGACCGACCCCGGGGCGGCGCCGTCCGACGCCCCGATCACCGAGCGGGTCCAGCGCTGGCTCGACATGCTCGGCCTCGACCCCGAGGTCGTGGGGGAGCGGATCGTGGTCAGCCCGACCTGCGGACTCGCCGGCGCGACGCCGACGTGGGCGGCTCAGGCCGTACGCCTCTCGGCCACGGTCGCGCGCAACCTCTGACCGGTCGACGAGCCTGACAGGACGAGCGACGCCCGTTCCGGACGTCAGTGCTCGGGGGAAGGGACGTGGCTGCCGAGCACCTCGAGCGAGGCCGCGATGGCCCAGTCGTGCCAGCGGCGCGAGCCGGTGAGCATGTAGTGGCCGAGGGCGCCCATGTCCTGGAGGTCGGCGCCGTCGGCGGCGGACCGGGCCCGCTCGACGTAGCGGGCGGTCTCGCGGAAGGACGTGATGCGATCGCGGCGGCCGTGGGCGGTCCGGAGCGTGCGCCCCGCGAGCGTGTCGACCGGGTCCTCCGCCGACCACCACGGGGCCAGGCCGACGACGCCCACCACGGACGGGTCGTCGGCGACGTGCACCGCGACCCGCGCGCCCATCGAGTGGCCCAGCAGCACGACCGGGACCTCGCCGTGCGCCTCGCGCACCGCGTCGAGGGCCCAGCGGGCGTCGACCGCGCGGTCGACACCGCCGTTCCAGCCGCGCTGGCGGTAGCGCACGAGCCAGACGCCCGCGCCCGCCTCGTGGGCCCGGTCAGCGATCTCGCGCTGGAGCCACAGCGCCCGGCGCCACGACGCGCTCCGCCCGTCGACCGCCTGCGCCGAGCGCGGCTTCCCGCCGTGGAGCACCAGGATCATCGCGCGGGCGCGTCCGTGGGCGTCGTACGTCGTCAGGTGCGGGTCGGTCACGACTCTCCTTCGGTGCCGAGGTCCACTCGGATGGGGGGCGGCGACGCCGACCCACCCGCGCGGGGCGAGTGGTCGGCGTCGGCCGCTCGGTGCTCAGCCGACGTGCACGCCCTCCGGGCCGTCGGTCGCCAGCTCCTCGTGCTTGACGTCGAGGAAGACCCAGATCACCACGGACGCCGCGAGCATCAGGATCGAGCCGACCAGGAAGGCCTGCGTCGACCCCTCGGTGAAGATCTGGTTCTGGGCGATCAGCTGGAGCTTCTCGAGCTGCTCGGGCGACGGCTGCGGGCCGCCCGCCCGGGCACCGGCCTCGGCGAACTCACGGCCGCGGTCGGTGAAGGTCTGCGTCGCGACCGTTGCGAGGACCGCGAGGCCGAGGGCGCCGCCGACCTGCTGGGCGGTGTTGAGCACGCCCGACCCGATGCCGGACTCCTCCGAGCGGAGGTGGTGGACGGCGGTCAGGGTCACCGGCACGAAGGTCAGGCCCATGCCGAAGGCCATCAGGATGATGAAGGGCATGATGTCGGTGACGTAGGTCCCGGTGACCTCGTTGGCCGGGAACGTGGTGTCGTAGGGCAGCCGGGAGAAGCCGAACAGCGCGCCGGCCGCGAGCAGGGTGCCCACGCCCGAGATGTAGCGCGGGTCGATCCGGTTCACGAGGTTGGAGGCCAGCCCGGCACCCACCACGATGCCCACGGTGAAGGGCAGGAACGCCACACCCGCCTTGAGCGGGCTGTAGCCCATGACGTTCTGGATGTACTGGCTGAGGAAGTAGAACATCGCGAACATCGCCGCCGGCGCCAGGAACATCGCGACGAAGCTGGAGGCGCGGGTGCGGTTGGTGAAGATGCGGAACGGCAGCAACGGGTGCTGGACGCGCGTTTCGACCACGATGAAGAGCGCCAGCAGGGCCACGCCCGCGACCAGGCTCGCCACAGTCCAGGTGTCGGACCATCCCTCCGTCCCGGCGCGGGTGAGGCCGTAGACGATGCCGAGCAGGCCGAGGGTGCCGGTGACGGCACCGGGAAGGTCCAGCTCACCCTCGTGCGACTCCGACTCGTTCAGGAAGCGCGGGGCCAGCAGCGCCGCGGCGACGCCGATGGGCACGTTGATGAGGAAGGTGAGGCGCCAGCCGTCGATGCCGAGCGGCTGGTCGAGGCCAGTGAGCCAGCCACCGAGGATCAGGCCCACCGCGGCGCCGGCGCCGGACATGGCGGCGTACACCGCGAAGGCTCGGTTGCGCGCGGGGCCGGCCGGGAAGGTGGTGGTGATGAGGGCGAGCGCCGCGGGAGAGGCCAGCGCGGCACCGAGGCCCTGCAGGCCACGAGCCGCGAGCAGCAGCGGCTCGTTGGTGGCCAGCCCGCCCAGGAGCGAGGCCACGGCGAAGATGACGAGGCCCACCATGAAGATGCGACGGCGGCCGTAGAGGTCGGCGAGGCGCCCACCGAGGAGCAGCAGGCTGCCGAAGGCCAAGGCGTAGCCGGTGACGATCCACGACAGGTTGGCGTCGCTGATGTCGAGGTCACGCTGGATGTAGGGGAGGGCGATGTTGGCGATCGTCGCGTCGAGCACGACCATCAGCTGCGCGATCGAGATCAGGACGAGGGCCCACGTGAGGTTGAGCTTGCGCTGGGGCGGCGCTGCCGCTCCCGGGGGCGGGGTGGTGCTGTCGGTGCTGGTCATGGGGAGTCCTTCGGAGGAGCGGGTCGGGTACGAGTGGAGCAGGGGGGTCCGACAGTGGGTCGGACCGTGGTCAGTGGCAGGGGCCGTTGAGGGCGGCGGGGAGGACGACCTGGTCGAGGATCCGCTCGACCATGTCGGGCGTCACCGCCTCGCCCAGGAGGAAGGCGCGGTGCAGGACGATGCCCGCCAGTGACGGGGCGAGGACCTCGAGGTCGACGTCCGGGTGGACCTCGCCACGGGCGCGGGCACGGTCGTAGATCTCGCGGGACACTGCGATCTTGGGACCGATGAAGTCCCGCCGGTAGACCTCGGCGAACTCGGGGTCGCGACCCATCGCGATGACGACCGCGGACAGCACGGACTTCGCGAGCGGGTCGTTGAGACCGCCGCTGCCGCAGTAGGCGGCCAGCAGGTCGCCCCGGAGGCTCCCGGTGTCGGGCACGACGGTCTCGCCCTTGTGGGCCATGATCGCGGCCACGACGAGCTCGGGCTTGCCCTTCCAACGGCGGTAGAGCGTCGCCTTGGACGCCTTGGCGCGCGCGGCGACGGCGTCCATGGTCAGGAGGTCATAGCCCACCTCGTCGAGCACCTCGAGGGTCGCCTCGAGGATCTCCAGCTCACGCTCGCCCTCGACCCGGGGACGGGTGCCGGTCTCGGTGGGGGTCACGGGGTCCTCTCGGTCGCAGATGGGTGACGGTCGTCACGATGAAACGAAACGGTTTCGTTTCCTCGCAACAGGACCGTAGCGAGATGTATTCCGGCACGGCCACGGAGTTTCCGGCCGGTCCAGCCAACCTGCTCCCGAGCCGGTCGAGGCCCGCCGCGCGGTGTCGGTCGCGACCGGCACAATGACCGCATGAGCACGTCCGACGCAGCTGACCGCGACACCACCGTCGCCTCCGCTCCCCCCGAGGCTCGTGAGCGCCACCGTGAGCTCAGCGAGCAGGTGGACGATGCCCGCTGGCGCTACTACGTCCTCGACGACCCGACGCTGTCCGACGCCGACTTCGACGTGCGCCTGCGCGAGCTCGAGGCGCTCGAGGACGACTACCCCGAGCTCCGCACCCCTGACTCGCCGACGCAGAAGGTCGGGGGAGCGGTCTCGACGGATTTCACCGCGGTCGACCACCTCCAGCGCATGGAGTCCCTCGACAACGCCTTCTCCTTCGACGAGCTTGCCGCCTGGCACGCCCGCATCCTCCGCGAGGGCATCGAGGCGCCAGCCCTGCTGTGCGAGCTCAAGGTCGACGGCCTCGCGATCAACCTCCTCTACGAGCAGGGCCGCCTCGTGCGTGCGCTGACGCGCGGCGACGGGCGTACGGGTGAGGACGTGACGCCCAACGTCAAGACGATCGCCTCGGTGCCGCACCGTCTCACCGGCACCGACGAGCACCCCGTCCCGGCGCTCGTCGAGGTCAGGGGAGAGGTGTTCCTGCCCACCGACGCCTTCCAGCGGCTCAACGCCGCGATGGTCGAGGCAGGCAAGCCGATGTTCGCCAACCCCCGCAACGCCGCCGCCGGCTCGCTGCGCCAGAAGGACCCGCGCGTCACCGCGACGCGCGACCTCGGCATGGTCTGCCACGGCATCGGTGCGCGCGAGGGCTTCGAGCCCACGGCGCAGAGCGCGGCGTACGACGCCCTGGAGGCCTGGGGGCTCCCGACCTCCGAGCAGGTCCGGGTGGTCGCCACGCTGGCGGAGGTCGAGGAGTTCATCACCCACGTCGGCGAGCACCGCCACACCATCGTCGGCCACGAGATCGACGGGCTCGTGGTGAAGGTCGACGACGTCTCGCTGCAGCGCCGACTCGGATCGACCAGCCGGGCGCCCCGGTGGGCGATCGCGTTCAAGTACCCGCCCGAGGAGGTCAACACGCTGCTCAGGTCGATCGAGGTCAACGTCGGCCGGACCGGCCGCGTCACCCCCTACGGCGTCATGGAGCCGACGAAGGTGGCGGGCTCGACGGTCGAGAACGCGACCCTCCACAACGCCCACGAGGTCAAGCGCAAGGACGTGCGCCCCGGCGACACGGTGATCCTGCGCAAGGCCGGCGACGTGATCCCCGAGATCCTCGGACCGGTGCTGGCCCTGCGACCCAAGGGTCTGCGGCCCTGGCGGATGCCGACGAGGTGCCCCGCGTGCCGCACCCCGCTGGCCCAGCAGAAGGAGGGCGACAAGGACCTCCGCTGCCCCAACCACGAGAAGTGTCCGGCGCAGGTGCGGGAGCGGGTCTTCCACGTCGCCGGCCGGGGTGCGTTCGACATCGAGGGCCTCGGCTACGAGGCGGCGGTCGCGCTGCTCGACGCCGGCGTGATCACCAACGAGGGCGACCTGTTCGACCTCGACGAGGCAGCCCTGCTGCGGGCGCCGCTCTTCACCCGGGCCCCGAAGAAGGGCGCCCTTCGAGACGGCGCTGGCGCGCCTCCTCAGGAACCGGAGATGCAGAGAGAGCTGTCGGCCAACGGTGCGCGCCTGCTCACCAACCTCCGTGAGCGCAGGGCCGCCGTGCCGCTGTGGCGCGTGCTGGTGGCGCTCTCGGTCCGCCACGTCGGGCCCACGGCGGCCCGGGCGCTGGCCACCGAGTTCGGCTCGATGACCGCGATCCGCGAGGCGTCGGAGGAGGCGCTGGCGGCGACCGACGGCGTCGGGCCAACCATCGCGGCATCGGTGCGGGAGTGGTTCCACGGCGCGAGCGTCGGCGACGCCGAGTCCGAGGAGGTCGGTGACAACGCCGACTGGCACAACGCGATCGTCGACGCCTGGGCCGCCGCCGGGGTCTCCATGGCCGACGAGCGTGACGAGTCCGTGCCCCGCACGCTCGAGGGCCTGACCATCGTGGCCACCGGCTCGCTCGAGCACTACACGCGCGACTCGGTCAAGGAGGCGATCATCAGCCGCGGCGGCAAGGCGGCCGGGTCGGTGTCGAAGAAGACCGACTACGTCGTGGTCGGCGACAACGCGGGGTCCAAGGCCGACAAGGCCGAGCAGCTCGGGGTCCCCGTCCTCGACGAGGACCGGTTCACGCTGCTGCTGGAGAAGGGTCCCGCGGGCCTGGACTGACCCGGGCCCGGATCCGAGGGCCGATCGAGGTTTGGGACGGCGCCATCGGGGTCAGGAGACCCTGAACGATCCAATCAACGGGAGTCAGCATGCGCATCGTCCGATCACTCGTCCCGGCCCTCGTCGCTGCGGCCGGCCTCGCGGCCCCGCTCGCGGTCGTCCCGGCCGCGCAGGCGGCCGTCACCTGCGGTGGCCTGAAGGCGACCATCGTGGGCAACAACAAGGCCAACGTCCTCACCGGCACGGCCCGGCGCGACGTGGTCGTGGCCCGCGGCGGCAACGACACCATCCGCGGTCTCGGCGGCAACGACGTCATCTGCGCCGGCGACGGCGCGGACACCGTCAACGGGGGCGACGGCGACGACCGCCTCTTCGGCGAGACCGACTCCCTGCGCATCGACCGGTTCGGTCGGGTGCTGAAGAAGGGCGACACGATCATCGGCGGCGCCGGCAACGACACCATCGACCTCGGCTACGACCCGCGCGCCGCCTCCGAGGGCACCCGGGTGGTCCTCGACGGGGTGTCGTACGCCGACGCTCCCGCCCCGGTGGTGGTCGACTTCCGCGCTGCCGCCACCGTGCCGGTCGCGGCAGACGGCAACGACACCGTCACCGGGTTCAACGGCGGCGTGCGCGTCGTCGGGACCGCGCTCGGCGACACGATCAAGGGCACCAACTCCGCCGACGCGATCTTCGTCCGTGGCGGCGACGACACCGTGTTCGGCCGTGGCGGGGACGACACGATCGCGGCCGACGCCTCCGGGGCCACCGGCAACGACCGCCTCTACGGCGACGCCGGCGACGACGACCTCAGCGGCACGCTCGGCAACGACCAGTTCGTCGGCGGCAGCGGCAACGACACGATCACCTCGGCCTCCGAGCTGCACCAGGTGATGCGCGGCGGGAGCGGACTCGACACGATCACCTTCCCGATCCCGGCGGAGTCCGGCTTCATCGCCAAGGGCTACGGCGGCCAGGACAAGCTGCGCCTGCTGCCCAACTCCAACCCGGCGATCAAGCCAACGGTGCGCATCGACCAGACGAAGAAGACCAGGATCAGCGACCTGCCCTTCACGATCGAGGGCGTCGTCAACGGCTTCAGCGACGTGGTCCTGCCGGCGCGGGCGCTATCGATCTTCAAGGGCAGCAACGAGTCCGAGGTCATCACCGCGCACCCCGACTACCGCGCGATGATCTACGGCCGCGGCGGCGCGGACGTGCTGACCGGCTCCGACGAGCCCGACCGCCTCGAGGGCGGCAACGGCTTCGACATCGTCCGCGGCCGCGGCGGCAACGACACCTGCAAGTCGGCCGAGAAGCGCTCCAGCTGCTGAGCCGCGCCGGTGCCGCGCCACGGCACCGGAGCGGCGTACGCCCCTCCGCCCGGGTCCCCGCGGGAGACCCGGGCGGAGCCGCGTCGCGAACCTCCCTAGGATTGGCCCCATGCCCGAGATCACTCGCGAGGAGGTGGCCCACCTGGCCACCCTCGCCCGCATCGACCTCTCCGACGCCGAGCTCGACCACCTGGCGCCCCAGCTGAGCGTCATCCTCGAGTCCGTCGCCTCCATCAACGGGGTCGCCGGGGACGACGTGCCGCCCACCTCGCACGCGATCCCGCTGACCAACGTCTTCCGCGAGGACGTCGTCGTGCCCGGCCTCAGCGCCGAGGAGGCACTCTCCGGCGCACCGGCCGTGGAGGAGCAGCGCTTCTCGGTCCCGCGGATCCTGGGCGAGGAGGCCTGATGAGCACCCACGACAGGACCCGATCGACCGCGGCCGAGCTGGTCGACGAGCTCGCCGCCGGCACCGTGACCTCGGTCGGGCTGACCGAGGCGCACCTCGACCGCATCGACGCCGTGGACGGCGCGGTGCACGCCTTCCTCCACGTCGACCGCGACGGCGCGCTCCTCCAGGCTGCTGCCTCCGACGAGCGTCGCGAGCGCGGCGAGGCCCGCGGTCCCCTCGACGGCGTACCGATCGCCGTCAAGGACGTTCTGGCCACCCGCGGCCTGCCGACCACCTGCGGCTCGAAGATCCTCGAGGGCTGGATCCCGCCCTACGACGCGACCGTCGTCGAGCGGCTCCGCGCAGCGGGCCTGCCGATCCTCGGCAAGACCAACATGGACGAGTTCGCGATGGGCTCCTCCACCGAGCACTCCGCCTACGGCCCGACCCGCAACCCGTGGGACCTCGACCGCATCCCCGGCGGGTCCGGCGGTGGCTCCGCGGCCGCGGTCGCCGCCTTCGAGGCGCCCCTGGCCATCGGCACCGACACCGGCGGCTCCATCCGCCAGCCGGGTGCCGTCACCGGCACCGTCGGCGTGAAGCCGACCTACGGAGGCGTGTCGCGCTACGGCCTCGTCGCGCTGGCCAACAGCCTCGACCAGGCCGGCCCCGTCACCCGGACCGTCCTCGACGCCGCGATGCTGCACGACGTCATCGGCGGTCACGACCTGCGCGACTCCACCTCGATCAAGACCGCGTGGCCGTCCTTCACCGAGGCCGCCCGCCACGGCGCCACCGGCGACATGACCGGGGTCAAGGTCGGTGTCATCACCGAGCTGGCCGGGGACGGCTGGCAGGCCGGGGTGATGAACCGCTTCAACGAGTCGGTCGAGCTCCTCGTGCAGGCCGGAGCCGAGGTCGTCGAGGTCTCGTGCCCGTCCTTCGTGCACGCGCTCGCCGCCTACTACCTGATCCTGCCGGCGGAGGCGTCGAGCAACCTCGCGAAGTTCGACGCGATGCGCTTCGGCCTGCGGGTCACCCCGGAGGGCAACCCCAGTGCCGAGGAGGTCATGCGCGCCACCCGCGACGCCGGCTTCGGCGACGAGGTCAAGCGTCGCATCATCCTGGGCACCTACGCGCTGTCCAGCGGCTACTACGACGCCTACTACGGCCAGGCCCAGAAGATCCGCACGCTCATCAGCCGCGACTTCGACGCCGCCTTCGCCCAGGTCGACGTCCTGGTCTCGCCGACCGCGCCGACCGCGGCCTTCCGGATCGGCGAGAAGCTCGACGACCCGATGGCGATGTACCTCAACGACCTCGCCACCATCCCCGCCAACCTCGCCGGCGTGCCGGGCATCTCGGTGCCCAGCGGTCTCGTCGACGAGGAGCCGCTGCCCGCGGGCTTCCAGGTGCTCGCCCCGACGCTCGCCGACGACCGCGTCTACCGGGTCGGCGCCGCGCTGGAGAAGCTGCTGACCGACAGGTGGGGCGGACCGCTGCTCGACCGGGCGCCCGCCCTCGACACGAATGAGGTCGTGCGATGATGACCGAGAACCTGATGTCCTTCGACGACGTGCTGGCGGCGTACGACCCGGCGCTGGGCCTGGAGGTCCACGTCGAGCTCAACACCGCGTCCAAGATGTTCTGCGGCTGCCCGGCGACGTTCGGCGGCGAGCCCAACGCGGGCGTGTGCCCGACCTGCCTGGGCCTGCCCGGCGCGATGCCGGTGGTCAACGCGAAGGCCGTCGAGTCGGCGATCCGGATCGGCCTCGCGCTGCACTGCGACATCGCCGAGTGGTGCCGCTTCGCGCGGAAGAACTACTTCTACCCGGACATGCCGAAGAACTTCCAGACCTCGCAGTACGACGAGCCGATCTGCTTCGACGGCTGGATGGACGTCGACCTGCCGACCGACGACGGCGGGACCGAGACGTTCCGCGTCGAGATCGAGCGCGCCCACATGGAGGAGGACACCGGCAAGTCGCTGCACGTCGGCGGCTCCACCGGCCGGATCCACGGTGCCGACTACTCCCTCGTCGACTACAACCGTGCCGGCATCCCGCTCATCGAGATCGTCACCCGCCCGATCATGGGCGCGGGGGAGCGCGCACCCGAGGTCGCCAAGGCGTACGTCGCCCAGCTTCGCGAGCTGATCGTGGCGCTCGGCGTCTCCGAGGCCCGGATGGACCAGGGCAACCTGCGTGCCGACGTGAACCTGTCGCTCGCACCCAAGGGCAGCGGCACCCTCGGCACGCGCACCGAGACCAAGAACGTCAACTCGTTCCGGTCCGTCGAGCGGGCCGTGCGCTACGAGATGCAGCGCCACGGCGCGATCCTCAGCGGGGGCGGCACGATCCTGCAGGAGACCCGCCACTGGCACGAGGACACCGGGATCACCACGAGCGGGCGCGAGAAGTCCGACGCGGAGGACTACCGCTACTTCCCCGAGCCCGACCTCGTGCCGGTCGCCCCCAGCCGGGAGTGGGTCGAGGAGCTGCGCGGCACGCTGCCGGAGAACCCGACCGCCCGTCGGGCCCGGCTGCAGGCCGAGTGGGGCTTCAGCGACATGGAGATGCGCGACACCGTCGGTGCCGGTGCGCTCGGGCTGGTCGAGCAGACCATCGCCGAGGGCGCGGCCCCGCAGGCCGCCCGCAAGTGGTGGCTCGGCGAGCTGGCCCGTCGCAGCAACGAGGACGCTGTCGACATCGTCGACCTCCCCATCACGCCCGCCCAGGTCGCCCGGATCCAGGCGCTGGTCGACGAGAAGGTCGTCAACGACAAGCTCGCCCGCCAGGTCTTCGAGGGCGTGCTGGCCGGTGAGGGCAGTCCCGACGAGGTCGTGGAGAAGCGCGGCCTGGCCGTGGTCTCCGACGACGGCGCCCTGGGGGCGGCCGTCGACAACGCGATCGCGGCCAACCCCGACGTCGCCGACAAGATCCGCGACGGCAAGCACGCGGCCGCCGGTGCGCTCATCGGTGCGGTGATGAAGGAGATGCGCGGACAGGCCGACGCGGGCCGGGTGCGCGAGCTGATCCTGGAGAAGCTGGGCTGAGCCGACCCCCCGGGGGAACTCTCGACCTGTCTAGACAACTTGTTAGGGTCGAGGCGAGTCACATTGGTCACATCACCAACCAACGCTCGCACCACCCGGGGGACGGCGGCGTCGTCAGACGTCGACGTGCGCCTTCCCCTCGCGAGCGGGAAGGACGTCATGCACCATCGCATTCGACCCATCCGATCTGCCGCGGTCGCCCTGTCGACCGTCGCCCTGGGCGCCGGCCTGCTGGCCGCCCCGCCGGCCTCCGCGGAGCCCTCGCCGGCCCTGCGGGCGGCCAAGGCCTCGGCCTCCACCGACAGCACGCCCTCCACGATCGCCGCCCAGTGGCTCGCCGACGAGCTCACCAACGGCCTCATCGTCGGCGAGAACGGTCCCGACTTCGGTCTCACCATCGACACCGGGATGGCACTGTCGACGGTCGTCGACCAGGGTGCCGTCAACGCGGCGATCACCACGGCCGTCGAGGCCCGCATCGGCGAGTACATCGGCGACGGCACCAAGGAGTCCTACGCAGGGCCTCTGGCCAAGGCCGCCGTCTACGCCAAGGTGGCGAAGCAGAACCCGGCCAGCTACGGCGGGGTCAACCTCATCGCCCGCCTCGAGGAGCGCACCGCCGACGTGCCTGCCGACCCGGCGGCAGAGCCGCAGGCCGCGGCGATCGCCGGGCGGATCTTCGACAAGTCGGAGTTCGGCAACTACGCCAACGTCGTGGGCCAGTCCTACGCCGTCCGAGCGCTGACGCAGTCCCGGTCCACCGAGGCGGCCGCGGCGCGCGACTTCCTGCTCAAGCAGCAGTGCGCCTCGGGCTACTTCCGCACGAGCTTCGAGAAGGCCAACGTGCCCAACCAGGCGTGCACCGAGGGCGCTCCGGGCAGCGAGGCCGACCCGGACGCCACCGCGCTGGCGGTGATCAACCTGGTCGAGTCGGACGACAAGACGCCGGCCGTCATGGCGGCGCTCGACAAGGCCGGCGCCTGGCTCGTCGACCGGCAGCGCAACAGCGGTGCCTTCCGCGCCGCCGCGCCGATCAGCAAGATCAACACCAACTCGACCGCCATCGGCGGTTTCGCCCTCGGCCTGCTGAGGGAGCGCGACGCGGCCCTGAAGGCGGCGCTGTGGGTGCGCAAGAACCAGCCGGTCGACAAGTACAAGTGCCGCACCGCGCTGACCAAGGACACCGGCGCCGTGGCCTACCGCAAGGACCGGGTCAAGGACTCCTCGACGACCGGGATCCCGGCCGCGGCCCGTGACGAGTGGCGTCGCGCCACCGCCCAGGCGATCCTCGGCCTGCAGTTCGCGCCGGCCAGCAAGGACGACCTCAAGATCGTCTCGGTGCGCAAGAGCGCCCGTGCCGGCGAGCGCGTCCAGTTCCGCGTCTTCGGCCTGGCTCCCAGCGAGAGCGCCTGCATGCAGGTGAAGGGTGACTTCATCCGCGTGAAGGGCAAGAAGTCCGGCGACAAGATCGTGCGCAAGCTGCAGCTGCCCACGGGCAACCAGCGACGCGTCGGGCTCGTCAAGACCTCCGACGACGAGGCGCGTACGTCCCTCAGGGTCCGCAACTGACCCACCTGCTCCACCTGTCACACCGCTTCGGCCCGGCGTCCACTGGTTTCATCCCGTGGCGCCGGGCCGAGGTGCGTCCGGGGCGGTACGGGGGTTACGCTGCGACCGCCGCACCCGTCCGGGTCGGCACCACACACGCCCGAGGTGGGGAAAGCCGGTCCGAATCCGGCGCTGACCCGCAACCGTAGGCACGGGAGAGATCCCGTGCGAGCCGGAACACCCGCCCCGACGCGTCATGACCACCATCGCTGTCGAGGAATGCAGCGGGGCAGACCGGCGCATGCCGTCCTCCCTCGCTGTCGCAGCGAGGAAGGAACCATGAAGCTCATCTCAGGGCTCGCGACCGTCACGCTCGCCAGCCTCGTCGCCACCACCCTCGCCGCCCAGCCGGCGTCCGCGGCCGCCGTGCCGCCGACCCAGCTCGCCGGGGACTGGATCAGCACCCAGCTCACCGACGGCATCGCCGTCGGCGACTTCGCCGACATCGGCCTCACCATCGACGCGGGCCTCGCCCTCGAGTCGATGGGGGACACCGCCCGGGCCGAGTTCATCGGCGACAGCATCGCCGGCACGCTCGTCACCTCCGAGGACTTCCCCTACGGCTACGCCGCGTCCGACGAGGGCGGCACCACCGGGCGCTACGCGAACGCCACGGCGAAGGCGGCGGCGTTCACCGGGCGCATCGGTCGCGATCCCAGCACGGCGTACGACAGCATCGATCTGCTGGCGCAGCTCGAGGAGCTGACCGACGACACCACCGGCCTCATCGCCGACGACTCCAGCTTCGGCAACTTCGAGAACGCCATCGGCCAGGCCTTCGCCGTCGAGGCGCTCGCCCGCGCCGGCTCGGACGAGGCGGGGGCTGCCACCGACGCGCTCCTGGCCCAGCAGTGCCCCGCCGGCTACTTCCTCTTCACCCTCGGCTCCACTGCGTGCGGCGACGTGCCCAGCGCCGACACCACCGCCCTGGTTGTCATCTCGCTGCGCGAGTCGGGCATCGGCTCCACGAAGGTGGCGGCCGCCACCAGCCTCGCCACGCAGTGGCTCGAGTCGGTCCAGCTGCCGGACGGCTCCTTCGCAGGGGACGCCTCGGCGCCGGGCAAGAACGCCAACAGCACCGGCCTCGCGGGCTGGGCACTCGGCGAGGCCGGCCGCACGGCGGCCGCCGTCAGGGCCGCCGCCTGGACGCGCGGCCTCCAGGCCGCCGACCCCGGTGCGTGCGCGACGCAGGCATCCACCGGTGCGATCGCCTACAACGCCGAGGACCTCGCGAGCGGCCGCACCAGCGGCCTCGGCGCGAAGACCGGCGTCTGGCGCCGGGCCACCTTCCAGGCCGCGCCCGTGCTCCGCTGGGCTCCTCCGGCGTCCGGCGCCCTCGGCATCACGGCTCCGGCCTCCGCTGCCGCGAGCAGCAAGGTCGACGTCGTCGTGCGCGGTCTCGCCGCGGGCGAGCACGGCTGCGTGACCAACGGGTCCGCCAAGCGCCTGGTCACGGGCACCGGTGGCGACCTGGCGGTCTCCTTCGACCTTCCCGCCACGGTGCCTGCCGCGCACACCTTCACGGTCACCACCCTGTCCGGTGCGCAGTCGGCCACCACGAACGTCGCGGCCCCGCCCGCACCGGTGCCGGCCCCCGTCGTCGGTGAGCTGTCGGTGGCGAAGGTCGAGAAGGTCGGCCGGAACAACCGCTTCAAGGTCTCGGTCGCGTGCGACGGGGCCCAGGCGTGCACGGGCAAGATCAAGGTGCGGACGGCCACCAAGGTGGAGCGCGCGAACGGCACGAAGGCCAAGCTGGTCGTGGCGAAGTCGGCGTACGAGGTCCAGCCCGGCCGGACCTCCCAGGTCACGCTGAAGCTCACCAAGCCGGCGCGAGCCGTCCTCGGGAAGAAGCGGATCCGCGTGGTGGCCACCCAGTCCGTCCGCGGTGCCGAGCCCGTCGCCACGAAGTTCTGGCTGCGTCGGAAGTGACCTCGGTGGGAGCCCTCGCTCGGCGGGTCGCCGCCACCTTCACCGTCCTGGCCGCGTGCCTGGTCGGTGGCGGCGTGGTGCTCGGCCTCGGGCCGGCGGCCGTCCTGCCCGCGGCCGGAGCGGCCACGTGCACCTCAGGCGGGGGCGTCAGCGTCGTCGTCGACTACCGCGAGCTCGGCGGGGGAGCGACGACTGCCTGCGCGGCGGACGGCGGTGGGAAGAGCGCCACGGCGATCGTCGCCTCCGTCGGGGTGAGCCTGACCTACGCCCAGCGCCAGCCCGGGTTCGTGTGTCGCGTCAACGACGTCCCGACCAGCGACCCCTGCCAGAACGCCTCGCCGGCCGACGCGTACTGGGGCCTGTGGTGGTCCGACGGGACGTCCGGCTCGTGGGTCTACTCGTCCTACAGCTCGGGCTCCCTGACCGTCCCGGCCGGGGGCTCCGTCGCCTGGGCGTGGAAGCAGGGCAGTGGCAGCGCCTCACCGCCTGCCGTTGCCCCGCCGGTGTTCGCGGCCTCTCCGTCGCCGACACCGTCTCCGTCCTCCGCGCCGACGAGCTCGCCGTCCTCGCCCACGTCCTCGCCCACGTCCTCGCCGACGTCGGGCAACGGCGGCTCGAACAGCGGGCCGGGGGGCGGGTCGCAGTCCAGCAGTCCGTCGCCCAGCGCACCGACCTCGTCGTCTCCCTCCGTGGGGAGCACGCCGTCGGAGTCCGCAGCAGCCGACCCGTCCGAGTCGCCCCTCGCCCCTGAGTCTCCCAGCGACTCACGCACCGAGAAGGGCTCCGAGAAGCGGTCGGAGAAGGACGGGCGCGAGGGTGGCGGGAGCCCAAGCGCGGACCCCGAGGACCCCGAGGTCGGGGCTGAGTCTCCTGGAGACTCAACCTCGAGCGACTCCGCCGACGCGGCCGCGCCGACCGTCGACCAGCCGGCCCGCGTGCCGGCCGCGGTCACCTGGGGAGTCGTCGCCCTGATCGCTGTCGCGATCGCGGTCAGTGGCGTCGTGGCGCGTCGCAGACGGGGGGTCTGACGCGTCGTGACCGGACCGGCTGCGCCGTTGTCGGGGCTGCCGCGTGACCTGCACCCGATCGCCTGGTGGACCTGGGCGATCGGGCTGGCCACCGCGGCATCCCTGACGACCAACCCGCTGTTGCTGCTCCTCGTCATGGGGTCGGTCACGGTCGTGGTGATGGCGCGCCGGTCCGGTCACCCGTTCGGCCGCTCGTTCCGCCTCTACGTCTGGCTCGCCGTGCTCACCGTCGTGCTCCGCGTGGTCTTCCGCATCCTCTTCGGCGGCCAGGAGCTCGGTCACGTCCTGCTCGACCTGCCGGAGGTCCCGCTGCCGGACTGGGCGGCGGGTGTCCGACTCCTGGGGCCGGTGACGCAGGAGGCGCTGCTGGCGGGGCTGTACGACGGCCTCCGGCTCGCCGCGGTCATCCTGTGCGTCGGGGCCGCCAACTCGCTCGCCAACCCGAAGCGCCTGCTGGCCTCCGTGCCGCCCGCGCTCTACGAGATCGGCACCGCGCTCGTGGTCGCCGTGACGATCTTCCCGCAGCTGGCCGACAGCGCCCGACGCGTCCGGGCGGCCCAGGCGCTGCGCGGCGGTGCGACCTCCGGCGTCGGTCGGCTGCGCCGCTTCCTCGTCCCGGTGCTCGAGGACGCGCTCGAGCGCTCCCTGTCCCTGGCCGCGGGCATGGACACCCGCGGCTACGGCCGCTCCGGCGGCGCGACCCGGAGCGAGCGCCGGGTGACCGGCTCGCTGCTCCTGCTTGCGCTCATCGGCATCTGCGTGGGGACGTACGCCTGGCTCGACCCCACTGCGCCCCAGGTGCTGGCCCTGCCGATGCTCGGCGCCGGCGTCGCCTTGGCGGTCCTCGGCATGGTGAGCGCCGGTCGCCGCGTGCACCGCACCCGCTACCGCCCCGACCCCTGGCGTACGCCCGAGCTGGTCACCGTCGGCACCGGTCTCGTGGTCGCGGCCCTCGGCTGGTGGGTCGGGCACGCCCAGGTGGTCGTGGCCTACCCCGGCGTGGACGTCGCGCCCTACCTGTCACCGGCCGCGCTGCTCGTCGGCGTCCTCGGCATGGTCCCGGCGGTCGCCACCCCGGTCCCGGCCAGCGCCCCGACCCGCGCCCCGGTCCGCCGGGAGGTGCTCGCATGATCGAGCTGCGCGGCATCGGATTCCGATACGACGAGCACGAGGTGCTCCGCGACGTGGACCTCACCCTCGAGGAGGGCGAGCTGGTCCTCGTCTCGGGTCGCACCGGCGTCGGCAAGTCCACGCTGCTCGGGGTCGTGACCGGGCTGGTGCCGCGCTTCACCGGCGGCGTGCTGACCGGCGACGTGCTGCTCGACGGCACCAGCATCGTCGAGCAGCCGCCGCGCGAGCGCGCGCACCTCGTGGGCTACGTCGGCCAGGACCCGCTCGCCGGATTCGTGGCGGACACCGTCGAGGAGGAGCTGGCCTACGGGATGGAGCAGCTCGCGATCGCGCCCGAGACGATGCGCCGCCGCGTCGAGGAGACGCTCGACCTGCTCGGCATCGCCGACCTGCGCTCGCGCGACCTCCGCACGCTGTCGGGCGGGCAGCAGCAGCGGGTCGCGATCGGGTCCGTGCTGACCACCCACCCGCGGGTCCTCGTGCTCGACGAGCCGACCTCCGCCCTCGACCCCACCGCCGCCGAGGACGTCCTCGCCACCATCACCCGCCTCGTCCACGACCTCGGCCTGACCGTCCTGCTCGCCGAGCACCGCCTCGAGCGCGTCGTGCCGTTCGCCGACCGGATCGCCCTCGTCACCGGTGACGGGAGCATCCGCGTCGGCGCCCCCGAGCAGGTGCTCGCCGACTCGCCCGTCGCCCCGCCGCTGGTCGAGCTCGGCCGGCTGGCCGGCTGGGAGCCGCTCCCGCTGACCGTGCGCGACGCCCGGCGTCGTGCGCGCGAGCTCCCGCCGCTGGCCGCTCCGGAACCCGTCGCGGCCCGCGAGTCCGCACCGCTCCTGACCGCCGCTGGTGTCACCGTCGTCCACGGCGGCCACGTCGCGGTCCGCGAGGTCGAGCTGACCCTGTCGGTCGGACAGGTCACCGTGCTGATGGGTCGCAACGGCTCGGGCAAGTCGAGCCTCATCTGGGCGTTGCAGGGGACCGGCCGGCGCTCCTCCGGCAGCGTCGACGTCGACGGCGAGGACCCCGCCGCGCTGGCGCCGGCGCAGCGGCGTACGCACGTCGGGCTGGTCCCGCAGACCGCCGCCGACCTGCTCTACCTCGAGACCGTCGCCGACGAGTGCGCTGCCGCCGACACCGGCGCAGGATCCGCGCCCGGCACCTGCCGCGGGCTCCTCGACCGCCTCGCGCCCGGGATCGACGACGCCATCCACCCGCGTGACCTCTCCGAGGGCCAGCGCCTGGCGCTCGCGCTGTCGATCGTGCTCACCGCGCGTCCCCCGGTCGTGCTGCTCGACGAGCCCACCCGCGGGCTCGACTACGCCGGCAAGGCCGAGCTGGCGCGGATCGTCGCGGACCTCGCCGCCCACGGCCGCGCGGTCCTGGTCGCCACCCACGACGTCGAGTTCGCCGCCCACGTCGCCGACGAGGTCGTGGTCCTGGCCGACGGTGAGATCGTGTCCAGCGGTCCGCCGCGCCGTGTGCTCGCCGAGTCGCCGTCGTTCGCCCCACAGGTCACCAAGGTGCTCGGCCCCCCGTGGCTGATCGTCGAGGAAGTGGCTGCCGCCCTCGCAGGAGGTGCCCGATGAGTGCGCTCCAGGACCGCCCGAAGACCTTCACCGACGTCGCGATGCCGATCGGACCGCGGACGGCGGCCGTGCTCGTCGTCGCCTCGCTCGCCGGCCTGATGATGCTCTGCTGGCCGCTGCTCCTGGTGGCACAGCCGGGCGAGCGGGTCGAGCCGCCGTTCCTCTTCCTGGCCCTGCTCCCGCTGGTCGTCGTGGTGGTCCTCGCCGAGATGGGGGAGGGCGGCATGGACTCCCGGGTCCTGGCGGTCCTGGGCGTGCTGTCGGCCATCAACGCGGTCATGCGCGGGCTGGGGGCGGGGACGGCCGGCATCGAGCTGGTCTTCTTCCTGCTGGTGCTCGGCGGGCGCGTGTTCGGGGCCGGCTTCGGCTTCGTGCTGGGCTGCACGTCGCTGTTCGCGTCGGCGCTGCTGACCGCCGGGGTGGGCCCGTGGCTGCCGTTCCAGATGATCTGCGCCGCGTGGGTCGGGATGGGCGCCGGCCTGCTGCCGCGGCGCGTCGGCGGACGTGCGGAGATCGCGATGCTGGTCGCCTACGCGGTCGTGGCCTCCTACCTCTACGGCCTGCTGATGAACCTCAGCTCCTGGCCGTTCGCGTTGGGCATCGTGGTGCCCGGCCACGAGGGCTCGCTCGCCTACGTCGCGGGCGCACCGGTGCTCGAGAACGCCCACCGGTTCCTCGTCTACACCCTGCTGACCTCGACCGGCGGCTGGGACACGGGCCGCGCGATCACGACGGGGGTCGCGATCGTCGTGCTCGGACCGGCGATCCTCACCACCCTGCGCCGGGCGGCGCGTCGCGCGGTCGTACGCCCCGGCTGAGCCCGTCCGGCCTCGTCAGGGTCGGACGAGGATGATGCGGTCGTCGGCCGGCGTCGGCTCGCCGCGTCCGTCTTGGTTGGACGTGGTGAGCCACAGCAGGCCGTCGGGCGCGGTGACGACGGTGCGCAGGCGCCCGTAGTCCTCGGCGAAGAAGGCGGTGGGGTCCGATGCGCGGCCGCGGGCCGAGACGGCGATGCGCCACAGCCGCTGCCCGCGGAGCCCGGCCATCCACAGGTGCCCGTCGGCGTACGCCAGTCCGCTGGGGGAGGCGTCCTCGACGGGCCAGACGACCTGCGGGTCGACGAAGCGCTCGTTGTCGCCCTTGCCCTCGACCTCGGGCCAGCCGTAGTTGCCGCCCTTCTCGACGAGGTTGAGCTCGTCCCAGGTCGAGTCGCCGAACTCCGAGGCCCACAGCCGCCCCTCGTCGTCCCACGCCAGGCCCTGCACGTTGCGGTGGCCGAGGGAGTAGACGGGGGAGTCGGGGTCAGGGTTGCCGGGGGCGGGCTCACCGTCGGGGGTGATGCGGAGGATCTTGCCGGCCAGGCTGTCGGGGTCCTGGGCGAGTGCCGGGTCGCCTGTCTCGCCCGTGGTGACGTAGAGGTGGCCGTCGGGGCCGAACGCGATGCGCCCGCCGTCGTGGATGAAGCCGGCCGGGATGCCGTCGAGGACCACCGTCGGCGTCCCGAGCGACGACCCGTCGAGCTCGGCGCGCACGACCCGGTTGTCGGTGCCGGTCGTGAGGTAGAAGAAGAGCGAGCGGTCCTGCTCGAAGTCCGGGGAGACCGCGACGCCGAGGAGCCCGGCCTCGCCCTGCGGGACGACGGCACCGATCGCCCCCAGCCGGCCCAGGTCGCCGTCGTCGGTGACGCGCAGGACCCGACCGGTCATCCGCTCAGTCACGACCGCTGCGCCGTCGGGGAGGAAGTCGACGCCCCATGGCACCTCGAGCAGGTCCACGAGCGTGCCCTCGGCGCTCGGCGGGCCGTTGCGTCCGCTGCCGTCGCCCTCCGGCTGCTCGGTCTCCTCGGGCTGCGCGGTGGGGGTCGGCTGGCTGGGGAGGTCCGTGGGCTGGGTGACGCGCGGGATCGGCTCCTGGGTGTTGCCGGAGCAGCCGGTCGCGACCACCGCGAGGATCGCCAGCGAGGACAGGGCCAGTCGCGATCTCATGTGGCGATTGTGCCGTGCGCCGCCGAACGGTCCTCGTCCGTGGACCCCGGTGCCTCGCCCGGCGAGGCTCCCGAGCGCGTCGCCCCGATCGACGCGGCCACCACGCAGGCGATGGCGAGCCACTGGACCGTCGAGAGGTGCTCCTCGAGCACGACGATCGCCGCCAGCGCGGCGGCGGCAGGCTCGAGGCTCATCAGGATGCCGAACACGGCCGGCCGCAGGCTGCGCAGCGCGACGAGCTCGCAGCTGTAGGGGATCACCGAGCTCAGCAGGCCCACGAGTGCGCCGATCATCAGGACGCGGGCGTCCCAGAGACCGGTGCCCGCGCTGATGAGCGCAGGGAGCGTCATCGCCGTCGCCCCGACGATGCTCGCGACCGCCAGCCCGTCGAAACCGGCCCAGCGCCGACCGGTGCTGGAGCTGAGCAGGATGTACGCGGCCCACGCGACGCCGGCGAGCAGGGCGTACGCCACGCCGACGAGGTCGAGGTCGCTGCGCTGGAAGCCGAGCAGGGCGACGCCCACGGCGGCGAGCCCCACCCAGACGACGTCGCGGGCGCGTCGCGAGCCGAGGACGGCCAGCGTCAGCGGTCCGATGAACTCGATGGTGACCGCGATGCCGAGCGGGATGCGCGCGAAGGACTGGTAGATCGCCCAGTTCATCGTGGCCAGGCTGGCGCCGAAGCCGAGCACGACGACCCAGTCCTGCCGGCTCCGGCCGGACAGCCGTGGCCGGGCGAGGGCGGCGAGGACGAGTGCGCTGGTGGCTAGGCGCAGCCACACCATCGCGGTCGGGGAGATCTCCCCGAAGAGGCCCTTGGCGATGGCGGCGCCGATCTGGACCGACAGGATCCCGACCAGCACCAGGCCCACAGGGCCGAGCAGGGCAGAGCTCGGTCGGGTCGTCACCACGCCAGCCTAGGCAGTGGCGTCGGTGTCCCCGGGGCCGGTCTCACCGAGGCTCGCCAGGGCCCGGTGCGTGTGCCGGCGCTCGGCGTCGAAGTAGTCCAGCCCCCACTCGGCGACCAGCGACGGGAACCTGAACGGCTGTCCCGGCTCGTCGGCCCCGCGCAGGCTCTCGCGCACCCGGCCGAGGTCGACGAGCGCCTGGTCGAGCTCGGCGACGTACTCGCGCAGCATCTGGCGGGTCTGCTCGGGCTCGGTCACGTGACCGACCAGCAGTCGGAGCAGCACCGGGTGCTTGAGGACGGGGAAACCGGCCGGGGTGGTGTCCATCCATGCGCGCAGCGCGGCCTGGCCTGCACCGGTGATCGCGTACGTCGTCACGTCCCGCCCCCCGTCGGTGCGGACGTCGGCCGTGACGAGGCCGTGGTCGCTGAGCCGCCGGAGCTCGGTGTAGATCTGGCTCATCGCGGGGGAGACCCAGTAGAAGCGGAGCGTGACGTCGGCGCGCTGCTTGATCTCGTACCCCGTCAGCTCGTCGCCGAAGGTGAGGAGGCCGAGGATCGCGTATCCGGTGACCGGGATGTCTTGACTCATCTCCCGTCGAGAGTAGTGTTCCTAATCGGAATAGTCACGGCGGCTCCCCGCTCAGCCCGGTCCTGGAGGTCCGATGTCGCGCACGCTGCTCATGGTCGGGACCCGCAAGGGCATGTGGCTCGGCACCTCCGACGAGGCGCGCACGTCGTGGGAGTGGAGCGGTCCACACTTCCCGATGGAGGAGGTGTACTCCGTCATGGTCGACACGCGCGGCGGGACTCCGCGGCTGCTGGCAGGGGCGTCGTCGAGCTGGCTTGGTCCGCAGGTGTGGCGCTCGGACGACCTCGGGGCGACCTGGGACGAGACCCCCAACGGTGCCGCCCGGTTCCCCGAGGACACCGGCGCGACGCTCGCGCGGGTCTGGCAGCTGCAGCCCGGCCTGTCCACGGACGGCGGCGACGAGGTGGTGTGGGCGGGCACGGAGCCCGGAGCGGTCTTCCGGTCCGACGACCGTGGGGAGACCTTCTCCCTCGTCCGCGGGCTGTGGGACCACCCGCACCGCGAGGAGTGGAACGAGGGCTTCGGTGGCCAGGCCTTCCACACGATCCTGCCGCACCCGAAGGACCCCGACCGCGTGCTGGCCGCACTGTCCACGGGCGGCGTCTACGTGACCTCCGACGGCGGGGAGAGCTGGACTGCCTCCAACACTGGTGTGAAGGCGGAGTTCTTCCCCGGCGAGCGCAACTACCCCGAGTTCGGTCAGTGCGTCCACAAGGTCGCCCGCGACGCCGTCGACCCCGAGCGGCTCTACCTCCAGA
>CAFBMW010000048.1_pt1 | contig 26155 bp, 24 predicted proteins | sample 7269061 | NCBI WGS metagenome assembly CAFBMW01 (sample SAMEA6814074, study PRJEB35770) | uncultured Nocardioides sp. | biome: Freshwater; feature: Freshwater reservoir; material: water | place: Czech Republic | collected 2017-05-23 | depth 30m m | reverse complement strand
CGCCGACAGCGACCGTGAGCGCGCCTCCGCCGCACGCGACGGCCGGATGGGACCGGAGTGGCAGCGGGTCCAGCGGCGCATCGACGCCGGCGAGACGACCGTGCTCGACGTCTTCTCCGGTCGCGACGAGTCGCCCGAGGCGGTCCGGCTGCGCGAGCTGTCGCGGACCAACCTCCAGTCGCTGCGCGAGACGATGCCGCCGGACCTCGCCGAGGAGGTCGAGGACAGCGACGAGGCCTTCGACCGGATGCGCGAGAGCGTGACGCGTCCGCCTCGGCGCGAGGTCGACGATGCCTGAGCCGACCGTCCGGCGCTGGTCGCGCCGCATCGTCCACCCCCGCCTGACCCTCACCACCACCGACGTCGAGGCCACGCTCCGGCAGGTCGAGGCGTGCCTGGACGACGAGGGCTTCCGCAGCACGCCCGCCGACGACGGGTTCCGCGCGAAGCGCCGCCCGTGGATGTCGTGGCTCGCCGCAGCGGCCGCGACCTCGTGCGTGGTCCTCGTCGAGCCGACGTCCCCGACCACGGTCGTCGTCGACGTCGAGGACACCGGCAACCACCCGGCGCCCGACAAGGTCGCCGAGGCCCTCACCGACGCCGTACGCCTCCTCGCCTCCGCCGGAGTCGAGGTGCAGGCGGGCGAGTGGCAGGCCGTCCCCTGAGCAGACCGCCCTTCCGGGTGCCCCGCTAGTGTCGAGGAATGGAGTTTCGATACCTCGGCAACAGCGGACTGAAGATCTCTGAGATCACCTACGGCAACTGGCTCACCCACGGGTCCCAGGTCGAGAACGACGTCGCCACGCAGTGCGTGCGCGCTGCGCTCGACGAGGGCATCTCGACGTTCGACACCGCCGACGTCTACGCCAACACCGCGGCGGAGACCGTGCTCGGCGAGGCCCTGAAGGGCGAGCGGCGCGAGTCGCTGGAGATCTTCACGAAGGTCTACTGGCCCACCGGCCCCGGCGGCAAGAACGACACCGGCCTGTCGCGCAAGCACATCATGGAGTCGATCAACGGCTCGCTCGAGCGGCTGCAGACCGACTACGTCGACCTCTACCAGGCCCACCGCTACGACACCGAGACGCCGCTCGAGGAGACGATGCAGGCCTTCGCCGACATCGTCCGCCAGGGCAAGGCGCTCTACATCGGTGTCAGCGAGTGGACCGCGGACCAGATCCGCGCCGGCGTGGAGCTGTCGAAGGAGCTCGGCTTCCAGCTGATCTCCAGCCAGCCGCAGTACTCCATGCTCTGGCGCGTCATCGAGGGCGAGGTCGTGCCGACCTCCGCCGAGCTCGGCGTCTCGCAGATCGTGTGGAGCCCGATGGCGCAGGGCGTCCTGTCCGGCAAGTACGTCCCCGGCCAGCCGCTGCCCGAGGGCTCGCGCGCCACCGACGACAAGGGCGGCGCCGACATGATCAGCCGCTTCATGAACGACGACACCCTGGCCGCGGTGCAGGACCTCAAGCCGATCGCCGAGGACTGCGGCCTCACCATGGCCCAGCTCTCCATCGCCTGGGTGCTGCAGAACGACAACGTCGCCGCCGCGCTCGTCGGTGCCTCGCGCCCCGAGCAGGTCGCCGACAACGTGAAGGCCGCCGGGGTGAAGCTCGACGCCGACGTCATGAAGCGCATCGACGACGCCCTCGGCTCGGTCGTGATCAGCGACCCGGCCAAGACGGCCGAGGGTGCGCCGAAGGGTCGCGTGGCCTGAGGTCTTCGGTCCTTCCGTCCTGAGGGATCCCCGGCTGACCGGGGATCCCTCAGGTTGTCGGCCTCTGCACGCCCTGACAACCTGCGGGGGAGCCTGACAACCTCCGGCAGCGGGCGTACGCCGCACGTGCCGCGGTCCTTGCCCCTGATCCGCGGATCCGAGGACCGCTACCGCCGCACGTGAGCCGCCCAGGCGGCACCGGCCTCCAGCGTGGTGCGTACGTCGCCCGACGTCACGTCATGGGTCGTCCAGGTGTGCGGGGCGGGCACGTTCGCCACCCCACGCAGCCGGCGGTCGAGCTCGACGTGGGACCCCGGCGACGGGACGTCCGAGACCCCGGTGCGCGCGGCGATGCGTCGGCGTACGGTGCCGGGGTCGCTGAGCAGCGCGAGGAAGTGCACGACCTCATCGTCGACCGCCGCGAGCACCTGCTCGGGCAGGCAGATGCACGGCACGACCGGCACCAGTCCGTTCGTACGCACCTCACGGCAGATCGTCAGGACGTAGCGCCAGAACCCGACGTAGTCGCGCCGCCCCTCCGCTGTGGCGGCCGCGCCGGCGCCCAGGACGTCGCCGTCGATCACCACGAGGCCGTCACGCCCGCGGAGGTGGTCGCCGAGCGTCGACTTGCCGGTCGCTGCGGCGCCGGTGACCACCAGCACGGACGTCAGGTCGTTCACCCGGCCACCCGCGTCACCCGGTAGCGCACGAACGCCGGCACCGCGAGCGCGGCGAGCACGGTGAAGACCACGACCAGCACGCCGCCGCCGGCCGCGGCGACCGCGGCCCCGGTGGCTGCCGCGGTGGCGCCGTGGGCCACGTCGGCGACCCGGGGGCCGCCGGCGACCACGACGATGAAGATGCCCTGGAGCCGCCCGCGCACCTCGTCGGCGGCTGCCGACTGGAGCATCGAGGTGCGGAAGGCGGCGGACGCCATGTCGGCCGCGCCGCCGATCGCGAGCATCACGACCGCCACGACGAGGAAGAACGCGGGCGCGAAGGGCGCGAGCATCGCCGCCACGCCGAAGCAGATCATCGCCACGCCCCACACCAGGATCGCGACGATCACGGCGAGCCCCTGCCGCTCCACCCGCGACACCCAGCCCGACAGCACGCCGCCGACCACCGCGCCCGCGGGGATCGCGGCGAAGAGCAGCGCGAAGGCCAGTCCGCCCTCGCTGGGCCCGCCGAAGTCGACGTCGGCCATCTCGGGGAAGAGCGCCCGCGGCATCCCGAAGACCATGGCGATGATGTCCACGACGAACGACATCATCAGCACCGGCTGGGTCCGCAGGTAGCGGAACCCGTCGATCACCGCCTTGATCCCCGGCGTCACCGTCACGCCCATCACGGGCAGCGGCGGGAGGCGTACGACGGCGCCGAGAGTGGCGAGCAGCGCGATCGTGTCGATCAGGTAGAGCCACGAGAAACCCACCAGCGGGATCAGCGCACCGCCGACGAGCGGACCGGCGATGCCGCCGGCCTGCATGACGGTCATGTTGAGCGAGTTGGCCGCGGGCAGCAGCTCCGGGCCGAGCAACCGTGGCAGCAGCGCCGATCGGGTGGGTTGGTTCACCGCGAAGAACGCCTGCTGCACGGCGAAGAGGGACAGCAGCAGCCACACGTCCTCGGTGCCGGTGGCGGCCTGGAGCCAGAACCCGAGGCTCGTGAGGATCAGGCCGACCGTCGTGATGACCAGCAGCGTGCGCCGGTCGAAGACGTCGGCGAGCGCACCGCCCCACAGGCCGAAGACGACGAGCGGCACCAGCCCGAAGACGCCGGTCAGGCCGACGTAGGCCGACGACCCGGTCATCGCGTAGATCTGCGCCGGGACGGCCACGACCGTGAGCTGGGCGCCGATGACCGTGATGATGTTGGCCCGCCAGAGGCGGCGGAAGTGCGGGTTCGCGAGCGGGCGGGTGTCCGCCAGCAGTCGCCTCTCCACCTGCGCAGGCTAGGTCACCGCGACCATGCCGTCGGCACGGGTGCCCGCGGGCGGACGGGTCCTAGGATCGGCGTACGGGACCGGTGCGGGGGCGGAGGACGTGATGGGCGCAGGACACGGGCACGGCCACGCCGGCGCCCGGCACCGCTGGCGCCTGGCCGTCGCCTTCGGTCTCGTCGGGACGTTCTTCCTCGTCGAGCTCGTCGCCGGTCTCGTCAGCGGGTCGCTGGCGCTGCTCTCCGACGCCGGCCACATGGCCGCCGACGTGGTGGCCCTCGGCGCGGCCCTGGTCGCCACGAAGATCGCCACCCGCCGCGACGACACCGGTCGCCGCACGTACGGCTCCTACCGCGCTGAGGTCTTCGCGTCCGGCTTCACGGTGCTGCTGATGCTCGGGGTGGCGGCGTACGTCGTCGTCGAGGCCGTACGCCGTGCGGGCGAGGTGGTCGAGGTGTCCTCCGGCCCGATGCTGGTCGTCGGCGCCCTCGGCCTGGTCGTCAACGTCGTCTGCCTGGCGCTGCTGCGCGGCGGGTCGAAGGAGTCGATCAACGTGCGCGGCGCCTACCTCGAGGTGGTGGCCGACACCGCCGGCAGCGTCGGGGTCCTGGTGGCCGGTGCCCTCGTCGCGCTGACCGGCTCGACCAGCGCCGACACCCTGGTGGCGCTCGCGATCGGCGGGTTCGTGGCGGTGCGCGCCGTCGTCCTCGGCCGCGAGGTGCTGGCCGTCCTGGGCCAGCACGCACCGCACGACGTCGACCTCGCGGCGGTGGTGCGCGACCTCGAGCAGGTCGCCGGGGTGGCGCAGGTGCACGACCTGCACGCCTGGACGCTGACGTCGGGGATGAACGTCGCCACCGCCCACCTCGTGCTCCGCGTCGGCGCCGACTCGCAGGTCGTGCTGGGCGCCGCCCGCGCGACGCTGCGCGAGGGCCACGGGATCGACCACGCGACCCTCCAGGTGGAGGTCACGCCCGCCCGCGAGTGCCACGAGGCGACGTGGTGACACACTGAGCGGCGTACGCGCCCGGTCCGCACGGCGCCACGAGACGAGGTGCACGTGTCCGAGGCAGTGATCGAGCATCCCGCCACGCCCACGCTCGCCAAGAGCGCGAACGTCCTCGCGAAGGGCGCGCTCGTGCTGCTCCTCGTCTTCGCGGTGGCCTATCCCGACCAGGCCAACCTGCGTGACAAGGCCGCCGGCATGCGGGCCATCGGCTACCCGCTCGTGTCGTTCACGATCCCGGTGCTGTGGTGGACGCTGTGGCGCGACCGGATGTCGTTCCCGTGGTTGCCCGACCTGCTCATCACGATCACCTGCTTCTCCGACATCCTCGGCAACCGGATGGACCTCTACGACACGGTCGTGTGGTTCGACGACTGGATGCACTTCGTCAACACCGGCCTCCTCGCAGCCGCGTTCGTGCTGCTGACCCTGCCCCGCGACGTCGGCTTCGGACGCGTGCTCGAGCGCTGCCTCGCCTTCGGGGCGACCGTGGCGATCGCGTGGGAGGTGGCGGAGTTCTTCGCCTTCATCAGCCGCTCGACCGAGCGTGAGTTCGCCTACGCCGACACCCTCGGCGACCTGGCCCTCGGCACCGCCGGCGCCGTCGTCGCGGCCGTCGTCATCCACCGCGCCTGGCGCCGCGGGCACCTGGTCCACCCCCACCCGCTGCGCTGACCCGACGATCCGGCGTGCCGGCACGGCGATCCCGACGGTCCGTCGGTGGTCGCGCTGGCCGCACGGGGGCGAGGATGGGCGCGGCCCGACCGGACCCGAGGAGCGCACCGTGACCACCCAGCCCAGCACGAGCAACATGATCGGCGGCGTCGCCGGCACCGGCACGGGACCGGAGCAGTCGGTCGTCGACCCCTCGACCGGCGAGGTGATCTGGCGCTACGCCGCCGACGAGCCGGGCACGGTCGACGCGGCGGTCACCGCAGCAGCGACGGCGTACGCCGAGTGGTCGCGCGCCACGCCCGCCGAGCGCTCCGGTGCGCTGGTCGCCCTCGCCGCGCACCTCGAGGGCATGGCCGAGGAGCTGGCGCAGGCCGAGACCGCGCAGACGGGCAAGCCGATCCGGCTCAGCCGGGAGTTCGACGTGCCCGGCTCGATCGACAACGTGGCCTTCTTCGCCGGTGCGGCCCGCCGCCTCGACGGGCACGCGTCGGGGGAGTACTCCGCCGACCACACCTCGACGATCCGGCGCCAGCCGATCGGGGTCGTCGGGTCCATCGCGCCGTGGAACTACCCGCTCCAGATGGCGATGTGGAAGGTCCTGCCCGCGATCGCGGCGGGCAACACGATCGTGCTGAAGGCCGCGGAGAACACCCCGCTCACCACGCTGATGCTGGCGGAGGCCTGTGCGGCCGTCGGCATCCCGGCGGGCGTCATCAACGTCGTCAACGGTCCGGGACCGCTCACCGGCGAGGCCCTGGTGACCCACCCGGGCATCGCGATGACGTCCTTCACCGGGTCGACCGCCGTGGGTCGCCACATCGCCGGCCTCGCCGCGGCCAACGGCACCCGACTGCACCTCGAGCTCGGCGGCAAGGCGCCCTTCGTGGTCTTCGACGACGCCGACCTCGACGCCGCGATCCGGGGTGCAGTCGCCGCCAGCCTCATCAACACCGGTCAGGACTGCACGGCCGCGACCCGGGCGTACGTCCACCGCTCGTGCCTCGACGCCTTCGTCGAGGGCGTCGCGGACCTCATGTCACGCGTACGCCTCGGCGCACCGACCGACGAGACGACCGACCAAGGCCCGCTTGTGTCCTTCCGGCAGCGCGACAAGGTGGCCGCGATGGTCGAGCGCGCCGTCGCCGCAGGCGCGACGGCCGTCACCGGCGGCAGGGCGCCCGGCGGCGAGCTCGCCGCCGGCGCCTACTACGAGCCGACGCTCCTCGTCGGAGCAGCCCAGGACAGCGAGGTCGTGCAGGAGGAGACCTTCGGCCCGGTGCTGGCGGTGCTGCCCTTCGACTCCGACGACGAGGCGGTCCGCTTGGCCAACGACGTGCCCTTCGGCCTCGCTGCGTCGGCCTGGACCCGCGACGTCTACCGAGCGCAGCGCGCCGCCCGCGAGATCGACGCCGGCACGGTGTGGGTCAACGACCACATCCCGATCATCTCCGAGATGCCGCACGGCGGGATGAAGGCGTCGGGCTACGGCAAGGACATGTCGAGCTACTCCTTCGAGGAGTACACCCAGGTCAAGCACGTGATGGCCGACATCACCGGTGTGGCCGCCAAGCCCTGGCACACGACGATCTTCGACCTCTGAGGGGCTGTCCGGCGGCTGAGGGATCGGCCCCGCCTCAGGGCTCCATCCCCGTGAAGTAGACCTTCCGCAGGGTCTCGCGGACCGTCCACGTGGTCCGGTCGCCGGCGCGGAGCCGGACGGTGGAGGACGGGCCGAGCTCCAGCGCGGTGCCGTCCTCGAACTCGACCGTCGCCGACCCGGACAGCACGACGAAGACCTCGTCGACCTCGACGTCGGTGGCGGTACCGGGCGTCATCTCCCAGACCCCGACCTCGGCGCCGGCCACGGCGGCCAGCGCCCGCGAGCCGGCGTACGGGTCACCCTCGACGACCGTCGAGGGCTCGACCGGGGTCAGCCGACACGGCTCGTCGACGTCCAACATCCGCTGCATGGTGACGATCCTGCCGCCGCGTGGACGCCGTCGGCAGGTACGTGGTGTCGGCTCAGGAGCGCGAACGCGACAGATCGTCGGCCAGGAGCGCGAGGTGCAGGGACAGCCGCACCTCGGGGTCGTCGAGGGCCATCCCGAGGATGCGCTCGATCTTGGCGAGCCGGTCGTAGAACGCCGCCCGGGACAGGTGCAGGCTGGCCGCGGCGTCGGTCTTGCTCGCCGGGTGGTCGAGCAGCGCCCGCAGCGCCGGGAGCAGGCTGCCGCGGCCGACGGGTCCCGCGTCGGCCTCGCGCAGGGACCTCAGCTCGCGCTCGGCGAAGACCCGGATCCGCTCGTCGTCGCCGAGCAGCGCGAGCAGGCCCCGCACGTGCAGGTCGGCGAGGCGGTGGACCACCGGTGAGGCGTCGTCGGAGGCCGGGACCGCATCGGCGACCTGCCCGGCCTCGAGCAGCGAGGTGTCGATGCCGTCGAGGGTGTCGGTGGGCCGGCCGGCGGCCACCACCAGCGGGCTGAGCGCCTGAACCCGAGAGGCGATCCGGTCGGCGGCGGCGTCGGGGTCGGAGGTGGTCGGGACCGACAGCAGCACCCGCGCCTCGCGGTCCACCTCGCACACCAGTGCCGGCACCCGCAGCCCGTGCGCGGCGCGGACGAACGCCGAGACGACCTCGCCGGCGTCCTGCACCCGGCTCGCCAGCGGCGGGCGGGCCACCAGGCCGAGGAAGCGCCGGCGTCGTGTGGGGAACCCGGCCACCTCGCACCGCTCGAGCAGTCCGGGCGCGTCCGGGTCGCTCCGCAGCCCCTGCACCAGCTCGAGGTGGACCCGGCGTACGACGTTGTCGCGGTCGCGGTCGTGCAACCGGTGCAGCGCCAGGGCCGCCGCCGCGCGCTCCGCGACCGCCACCAGCCGCTGCGAGGGCCGCTGCGGGGAGGCGATGACGAGCCGGCCCCAGTCGCGGTCGTCGCTGCCGAGGCGGGTGACGAGCCAGCCGAGCCGCTCGTCCCAGCCGGTGCGCCGGGCGATGGTGACGCGCGAGGAGCGCGCCTGCCAGTTGTCGAGGAACCCGGCCGACGGCGCGGTGCCGGTGAGGAAGTCGAGCGGGCGGTGCTCGGCGTTCTCCAGCACGACGGGCCCGCCCGTCAACCGGCACACGGCGTCCAGGATGTCGGCGGGCCCCGCCTGGGCGAAGCTCAGCTCGGTGAAGGTCTCGTGGACGCGCTGCGCCTCGACGAGCTCGTCGAGCTGGACGTCGACGACCCGCTCGCCGATCGCCTGCGTCAGCGCCGCGAAGCGGGTCTCGTGGGTGAGCACGACCAGCGGCACCGACTGCTCGCGGCAGGCCGCCACGAGCGCGGGCGGCACGGCGTCGCTCCAGCGGCGGCCGAGCTCGACCACCAGGCCCGAGCTCTCGGCCTCGGCGAGGTCCGCGGCGAAGCGGCGCCAGCCCTCCTCGTCGGAGTCGTCGGGGAGCCCGGTCCCCATGGTCAGCACCAGGTCCCCGGGACGCAGCAGGGGCACCACGTCGCGCTGCTCGGTGGCGTGCGCCCACCGGATCGGGCGGGCGAGCCCGTCCTCGCCGGCCACCACCACCGGCTCGGCCCGCTGGAAGGCGGGGAGCTGCAGCGCTTCGGCGACGGTCAGCTGCGACATGGCACGAGTGTTCCAGACCTCCTCCGACGATGTGTCGCACTCTGGGCGCGGTCCCCGACGTTCTGGCGCCCGGCGTGCGCATGCGGGAACGCCACACTCGGAGCACCGCAGCCGCTGCCCCAACCCCCGGAGACGAGCCCGTGCCCGCACGACCCGCGCCCACCGCGTACGAGCGGCACGCCCCCGACCCGCGGCTGGTCGAGCAGGCGCTGGCGCCCTCGCGGCAGGCCGTCTTCTGGCTCGAGGACTCCCACGACGTGCCCGCGGCGACGCCGCTGACCGCCTCGACCAGGGCCGACCTGGTCGTCGTGGGTGGCGGCTACCTCGGCCTCTGGACGGCCGTGCTGGCCAAGCGGCGCGACCCGGGCCGGCACGTCGTGCTGCTCGAGGCGCAGCGCATCGGGTGGGCGGCGTCGGGTCGCAACGGTGGCTTCTGCGAGGCCTCGATCACGCACGGCGAGGCCAACGGGCGGGCGCGCTGGCCCGACGAGTACGACGTCCTGGACCGGCTCGGCCGACAGAACCTCGACGCCTTCGAGGCCGACGTGGCGTCCTGGGAGCTGGATTGTGAGTGGGAGCGCACCGGGGTCGTCCACGCCGCCGTCGAGGAGCACGAGCTCGACTGGCTCGGGCCCGACCGGCTGGACGCCACGGGGGTCCGGGCGCTCGTCGACAGCCCGCTCTTCCTCGGTGGCCGCAAGGTCGCCGACGAGGCCGCGATGGTCCACCCGGCGCGGCTCGCGCACGAGCTGGCGCGGGTCGCCCGCGAGCTGGGGGTGGAGGTCCACGAGGGCTCCGCGGTGGAGGGGCTGTCCCGTGACGCCTCCGGCGCGGTGCGGGTCGAGACCGCGCGTGCCACGGTGCTGGCCGACGGCGTGGTGCTCGCGACCAACGTCTTCCCCTCGCTGCTGCGCCGCGCCCGTCCGATGACCGTGCCGGTCTACGACTACGTCCTGATGAGCGAGCCGCTGACCCCCGAGCAGCGGGCCTCGATCGGGTGGACCGGGCGCGAGGGCCTCGGCGACCTCGCCAACCAGTTCCACTACTCGCGCCTGACCGCGGACGACCGGATCCTCTACGGCGGCTACGACGCGGTCTACCACTTCGGTGGCCGGCTGAAGGCGCACTACGAGGACCGGCCGGAGAGCTTCACGCGGCTCGCCTCGCACTTCTTCGCCACCTTCCCGCAGCTCGAGGGGCTGTCGTTCACCCACCGCTGGGCCGGTGCCATCGACACGTGCACCCGCTTCGCCGCGTTCTACGGCCTCGCGCACCGCGACCGGGTGGCGTACGCCGCCGGGTTCACCGGGCTCGGGGTCGGCGCCACGCGCTTCGCGGCCGAGGTGCTGCTCGACCTGCTGGCGCACGAGCGGACCGAGCGGACCGAGCTGGAGATGGTGCGGCGCCGGCCGCTGCCGTTCCCGCCCGAGCCCGCCGCCGCGATCGGCATCAACCTCACGCGCCGCTCGCTCGACCGCGCCGACCACCGGCAGGGCCACCGCGACCCCTGGCTGCGCGCACTCGACGCGGTCGGGCTCGGCTTCGACTCCTGACGGCCGGACAGCGGGAGCGGCGACAAGGCGTCGACCTCGGCGGGGCGTTCCGACGGATCGTCGGGCGCCGTGCGCGGTCGGGGCGGCGAGGATGGAGCCGTCCGCCCCACACCAGCCAGGGAGCACCCGTATGACCACCTCGATCACGCACTGGGCGGACGGCCGTCGCCTCGACGGCGCCTCCGACCGGTGGGCCGACGTCACCAACCCCGCCACGGGCCAGGTCTCCGGCCGGGTTGCGCTGGCCGACGAGGCGGACGCCGCCGCCGTCATCGCCTCCGCGTCGCGCGCCGCCAAGGCGTGGTGGGAGGCCTCGCTGGCTGCTCGCACGCAGGTGCTCTTCGCCTTCCGCGAGCTGCTCAACAGCCGCAAGGGCGAGCTCGCCCACCTGATCACCGCCGAGCACGGCAAGGTGCACTCCGACGCGCTCGGCGAGATCGCCCGCGGCCAGGAGGTCGTGGAGTTCGCGTGCGGCATCTCCCACCTGCTCAAGGGCGGGCACAGCGACAGCGCGTCGTCGGGCGTCGACGTGCACTCCAAGCGCTCGCCGCTCGGCGTGGTGGGCATCATCAGCCCCTTCAACTTCCCGGCGATGGTGCCGATGTGGTTCTTCCCGGTCGCCATCGCGGCCGGCAACGCGGTGGTCCTCAAGCCCAGCGAGAAGGACCCGTCCGCGGCCCTCTGGCTGGCCGAGCTGTGGAAGGAGGCCGGCCTGCCCGACGGCGTCTTCAACGTGCTCCAGGGCGACAAGGTCGCCGTGGACGCGCTGCTGCAGTCGCCTGACGTGGCCGCGATCAGCTTCGTCGGGTCCACCCCGATCGCGCAGTACGTCTACGAGCAGGCCAGCCGCCACGGCAAGCGCGTGCAGGCCCTGGGCGGCGCGAAGAACCACATGGTGGTCCTGCCCGACGCCGACCTCGACCTCGCCGCCGACGCCGCGGTCAACGCCGGCTACGGCTCCGCCGGAGAGCGCTGCATGGCGATCAGCGTGCTCGTCGCGGTCGAGCCGGTGGCCGACGACCTCGTCGCCCGCATCGCCGAGCGCACCCGCACGCTGCTGATCGGCGACGGTGGCACGAGCGCCACCGAGGCCGCCGGCAAGGACGGCGAGGCGGCCAAGGAGGCCGACATGGGTCCCCTGGTGACCCGTGCCCACCGGGACCGGGTCGCCGGCCTCATCGACTCCGGCGAGGCGGCCGGGGCCAAGGTCGTCGTCGACGGTCGCGACGTGCAGGCTCGCGGCGCCGAGGACGGCTTCTGGCTCGGACCCACGCTCTTCGACCACGTCACGCCCGACATGGAGATCTACCGCGAGGAGATCTTCGGCCCGGTCCTCTCGGTCGTGCGGGTGTCGTCGTACGACGAGGCGGTCGCGCTGGTCAACAGCAACGACTACGGCAACGGCACGGCGATCTTCACCAACGACGGCGGCGCCGCCCGGCGGTTCGAGAACGACGTCGAGGTCGGCATGATCGGCGTCAACGTGCCGATCCCGGTGCCGGTGGCCTACTACTCCTTCGGCGGCTGGAAGCGCTCGCTCTTCGGCGACACCCACGCCCACGGCACCGAGGGCGTGCACTTCTTCACCCGCGCCAAGGTCGTCACCACCCGCTGGATCAACCCCGCCGCCCGTCCCGAGGGCGGCCTCGAGCTGGGATTCCCCCGCAATGTCTGACACCACGGCCGCCCGGAGCGGCGTACGCACCTTCGACGACCCGGCGCGGGCCTACGAGCTCGACCGTCGCCACGTCTTCCACTCCTGGTCGGCCCAGGCCGCGCTCGACCCGATGGTCGTGACGAAGGCCGAGGGCTCCCACGTGTGGGACGGTGAGGGCAACCGGCTGCTCGACTTCACCTCGCAGCTGGTCTTCACCAACCTCGGCCACCAGCACCCGCGCATCGTCGCGGCGATCCAGGAGCAGGCCGCCACCCTCTGCACGGTCGCCCCGGGCCACGCCAACGGTGCCCGCTCGGAGGCGGCGCGGCTCATCGCCTCGCACACGCCGGGCGACCTCGACCGGATCTTCTTCACCAACGGCGGAGCCGACGCCAACGAGCACGCCATCCGGATGGCCCGGCTGCACACCGGGCGCCACAAGGTGCTCTCGACCTACCGCAGCTACCACGGCGGCACCCACCTCGCGGTCAACGTCACCGGCGACCCGCGTCGGTGGGCCAGCGACCACGGCTCGACGGGCACGGTCCACTTCTTCGGGCCCTTCCTCTACCGCAGCGCCTTCGCCGCCACGACCGAGGAGGAGGAGTGCCAGCGCGCGCTCGCCCACCTCGAGCAGGTCATCGCCCTCGAGGGGCCGGCCACGATCGCGGCGGTCATGCTCGAGTCGATCCCCGGCACCGCCGGCATCATGGTGCCGCCGCCGGGCTACCTCGCCGGCGTGCGCGAGCTGTGCGAGCGGTCCGGGATCATGCTCATCGCCGACGAGGTGATGTCCGGCTTCGGCCGCGCGGGGAAGTGGTTCGCGATCGAGCACGGCGACACCGACGGCGAGGTCGTGCCCGACCTGCTCACCTTCGCCAAGGGCGTGAACTCCGGCTACGTCCCGCTGGGCGGCGTCGCGATCAGCGGCGCGATCCAGCGCACCTTCGACGACCGGGTCTACCCCGGCGGCCTGACCTACTCCGGCCACCCGCTGGCCTGTGCTGCCGCGGTCGCCACCATCGAGACGATGCAGGACGACGCGGTGGTCGAGCAGGCCGCCCGGCTCGGCGACGAGGTCCTCGGACCCGGTCTCGCTGAGCTGGCCGCGCGCCACGAGTGGATCGGCGAGGTGCGCGGCACCGGTGCCTTCTGGGCCGTCGAGATGGTGGCGGACCGCGCGACCCGCGAGCCGTTGGCGCCGTACGGTGCGAGCAGCCCGGAGATGAATGCGATCCTCGCCGCGTGCCGGCGCAGGGGGATGTTGCCCTTCGCCAACTTCAACCGCATCCACGTCGTGCCGCCGCTCACCATCACGCTCGACGAGGCGCGCGAGGGCCTGGCCATCCTCGACGCGGCGATCGGCGAGGTGTCGGGGAAGCAGCGATGAGCGCGCGAACCCCTACGCTCGAGGGAGGGCGTCACCACGACGTCCGTCAAGAGCCAAGGAGCAGCACATGATCGGATTCCTCGTCGCCGGCCTCATCATCGGAGCGCTGGCCCGGCTCATCAAGCCCGGCAAGCAGAACCTGGGCATCCTCGCCACCCTCGGCCTGGGCCTCGTCGGCTCGGTGATCGGTGGCGTCATCGCCAACTTCTTCAACAAGGGCAGCATCTTCGAGCTCAACGTGCTGGGCTTCGTGCTCGCCGTCGTGTTCGCCGTCCTGCTGATCGGCGTGGCCGAGTCCGTGGCCGGCAAGAACAAGACCGCCTGAGCCACCGCAGCACCCACCGACGCCCCGGCCACGGCCGGGGCGTCGGTCATGTCCGGGGCTAAGTCGACCAGTCGGCTTGACTTTGCTCCCACGGGCGCGGTCCCATGCAGCCATGGGCACCGGCTCCAGCACGACCCGCGACGTCATCCCGCTTCGTGAGGCCGCGAGGACCTGGTTCGCCATCTCGCTCCAGACCTTCGGCGGACCCGCCGGGCAGATCGCGGTCATGCAGCGCACGCTCGTCGACGAGAAGCGCTGGATCGGCCAGCAGCGGTTCCTCTTCGCGCTGTCCTACTGCACGCTGCTCCCCGGGCCCGAGGCCCAGCAGCTGGCGACGTACGTCGGGTGGCTGCTCAACGGCGTGCGCGGTGCGCTGGTCGCGGGCATCCTCTTCATCCTCCCCGGCATCGTGGCGCTGCTGGTGCTCTCGGGGATCTACGTCGCCTACGGCGACAGCACGCTCGTCGAGTCGCTCTTCCTCGGCCTCGCGCCCGCCGTCATCGCGATCGTGGTGCAGGCCGTCGTCCGCGTCGGCCGCAAGGGTCTCGGCCACCCGGCCCTGGTCGCGCTCGCGGTGCTGTCGTTCGTCGCGCTGACCTTCTTCGCGGTCCCCTTCCCGGCGGTGGTCGCCGTCGCCGCGCTCCTCGGCTGGGTGCTGGGGCGCCGGATCCCGACCCTCACGCACCCGCCGCGCGCCGCGGTCGACGACGGCCCGGCGCCGTTGATCAGCGACGACGCGCTGCACTCCGAGCGCCCGACCACCCGCCGGTCGGCACTGGTCCTGGTCATCGGCCTCACCGCGTGGTTCGCCCCCGTCGCCGTCGCCGCGGTGCTGTTCGGCCGCTCGAGCATCTTCGTCGACCAGGGCCTCTTCTTCTCCGGCGCGGCCGTGGTCACCTTCGGCGGGGCGTACGCCGTCCTGGCCTACGTCGCGCAGCAGGCGGTCAGTGTCTACGGCTGGCTGGCGCCCGGCGAGATGGTGCGCGGCCTCGCGCTCGCCGAGACCACCCCCGGCCCGCTGGTGATGGTGGTGCAGTTCGTGGCCTTCGTCGGCGCCTACCGCGCGCCCGGCGGGCTCGACCCGTGGGTGGCGGCGGTGCTCGCCGCGCTGCTCACCACGTGGGTGACCTTCGTGCCGTGCTTCCTCTTCATCCTGCTCGGCGCCCCCTACGTCGAGCGCCTGCGCGGCAACCGCGACCTCGCCGCCGCGCTCGCCGGCATCACCGCCGCGGTCGTCGGCGTGATCGCCAGCCTCGCGGTCTTCTTCGCGCTCCACACCCTCTTCGCCGACACCGCCCGCCTCACCGCGGGCCCGCTCGACGTGGAGTACCCCCTGCTCGGTTCCCTCGAGTGGCCGGCGCTGGCGATCACGGTGCTGGGCTGCACGCTCGTCTTCTGGCGCGGGTGGTCGGTGCTCCGCACGCTCGGCGCCTGCGCGCTGGCCGGCGTGGTGCTCGGCCTGGGGCTCGCCGCCTGAAGGGCGTACGCCGCACCGGTTGCGGCCGTCGGCGAGGATCTGCCCATGACGAGCGACGAGGCAGCGGCACCTGAGTCGACCAGCGGGCCCGGGCTCGGTCCGTGGGTGGCCGCCGCGCTGGTCTTCGGCTCGTCGGCGGCGGTGCTGGTCGTGGAGCTGGTCGCGCTGCGGCTGCTGGCGCCCTACTTCGGCCTGACCCTCGAGACGAACACGATGGTGATCGGCCTCGCGCTGACCGCGATCGCCGCAGGCACCTGGGCCGGCGGGTGGAGCGCCGACCGCGTCGCGCCGCGGCACCTCCTCGGTCCGCTGCTGGGCATCTCCGGGGCCGCGGTCGCGCTGACGCCGACGCTGGTGCGGGGCTCCGCGGTCACCAACAGTCCCGGACTGCTGCTGCTCATGGCCACCCTGTCGATCCTCGTGCCGGGCGCGCTGCTGTCGGCGGTGACGCCGGTGGTGATCAAGCTGCGCCTCACCAGCCTCCAGCAGACCGGCAGCGTGGTGGGCCACCTCTCCGGCGTCGGCACGGTGGGGGCGATCTTCGGCACCGTGGTGACCGGTTTCGTGCTGATCTCGCGGGTGCCGGTCAGCGGGATCCTCGTCGGCCTCGGGGTCGCGCTGCTCGTGGCGGCGGTGGCGGTGCAGGTCGCCGGGCGTCGCGGGCGCAGCGACGTCGTGCTGGCGCTCGTGGTGGCACTCGCCGGACTGGGCGCGGCGGCCGCACCGAGCGGCTGCGACACCGAGACGACGTACCACTGCCTCGCGATCACCACCGATCCCGAGCGGCCCACCGGCAGGACCCTCGTGCTCGACGGGCTGCGCCACTCCTACGTCGACGTCGAGGACCCGACCCACCTCGAGTTCGCCTACATCGAGGCGATGGCCTCGGTCACCGACACGGCCTTCGCCGACGGCGAGGCGCTCGACGCCTACCACCTCGGCGCCGGAGGCCTGACGATCCCGCGCTACCTCGCCACCACCCGTCCCGGCACCAGCAGCCGGGTGTCGGAGATCGACGCGGGCGTGGTCGAGGCCGACGTACGCCTCCTCGGCGGCTCGCTGCCCGAGGGCGTCGAGGTCGACGTCGAGGACGGCCGCCTCGCGATCGACGACCTCGAGCCGGCGGCCCTCGACCTGGTCGTGGGCGACGCCTTCGGCGGCGTCAGCGTGCCGTGGCACCTCGCGAGCGTCGAGGCCGTCGGCGGCCTCGAGGAGGCGCTGGCCGCGGACGGGGTCTACGTCGCCAACCTCATCGACTTCGGTCCGCTCGACTTCGCCCGCGCGGCCGTCGCGACGACGGCCGAGGTCTTCGAGCACGTGGCCCTCCTCGCCGACCCGGCGTCGCTCGCCGGGGAGGAGGGGGGCAACCTCGTCGTGGTCGCGTCCGCGTCACCGCTCGACATCGCTGCTGTCGAGGACCGGATGGCCGAGCGCGACCTCGCGTGGGGCGCGCTCGAGGGCGAGGACCTCGACGCGTGGGTCGGCGACGCCCCGGTGCTGCGCGACGACTATGCCCCCGTCGACCAGCTGCTCACGCCCTACGCGCGCTGATCCGTCGTACGCGGGCAAGGTCACACCGCCCGCGTATTGGATCGTTCCAAAGACTTCGGCACACTGGAGACATAAGTCCCCACCCCGAGGAGAACGAGATGCGACTGATCGACGAGCTCGACGAGCTGCACGACCACTACGCCCGCCTGGTCGAGGCCGCGGTCGCCCGCGACGACCTCGCCGCCGCCGAGTCCCTGGCCCAGGGCTACGAGGACGACGCGATCCAGCTGATGGCCGAGCGCGAGAACCTCACCCACCTGCTCCCCATCCAGCGCGGTGGTCGCCCGGAGAGCGCGCTGCGCGGAGCCGTACGCCGCCTGCTTCCCGGCCGCGCTGCCTGAGAGACGTCAGAGTGCGGTGATCGTGGTGCGGCTGACGAACCACGGACACCGCACAGCGGTCAGTGGCCGCCGCTCGCCCGCTGTACTCCGATTGCTCTCGATGCGCGGAGCGCTGCCACAGCGACCGCCGCACCCAGCACGGCTCCCAGCGTGTTGTACAACCAGTCGTTCGTCGAGCACGACCGCCCCAGCGTCGTGGCGAACGCCTGGAGGACCTCGATCAGCGCGGACGCCGCACTCGCCCCGACGAGCACGAGCAGCGGTCGGCGGAGGGCGACGCCGAACAGGAGGGCCGGCGGCACGAAGAGCACGAGGTTGGCCATCAGCTCCACCGCCCCCAGCTTCGGGAAGTACCACTCGGCCGCGCACCCGACCACGAGGTCACGGCTGGTCGGCACCAGCGTGAGCGCCACGACGGGCAGCACGCTGAGCAGCCCCAGCCACAGGGCGAGCCGGGGACGCTCGACCAGCCAGTAGCCCAGCGGCGGCCCGACCGTGACGGTGAGCAGGAGTGCGACGCTCGTGAGCCACGGGTGCTCGACGAGGAAGGTCGTGATCAGCGCCCTAGATCCCCTCGCCGGCTTCTTCGTCCAGCAGCATCTGCCCGACCATCGGCACCACGTCGGCGATCGAGTCGACGACCATCGTGGGCCGGTAGGGGAAGTTCTGCACCTGGTGGCGCTCGGTCGCGCCGGTCGCGACGAGGATCGTGCGCAGGCCGGCCTCGAGGCCGCTGATGATGTCGGTGTCCATCCGGTCGCCGATCATCACCGTGGTCTCCGAGTGCGCCTCGAGCCGGTTGAGCGCGCTGCGCATCATCAGCGGGTTGGGCTTGCCGATGAAGTAGGGCTGGCGACTCGTCGCGGTGCTGATCAGCGCCGCGACCGACCCGGTCGCCGGCAGCATCCCCTGGGCGCTCGGGCCGCTCGGGTCGGGGTTGGTGGCGATGAAGCGCGCCCCGCCGTTGATCAGCCGGATGGCGCGGGTGATGGCCTCGAAGGAGTAGGTCCGGGTCTCGCCGAGCACGACGTAGTCCGGGTCCTGGTCGGTCATCACGTAGCCGATGTCGTGGACCGCCGCGGTCAGCCCCGTCTCGCCCACGACGTACGCCGAACCTCCCGGACGCTGGTCGTCGAGGAACTGCGCCGTCGCGAGCGCCGACGTCCAGATCGACTCCTCCGGCACGTCGATGCCGCTGCTGCGCAGCAGCCGCACCCGCAGGTCGCGCGGGGTGAAGATCGAGTTGTTGGTCAGGACCAGGAAGGGGATCTCCTGCTCGCGCAGGGCGCCGATGAACTCCTTCGCCCCCGGGATCGGGTCCTCCTCGCGCACGAGGACCCCGTCCATGTCGGTCAGCCAGGTGCGGACGGGTCGGGAGTCGGTCACGGGTGCATTGTGTCGTGAGTCGGCGTCGTGTGCACCGGGTGGCTGCGCTCGAGCTTCGCGCCCTCCACGTCGACGTCGGGAAGGATCCGGTCCAGCCAGCGCGGCAGCCACCACGCGTGCTCGCCCAGCAGGTGCATCGCAGCCGGGATCAGCACCATCCGCACCACGAAGGCGTCGAGCAGCACGCCGAAGGCCAGGCCGAAGCCGATGGGCTTGATGGTCGCGTCGTGGGAGAAGATGAAGCCCGCGAAGACCGAGATCATGATGATCGCCGCGGCCGTGACGACCGCCCGCCCGGCGTTGAGCCCGTGCTGCACCGCGACGCGCGCCGGGGCACCGTGGGCGTACGCCTCCCGCATCCCGGAGACCAGGAAGAGCTGGTAGTCCATGGCGAGGCCGAAGAGGATGCCGGTGGCGATGATCGGCAGGAAGCTCAGCACCGGTCCGGGCGCGTGGACGCCGAAGAGGTCGCTGAGGAAGCCGAGCTGGAAGATCGCTGTGATGCCGCCGAAGGCTGCGAGGAGAGACAGCACGAAGCCGAGTGTCGCGGTCAGGGGCACCAGGATCGAGCGGAACACCAGGACCAGGATCAGCAGCGAGAGGCCGACCACCAGCACGAGATAGAGGGGCAGCACCTCGGAGAGCTTGTCGGAGATGTCGATGCCGGCGCTGGCGTTGCCCGCGACGCCGAGGGTGGCCTCGCCGCCGTCGGTGGTCGTCGGGGTGGACGTACGGAGGTTCTGCACGAGCTCGGCGGTCGACTCGCTCGACGGCGACCCGGCCGGGACGACCTGGAAGGCCAGGGCCGACCGGTCCTGCGACGCACCGATCGGCACGACGGCCTCGACGTTCCAGACCCGCCCGAGCTGCTCGCCGACCGCGGCCTGCTCGGCGACGACGCCGTCCTCGGTGATCGGACCGGGGAGGTCGGCGACGACCAGCAGCGGGCCGTTGGACCCCTCGCCGAACTTCTCCGCCTGGATGTCGTAGGCCTTGAAGCCGGCCGACTCCGGCGGCTGCGTCGACCCGTCGGGGAGCCCGAGCCGCATCTGCGTGCCCGGTGCGGCCACCACGAGCAGTCCGACCACGCCCAGCCCGAGGACGGTCCAGGCGCGGCGGGTGCTCATGGGCGTGTCCCGCTCCGTGATGGCGTCGTCGTCGGTCGTCGTCCCGCCCGCCAGGCTCGCCCGCTCGCGCTTGCGGAGGATCCGCGTGCCGACCAGGCCCAGCACCGCGGGGGTGAGGGTGACCGCCATCAGGATCGCGACCAGCACCGCGACGGCACCGACGGTGCCCATCAGGCCGAGGAACCCGACGCCGGTCACGTTGAGCGCGAGCAGCGCGACGATCACGGTCACCCCGGCGAAGACGACTGCGTTGCCGGAGGTGCCGTTGGCCAGGCCGATCGACTCGTGGAGGTCGGCGCCCTGCTTCAGCTGACGGCGGTGACGGTTGATGATGAAGAGCGAGTAGTCGATGCCGACGGCGAGGCCCAGCATCACGCCGAGCACCGGGGTGACCGAGACGAAGTCGACGATCCCCGAGAAGGACAGCGAGGCCAGTGACGCGACGCCGACGCCCAGCAGCGCGGTGACCAGGGGAAGCGCCGCGCCGAGCACCGTCCCGAGCATCACGAAGAGAACGATCGCGGCGATGACCACGCCCGCGATCTCACCCGGGCCGAGGATGGACGGGACGGTCTGTGCGATGTCCTGCGAGGGGTGGACCTCGACGCCGTCGATGTCGGCGTCGGCGACGAGGTCCTCGATCTCGGTCTTCACCTCGGGGGTGACCTCGTTGGTCGACACGTCGAAGGTGACGTTTGCGACGGCTGCGCTGCCGTCCTCCGACACCGTGCGGAAGCCGGACGACAGCGAGGTCAGGGTCGCACCCTGCTCGAGCTGGGGCGCCTGCTCGTCGACCTGCTCCTGCTGCCGGTCGAGCTCGGCCTGCCCCTCGTCGAGCTGCTGCTGGGCGGCGTCGAGCTGGGCGCGGACGGAGGCGAGGGTGCCGTCCTCGCGCGCCTGCTGGCGCTGCTGCTCCAGGGCCGCGCGACCACCGGTGATCTGTGCCTGGGCCTCGCGGAGCTGGGCCAAGCCGTCGGCGAGCTGCTTGCGGCCGTCGGCCACCTGCTCGGCCGAGGAGTCCAGCTGCTCCTGCGTGGCGAAGGGGTCGGACACGTCGGCGACCGAGTCGACCTCGGCCAGACGGTCGAACAACGCCACCAGCTCGCCCTGCTGCGCGTCGGTGAAGGCCGAGCCGTCCGTGGTCTCCGCGACGATCGAGCCGTTGCCGCCGCCGGTGCCCTCGAAGTCGCGCTCGAGCTGGCCGGAGACCTGCGTGGTGGGGGTGTCCGGCAGCGTGATCGACGACGAGAGCGCGCCGGCGAAGGACACGTACGTCACCACGGTGACCACCAGGACGCCCAGCCAGGCGCCGATCACGGTCCAGTGGCGCCGCGCGGCGGAACGACCGATGCGGAAGAGGAGCTCAGCCATGTCGGGTGACGGCCTTTCGGGGTGGGTCTGCGGGTCGGGGTGGGGGTCAGCCGGCGTGTCCGGCGCGGAGCCGGTGGAGCAGGCGGTCGAGCAGCCGGTCCCAGGCGGCACGGGCGTCAGGCGTGACGCGGACGGGACCGGACGTCATGGACCTCTCGGGTGCGAACCGCGGATTCTCATGACGTACGTCCGGGGCGGGGGACGCGTGCTCCTCGAGCCAGTGGCGCGCGATGGTCGCGAGCCCGCTCGTGAGCAGGGTCAGGGTGAGCTCGAGGTCGAGCGGGTCGAGCCCCGGCGCGCGCTCCAGCAGGCGCTCGCGCAGGCGGCCCGCGACGTGCTCGAGGGCGGTGCGTGAGATCGCGTCGGCGCGCTCGTCGGCCACGTCGGGACCGCCGAGCACGTGCTGGATCGTGACGATCGCCGTCGGCAGGTCGACGTCGCGGGTGGCCTCGCAGACCGCGTCGAGGGCGGCTGGACCGCCGGCGCCACCCGCGGGCAGGTCGGTGGTGCCGCGGTCGACGCCCTCGAGGAGGTCCGTGGTGACCTCGGCGAGGATCTGCTCGCACACCGCGACGAGCAGCTGGTCCATGCCGGCGAAGTGGTTGAAGACCGTGCGCCGCGACACCCCCGCGAGCATGGCGACCCGGTCGACGGTGAACCCGTCGGCCCCGTGCTCGGTCGCCAGCGCACGTGCCGCGTCGACGAGGGCGCGGTGCCGCTGCTCGCGCAGGGGCAGGTGCTGGTCGACCGGGGTCACGGAGGAAGTGTTGCACTCAGTGCAAAGGAGCCAGCTTCAGCCGTCCAGGAGCTCGCGCATCGTGGTGATCTCCTCGGCCTGGGCGTCGGCGATCTGGCCGGCCAGGTCGACGGCCGGCTCGAAGCGGCCGCCCTCCTGCTCGGCGCGGGCCATCTCGACCGCGCCCTCGTGGTGCTCGATCATCATCTCGAGCCACATCTGCTGGAAGTCCGCGTCGGCGGAGCCCTCGAGGGCGTCCATGTCCTCGGCACTCATCATGCCCGGCATGTCGGACCCGTGGTCCTCCATGTCGTCCATCGTCTCGGACATGTCGCCCATGTCGTGGCCGGCGTTGGCGTGGTCGCGCATCGTCTCCGGGACCGGCTCGTCCCAGTCGGTCAGCCAGTCGGCCATCGTCTCGATCTCGGGCGCCTGGGCAGCCCGGATCTCCTCGGCCAGCGCCTGGACCTCGGGGTCGAGCGGGCGTTCGAGGGTGAGGTCGACCATCGAGAGCGCCTGCGCGTGGTGCTGGATCATGTCGGTCGCGAAGGCGACGTCGGTGTCGTTGTGCTCGGTGGGGCTGGTCTCGACGGTGCGGGCCGGCTCGGTGTCGTCGCCGCACGCGGTGGCGCCGAGGGCGAGGGCCAGGCCGAGGGACAGCGCGCCCAGCGTGCGGGGCAGTGCGGACGTGTCCATGGCCTCCGATGCTACGGGCGCCGCTCCAGCCAGGAGCGTCAGGCCAGACCGGGGCAGCCCATCATGCGGCCGTGGGCGGCGCTGACGCCGAACCACGTCGAGAGGCGCGCGCTCATCCAGCGGATCTCACGCGCCTGCTCGGTGCGGATCGTGCGCGCCAGGTCGGCCACCTCGTCGTGCTCGGCGCCCCCGTGGACCAGCAGGCGCTGCGACATCATCACCGCGGCCATGTGGTGTCCGACCATGTCCTCGAGGAAGGTCCGGTCGAGCCGGTCGCCGGAGAGGCCCGAGAGGTCGCGCATCATCGGCTCGTACGCGGTGTCGGCCGGCTCGTCGGCGTACCACTCGTCGAGCCAGGCCTCCATCTGCTCAACCTGCGCGGTCTGGGAGGAGACGATGCGCACCCCGAGTGCGCGCATCGCTGGGCGCTCGGACCGGCTCAGCTCGGCGGCCATCTCGATCGCCTCGTCGTGGTGGGCGACCATCTCCCGGAGGAAGCCGGCCTCGTCGTCGGCGGTCCATGCGCCGGCCATGCCGCCGCCGGCGCCGTAGCCCGTCCCGCCGCTCATCGACCACGCGCCGGCGTCCCGGTGCGGCATCCAGCCGTCGTCGTCACGGAGGAGCGCCACCCCCGCGACCACCAGCGCGAGCACCGCGACCGCGGCGACGAGGCCGCTCCACATCCGTCCCATGACGCACCTCCAGCAGGTGCGTCCAGACTGCGCCCGGGAGCGGGTCGTCGCCAGTGCCGAACGGCCCGGGGATCAGGGTCGTGCGGTGCGTCCGCCCACGATGGTGTTGCCCGACCAGACGTTGGTGGGCCTGGCCTCCCAGTCGTCGGCCACGCCGGCGCCGGACTTCGGCTTGCCGAAGCGGTTGTCGAGGATCCGGATGTGGCCGGCGTCCTCGCCGTTGAACTTCAGCGAGTACCAGAACAGCCCGGCGGGGAAGTAGTTGTGCTTGACGAGGTTGTGGTGCGGCGTGCCGAACTCCTCGTACATCACCAGGTTGCCCGAGCAGCCGCCGTCCGGGTCGGGCACGCCGTCGCGGTCCTCGTCGGAGCGCGGGTTGGGCTCGCACCAGACGGTGTTGTGCTTGAGCGTGCCGTTGCGCAGGATCCGGATGCCGGAGGCGTGCTCGCCGAAGCCGTGGATGTAGGAACGCTTGATGGTGCACGCGTTGTGGCACTCCGCGCCGGACTCGGTCCCGTGGAGGTAGGAGCGCTTGACGACGTAGTGCGAGGAGCTGATCGGGCGGAAGTCGCTGCCGCTCGGCGTGCTGATCTCGGAGTCCACGACCGTGACGCGGATCGGGTCGTCACCCTCGGGGTCGGAGACCACGGTGGGCTCGTAGTCGTCCTGCGTGCCCACGAGGACGGACCCGTTGACCAGGGAGCGCTCGATGCGGACGCCGGTGGTCTTGATGTGCAGCTGGTCGCACGTCACCGTCTTCTCGCGGATGACGGTGCGCGGCTTGGTGATGGTGCACGGACCGCGGTAGGGCGACAGCGAGGTGCCGCGCGGAACGCCCACGCTGGTCGGCGTCGGCGGCCATGTACGCGCGCGCTTGGCGGCCACGCCGGACGGCGCCGCGGCCTCCGCGACGGTGCCGGGCGACCGGTCACCTCCGTCGGTGACTGCCTGCGCCTGCCCCGTCGTCGTACCCCCGAGGAGGACGACGGCCCCCGCCATCAGTGGCACCACTGCCCTCCGCAGTGATGATCGCCAGGTGTGGGTCGTGTTCGTCGAGGGGCGCATGTGCTCCGTTTCCCGGGTCGGTGGATCTCCAGCGGACAAGTCGTCCAGCATCCGCGCCCGCTGCGGGGCGGTCAATCGCCAGACGTCCCCCAGATGGGGTAAATCAGGCTCCTGGTGGGGCCGACGACCGCTGGCGGGATAGGTGTGGCAGTTGCGCCGTTCTCCTGCGAACGCCGTTCTGCGTCGAGGACACTTCCGGGGGCCATCCTCGGCCCGCTCATCACCAGGGGGACGTGTGCTCAAGCGTTGGACTCTCACACTGCTCACGGCGAGCCTGCTGCCCCTCGTGGCCGTGACGGCCGCTGCCGCGAGCGAGGACTGCGATCCCTACCTCGACCTGTCGAACCCCGCGTGCGCCGCCTTCGACACCGACGGCGACGGCTGGCTCGAGCCCCGCGTCCGTTTCACCTGGCCGACCGAGACCTCGACCACCCCGGGCGCGACCCTCGTGGCGACCGCGACGGGGGACGACCTCTTCCGCCCGGTCACGGTGACCTTCACGCGACCGGTCACGCGCGACGACCCCTGGGGCGACTCGATCGCCTTCGCCTCCGTCACGCTCGCTCCCGGCGCGCTCTCCGCACAGGTGGCCATGCCGGTGGGTGAGCCGGGGACCGACCACTTCTCGGCCGAGGCGCTCGACCTGTCCGGACGCTTTCTCGGAGACGGGTCCTACCGGGTCACCGTCGGTCGCTTCGCCTCTGCCCTGGATGCCGACCTGCCTGCGCCGCGTACGGTCACCGCGGGTGCTGCGTCGCAGCGGGTCACCGGCACCATCTCCGGCGGCGAGCGCGTGGTCGTGGTCCAGGTCCGCGCCCGCGACGGTGAGTGGGTCGACGTCGCGACCGGTCGCTCGTCGGCCTCCGGCGCCTTCTCCGTCCCGGTGCCGACCTACTGGGTCGGCAGCCACACCTTCCGCGTCCACGCCCCGGCCACGACGCTGCTGACCGAGGCCTCGAGCGGTCCGGGCTCGCTGAAGGTGCGTCGGGGCTACCGTCCGACGGGCTCGACCCAGCACGCCCTGCTCGGCGGCAGCTCGCGGTGGAACGCCTGCACGCCGATCCGCTACGCCGTCAACCCGGCGCGGATGCGCAAGGGCGGGAAGGCCGACCTGCGCCACGCGCTGCGTGAGGTGTCGGCGGCCACGGGCCTGAGGTTCGCCTCCGCCGGCACCACGTCCCACCTGCCGCGCCCCGGCGGCTACCCCGACTACCCCGACGGGATCGACATCATCGTGGCGTGGGCCTCGGCCAAGCAGGTGCCCATGCTCGCGGGCAGCACCGTCGGGATCGGTGGCTCCGCGATGAGCAACGGACAGCGGATGCTGGGGGCGGTCCTCCTCGACACGGAGTCCTTCCGCCGCCCGCCCGCCGAGCTGCGACGGATGTGGCGCGAGGTCATGCTCCACGAGGTCGGCCACGTGGTGGGGCTCAGCCACGTCGGCGACCGGCGGCTCGTCATGTACCCCTCGGTCGGCGGCGGCACGAACCGCTTCCGCGACCGCTTCAACCGCGGTGATCTGACCGGCCTGGTGAAGCTCGGCGCCGGCGCGGGCGGCTGCACCGGTGAGACGGAGTACGTCCGCGGTGCTGCGCGGACCAGCCTGCTGCGCCCCGACGCGCCGGTGCGCTGGGTGTGGGACCGCTGAGCGACTGACCCTGACGTGCAGATCGGGCCGGTCCCAGGAGGGACCGGCCCGATCAGTTGGCGGTGGCGGTGGTGTGCTGGCTCAGGACATCCCGGACACCTGTCTCACGACATCCCGGACAGATGTCTCAGGACATACGCGACACCGCGCTGATGCTCATCCATGTCGAAGGCGCGCCTGGTCAT
>CAFBMW010000047.1_pt1 | contig 26300 bp, 27 predicted proteins | sample 7269061 | NCBI WGS metagenome assembly CAFBMW01 (sample SAMEA6814074, study PRJEB35770) | uncultured Nocardioides sp. | biome: Freshwater; feature: Freshwater reservoir; material: water | place: Czech Republic | collected 2017-05-23 | depth 30m m | reverse complement strand
GCGGCCACCCTAGTGACGGACGTCAGCCGGTGGTGACGACGAGGTCCGCGTGTTCCCTGGTCCGCAGCCGGGCGAAGAGCTGCTCCTCGTCGGTGCGCCACTGCTCCCAGTGCGGGCGCATGTGCTCGCCGTCGCGGGCCAGCCCCCGCGCGAGCCGGAGGTCGGGTGCGGCCTCGACCCAGACCAGTACGCCGACCCGGTGGGCGATGGCCGGCGACCAGCACCCCACCCCCTCGAGCACGACCAGTCCGCCCGGGGCCACGGCGTGCCACTCGGCCCAGCCGTCGGCGACCCAGTCCCAGCGGCGCCACCGGCCCACCTCGCCGACTACGAGCGGGTCCAGCAGCCGCTCGACCGAGCCGGACAAGCCGGGCAGCCCGCGCCAGCCCTCGAGCAGCTCGTCGCAGTGCACCACGTGCGCGTGCGGGGCGAGATCGGTGATCGCGGCCGCCAGGGTGGTCTTGCCCGACCCGGCCGGCCCGTCGATGCAGACCAGCCGCCCCGTGCCGAGCGTGGGCGGAGCGTCGAGCACGCGCCCGGCGACGAGGCCGGCGGTGGTGCGGGGGTCTGTGCCCGAGTCAGCGCTGGAGTCGGCGCTGGACTCAGAAGGCACGGTCGCAGCCGCGGTAGGACGGCACGACCTCGGCGACCGTCGCGTCCCGGACCAGGTGCACGTCGCGCACGTGCTCGAAGAGCTCGCCGGACTTGGCGTGGCGGAACCACACCAGGTCGCCGATCCGCAGCAGTGCGGCGGGGTGGCCGGTCAGCGGCGTCTGGACCTCACCGGCTCCCTCGAGCCCGGTCAGGTGCAGCCCCGGCGGTGCCCACGGCACCGGGGAGCGGTCCGCGCCGGTCGCGCCGCTCGCGATGAGGCCGCCGCCGTGCACGGTCGCGATGGTCGGCGTCGGCTTGCGGGTGACCCGCAGCCCGAAGTACGCCGCCGGGCGGGGCTCGAAGGAGGCGTAGTGGTCGAAGATCCCGGGCACGAGCAGTCCCGACCCGGCGGCGATCTCGGTGACGGCGGCGTCGGCGGCAGTGGCCTCGACGGACCCGGACCCGCCGCCGTTCCAGAACTCCAGGTCGGCGACACGGGACAGTGCCTCGACGATCTCGCGTCGCCGCACCTCGAGCTGCGCCATCGACGCCTGCTTGAGGCGGCGTACGAGCAGCGACCTGGTCCGCTGGTCCGGGACGTCGTCCTGGACGCCGGCGACCTGGCCCTCGTAGGTCATCACTCCGACGAGGCGGAACCCGTCGCGCTCGACGACCTGTCGGGCCAGGGCCACGACGTCGGCGGTGTCGAACAGCGGGGAGCGCTTGGGACCGATGTGCTGCCCGCCCAGGCGCAGTCCTGCGTCGAGGTCGAGTGCGATGCGGACCTGCACGTCGTGGGACTCCCGTGCGGCGTCGACCACGTCGAGGTGCGCAGGGTCGTCGATCATCAGCGTGATGGCGTCGGCGGCGCCGGGGGAGGCGATGAGGCGACGCAGCGCCGCGACGTCGACGGAGGGGTAGGCCACGACGATGTCGTCGCTCACGCCGGTCTCGTGCAGCCAGAGCGCCTCGGCGACGGTGAAGGCCAGGACGCCGGAGAAGCCGTCGTGGGCCAGGGCCCGACGGATGAGCGCAGGCACCCGCAGCGACTTCGACGCGACCCGCAGCGGCTTGCCCCCGGCACGACGGACGAGGTCGTCGGCGTTGGCGTCGAACGCGTCGAGGTCCACGACCGCGACCGGGGTGGACGGTGGCTCGGGCAGGCCGGCGACCGCCTGGTCGAGCCGCGCCCACAACCGGTTGCGCTCGACGAGGTGGTCGCTCACTCGATGCCCCGCTTGCGCAGCAGCGCCTCGATGTCGGCCAGGTCGTCGTCGACCGGGGAGCGACCGGCGGCACCGGACGACGAGGGGCGGGGGAGGGCGTCCGGGGCCTTGCGGTCACGGCTCGGGGCGCTGCCCCCGGCCTGGGCGCGGCCGAGCTGGCGGTCGCGCAGGAAGCCACTGACCACGAACAGCACCACGGCGAGGCCGGCCAGGCCCACGCCCGCCCAGGTGAAGACGTCGAAGACCAGCCCGGTGGCCCAGTCGGTGATCGACCCCGCGATCTCGACCACGACCTCCAGCGTCCCGGTGAGCCACGCGGCGGCGGGGAGGAGCGTGAAGCCGAGCGCGCGCAGCCCGTTGACCGCGCCCCTGCGTCGGAACGCGATCCACGTCCAGATGCCTCCCGCGACGGTGAGTGCGGCGGTCAGAGCGGCCCACGTAGTCCCATCCACGGCCCCAGAGTCCCACAGCGCGCCACACCTCCGGGAGAATGACGCCGTGCCCCACGACGACCCGCGACCCGAGACCGCCGCCCCGGACGAGCCGGCCCGGACCATCCCGGACCCGGGCTTCGCCGACGACCGCGGCGAGGCCGACCCGCGCGTGGGCCGGGCGCTGGCCGACCACGTCGCCGGGCGGGCTACCTCGGGGGCGGTCCTCGCGGCGCTGCAGGACGCCCGGCTCCTCGTGCCCGTGGTCGCGGTCCTCGGCGAGGTCGAGCACGATGCGCAGGGTCTCGCCCACGACAAGTCGTCCGACATGGCGGCCGTGCTGGTGCAGGCCGCGGACGGCAGCACAGGGCTGCTGGCCTTCACCTCCACCGAGACCATGGCGCGGTGGGACCCGGCCGCCCGTCCGGTGCCCGTCACGACCGCCACAGCCGCGACTGCTGCGGTCCAGGACGGTGCCGAAGCACTGCTCGTCGATCTCGCCGGCCCCGCGACGTACGTCGTCGACGGCGAGGACCTCACCCGGCTGGCCGCGGGCTGGCGCCTGGTGGGCGTGGGGCAGGGGTTCGGCTGGATTGGCCCCTCGGCGGAATGATCCGCTAGCCTTCCGTGTTGACCGGTCAGTGCCACCACAGATCCACGGTGGCGCCGATCCCGCCAAGCGGAGGCAGCACCACCGTCTCCCACCCGCACCGATCGCCCTGCACCACAGATCGTCGGGTCAAGGTCCCAGTGAGCACAGGAGTCGCGCGACCTCTGTGACCACGAGCTCCTCCGAGAGGGGGACGTGTCGTGACTGGCTCCCGCTTGGCACCAGCGGGAGCCGTTGTGCATTTCCGGGCGAAGTGATTCGACAGGGCACAGTGGAGCTCCCACCCACCGAACCACTGGAGGACCCATCAGCACCGAGCTGCGCATCAACGAGCGGATCCGCGTACCCGAGGTCCGGCTCGTCGGACCCAACGGCGAGACCGTTGGCATCGTGCCGACCGACCAGGCACTCAAGCTGGCCGTGGAGGCCGACCTCGACCTCGTCGAGATCGCTCCCCAGGGACGCCCCCCGGTCTGCAAGCTCATGGACTACGGCAAGTTCAAGTACGAGAACGCCCAGAAGGCCCGCGAGTCGCGCCGCAACCAGACGAACGTGATCATCAAGGAGATGAAGCTTCGTCCCAAGATCGACAAGCACGACTACGAGACCAAGAAGGGTCACGTCGTGCGCTTCCTGGGAGCCGGCGACAAGGTCAAGATCACGATCATGTTCCGCGGTCGTGAGCAGCACCGCCCCGAGCTGGGCTTCCGCCTGCTGCAGAAGCTGGCCGAGGACGTGCAGGAGCTTGGCTTCGTCGAGTCCTCGCCCAAGCAGGACGGTCGCAACATGACGATGGTCATCGGCCCGCACAAGAAGAAGGCCGACGCCAAGATCGACGCCGACGCCGCCCGCGCCACCAAGGAGCAGGAGCGCGCGGACCGCAGGGCCGAGGAGGACGCCGAGCGCGAGGCAGCCCACGCCGCCGGCCCCGTGGCGCAGAAGAAGGAGCGCGGCCGCTCCGAGAACCTGGATCCGGAGATCGAGGCGTAAGCCTCCCTCCCACAGACACACGCAATCGAAGGAAGAGACAACATGCCGAAGAACAAGACCCACTCGGGCGCGAAGAAGCGCTTCAAGGTGACGGGCTCGGGCAAGATCATGCGCCTGCAGGCCGGCCGCAAGTCCGGCGCTGCGTTCGCGTCCGCGCCGACCACCGGCAGCCGCAAGAAGCACCGCCGCAACGCCGGCATGGTCGAGCTCGAGAAGGGCGACGTCTCGCGCGCCAAGAAGATGCTCGGCATCTGAGCCTCATCCCTGGTGGCCCAGCCGCCGTCCCATCCTGATTTTCCTCTGCACCAAGGAGTAGCACCATGGCACGCGTCAAGCGCGCAGTGAACGCCCAGAAGAAGCGTCGTACCACCCTCGAGCGGGCCAGCGGTTACCGCGGCCAGCGCTCGCGCCTCTACCGCAAGGCGAAGGAGCAGGTCACCCACTCCCTCGTCTACAGCTACAACGACCGCCGCAAGAACAAGGGCAACTTCCGCAAGCTGTGGATCCAGCGCATCAACGCCGCTGCCCGCGCGAACGGCATGACCTACAACCGCTTCATCCAGGGCCTCGGCCTGGCCGGCATCGAGGTCGACCGCAAGATCCTCGCCGAGCTCGCCGTCAACGACGCGCCGGCCTTCGCCGCGCTCGTCGAGGCCGCCAAGGCCGCGCTGCCCGAGGACGTCAACGCGCCCAAGGTCTCCGCCTGAGCCACATGAGCACTCCACTGACCGCTGGGAACAGTCGCGTCAAGGAGGCTCGCAAGTTGAGCCGCCGCTCGGTACGCACCGAGCGGCGGCTCTTCCTCGCTGACGGCCCGAAGGCCGTCGAGGGTGCCCTCTCCGTCGAGGGCTGCGTCGTCGAGGTCTTCGCGACGCCTGCCGCGCTCGAGCAGCACACGACCCTGCTCGACGGTGTCGACGTCACGCTGGTCGACGACCGCGCGCTCGCCTCGCTGTCGGACTCCGTGAGTCCCGCCGGCGTGGTGGCCGTGTGCCGCCACTTCGACGCCCCGCTCGAGCACGTGGTCACCGCGTCCCCGCGCTTGCTCGCCATCTGCGCCGACGTCCGCGACCCCGGCAACGCCGGCACCGTGATCCGGACCGCCGACGCGGCGGGAGCCGATGCCGTGGTGCTGGCCGGCCAGTCGGTGGACCCCTACAACCCCAAGACCGTGCGCGCGACGGTCGGCAGCCTGTTCCACCTGCCGTTCGCGATCGAGCCCGACCCGGCCGCGGCGGTCCGGGCCGCGCAGGCCCGCGGGCTCACGGTCCTCGCCGCCGACGGCGGTGGTGAGGTCGACCTGTTCGACGCCGACCTCTCCGGCCCGACGGCGTGGCTGTTCGGCAACGAGGCATGGGGGCTGCCCGAGGAGCTGGCGTCACTGGCCGACCACCGGGTGTCCATCCCCATCCACGGACGCGCCGAGAGCCTCAACCTCTCCACGGCGGCGGCGGTGTGCCTCTACGCGAGTGCCCGCGCCCAGCGGTCCTCGCGATGATCCTCATCGACCCGCCGGCGGTGCCCCGCTGGGACCGGCTCTGGTCGCACCTGGCGAGCGACACGTCGTACGACGAGGTGCACGCCTTCGCGGCCGCCCACGGGATCCCCCTCCGCGGCTGGGACCGCGACCACTACGACGTGCCCGCCGACCACTACGACGCGATGGTGGCCGCCGGGGCCGTCCCCGTCACCTCGCGCGAGCTCGTGCTCGCCCTGCGCGCCGCGGGGCTGCGGCGGCCGAAGGCGCAGGCGCGCGACTAGGGTTGCCGGCGTGACGGACGAGCGCAGCAGACGGGTCGAGAGCACGCCCAGCAGGCTGCGTTCGCTGGCCGACTTCTACCCTGACGGCATCCTCGGCGCCACCCGCGACGGCGTCGTGACGATCCTCAACGCCCAGGGAGCCGCGCTGCTCGGGGTCGACGCCCACGACGCGCTCGGGATGCCGCTCACCGACGTGCTCAGGCTGCTCGACCAGGACGGTCGCACCTGGCTCGACGTCAACCGCCCCTTCGACAGCATCTCCATCGTGCGCGCGATGCCGGAGCAGTCATGGCTGAGCGCCGCCGGCGAGGAGGTCCTCACCACCGCGACGCTGATCCGCAACGAGCCGCTCGCCCCGGTGGCGGGCATCGCGGTCGGCCTCCGCAGCGGTCGGGGACGGGCCCGCCTGGACCGGGAGCGTTCCGACCTGGTCGCCACCGTGGCGCACGAGCTGAGGTCACCGCTCACCGGCGTCAAGGGTTTCGTCCAGGCGCTGCTGAACCGCTGGGACAAGCTGAGCGACGACCAGCGCAAGCTCATGCTGATGACGGTCAACGCCGACGCCGACCGGCTGGCCCGGCTGATCGCCGAGCTCCTCGACGTCGCCCGCATCGACACCGGCCGGCTCCAGCTCTACCCGCGGGAGTCCTCCGCCGAGGTGCTGGTGCGCCGGGTCGTCGACTCGATCGAGGCCGGAACCGCCCGCGACGTCGGCCTCGATGTCGAGGCCGACCTCCCGGAGGTCTTCGCCGACCCCGACAAGTTCACCCAGGTCGTCACCAACCTCGTGGAGAACGCCGTACGCCACGGACAGGGCCGGGTCCGCGTGCGGCTGGCCGCCCTCCCCGAGCTGCCGGGCGTGCGCATCACGGTCGACGACGAGGGCGACGGCATCCCGGTGGAGCTGCGCCGACGGGTCTTCACCAAGTTCTGGACGACGGGCGAGTCCGGCGGCACCGGGCTCGGCATGTACATCGTCGGCGGGCTCTCGCGCGCGCACGGCGGGTGGGTCACCATCGACGACGCGCCCGGCGGCGGCGCTCGGGTCATGGTCGACTGGCCCAGCGTCGACCTGCGCGAGGCCTGAGCCTCCACACAACCTTCACGAGTCGTCCCCGCCTCCACCCCGTCCGGGCTCCTAGGGTCGGAGCATGACTTCACGCAGGGCCCTCGTCGTCGAGGACGAGCGCACCATCAACGACGCGCTCACCGACCGGTTGCGGGCCGAGGGCTACACCGTCGACCAGGCCTTCGACGGACCGTCAGCCGTCGACCTCGCCGCCGCGACCCACCCCGACGTGGTGCTCCTCGACGTGATGCTGCCGGGCTTCGACGGCCTCGAGGTGTGCCGGCGCATCCAGGCCGATCGGCCGGTGCCGGTGCTGATGCTGACCGCGCGCGACGACGAGGCCGACCTGCTGGTCGGGCTGGGCGTGGGCGCCGACGACTACCTCACCAAGCCGTTCTCGATGCGCGAGGTGGTCGCCCGCGTCTCCGCCCTGCTGCGGCGCGTGGAGCGGGCGGCTGCCCTGGCCGACGAGCGTCCCGCAGCACTGGAGGTCGGTGGGGTGCGCATCGACCCCGGCACCCGGCGTACGACCGTCGCGGGCGAGGCGGTGCACCTGACGCCCACCGAGTTCGACCTCCTGCTGTGCCTGGCCCGCGAGCCCGGGCAGGTGCTCACCCGCGAGCGCCTGCTGCGCGAGGTGTGGGACTGGGGTGACTCGTGGGGGAGCCCGAGCGCGTCGCGCACCGTCGACAGCCACGTCAAGGCCCTGCGCAGCAAGGTCGGCCCCTCGCGCATCCGCACGGTGCACGGCGTCGGCTACGCCCTCGAGGAGCAGCCGTGAGCCAGGTGCAGACCAACCCCCGCCTCCAGGCGGTGTCGAGCCTGAAGGTCAAGCTCGGCCTGCTGGTCGCGACCTCGGTCGTCGTCGCCGTGCTGCTGACCCTGCTCGGCTCGAACGCCGACGTCTCGCCGCTGCTGGTGCTGCCGGTCAGCGTCGCCCTGGCCCTGGGCGTCACCCAGCTGCTCGCCGCCGGGATGGTCGCCCCGCTCCGCCGGATGACCGAGGTGTCGCGCGCCATGGCACGAGGTGACTACACCGGACGGGTGCGCACCACGGCGACGGACGAGGTGGGCATGCTCGCCGACGCCTTCAACCGGATGGCGGAGGACCTGGCCACGGTCGACCGCGAGCGCCGCGACCTCATCGCCACGGTGTCCCACGAGCTCCGCACGCCCCTCACCGCCATGACCGCGCTCCTGGAGAACCTCGCCGACGGCGTCGTGGAGCCGGACGCCGATCGGCTGGGCGCCGCGCTGGACCAGGCCCACCGCCTCGCCTACCTCGTCGACGACCTCCTCCAGCTCTCCCGGCTCGAGGCAGGGGTGGTCGAGCTCGACCGGCAGGAGGTCCACCTCCGTGCGCTCGTCGCCGACTCGGTGGCCCAGGTGACGTCGGCGGGCCGACCGGGCTCGTTCGAGGTCGAGGTGGCCGACGACCTGCTCGTGCGTGCGGACCCGGCCCGGCTGCGCCAGCTGCTGGTCAACGTCCTCGACAACGCCGGCCGTCACGCGCCGCCCGACACGCATGTGCAGGTCAGCGCCGGCTCGGCGGGCGGTGGGTGGTGGCTCGAGGTCGCCGACCGCGGCAGGGGAGTGGCGCCCGAGGACCGCGAGCGGGTCTTCGCGCGCTTCGGGACCGACGGGGCCGGTGGCACCGGCCTGGGCCTGGCCGTGGCCCGCTGGGTCGCCGAGCTGCACGGCGGCACCCTCCGCTTCGTCGATCCCGAGGGTGACCGGGGCGCCCGGCTTCGGCTGGAGGTCCCGGCGCATCAGGCGAGGACGCACGCATCGGTCGCGACAGCACCCGCACCCGTTCCTGCCGGCCCTCCGTCAGCGCGCCAGCCCGACGGCGTACGTCCGCAGCCGGGCCTCGACGTCCTCTTCGGCCGGTTCTGGCCCGAACGCGGCCTCCCCGGCGGGCTGCGCACCGTGCTGGCTGCAGCAGCGGCGGGACTGGTCGCGGGGATCGCACTGTCGTTCACCGCGGTCGGGATCACCTGGACGCTGGTGGCGGTGGTCAGCGGCGCGGCCGCCCTGCTCACCGCGCGTCGCCGACGCGAGCCGTGGACCCTGGGCTGCGCCGCCCTGGCGCTCCTGCTCGTCCTGCCGATGACTCTCCTGGACGCGTGGTGGATCCAGATGCTCGGCCTCGTCGCTGCGACCGCGGTGTTCCTGTGCGGCGTGACGGGTGCCCGGACGATGCCCGGCATCCTCCTGTCCGGGCTCGCCTGGCCGCTCGCCTCGCTGCGCGGGCTGCCGTGGTTCGGGCGTTCGCTGCGCCTGGCCGGCACCGGGACGCGGACCCCGGCGGTGGTGCGTACGGCTGCGTGGTCGCTGCTCGCGGTGGGCGTCTTCGGCACGATCTTCGCCAGCGCCGACCCGGTGTTCGGCTCGTGGGTCGACCAGCTGGTGCCGACCCTCACCTTCAACGACCTCGTCGGCCGGGCGTTCCTGGCGTGCTTCGTCTTCGCCACGACGCTGGGTGCGGGCTACCTCGCCCTGAACCCCGCGGACGTCGAGGTCCTGGGGGAGCGGCGCGGCGCCCCGCTGGGCAACCGCTTCGAGTGGCTGGTGCCGGTGCTCGTGGTGGACGCCGTCTTCCTGGCCTTCATCGCCGCGCGGGCCCGCGCGCTCATCGGCGGCCGGGACTACATCGAGGCGAGCACCGGGCTGACCTACGCCGACTTCGTCCACCAGGGGTTCGGCCAGCTGACGCTCGCCACCGCCCTCACCGTCCTCGTGGTCTGGGTGGCCGCGCGGCGAGCCGGCCGGTCCCGCGAGGACCGGCGCTGGCTGCTCGCCTCACTCGGACTGCTCTGTGGCCTGACCCTGCTCGTCGTCGCCTCGGCGCTGCGGGGCATGGCGGTCTACCAGGACGCCTACGGCTTCACCACGCTGCGGCTCTTCGTCGACGTCTTCGAGGGGTGGCTCGGCTTCGTGGTGCTCGCGATCATGGTGGCCGGCGCCCTCGGCCTCGGTCGTTGGCTGCCGCGCGTGGCGCTCGTGTCCGGGGCGGTGGCGCTCGTCGGGCTGGCTGCGATCAACCCCGACGCCTGGGTCGCGGAGCGCAACCTCGACCGTTGGGAGGCGACGGGGAAGCTCGACCTGTCCTACCTCCAGACGCTCTCGGCCGACGCGGCACCCGTGATCGTCGACCGGCTCCCCGAGGACGTCGCCCGGTGCGTGCTCGAGCCGTCGTCCTCCGACGTGCTGCGCGAGGAGTCGGTCGAGGACGCCCGTGCGTGGAACCTGGCGCGCGCCCGAGCGGTGGACGCGCTGGCCGCGATCGGGCTGGAACCGGTGTCGAGCACCGTCGCGTCGTACGGCTCCCTGGAGGAATGCAGTGGCGTGTGGATCGCCTTCGGCGAGTAGAGTCGCGGCCGTGGACACGTGCTTGCGATTTCTGCGCCCCGGACCTGGTCCGTCGGGCAGCTGACGTCATGGGTCCGGGGAGTGCCCCGTCCGACCCGATGTCCCTCCACTTCTAGACTCTGCGGCGACCTGATGCCGCCGCGCGAAAGGGAGCCATGTCCGGCCCCAACACCGACTACGACCCCGTCGAAGTGACCCCGCTCAAGTCCGAGGAGGTCGAGGCGATGCGCGAGGCGGCCCTGGCCGCCGTCGCAGCCGCCGCCGACCTCGACGCGCTCAAGCAGGTGCGCCTCGACCACGCAGGCGACCGGTCGCCCCTGGCGCTGGCCAACCGCGAGATCGGCGCGCTGCCCCCGCAGGCCCGCAAGGAGGCCGGCCAGCGCGTCGGCCAGGCGCGCGGCGCGATCAACCAGGCCATCGCCGCCCGCCAGGTCGTGCTCGAGGCCGAGCACGAGGAGCGCATGCTCGCCGACGAGACCGTCGATGTCTCGCTGCCCACGACGCGGCGCCGCCGCGGCGGGCGTCACCCGCTCACCCTGCAGTCCGAGCTCATCGCCGACCTGTTCGTGGCCATGGGCTACGAGGTCGCGGAGGGCCCTGTCGTCGAGGCCGAGTGGCTCAACTTCGACGCGCTCAACCTCGGCCCCGACCACCCGGCCCGCACGATGCAGGACACCTTCTGGACCGAGCCGGCCGACCACCACGTCGTGCTCCGGACGCAGACCTCGCCGGTGCAGGCGCGCACGATGCTGACCCGCAAGCCGCCGATCTACGTCGTGTGCCCGGGTCGCGTCTTCCGCACCGACGAGTACGACGCCACGCACTCGCCGATGTTCCACCAGGTCGAGGGCCTCGTGGTCGACAAGGGCATCACGATGGCCCACCTCAAGGGCACGCTCGACCACTTCGCCTCGCAGCTCTTCGGTGACGGCATCACGACCCGCTTCCGCCCGTCCTACTTCCCCTTCACCGAGCCGTCGGCCGAGGTCGACGTGAAGTGCTTCGTGTGCCGCGGCACTGGTGTCGACGCGGGGGGCTCCGACGCCTGCCGCACGTGCCGTGGCGAGGGCTGGATCGAGTGGGGCGGCTGCGGCGTGGTCAACCCCCGGGTGCTCGTCGCCTGCGGCGTGGACCCCGAGGTCTACAGCGGCTTCGCGTTCGGGATGGGCATCGACCGCTCGTTCATGTTCCGCCACAACCTGGAGGACCTGCGTCCGCTCTTCGAGGGCGACGTCCGGTTCAGCAGCGCATTCGGCACCGAGATCTGAGAGGGGAGAACTGAGATGAAGGCACCCCTGTCCTGGATCCTGGACCACGTCGACGTACCCGAGGGCACGACGACCGACGACATCACCGACCGGCTGACGCTGACCGGCCTCAAGCTCGAGGCCGTCGAGAGCCCGGGACGCGACATCACGGGCCCGCTCGTCGTCGGTCGCGTGCTCACCATGGAGCCCGAGCCGCAGAAGAACGGCAAGACCATCAACTGGTGCACCGTCGACGTCGGTGACGCCAACGGCACGGGCGAGCCGCAGGGCATCGTCTGCGGCGCCCACAACTTCGCGCCCGGGGACCTCGTGGTGACGGTGCTGCCCGGCGGCGTGCTGCCCGGTGGCTTCGAGATCTCCGCGCGCAAGACCTACGGCCATGTCTCGGCCGGCATGATCTGCTCCGCGGCCGAGCTCGGCCTCGGCGAGGACCATGACGGCATCATCGTGCTGCCCGCCGACGCCGGCACGCCCGGCGAGGACGTACGCCCCCTGCTCGGTCTCGACGAGGAGACCATCGAGTTCGAGATCAATCCCGACCGCGCCTACGCGCTGTCGATCCGCGGCATCGCCCGCGAGGTGCTGGTCTCGGTCGAGGGCGCGAGCGGCTTCCGCGACCCGGCGCTGCGCGACACCCCGGCCGCCAACGCCGAGGGCCACCCGGTCGTGGTCGAGGACGCCGAGGGCTGCCCGGTCTTCGTCGCCCGCACGGTGACCGGCTTCGACCCCGCCGCGCCCACCCCGGACTTCATGGTCCGCCGCATCACCGCGGCCGGCATGCGCCCGATCTCGCTGGCCGTCGACGTCACCAACTACGTCATGCTCGAGACCGGCCGTCCCATCCACGGCTACGACGCCGACAAGGTGCAGGGCGCCCTCGTCGTACGCCGTGCGCGCGACGGCGAGCGGCTCACCACCCTCGACGGCACCGACCGCACGCTCGACCCGGGCGACCTGGTCGTCACCGACGACTCGGGCATCATCGGGCTCGGCGGAGTGATGGGCGGTGAGACGACCGAGATCTCGGGGACGACGACCTCGATCCTCGTCGAGGCCGCCCACTGGGATGCGGTGTCGATGTTCCGCACCGGCCGCCGCCACAAGATCACCTCCGAGGCCGGCAAGCGCAACGAGCGCGGGGTCGACCCGACCATCTGCGAGGCCGCCGCCGACCGCGTCGTCGAGCTGCTGGTCGAGCACGGCGGTGCCCAGGCGCACGCCGGTGTCACGGTGGTCGGGTCCGCACCGGCCATCGCGCCCGTCGAGGTCCCTGGTGACCTCGCCGCCCGCGTGTCGGGCATGGACATCACCGAGGAGCGCAGCGTCGAGTGCCTGCGCGCCATCGGGTGCGACGTGACCGGCTCGGGCACCCTGTCGGTCACCCCGCCCCCGTGGCGCCCCGACCTCACCGACGCCCAGGACTTCTCAGAGGAGGTCATCCGCCTCGTCGGCTACGACCTGGTCCCGTCGGTGCTCCCGACGCCGCCCTCGGGCCGTGGCCTCACCCGGTCGCAGCAGCTGCGCCGCCGGGTCGGCCGCACCCTCGCGGGAGAGGGCTTCGTCGAGGTCGTCACGTTCCCGTTCATCGGCACCGAGGACCTCGACGCCCTCGGCCTCGCTGCCGACGACCCGCGCCGTGACCTGCTCCGGCTGTCCAACCCGCTGAGCGCCGAGGCTGGCTACATGACGACGACCCTGCTGCCGGGCGTGCTGCGCGCGGCCGGCAAGAACGTCGGGCACGGCAACGTCGACCTGGCGATCTTCGAGACCGGCACGGTCACCCTGCCCCGTCACGCTGGACCGGCTGCGATCCTGCCGGTCGACCGACGCCCGAGCGAGGAGGAGTTCGCCGCACTCGACGCAGCGCTCCCCGCGCAGCCGCTGCACCTCGCCGTCGTCGCCGCCGGCGACGCGGTCGCGGGCGGCTGGTGGGGCGAGGCGCGTCCGGTCTCGTGGTCCGACGCGGTCGACGCCGTACGCTCGGTCGCCGACGCGCTCGGGCTCGAGGTCGCCGCCTCCGCCGTCGAGCTGGCGCCCTGGCACCCCGGCCGCTGTGCCGAGCTGTCGGTCGACGGCGAGGTCGTCGGGCACGCCGGCGAGGTGCACCCGAAGGTGTGCGACACCTTCGGCCTGCCCAGGCGCACGGTCGCCGCGGAGGTCGACCTCGACCTGCTCATCGCCCGTGCGGTCCACCTGCGCCAGGCGCCGACCTTCTCGTCCTACCCCGTCGCCAAGGAGGACGTCGCGCTGGTCGTCGACGCCTCGGTGCCGGCAGCGGACGTCGAGGCTGCGCTGCGCGAGGGTGCGGGTGAGCTGCTCGAGTCGATCCGGCTCTTCGACGTCTACACCGGCGAGCAGGTCGGCGAGGGGAAGAAGTCGCTGGCCTTCGCGCTGCGGTTCCGTGCCCCGGACCGGACCCTCAAGGAGGGTGAGTCAGCCGCCGCACGCGACGCCGCGATGGCACTCGCCGCCGAGCGCACCGGGGCGGTCCAGCGCGCCTGATCGACCTGGCACTGGGCCTTGAGTCTCCTGGAGACTCAAGGCCCAGTGCGCGATCAGCGGCTCTCGCAGGTACGCCGTACCTCGGCCGAGCACCGGTCCCGATCGTCCTTGCCGACGGCCTTGTCGCGTCCGGTGCCGCCCAGCAGGGTGTCGTCGCCCCTCTGGCCGAACAGCTTGTCGTCGCCGGGGCCTCCGCGGAGGCGGTCGGCCACGTAGCTGCCCAGGACCCGGTCGTCCCCGCGGCCGCCGGAGACCACGACCGGCGTGTCGTACGCCTGCCAACCCAGGGCGACGCTGGCATCCAGCACGTCGGCGCCGCCGAGGCCCTGCAGACGGATCCGGGCCCCGACCACCTTCATCTTCTCGGCGCGGTCAGAGCCCCGCAGGGACACCTCGCCTCCCTTGACGAACAGGTCCTCCCAGCCGGCGAAGTCGAAGGTGCGGCTGATGTCGGGGTTCGTCCGCGAGCCACAGGTGAAGGTGGCTCCGAGGCGAGCGCGCACGGTCGAGCAGGTGTCGCTGTAGAACCGGTCGCGGCCGCCCCCGCCCTCGACCCTGCCGGATCCGGTGACCGCCAGGACGAGGGAGTCGTCGCCGCCCCCCATCAGGGCGGTGCGGCTGCCGTCCCCCGGTGCGGTGGCGCCGGTGAAGGCCGTGGGCGCCATGACGAGCGACTCGGCGGCATCGGTGCCCACGTAGGTCACGTCGCGGTTGTCCAGCTGCAGGGTGACGTCCGTGAGGTCTCCCGTCCACTGCAGCACCGGCCGGCCGTCGCCGGTGGCCACGCGCCTGTTGGCGTCGACGACCACGGAGGTGGCCTGCCAGCCCTGGTAGAGCTTCATCGTGTTCGCGCCGGTGCCGAGGTCCAGCACGGACCCCTCCCGCTCACCCGCCCATTGGACGGTGTCGGCGCCGGTTCCGGTCCGCACGACGTCGGCGTTGGGTGCTCCGGGCGTGGTCGCTCCCGAGTAGACGATGTCGTCGCCGCCGCCCGTGTCGATCGTGTCGGGCGCGGAGTCCTGCATCTGGTAGGTCTCCGGCCCGGCGTGGACCTCCTCGCTGACCGTCGCGGGCTCCGGTCCCTCCGGCACCGGCGCGAGGAGACCCCGATAGGTGTCCGCCCCCTCGCCGAGGACGATCCCGTACCTCACCGCGTCGACGTCCGTGCTCTCGTTGACGACCGTGTCGTCGCCGGGACCCGCGTCCACCCCCACGTTGCGCCACTCGTCCAGTGGCGTCGCCACGAGGCAGATCAGGTCGTCGCCGCCGAGGCCCCCGCACCGTGGTGTACTGCCCCGGCTCGACGGCCATGACGTCGTCGCCCTCGGTGCCGACGATGCCGGTGACCGTCACGGGCTGGCCCTGGCAGCTGGTCGGCGCGGCCGTGGCCGGCAGCGCGAGCGCCGCGAGGCCCCCGAAGGCCAGTGCCGCGGCCACCGCCGCGGACGCAGTCGATCGAGCGGTTCTCATGGATGTCCCCCTGTGAAGTCGATGCACTCTCGCGCGTGGGACGCAGCCACCGCGCGATTGGTTGCGAGCAGTTCCGGTCAGTCGATCGGCGAGTCCACGACCGCGCGGAACCGATCGTAGGTCGCCCGATCGCCCGCGACGGAGACCTCCTCGTCGCCTCCTCGGCTCCACAGCCACAGGTCGAGTGCCGCGGCCGGACCGTCGATGACGACGTCCGGCTCGACGTCGGCATCCGTCGGTGGGTCGACCACGTGGAAGTCCTCTTCGCCGCCGTACGTCGTCCCGCTCTCGGGGCTGGTGCCGGAGAACGTGCCGAACCGCAACCAGAACTGGGAGCCGGTGTCCGTGGCGTCGACCCGCACCAGGCCCTCGCCGGGCTCCCACGACCCCCACGCCGGGCACCCGCCGTACATCACGTCGAGGACCTCGTGGACCCCGTCGGCGGCCAGCACGGCATCGACGCTGGACCCGGTGCCCCCGGTGAGCTCGGCATCGACACGGTGGATCAGCGCCTCGTGCGCCTGCCGGCGAAGGATGAAGCCGACGGTGTGGTCGTCGGACCAGCACCACGCCTCCTCGGCCGGATCGGCGCCGTCGAGGACCCCCACGAGCAGGGCGGACCACTCGTCGTAAGCCGCCAGCAGGTCGGCGTACTCCTCCGGGCGGGACGGTTCGACCTCCTCGGGGCGCGCGGGACGGGCAGCCAGCACCTCGGCCCACCAGCGCTGCACCGTTGCCAGGTGCCAGAGCAGGTCCGCGGCGCTCCAGTCGGGGCAGGTCGGCACACGCGCGGCCGGGTCGCACCCGGCGAGCGCCTCACGGAACCGGGCCGACTCCTCCCGCAGGTGGGTGAGGTAGACGTCCGGGGCCAGGCGGGTGTGGGGTGAGGTCATCCGTGCACGGTAGGCGAACCCGTCCGCTCGGTGCGCGCCCTTTCCCTCCACCCCGGTGGAGCAAGGCATACGGAGGAATGTATAGTCATGCACATGTCCGTGAGAGTCGCCGTTGCCGGAGCCAGTGGGTACGCCGGGGGAGAGGTCCTGCGCCTCCTCCTGGGCCATCCTGACGTCGAGATCGGCGCGCTGACCGCCGGCTCCAACGCGGGCGAGCGCCTCGGCTCGCTCCAGCCGCACCTGCTGCCGCTGGCCGACCGTGTCCTCGCCGACACGACCCTCGAGTCCCTGTCCGGCCACGACGTGGTCTTCCTCGGGCTGCCGCACGGCCAGTCCGCTGCGATCGCGCAGGCGCTCGGAGACGACACCGTGGTCATCGACTGCGGCGCCGACTTCCGGCTGTCGGACCCGGGGGAGTGGGAGGCGTTCTACGGCGGAGAGCACGCCGGCTCCTGGCCCTACGGCCTGCCCGAGCTCCCGGGACAACGCGAGCTGCTGCGCGGCGCGCGGCGCATCGCGGTCCCCGGCTGCTACCCCACCGTGTCCACCCTCGCGATCGTCCCCGCCCTGGCTGCCGGCCTGGTCGAGCCCGACGTGACCGTCGTGGCCGCGTCCGGCACGAGCGGCGCGGGCAAGGCCGCCAAGCCGCACCTGCTCGGCAGCGAGATCATGGGCAACGCCAGCGCCTACGGAGTGGGCGGCTCGCACCGGCACACCCCCGAGATCGTCCAGAACCTGAGCGGCGTCGCCGGCTCGCCCGTGAAGGTCGGCTTCACGCCGCTGCTCGTCCCGATGTCGCGCGGGATCCTGGCCACGGTGCAGGCGCCCCTCCTCGACGGAGTGGGGGAGTCCGACGTCCGCGCCGCCTACGACACGGCGTACGCCGACGAGGCGTTCGTCCACCTGCTCCCCGAGGGCCAGTGGCCCCAGACGCAGTCGGTGCTCGGCTCCAACGCCGTGCAGGTCCAGGTCGCTGTCGACGAGCGCGTACGCCGCCTCGTCGCGGTGGCCGTGGTCGACAACCTGGCCAAGGGCACCGCCGGTGCTGCCGTCCAGTGCATGAACCTCGCCCTCGGCCTCGACGAGGCCACCGGCCTCTCCACGATCGGACTCGCACCATGACCGCACGCACGCACGAGATCGAGCAGTTCCCCGAGACCCTCGCGGTGGTGCGGCTCGCGCCCGGCGCGGAGATCCCCGAGTGGGCCGAGTCGTCCTCGATCTTCTCGATCACCGCGACCAGCGACGAGACCTCGCTCGTGTGCGCCGCGCGCAGCGTGCCGAAGAAGTCCGTGCACCGCGGTCCGTTGACCGCGTTCGCGGTGAAGGGTCCGCTCGACCTCGACCTCGTCGGCGTGCTGCACGGGCTGCTGGGCCCGCTCGTGGAGGAGGAGGTCAGCGTCCTGACGCTCTCCACCTACGACACCGACTGGATCCTCGTGGCCAGGGACGACGCGGAGCGCGTGGCGGAGGCGTGGCGACGACAGGGCCACACCGTCGCCCCCGCCGATCCCTCCCGGAAGAAGAAGTCATGACCGTCACCCACCCTGCGGGCTTCACCGCCTCCGGCGTCGCCGCCGGACTCAAGTCCACCGGTGCCCGCGACCTCGCGCTGGTCGTCAACCAGGGCCCCACCCACGACTCCGCCACCGTCTTCACCGCCAACCGCTGCAAGGCCAACCCGATCCTGTGGAGCCAGGAGGTCGTCAAGGACGGCGTCGTGCGCGCGGTGGTGCTCAACTCCGGCGGCGCCAACTGCTACACCGGCCCCGAGGGCTTCCAGACCACGCACGCCGTGGCCGAGAAGGTCGCCGACGGGCTGGGCATCGGCGCGATCGACGTCGTCGTCTGCTCGACCGGGCTGATCGGCCTGGCCAACGACCGCGACGACCTGCTCGCGGGCGTCGAGGCCGCCACCGCAGCGCTGTCGCCGGACGGCGGTGCCCTGGCGGCGGAGGCCATCATGACCACCGACTCGGTCAGCAAGAACACCGTGGTCGAGGGCGCCGGGTGGTCGATCGGCGGCATGGCCAAGGGCGCCGGGATGCTCGCGCCCCAGCTGGCGACGATGTTGGTCGTCCTCACCACCGACGCCGTGGTGCCGGCCACCGAGCTCGACGCCGCACTGCGCGCCGCCACGCGGGTCAGCTTCGACCGGCTCGACTCCGACGGCTGCATGTCGACCAACGACACCGTGACCGTGATGGCCAGCGGCGCGAGCGGCATCACGCCCACCCCGGAGGACTTCACGGCTGCGCTCACCCAGGCGTGCACGGATCTTGCGATGCAGCTGCTCAAGGACGCCGAGGGCGCCGACCACGAGATCGCGATCACCACGCTGCACGCTGCAAGCGAGGACGAGGCCGTCGAGGTCAGCCGCAGCGTCGCGCGGAGCAACCTCTTCAAGGCCGCGATCTTCGGCAACGACCCGAACTGGGGCCGCGTGCTCGCCTCCATCGGCACCACGAGCGCGACCTTCGACCCCGCCGACCTCGACGTCGCCATGAACGGCGTCTGGGTCTGCCGGCAGTCCACTCCCGCCGAGGACCCGGCCACCGTTGACCTCACGCCCCGCGAGGTCAGCGTGACCATCGACCTCAAGTCCGGCGACGCCCGCGCGACCGTCTGGACCAACGACCTCACCCACGCCTACGTCCACGAGAACAGCGCCTACAGCTCATGACTGACGAGATGACGAACCAGAGCCCCCGCCGCCCCGACCCCGCCAAGGCACGCACGCTCGCCGCCGCGCTGCCGTGGCTCAAGCGCTACCACGGCCAGACGATCGTGGTGAAGTACGGCGGCAACGCCATGACCGACGAGTCCCTCAAGGTCGCCTTCGCCGAGGACATCGCCTTCCTCCGCTTCGCCGGCTTCAAGCCCGTCGTCGTCCACGGTGGCGGCCCCCAGATCTCCCGGATGCTCGACAAGCTCGGCATCGAGTCGGAGTTCCGTGGCGGCCTGCGGGTCACCACCCCCGAGGCGATGGACGTCGTCCGGATGGTCCTGGTCGGGCAGGTCCAGCGAGAGCTGGTCGGCCTGATCAACCAGCACGGCGCGCTCGCCGTCGGCCTCTCCGGCGAGGACGCGGGACTCTTCACCGCCGAGGCGACCAACACCATCGTCGACGGTGAGGAGGTCGACCTCGGGCTGGTCGGCGAGGTCGCCCGGGTGCGCCCCGAGGCCGTCCTCGACCTCATCGAGGCGGGCCGGGTGCCGGTGGTCAGCTCGGTGGCGCCCGACGTCGACGGCGTGGTCCACAACGTCAACGCCGACACCGCTGCCGCCGCGCTCGCCATCGCGCTCGGTGCCGAGAAGCTGCTCGTCCTCACCGACGTCGAGGGCCTCTACCGCGACTACGGCAACTCCGACGACCTCATCCAGGAGATCAGCCCGGAGGCGCTGGGGGAGATGCTGCCCAGCCTCGATGCCGGCATGGTCCCCAAGATGCGGGCCTGCTACGAGGCGGTCACCGGCGGCGTCCCCCGGGCGACGGTGGTCGACGGCCGCGAGCCGCACTCGGTGCTGCTCGAGATCTTCACCGACGAGGGCGTCGGCACCCAGGTGCTGCCCGGCGTCGCGACCCGGATGCGCAAGCCCTACGCCCCGCAGGACGAGTCATGAGCATCCAGGAGCGCTACACCGGCGCCGTGATGAACACCTTCGGCCCGCCTGCGCTGGCCCTGGTCCGTGGCCGCGGCGCGCACGTGTGGGACGCCGACGGCAAGGAGTACGTCGACCTGCTCGGCGGCATCGCCGTGAACGCCCTCGGCCACGCGCACCCCGCTCTGGTCGAGGCCGTGACCACCCAGCTCTCGACCCTGGGCCACGTCTCGAACTTCTTCGCCACCGAGCCCCAGGTCGCCCTCGCCGAGCGGCTCCAGGCGTTGCTCGGCTGGGACGAGTCGCGCGTCTTCTTCAGCAACTCGGGCGCGGAGGCCAACGAGGCCGCGATCAAGCTGACCCGGCGCACCGGCCGCACCCGGATCGTTGCTGCCGAGGGCTCCTTCCACGGTCGCACGATGGGGGCGCTGGCGCTCACGTCCAAGGCGGCCTACCGCGAGCCGTTCGAGCCCCTCCCCGGGCACGTCACCTTCGTCCCGTACGACGACGTGGCGGCCCTCGAGGACGCGGTGGACGAGACCGTCGCCGCCGTCGTCCTCGAGCCGATCCAGGGAGAGGCGGGCGTCGTCGTCCCGTCAGCCGACTACCTCCGCGCCGCCCAGCGCATCGCGCACGACCACGGCGCGCTGCTGTGGCTCGACGAGGTGCAGACCGGCATCGCCCGCACGGGCGCCTGGTTCGCCCACCAGCTGCTCGACGGGGTCGAGCCCGACCTCGTGACGCTCGCCAAGGGCCTCGGTGGAGGCATCCCCATCGGGGCCACCGTCGCCCGGGGACGGGCCGCGACCCTGCTCCAGCCCGGCAACCACGGCACCACGTTCGGGGGCAACCCCGTTGCGTGCGCCGCCGCGCTCGCCGTCCTCGACACCGTCGAGGCCGAGGGCCTGCTCGCCGCTGCGGTCGAGCGTGGCGACCAGCTCGCCGACCTGCTCGCGAGCCAGGCGGGGGTCGTCGAGGTCACCGGGGCCGGGCTGATGCGCGGCGCCGAGCTCGACGGGCCGTACGCGCCGCACGCGGTCGCCGCCGCCCGCGACGCCGGCTTCATCCTCAACGCGACGGGGCCCTCGCGCCTGCGCTTCGTGCCGCCGCTGGTCCTCACCTCCGACGACGTCGACGCGCTCGGACGCGCCCTGCCCCAGATCCTCGAGTCCGCCCGGACCGCTGCACAGGAGACCACCCCATGACCCGCCACTTCCTCCGCGACGACGACCTGTCGCCCGCAGAGCTGCTCGAGGTGCTCGACCTGGCCGACGCGATGAAGGCCGACCCGTTCGGGCCCAAGCCGCTGGCCGGCCCGCACACCGTCGCGCTGGTCTTCGACCGTCCGACCCTGCGCACGCAGGTCTCCTTCGCAGCCGGCATCGCCGAGCTCGGCGGCAACCCGATGACCGTCGACGGCGGGCTGGCGGCCATGGGCTCGCGTGAGGGCGTCGAGGACGTGGCCCGCGTCCTGGGCCGCCAGGCCTCGGCGATCGTGTGGCGCACCGCCAACCAGAGCGACGTGGTGACCATGGCCGAGCACGCCGGCGTACCCGTCCTCAACGCGCTCACCGACGAGTTCCACCCGTGCCAGCTGCTCGCCGACCTGCAGACGGTGCGCGAGCACAAGGGGCGCCTCGCCGGCGTCCGCGCCGCCTTCGTCGGCGACGGTGCCTGCAACATGGGCAACTCGTGGGTGCTGGCCGGTGCCTCGGCCGGGATGCACGTGGTCGTCGGCGCGCCCGACGGCTTCGCCCCCGACGCCACGGTGGTGGCCCAGGCACGTGAGCTTGCGCAGCAAACCGGTGGCTCCGTCGAGCTCGTGACCGACCCCGTCGAGGCCGTCGGCGGCGCCGACGTCGTCATCACCGACTCGTGGGTCAGCATGGGCCGCGAGGAGGAGTCGCAGGACCGCCTCCGCGTCTTCCCGCCCTACGGCGTGACGGAGGAGCTCCTGGCCCACGCCGCGTCGGACGCCATCGTCATGCACTGCCTCCCGGCCTACCGCGGCAAGGAGATCGACGAGGCCGTCATCGAGGGCCCGCAGTCCGTGGTGTGGGACGAGGCCGAGAACCGCCGCCACGCCCAGAAGGCCGTCCTCACCTGGCTCCTGGAGCACCCGTGAGCGCGATGACCCCGCTGACCAAGGGCGCGCGCCACCAGCGCATCATCGACCTCGTGACCTCCCGGCCGGTGCGCTCCCAGACCGAGCTCGCCGACCTGCTGGCCGGCCTCGGCGTACGCGTCACCCAGGCCACGCTGAGCCGCGACCTCGTCGAGCTCGACGCGGTCAAGGTGCGCGGCGCCGACGGCGCGCTGGTCTACGCCGTCCCCGGCGAGGGCGGCGACCGCACGCCGACTGCCCCGCGCGACTCCGCCGCCGGGCGCGACCGGCTCGCCCGGCTCTGCGCCGAGCTGCTGGTCAGCGCGGAGGCCAGTGCCAACCTCGTCGTGCTGCGCACGCCGCCGGGGGCCGCCCAGTTCCTGGCCAGCGCGTTCGACAAGGCCGACCTCGGCGACATCCTCGGCACGATCGCCGGCGACGACACCCTGCTCGTCATCGGCCGTGACCCGCTCGGCGGGGACGCACTCGCCCAGCGGTTCCTCGACCTGGCCAACCACCCGCACCACACCACCACCTCTGCAAAGGACGTCCTGTGAGCAAGGTCCTCACCTCCCTCCCCGTCGGCGAGCGCGTCGGCATCGCCTTCTCCGGAGGCCTCGACACCTCGGTCGCGGTCGCCTGGATGCGCGAGAAGGGTGCGGTGCCCTGCACCTACACCGCCGACATCGGGCAGTACGACGAGCCCGACATCTCCGGGGTGCCCTCGCGGGCGATGCAGTACGGCGCCGAGATCGCACGCGCCGTCGACTGCCGTGCCTCGCTCGTCGAGGAGGGCCTCGCCGCGATGGCCTGCGGCGCCTTCCACATCCGCTCCGGCGGTCGCACCTACTTCAACACCACGCCGCTCGGTCGTGCCGTGACGGGGATGATGCTGGTCCGCGCGATGCACGAGGACGGCGTCGACATCTGGGGCGACGGCTCGACCTTCAAGGGCAACGACATCGAGCGGTTCTACCGCTACGGCCTGCTCGCCAACCCCGAGCTGCGCATCTACAAGCCGTGGCTCGACGCCGACTTCGTCCACGAGCTCGGCGGCCGCGACGAGATGAGCCAGTGGCTCACCGAGCGCGACCTGCCCTACCGCGACAGCAAGGAGAAGGCCTACTCCACCGACGCCAACATCTGGGGCGCCACCCACGAGGCCAAGACCCTCGAGCACCTCGACGTCTCGCTGGAGACCGTCGAGCCGATCATGGGCGTGAAGTTCTGGGACCCCTCCGTCGTGATCGACACCGAGGACGTGACGATCCGCTTCGACCAGGGCCGGCCCGTCGCGATCAACGGGCAGTCCTACACCGACGCCGTCCAGCTGGTGCTGAAGGCCAACGAGATCGGCGGGCGCCACGGGCTCGGCATGTCCGACCAGATCGAGAACCGGATCATCGAGGCCAAGTCACGCGGCATCTACGAGGCGCCCGGCATGGCGTTGCTGTGGATCGCCTACGAGCGACTGCTCAACGCGGTGCACAACGAGGACACCATCGAGAGCTACCACAGCCAGGGGCGCCGCCTGGGCCGGCTGCTCTACGAGGGCCGCTGGCTCGACCCGCAGGCACTGATGATGCGTGAGGCGATCCAGCGCTGGGTGGCCTCCTTGGTGACCGGTGAGGTGACGCTCCGGCTGCGGCGCGGCGAGGACTACACGGTCCTGGCCACCGAGGGTCCGGCCTTCTCCTACCACCCCGACAAGCTCTCCATGGAGCGCACCGACAACGCCGTCTTCGGTCCGACCGACCGGATCGGCCAGCTCACGATGCGCAACCTCGACATCGCCGACTCGCGAAGCAAGCTCGAGCTCTACGCCTCGCAGCCGCAGGACCAGGGCCACGTCCTGGTCGAGAACGGCAACCTGTTCGGTGAGATCGAGCCCGGGGGAGCCGACCGCATCGCCCGACGCAACGGCGCCGACGAGCTGGACGACGAGGCCCTCGACCACGCGGCGATGGACGTCGGGACCGACTGATGGGCGAGCACGGCACCACCAACGAGGGCGCACTCTGGGGCGGTCGCTTCGCCAGCGGGCCGTCGCCCGAGCTGCAGGCGCTGTCGCGGTCCACGCACTTCGACTGGCAGCTCACCCCGTACGACCTCGGGGGCTCGCGGGCTCACGCCAACGCGCTGCACCGAGCCGGCCTGCTGACCGACGCCGACCACGCGGAGCTGTTGCGCGGGCTCGGGGTGCTGGGGGAGAGGTACGCCGCCGGCGACCTGCGTCCCTCCGACACCGACGAGGACGTGCACGGTGCCCTCGAGCGCCTGCTGCTCGACGAGGTCGGCACCGAGATCGGCGGCCGGCTGCGCGCTGGCCGCTCGCGCAACGACCAGGTCGCGACGCTGTTCCGGGCCTACCTCCGCGACCACGCACGCACGATCTCAGCGCTCCTCCTCGACCTCGTCGATGTCCTGGCCGGCCAGGCCGAGGCGCACATCGAGGTCGTCATGCCTGGACGCACCCACCTCCAGCACGCCCAGCCGGTGCTGCTCGCGCACCACCTGATGGCCCACGCCTGGCCGCTGCTGCGCGACGTCGGCCGGATCCGCGACTGGGATGCTCGAGTGGCCGACGACTCGCCGTACGGCTCCGGTGCCCTCGCTGGTCAGACGCTGGGGCTCGACCCCCTGGCCGTCGCCGCCGAGCTCGGCTTCTCGGGATCCTCGGCGAACTCGATCGACGGGACCTCGGCCCGTGACTTCGCGGCCGAGTTCGCCTTCGTGACCGCGCAGGTCGGGGTCGACCTCTCGCGTCTCGCGGAGGAGGTCATCCTCTGGACCACCCGCGAGTTCGACTTCGCCCGGCTGCACGACTCCTGGTCGACCGGGTCGAGCATCATGCCGCAGAAGAAGAACCCCGACATCGCCGAGCTCGCGCGCGGCAAGGCCGGTCGCCTCATCGGCAACCTGTCCGGCCTGATGGCCACCCTCAAGGGCCTCCCGCTCGCCTACAACCGCGACCTGCAGGAGGACAAGGAGCCGGTCTTCGACTCCGTCGAGACCCTCGAGGTGCTGCTGCCCGCGGTGACCGGGATGGTCGCCACGCTGACCTTCAACGGCGAGCGCATGGCCGAGCTCGCGCCGCAGGGCTTCTCGCTCGCCACCGACGTCGCGGAGTGGCTGGTCCGCCAGGGCGTTCCGTTCCGCGATGCGCACGAGGTGGCCGGTGCCTGCGTACGACGCTGCGAGGAGCTCGGCTGCGACCTCCCCGACCTGACCGACGACCAGCTCGCGGACGTCTCGCCGGCGCTGACCCCGGACGTGCGCGCGGTCCTGACCGTCGAGGGCTCGGTCGCCTCACGCTCGGGACGGGGCGGCACCGCCCCGGTGCGGGTGGGGGAGCAGCTCGACGAGCTCCGCTCGGCGAGTGCCGACCACCGTGCCCGCCTGGGCTGAGGGCGACCCCCTCGAGGTCGCCCCGCGACTCCTCGGCGCGGTGCTGACGCACGGGGGAGTCGCACTGCGGATCACCGAGGTGGAGGCGTACGCCGGCCCGGCCGATCCTGGGTCGCACGCCTTCCGTGGGCGTACGCCTCGCAACGAGGTCATGTTCGGACCGCCCGGTCGCTTGTACGTCTACTTCGTCTACGGCATGCACCACTGCGCCAACATCGTCACCGGTGGCGACGGCGATCCGGGAGCTGTGTTGCTCCGCGCCGGTGAGGTCGTGTCCGGGATCGAGCTCGCACGGGAGCGCCGGGCAGGCAGTCCCGACCGCGAGCTGGCCCGCGGACCGGCGCGGTTGTGTCGCGCGATGGGCATCGATCTGACGCACAACGGGTCGGAGGTGGACCTGCAGGCGGGGGAGCAGGTGGTCCAGATCAGTACCGGTCCACGCGTGGGACTGCGCCAGGCGGCCGACCGTCCGTGGCGGTTCTGGGTCACCGGCGACCGCACGGTCAGCACGTACCGCCCCGCCGCACCACGTCGTACAGGCCGCTGACCTGCGGTTATGCGTGAAGGCCACCCCCGGTTTGTCATGTCACCCGTTGGTCGTCTAATGTTTCACCTGTCGCCGCAAGCGGCGCCGGCTCCTGGCCAGAAGGCCAGATGAGACGGAGACCAGCTGCGACCACCGAAGCATGAAGTTCCGCCGAGTTTGACGCGGGATGGAGCGCCCGGTAAGTTTCTGCAGGTTGCCCCGCGACCAACCCGGCCAAGCCGGTGAGGAACGGGTGCGTCTGATTCTTGAGAACTCAACAGTGTGTTTGATTAGTCGACGAATTAGTTTGTTATGCCCCGTTGACTCTTCTTCTTCGGCCTTTTGGGGTTGGGGTGGTTGGGTCGCGGTTTCTTTGACAATGATTCTGACAGATGTCAGTTTTGTTCAGTCAGGGGATGTGGCTCTTATTGATTGTGGCTGGCCTGGCTTTGGTTGGGTTGGTTCATGTTTTT
>CAFBMW010000046.1_pt1 | contig 26799 bp, 25 predicted proteins | sample 7269061 | NCBI WGS metagenome assembly CAFBMW01 (sample SAMEA6814074, study PRJEB35770) | uncultured Nocardioides sp. | biome: Freshwater; feature: Freshwater reservoir; material: water | place: Czech Republic | collected 2017-05-23 | depth 30m m | reverse complement strand
CCAACCCGACTACCTCGACCACGTCGCGGCCAAGCTGAACCGCCGCCCCCGCAAGACCCTGAGCTGGCAAACTCCCGCACAAGCCCTCGACGACCTACTGTCGAACCCACAAAAACCAACCGGTGTTGCATCCACCGCTTGAATCCACCTAGCCGATCGGTTGATTCCAGCAACGGCCCTTCCTGCCTAGGCTGGCTCGACGATGACCGCGACCGCTCCCGTTCGCCGGCCGCCTGCGGGCGTGCGTGGCATCCTCGCGCCCGCTGAGCGGCTCGACCGTTGGCTCCTGGTGGTCCTGGTGGTCCTGCTCGTCACCTGCGGACTGCGCTACCTCGACCGTCACGGCCTGGACGCCCGCGGCGCGGCGGTCCTGGCCGGGGCAGCAGTGCTGGGCGTGGCCTACGGGACCCGGGGACTGATGTCCGGCCGGGCCTGGTGGCCGACCGCCTGGGTGGTGGCCATGGTGGTGCTGTGGGGTGCGCTGACCGCCGTCGCCCCATCGTTCGCCTGGTGTGCGGTGCCGGTCGCCTTCGCGGTGCTCCGCGTCCTGCCGTTCGGGTGGGCGGTCGGGACGGTGGTCGCCATGACGGCGTTGCTGACCGCGGCCTGGCAGCGGATCACTGACGGCTTCGATCCCGTGCAGGTCGTCGGCCCGGTCGGCGTCGCCCTGGTGACCGTGGTCGCCTTCCGTGCCCTCGACCTCGAGTCCCGGGCGCGGCTGGACCTGGTGGACCAGCTGGTCGACGCGCAGGACGCGCTCGCCGAGCAGCAGCACCGCACCGGCGCCCTCGCCGAGCGCACCCGCCTCTCGCGGGAGATCCACGACTCCGTGGGTCAGGGGTTGTCCAGCATCAACCTGCTGCTCCAGGCCGCCGAGCAGGACTGGGACATCCAGCCGGCCAGGTCGCGCGACCTGGTCAGGACCGCAGCCTCCACGGCGCGCGACGGGCTCGACGAGGTGCGCCGGGTGGTGCGTGACCTCGCACCGGCCGACCTCGCCACCGACGCCCGGGCGCTGCCCGCCGTGCTGGAGCGGGCGGCGGCGCAGTCCGGCCTCGGCGTGCCGGTCGAGGTCCGTGTCGACGGCGACCCGGTGGCCGTGCCGCCCGAGGTCGCCGCCGCCGTGGTCCGCACGGCGCGCGGCGCCCTTGCCAATGTCCGGGAGCACGCGGGGGCCCGGAGGGTGGCGCTCACGCTGACCTACCACCCCGACGAGGTGGTCCTCGACGTGCGCGACGACGGGCGCGGCTTCGACCCGACCCGGGCCCGGCCCGCAGGCCTGCGGGGTCGGGGCCTCGCCGGCATCCAGGAGCGGGCTGCAGCGCTCGGCGGGAATGCGTACGTCGAGAGCGCCGCCGCAGAGGGCACGACCGTCTCGGTGCACCTGCCGGTCGACAGGGGAGCGACACCGTGATCCGCATTCTGCTCGTCGACGACCACCCGGTGGTACGCGCCGGCCTGCGCGCACTCGTCGAGGGACAGGACGACCTCACCGTGGTCGCGGAGGCCGAGAGCCTCGAGTCGGCCCTCGCCGCAGTGGAGGAGCACCGGCCAGACGTCGTGTTGATGGACCTGAGCCTGGGAGCGGCCGAGAAGGGCGGCGTCGAGGCGACCGCTGTCCTGCGCGCACTGCCGGACCCGCCGGAGGTGCTGGTGCTGACGACGTACGACACCGAGTCCGACATCCTGCGCGCGCTCGAGGCCGGTGCCCGCGGCTACCTGCTGAAGGACGCCCCACCGGACGAGCTGTTCGCCGGCATCCGTGCCACGTCCCGCGGCGAGACGGCGCTGGCGCCGTCGGTGGCCGCGACCCTGGTGCGCCGGACGACGAGCGCAGTGACGATCACCGAGCGCGAGGTCGAAGTGCTCGAGCTACTGTCACGCGGCCTGGGCAACAAGGAGATCGCTCGCGAGCTGTTCGTGTCCGAGGCGACAGTGAAGTCGCACCTCTCCCACGTCTACACCAAGCTCGGGGTCGACACCCGCGCCGGCGCCGTGGCCACGGCCATCGAGAGGCGCATCATCCGTTCATGATCGCTGCGACCATCACGTCGGGTCAGATCACTCCCAGGGCGAGCATCGCGTCGGCGACCTGGATGAAGCCGCCGATGTTCGCGCCGGCGACGTAGTCGTCCGGGCTGCCGTACTGGTCGGCGGTCTCCAGGCACCGGTCGTGGATGCCGCGCATGATCTCGGCCAGTCGCTGCTCGGTGTGTGCGAAGGTCCAGGAGTCGCGGGAGGAGTTCTGCTGCATCTCCAGCGCGCTGGTCGCCACGCCGCCGGCGTTGGCGGCCTTGCCAGGGGCGAAGGCGACGCCGGCCTCGGTGAGCAGTCGTACGGCGTCGGGTGTGCACGGCATGTTCGCACCCTCGGCCACGATCAGGCACTGGTTCCTGACGAGGGCCGTCGCGTCACGTCCGTTGAGCTCGTTCTGGGTCGCGCACGGCAGTGCGACGTCGCAGGGGACGTCCCAGATCGAGCCGCCCTCGACGTAGCTCGCGCCGCGCTCCTCGGCGTACTCACTGATCCGCGCCCGTCGCTCCTGCTTGACCTCCTTGAGCACGTCGAGGTCGATGCCCTTCTCGTCCACGACGTAGCCGCCCGAGTCCGAGCAGGCGATCACGGTCCCACCGAGCTCGTGGACCTTCTCGATGGCGTAGGTCGCGACGTTGCCGGAGCCGGAGACGACCACGCGCTTGCCGTCGAAGGAGTCGCCGCGTGCCTTGAGCATCTCCGCGGTGAAGAAGACGGTGCCGTAGCCGGTGGCCTCGGTGCGGACCTGCGACCCTCCCCAGGTGAGGCCCTTGCCGGTGAGGACGCCCGACTCGTAGCGGTTGGTGATGCGCTTGTACTGGCCGAAGAGGTAGCCGATCTCGCGTCCGCCGACGCCGATGTCGCCGGCGGGGACGTCGGTGTACTCGCCGATGTGGCGGTAGAGCTCGGTCATGAAGGCCTGGCAGAAGCGCATGATCTCGGCGTCGGAGCGGCCCTTGGGGTCGAAGTCGGAGCCACCCTTGCCGCCGCCGATGGGCATGCCGGTCAGCGCGTTCTTGAAGATCTGCTCGAAGCCGAGGAACTTCACGATCCCGAGGTAGACCGACGGGTGGAACCGCAGCCCGCCCTTGTAGGGGCCGAGTGCGGAGTTGAACTCGACCCGGAAACCGCGGTTGATCTGCACCGCGCCGCTGTCGTCGACCCACGGCACCCGGAAGATGATCTGCCGCTCCGGCTCGCAGAGACGACGGATGACGGCGCCGTCGGTGTACTCCGGGTGCTTGGCCACCACCGGTCCCAGGCTGTCCAGCACCTCGCGCACCGCCTGGTGGAACTCCGCCTCCCCGGGGTTGCGGTGGAGGACCTCTGTGTAGAGGTCGTGCAGCTTCTCGTCCAGTGCGGGCATGCGGGGTGCTTCTCCTAGGTCGTGACGGTTCTTCTCAAGGTCTCATTGCGGCGAGACCATGCCGCGCCCGTGTCCGGTGCGTGGTCTTCATCGACCCTGACCGTTGCTGCCCCGTCGACCACCGGTCGCCGGGTCGGCCGACTGAGCGGTGAGGTCGGAAATCACCCCGCCCCATGCAGTCACCACGACAGTGCGCATGCCTTCGGCCCGGTCGGGGTTGGCATGGAGCCAGCGCACGACGTCTTCACCACTCATGCGTGGCATCGAGAGGTCGAGCAGCATCACGTCGTAGCGATGGGCGGCCAGCGCCTCTGTTGCCTCGACGCCGTCTGCTGCCTCCTCGGCCACGTGGCCGGCGCGCACGATCATCCGGGCCATGAGCTCGCGCAGTTCCGCGGTGTCATCGACGACCAGGAACCTCAGCTTCGGAAGCGTCGCCTCGTCCTCGCGCGCGGCTCCGGCCGGCGGGCGCTTGTAGGTGTCGACAGGAATCAAGACGTCGTCGCCGTTCGGGTCATCCGAGATCTGGACATGGCGTGCGACTCGTCGGGTAGTGGGCACGGGAGCTCCACCACCCGACGAGGCGCGGGGCTGCCGACTCGCGATCGGCGGTCTCGGGAACACACCGATGGCCGGTCACGGGGGATGGGCAGCACACGCACGAAGCGTGGCAGTGCGACGAGACCTACCGGGAAGTAGCGGTTGTGACCGTCGTCACTGCTGCTTTTCGGCCTTTGGGGAGCCAGCGGTGAGATCGCGCGCGCTCCACACAAACTCAACACAAGCCCTGGGATCGGCGTCGCCCGCACGGTGTTGGCCGTGATCGAGACCGACGTCTCGATGACTAGGTCGTCGGTTCGATTCTGACAGGCGGCTCTGACGCCCCCGGGGACCCGAGACCTTGGGGGCGTCTTCTATTTCGGCCCACCATGACGACGCGGAACACGAAGAACCGCACGAGGCCCGTGCCCAGGTTGGCCGCGACGAGCACCGCCACCTCCTGCGTGCGCGACGGCGCGTCGACCAGCGCCCCGAGCAACCACAGCGATCCGGCCGTCACGGCGAGGCTGAAGCCCAGCAGGACCAAGCCGAGTGCCTGGTGGGTCGCGGTCCGCTCCGTGCCGCGGACGCCGAAGGTGATCCGGCGGTGCCCGAAGGTGCCGGCGATGGTCGACAGCACCAGGGCGATCGCGTTGGCGGGCTGGGCGCTCAGCTCCGCGCGCAGCAGGACGTAGAGAAGTCCGTAGAGCACGTTGAACGCGCCACCCACGCAGGCAAAGACGACCAGCTGGACGAGGATCGCCTTCCACCGTGCAACATCGACCCGGCCCATGGCGCGAGGCTACTCGGCACGCGTCCGTGGCAGGATGCCGAGGCGTGAGGGTCGCCCTCCAGATCACCTGCGTCAACGACGCCATGTTCCCCGACACGGGGAAGGCCGTCGTGAGGCTGCTGCGCCGTCTCGGGGTCGAGGTCGACTTCCCGCTGGCGCAGACGTGCTGCGGGCAGCCGATGGTCAACACCGGCTACCTCGACGAGGCCGTCCCGGTCGTACGCCGCTTCGTGGACGCATTCGCCGGCTACGACGCCATCGTGACGCCGTCGGGGTCGTGCGCGGGCTCGGCGCGGCACCAGCACTCGATCGTCGCGGAGCGCTCCGGTGACCCGGCGCTGGCGGCGGCCGTCGCGGAGACCGGGCCGCGGACGTACGAGCTGTCCGAGTTCCTCGTCGACGTGCTGGGCGTGACGGACGTGGGGGCCTACTTCCCGCACCGGACGACCTACCACCCGACGTGCCACAGCCTGCGGATGCTCGGGGTCGGCGACCGGCCGACGCGGCTGCTCGAAGCCGTGCGCGGGATCGAGCTGGTCGAGCTTCCGCACGCGAGCGAGTGCTGCGGCTTCGGGGGCACCTTCGCGCTGAAGAACGCGGACACGTCGATCGCGATGGGCGCCGACAAGGCGCGCCACGTGCGTGACACCGGCGCCGAGGTGCTGGTCGCGGGCGACAACTCCTGCCTCATGCACGTCGGCGGGATGCTGTCGCGCCAGCGCACGGGCGTACGCGTCATGCATCTCGCCGAGGTGCTGGCCTCCACCGAGGAGGACGCAGGATGACGGGGACCTTCGTCGGGATGCCGGCCTTCCCGACCGCGGCGCGCGAGGCGCTCGGCGACACCCAGCTGCGCCGCAACCTGGCCCACGCGACCCACGTGATCCGCGACAAGCGCGCGAAGGTCGTGGCGGAGGTCGAGGACTGGGAGGAGCTGCGGCTCGCGGGTGCCGGGGTGAAGGAGGCCGCGTTGCGCGACCTCGCCACCCACCTGGAGACGCTCGAGGCATCCTTGGTGCGAGCCGGGGCCACCGTCCACTGGGCCCGCGACGCCGAGGAGGCGTGCGCGATCGTCGCGCGGGTGACGAGGGCCCACGGCGCCGACGAGGTGGTCAAGGTGAAGTCGATGGCCACCGCCGAGATCGGCCTCAACGAGGCGCTCGAGGCCGAGGGCATCGCCGCGTGGGAGACCGACCTGGCCGAGCTGATCGTGCAGCTCGGCGACGACCTGCCGTCGCACATCCTCGTGCCGGCGATCCACCGCAACCGCGCCGAGATCCGCGAGATCTTCCTGCGCCGGATGGGCGACGTCGGCCGTCCCGCCCTGGTGGACCTGACCGACGAGCCGGCGGTGCTGGCCGCCGCGGCTCGCGCGCACCTGCGCGAGAAGTTCCTCCGCGCCAAGGTCGCCGTGTCCGGCGCCAACTTCGCGGTCGCCGAGACCGGCACCCTCGTGGTGGTCGAGTCCGAGGGCAACGGGCGGATGTGCCTGACGCTGCCCGAGGTGCTGATCAGCGTCGTCGGGATCGAGAAGGTCGTCGCGACCTGGGCCGACCTCGACCCGTTGCTGCGGCTGCTGCCGCGCTCGTCGACCGGCGAGCGGATGAACCCGTACACGTCCACGTGGTCCGGCGTGACCCCCGGCGACGGGCCGCAGGAGGTCCACGTCGTGCTGCTCGACAACGGCCGCACCCGTGCGCTGGCCGACGACGTCGGTCGGCAGGCGCTGCGCTGCATCCGCTGCTCGGCGTGCCTCAACGTGTGCCCGGTCTACGAGCGCGTCGGCGGCCACGCCTACGGCTCGGTCTACCCCGGCCCGATCGGCGCGATCCTCAACCCGCTGCTCCACGGCGTCTCCGACGAGCAGACCGCGTCCCTGCCGTACGCCTCCTCGCTCTGCGGCGCGTGCTTCGAGGTCTGCCCGGTGCGCATCGACATCCCGTCCGTGCTGGTTGACCAGCGCGCCGCGGTCGTCGACTCGCACCGCGGCGACCACGTGCCCAAGGCCGAGGCCGTCGCAATGAAGGCCGCTGCTTGGGCGTTCTCCGACTCGCGCCGGCTCGCATGGGCCGAGCGCGCCTCCGGCGTGGCCGGCCGCGTCCTTGGCCGCTTCTCCCGCACGACGCTCCCCGGCGGCCGCGCCGCAGCCGGTCGGCTGCCCGGACCGGCCGCCGGCTGGACCGGAGCGCGCGACTTGCCGGCGCCTCCGGAGGAGTCGTTCCGCGACTGGTGGGACCGCACCGACGGCGGACGCGACGGGGGAGCTCGATGAGCGCCCGCGACGACATCCTGCGAGGCGTGCGCCAGGCGCTCGCCGGCGTCTCCCCGGCTGTCGAGGTCCCGGCCGCGCCGCGAGTGCCCGACCGCGGCGACCTGGTCGCGCTCTTCGTCGAGCGCGTCGAGGACTACCGCGCCGTGGTCACCCGCTGCGCTCCGGACGAGGTCGACCAGGTGGTCCGTGACGTGCTCGGGGCGGCGCGCGCCGTCGTACCCCCGGCCCTCGGACTCGACCTTCCCGGCGCCGTGGTCGACGACGTCTTCACCGCCACCGAGCTCGACGCGTACGACGCCGTGGTGACCCGCGCGGCCGTCGGGATCGCCGAGACCGGCACCGTCGTCCTCGACCACCGGCCCGACCAGGGCAGGCGCGCGATGACCCTCGTCCCGGACCTGCACGTGTGCGTCGTCGACGTCGGCCAGGTCGTCGCCGACGTGCCCGACGCGATCGCCCTGCTCGACCCGGCGCGACCGCTCACCTGGATCAGCGGTCCGTCGGCGACCAGCGACATCGAGCTCGACCGGGTCGAGGGCGTGCACGGTCCGCGGACGCTCCACGTCGTCCTCGTGGGGTGAGGTGTGCCACGACCGCTGGTGCTGAAGTACACCTGAACTCGTACGGTCGTGTCATGCACCGTCCCGCCATCGCCCCAGCACAGGCCGAGCTCTTCAAGCACGCCTTCCGTCGGCACGCCGCGGGCGTGTGCGTCGTGGTCGTGCACGACGACGCCGGCCCCGTCGGCGCGACGATGACCAGCGTGGCGTCGGTGAGTGCCGATCCCGCCGTCGTCTCGTTCTCGGCCGCGAGCTCCAGCCGGCTCGCGCTCGCGCTCGCTGACGGTGCGGAGGTGAGCGTGTACGTCCTCAGCGCGGCGCAGCGCCCGGTGGCCACGGCCCTTGCCAAGCCGGGGCCGGACGCGTACGCCGCGGACCTCGGCTGGGAAACCCGGACCGACGGTCGGCTGGCGCTCGCCGGGGCAGCGAGCCAGCTCCACGGTCGGGTGGTGACCCGGGTGCCGGCCGGCGCGTCGGTGCTGGCCCTGATGGAGGTCGACGAGGTGGTCGTCGGTGACCCGGACGTGCGCCCACTGGTCCACCACGACCGCGACTACTGGGAGCTTGCTCAGCCCGTGACGGCGTCCCGCCTGCGGTAGCCCCACAGCCCGGCCGCGACGAGCCCTGCGGCCAGCAGGAGCAGGGCGGCGTACGGCACGACCTCGAAGTCGTCGACCGGCACCGCGGCCAGGTGCCAGAACGGCGAGATCGCCTGGACGGCGTCGGGCAGCCCGAGGAGCTGGCCGAGGATGACCTGGAGGGCGATGAGCGCGACCGCGGCCCAGGCGAGCCCGGTCCTGCGGGGGAGCAGGCCGTAGAGGGCCACGGCGAGCGCGCCGACGACCAGGGTGCCGGGGAGGTAGGCCAGCTGTCCGCCGACCTGGGGGAGCACCCGGTACCACTCGCCGCTGCCGACGCCGTAGCCGACAGCGAGACCGAGTCCCATCAGGACGGTCAGCTTGGCTGCGGCGATCAGCGCCACGGCGGTGGTCGCCGCCATCCAGCTCGTCCGGCTGACCGGCGTCGCGAGCACCATCTCGGTGCGGCCTGCCTCCTCCTCCGGGCGCAGGCGCAGCACCGAGGAGACGACGAAGCCGCACGCGATGACGGCCATGAAGAGGTAGATGTAGCCCAGGAAGGCGTCGACGAGCGCGTCCTCGGCCGCCTGCCCGGACGCGCCGACGACATCGGCCATCTCGGGGTTGGAGGCGATCAGGTCGGGCACGGTCGGGATCACCGCGCCGTAGAGCATCCCGAGCAGGAACAGGCCGACCGCCCAGCCGAGGAGCAGGCCGCGCTGGAGACGGGCAGCGACGCCGAACGGCGTGCTGAGCAACCGGCCCGCACGGGCCGGTCCCGGCCGGGTGGCGAGCAGGCCGCCGCCGAAGTCGCGGTGCGCCATCAGCCGTGCGGCCACCGCCAGCAGGAGAGCCGTGAACCCGAGCAGCAGCGCGGCCGGCCACCAGCGCTCGTCGCCGAAGGCGTCCATGCCCTGCGCCCAGCCGAAGGGGGAGAGCCACACGAGCGCGTTGTCCTCCATCGCGCCGAGCCCGCGCACGAGGTAGCCGACCGCGACGGCGGCACCGGCGAGGCCGAGCGCCCCGCGGGCCGAGGTGGACAGCTGCACGGCGACCAGCGTGACGGCGGTGTAGGCCACCCCGAGCAGCGCCAGCCCGGCGCCGTACGTCAGGCTCCCGCCGGCGTCCAGCCCGGCAGCGAGCATCGAGATGGTGGTGATCGCGCCAACGAGCAGCGCGGTCGCGACGCCGTAGACGAGACCGGCGAGGGTCGCGGCGTCACGGCCCAGGACGGTCGAGCGGAGCAGCTCGGCGCGCCCGGACTCCTCCTCGGCGCGGGTGTGGCGCACGACGAGGAAGACGACCATCAGGCAGATGCCGAGCTGGGCGACCTGGGAGATCTCGTTCGCGACGATGCCGCCGAGGGTGTCGAGCCCGACCTGGCGACCGGACATCAGGTAGCTCACCGGGCTGGCCCCGACGGTCCGGGCGTAGCCCGCGATCTTCTCCGGTGTGTCGTAGAGCGGCGGCACCGCCAGCGCGCTGGCGACGATCGTGCCGCCGAGGCCGACGACCCACAGCGGCAGCCGCACCCGGTCGCGGCGCAGGACCAGCCGCAGGAGGTGGCCGACGCCGGTGACGGACGTGCTGGACGTGTGGGTGCTCATGCCTTCACCTCGTCGCCGTACTGGCGCAGGAAGAGCTCCTCCAGCGTGGGCGGGTGCGCGGCGAGGGAGCGTACGCCGAGTCCTGCGAGCGCGGTGACGGCCGCGTCGAGGTGGTCGGAGTCGACGTCGAAGGTGACGCGGTTGCCGTGCACCTCGGGGTCGTGGACGCCCGGCACCTCGGCGATCCCATCGGCCGGCCGGTCGGTCTCGGCGATGACGGTCGTGCGGGTCAGGTGGCGCAGCTCGGCCAGGGTCCCGGACTGCACGACCCGCCCGGCGCGGATGATGCTGATGCGGTCGGCGAGCGCCTCGGCCTCGGCGAGGATGTGGGAGCTGAGCAGGACGGTCGCGCCCTCCTGCTTGAGCTCGAGGACCGCCTTCTGGAACTCGGCCTCCATGAGGGGGTCGAGGCCGGACGTGGGCTCGTCGAGCAGGTAGAGGTCGGCGCGGCTGGCCAGCGCGGCGACGAGCGCGACCTTCTGCCGGTTGCCCTTGGAGTAGGTGCGCGCCTTCTTCGTCGGGTCGAGGTCGAAGCGCTCGAGCATCTCCGCGCGGCGAGTCTCGTCCAGCCCGCCGCGCATCCGGGCGAGCACGTCGATGACCTCGCCGCCGCTGAGGTTCGGCCAGAGCGAGACGTCGCCCGGGACGTAGGCGAGCCGGCGGTGCAGCGTCGCCGCGTCGTGCCACGGGTCGCCGCCGAGCATGGTCGCCGTGCCGGAGTCGGCACGCAGCAGTCCGAGCAGGACCCGGATCGTGGTGGACTTGCCGGCGCCGTTGGGCCCGAGGAAGCCGTGCACCTCGCCCTGCTCGACGGTGAGGTCGAGGTGGTCGAGCGCGTGGGTGGGGCCGAAGGTCTTGACGACGTCGTGCAGCTCGATGACAGCCATGGCCCGAGTCTGGCACTTTGCGCGCGTCAGCTGAGCGCTGCTGCGACCTCGGTGTGCGGGCGTGACTGCCACAGCGCCCAGTCGGCGCTGACCTCGCTGGCGGCGCGGACGAGCTGCGGGAGGTGGTCGTCGACCAGCGTCTCGCGCGACGTCTCGGCCGCGTGCACGGTGACGCTCATGGCCGCGTGCACCTCCCCCTGCCCGTCGCGCACCGGGACCGCGATCGACCGGACGCCGGGGGCCAGCTCCTCGTCGGCCAGCGCCCACCCGCGGGCCCGCACCTGGCTGAGCTCGTCCATCAGCTCCTCGACGCTGCGCCCGGCGTACGGCGGGAGGCCGGCGCGGCTCGGGACCTCGAGCACGTCAGCGACCTTCCTGGGCGGTAGCGCGGCGAGCAGCACCTTGCCCTTGGACGTCTGGGCGGCGGGGAAGATGGTGCCGATCTCCACGCGCAGCGCGATGATCTTCGGCACCGACACCCGGGCGGTGTAGACGATGTCGGAGCCGTCGAGCTGCGCCAGCGACACCGACTCCCCGATCCGCGCGACGAGGTCCTCCATGTGGGGGCGGGCGACGTCCCACAGCCCCAGCGAGCCGACGTACGCCATCCCGAGGCCGATCACCCGCGGCGTCAGCGTGAAGGCGCCGTCGCGGGAGCGGACGTAGCCGAGCTCCTCGAGGGTCAGCAGCAGCCGGCGCGCCGTCGGACGCGCCAGACCGGTGGCGGTCGCCACCTCCGAGAGCGTCATCGACGGCCGCTGGGGGCCGAAGCCGGCCAGCACGTCGAGGCCGCGGGCCAGCGACTCCACGAAGTCGGGCCCGCTGCCTCGACCGGCCATGGGCTACCTCCCCGAGTTCGGCTCGCCGAAGACCGTACCGCGTGCGCCGTGCGTGGTGTCGGAGCGGTAGTCGGTGTACTGGTACGGGTTGTCGAGCACCTTGTCGTCGTCGCCGCCGGGCAGGTCGGGGTTCATGCCCTGCTGCCAGACCTCCTCGCCCATCGACGAGCGGAGGTGGTCGACGGTGTTCGCGACGTCGGTGCGCACGGACGCGAGGTCCGCGCCGACCAGCCGGTGGTCGCGCTTCACGACGCGACCGTCGACGACGACCGTGTGCACGTCGCCGCGCTGGGCCTGGAAGGCCACGTGGCCGTAGGGGTTCAGCAGGGGGAACGACACGGGGGAGTCGTCGTTCTTGATGAGCACCACGTCGGCCTTCGCGCCGGCGGTGAGGTGGCCGAGGTCGTCGCGGCCCAGCGCGCGGGCACCACCGCGGGTCGCCCAGTCGACAACCTGCTCGGCACGCAGGTGCGAGTGGGTGACGGTGTCGCCCGCGGCGTGGGCCTCGAGGTGCTCGCGCGAGCGGTCGGCGCCGAGGGTCGTGCGCATCGCGCTGAACAGGTCGCTGCTCCACCACACCGAGGTGTCCATCGACAGCGAGACGGGGATGTCGTGGCGGCGCACCTGCCAGGTCGGGGGGTAGCCCTGGCCCGCGCTCTGCTCGGACTCCGTCGACACCGAGATGGACCCGCCGGTGGCGGCGATGCGGTGGTAGCTGTCGGTGGTCAGCGTCGCGGCGTGGACGTAGACGGTGTCGGGCTGCATGAAGCCGTGCTCGTGCATCAGCCGGATGCCGTCGTCGTTGGTCGCGCCCCACACCCCGGCGTGGGTGGTGACGGGGAGGCCGAGGTCGCGGGCGAGCTCGAAGGCCGCCTTCTCGGGGAAGGCCGGGTCGCCGGTGACGTCGAAGGCGAGCTGGAAGCCGAGCATGTCGCCGTCGGAGCCGCGGTTGCGGTCGAAGAAGGACCGGACCGCGGGGTCGGCCGTCCACTCCCACGGGGCCGCCTGGATGTTGCCGTAGGCCAGGACGAAGCGGCCCGGCACCGCGCGCAGCGCGTCGACGGCCGCCTCGGCGTGGTCGACGGTCTGGAGGCCGTGCGACCAGTCGACGGTGGTGGTGACCCCCGCCTCGAGCGCGTCCCAGGCCGAGAGCAGGTTGCCGGCGCGCACGTCCTCGGGGCGGAACTTCGCGCCGTGCTCGAGGTAGTACCAGACGAAGTACTGCGTGAGCGTCCAGTCGGCGCCGTAGGCCCGCATCGCGGTCTGCCACATGTGGCGGTGGGTGTCGATCATGCCCGGCATCACGATGCCGCCGCTGGCGTCGATGACCTCCGCGCCGTCGGGGGCGGACAGGCCGCGTCCCACCTCGGCGATCCGGTCGTCGACGACGAGCACGTCGGCGTCGGACAGCACGGTGTGCTGGTCGTCCATGGTGAGCACGGTGCCACCGGTGAAGAGCACCGGCCGGCGGTCGGGGGTGGGGGGCATGTCGACCCGCTCCTGTTCTCGGACGTGTGTCCGTATGACGGTCGTTGTGGTGCACATCACTGTGATCCCGAGGCCCATCGGATGTCAAGAGGGAGCCTTGACAAGTCGACGTGAGCGTGCGAACACTGTCCGTACCACTTGCGGACACCTGTCCGCCGATTGCGGGAGGCATGCGTGAGCGACGCACCAGAGTCGAAGCACGGCCCACTCGACGGTCTGCTCGTCGCGGACCTGTCCCGGATCCTGGCCGGGCCCTACGCCACGATGCTGATGGGCGACCTCGGCGCGGAGGTGGTGAAGGTCGAGGGACCGCAGGGCGACGACACCCGGTCGTGGCAGCCGCCCGTGCGTGACGGGGTGTCGACCTACTTCCTCGGGGTCAACCGCAACAAGCGCTCGATCGCGCTGGACTTCAAGGACGCGGCGGACCTCGAGGTGGCCCGCAAGCTGGTCGCCCGCGCCGACATCGTGCTGGAGAACTTCAAGCCCGGTGCGCTGGAGCGGTTCGGCCTCGACTACGCCACCGTCTCGGCGACCAACCCGGGCGTCGTCTACGCCTCGATCAGCGGCTTCGGCAGCGGCGAGCAGGGCGCGAAGCTGCCCGGCTACGACCTGATCGTCCAGGCCATCAGCGGGTTGATGAGCCTCACCGGCGACCCCGACGGGCAGCCCTTCCGCGCCGGCATCTCCGTCTTCGACGTCCTGGCCGGCCTCCACGCCACCATCGGCGTGCTCTCGGCGCTGCAGGACCGGCACCGCACCGGCCGCGGGCAGCACGTCGAGGTCAACTTGCTGTCCTCGGCGCTGTCGGGGCTGGTCAACCAGTCGAGTGCCTACGTCGCCGGCGGCACCGTGCCGTTCCGGATGGGCAACTCCCACCCCAGCCTGTTCCCCTACGAGCCGCTGCCCTGCTCCGACCGCGACCTCATCGTCACTGCCGGCAACAACGGGCAGTTCCGCAAGCTGACCGAGGTGCTCGGTGTCCCCGAGCTCGCCGACGACCCGCGCTTCGCCCGCAACGAGGACCGCACCGCCAACCGCGACGAGCTGCGCCCGCTGCTCGTCGAGCGGCTCGCCACCCGCACCGCGCAGGAGTGGTTCGAGGACATCATCGGCGCCGGTGTGCCGTGCGGGCCGATCAACACCGTCGACGGAGGCGTCGCCTTCGCCGAGAAGATCGGCCTCGACCCGGTCGTGACGGTCGGCAGCGGCGACGCCGCGCTCCCGGGCGTACGCCACCCGATCCGCTTCTCCGACGCCGAGGCCCGCTACGACCGACCGCCGCCAGCGCTCGACGAGCACGGTGACGAGATCCGTGCCTGGCTCAACGAGGAGACGTCATGACGCCCCCAACCCCTGAAGGCCAGTACCCCACCTCCCTCGGCACCTCCACCGCCGACGAGATCCGCCTGCTCGGCCAGGACCTCCCCGCCGACCTCATGGGCGAGGTCGGGTTCGGTGAGCTCGCCTTCTGGCTGGTGGCGATGCGCCGGCCCACGCCCTCGGAGACGCGCCTCTTCGAGGCCGTGCTCGTCGCGCTCGCCGACCACGGCTTCACCCCGACCGCCATCGCGGCGCGGCTGACCTACCTCTCGGCCCCCGACTCCCTCCAGGGCGCGCTGGCCGCCGGGCTGCTCGGCGGTGGCTCGCGCTTCCTCGGCGTGACCGAGGACTGCGGCGGCTGGCTCCACGACGTGGTCGTCGCCGCGGACGGCGACCTGCCCGCCGACGACAAGGGGTTCGACGCGCTCGCCCTCGACGCCGTACGCCGCACGAAGGAGTCCGGGCGCTTCGTCCCCGGCCTGGGCCACCCGGTCCACAAGGAGCAGGACCCGCGCACGCCCGTGCTGATGCGCATCGCGGAGGAGGAAGGCCTGCTCGGTCCGCACCTCCGCCTCTTCGCCGCAGTCGGCCGGGCGCACCCCGAGGTGCTGGGTCGCACGCTGCCGCTCAACGGCGCCGGCGTCTGCGGCGCCGCGCTGGCCGACCTCGGCCTGCCGGTGGAGATGCTCCGCGGCTTCGCGCTGCTGGCGCGTGCGGCGGGGCTGCTCGGCCAGATCGCGGAGGAACAGCGCCGCCCGATCGGCATGGACGCCTACCTGAGCATCGACCGCAACGCGGTCTACGTCGACCCGACCGAGAAGAGCTGAGGACCGCCGCCATGGCCGAGATCGTCGCTGTCATCGCCTCGACGCACCACCCCTTCTACTACCGCGCGAGCACGGCGGTCGGCGAGGACCGGCCCCCCTTCGCCGACGAGTGGGTCCGCAAGATCGAGGCCTTCCGCGAGACGCTGACCCGCGCCCGTCCCGACGTCCTGGTGATGGTGGGCAGCGACCACTTCCACCAGCTGTGGCTGGACAACATGCCGCAGTTCCTCGTCGGCAAGGCGCCCTTCTACGACGCCAACTGGTACAACGAGGAGCGCGAGTTCGGGCTGCCGAAGATGACGCTCGCCGGCCAGGAGGACCTCTCTGCGCACGTGCTGCGCGGCGGCCTCGACCTGGGCTTCGACCTCGCCTTCAGCAACGAGCTGCGCATCGACCACAGCATCACCTGCCCGATCATCACGCTGCGGCCCCAGGCCGACCTTCCGATCGTGCCGATCTACACCAACATCTTCGCCCCGCCCCTGCCGCGCCCCGAGCGGTTCGTCGCGCTGGGCAAGGCGATCCGCGAGCTGGTGGAGTCGTGGCCCTCGGACCAGCGCGTGGCGATCATCGGCACCGGCCACCTCTCCCTCGAGCTCGGCGGCCCGCGCCAGTTCGGCGAGCACGGGCCGGACCCGGAGTTCGACCGGCGCGCGGTGGAGTGGATCGCCAACGGCGACATCGACGGCTGCTGCCGCGAGGTCACCCTCGACAGCCTCCACCTGCCGGGCAACGCGACCCACGGCTTCATGGACTTCATGCTGATGATGGGCGTCGCCGGCGAGGGCGCGAAGGCGCACCACGTCGACTCGCTCGACCTCTTCCACACGATGGAGGCCTACTTCACCTGGTACCCGAACGGGGCACCCCAGATCGGAGTCACACCGTGAGCAAGTACCTGCTGGACAAGTTCCTGTTCACCGTCGACCGCGACCCGGCGCTGGTCGAGCGCTACCGCGAGGACCCGCGCGGCACGGTCGAGTGGTGGGAGGCGGAGGAGGCCAACCGGCTCCTCAACGCGATCTCCGACGAGCGCTCCACCTGGCTGGCCTTCGACGACGACGAGCGCGAGGCCCTGGCCTCGCACGACCACGTGCGACTCTTCGAGCTCGGTGCCCACCCGTTCCTGACGCTCACCCTCTTCATCGCGATGTTCGAGCGCGACCACGGACCGATGGAGTACCAGCTGGCCTACGGGGCGGCGATGCAGCACCTGTCGCTGCCCTATCCCGACATCTCCACCTGATGCGCGCCGCGGTGCTGCACGCCCACGGTTCCGCCCCGGCGTACGCCGACCACGCGGACCCGGTGCCGGGCGAGGGCGAGGTGCTGGTGCGCGTGACGGCGGCCCCGGTCGTGCCGCTCGACCTGCTGTGCGCCAGCGGCACCTCCTACTTCGGCGCCCGGGCGCTGCCCTACGTGCCGGGCGTGCAGGGTGTGGGCGAGGTGGTGTCGGGCGTCGACCTGGTGCCCGGGACACGGGTCTTCGTCGCCACCTCGGCCGGGATGGCCGACGGCGACGGTGCGCTGGCCGAGCTGTGCGTCGTGCCGACGGCGTCCGTCGTGGCCCTGCCGCGGGAGCAGGCCGACGTCGACGACGTCGCTCTCGCCGCGCTGGGGCTCTCCGGGGTCGCCGCGTGGCAGTCCCTGGCCTGGCGGGCCGGGCTGCGTCCCGGCGAGTCCGTCGTGGTGCTGGGTGCCGGCGGCGCCGTCGGGCAGGCGGCGATTGGCGCGGCTCGGGCCCAGGGGGCGGGACGGGTCGTCGCCGTGTGCAGGTCGGGCGGCTCGGCCGATCGGGCGCGGGCGCAGGGCCCCGACGCGGTGGTCGAGATCGGCGAGCCCGACCCGGCGGGCCTCACGGAGGCGCTTCGCGACGCGCTCCCGGACGGCGCGGACGTCGTCATCGACCCGGTCTTCGGGTGGGTGGCCGAGGCCGCACTGCCGGCGATGGCCCCGGGTGGACGGCTCGTCAACCTCGGCGGCTCGGCCTCCGACGCCGCTACGTTCTCCTCCGCCGGCCTGCGCGGCCGCGGGCTGTCGCTCCTGGGCTACACCAACAACGCCCTCACCGCGGACCAGCGGACCGAGGCGCTGGGCTCCGTCGCGCGGCTCGCCGCCGACGGCCTCGTCGGGGTCGCCCACCAGCCACGGGCGCTCGCCGAAGTCCAGGAGGTCTGGCGCGCGCAGCAGGCCGGCGGGTCCGGCGTACGCCAGGTGCTCGTGCCCTGACGGTCGTCCCGGACCGACCCGGACGAACCTGTCGACCTACGTCACACTCGGGTGTGCACGACGAGGAGAGGGAGACCCCATGACCGACTGCTACGTCTACGCCGCGGTCCGTACGCCGTTCGGCCGCTTCGGCGGTGCCCTCGCCGGGGTGCGCCCCGACGACCTGGCCGCGACCGCGCTGACCGGCGTGCTGGACCGCGCACCGGCCCTCGACCCGGCGCAGGTCGGCGACGTGGTCTGGGGCAACGCCAACGGCGCCGGCGAGGACAACCGCAACGTCGGCCGGATGGCCGTGCTGCTGGCCGGGCTGCCGACCTCGGTGCCCGCCACCACGGTCAACCGGCTGTGCGGGTCCTCGCTCGACGCCGTGATGATCGGGTCGCGGACCATCGAGACCGGGGACGCCGACGTGGTCGTCGCGGGCGGTGTGGAGTCGATGAGCCGCGCGCCGTGGGTGCTGCCCAAGCCGTCACGCGCGTTCCCCGCCGGTGACGTCACCGCCGTGTCCACGACGCTGGGCTGGCGACTGGTCAACGAGCGGATGCCGGCCGAGTGGACCGTGTCGCTGGGCGAGGCCAACGAGGCGCTCGCCGACCAGCACGACGTGTCGCGCCAGCGCCAGGACACCTACGCCGCCGCGAGCCACGCGAAGGCGGCTGACGCCTGGGGCTCCGGCTTCTACGACCAGCTCGTCGTGCCGGTCCCCGGCGTCGACCTCGCCCGCGACGAGGGCATCCGCGACGGTGCGAGCCCCGAGTCCCTCGGCGGCCTCCGCCCGGCCTTCCGGCCGGACGGGACCATCACCGCGGGCAACGCCTCGCCGCTCAGCGACGGTGCCGCGGCGGTGCTGCTCGGCTCGGCGGCCGCGGCCGACCGGACCGGGACCGCGCCGCTGGCGCGGGTCGCCGGGCGGGCGGCGTACGCCCTGGACCCGCAGCAGTTCGGCTACGCGCCCGTCGAGGCGGCCACCATGGCGCTCGAGCGCGCCGGCGTCGCGTGGTCGCAGGTCGGGGCAGTCGAGCTCAACGAGGCCTTCGCCGTGCAGAGCCTGGTGTGCGTCGACGCGTGGCTGGCCCGTGGCCTCCCTGCGCCCGAGGTGGTCAACGCGCGCGGTGGAGCCATCGCGATCGGCCACCCGCTGGGCGCCTCCGGCGCCCGGGTCGTGGGGACCCTGGTGGCCAGGATGCGCGAGGAGAACGTGCGGTGGGGCGTCGCCGCCATCTGCATCGGCGTCGGGCAGGGCCTCGCCGTCGTGCTGGAGAACCCGGAGGCGGCATAGTCCGGCGCCCGCCGGTGTTGGGCTCCTCGACGACGATCCCCCGAGGAAGGACACCTGATGCGTGCAGTGGTCTACACCGAGAGCGGCGACTCCTCCGTGCTGGAGCTGGTCGAGCGCGAAACGCCGGAGCCCGGACCCGGTGAGGTGCGGGTGCGGATCGTCCGCGCCGGCGTGAACCCGACCGACTGGAAGTTCCGCGCCGGCGGGATGGGCGAGCTGGCCTTCCCCGAGATCGTCCCCGGCCAGGACGGTGCCGGTGACGTCGACGCGGTCGGCCCCGGTGTCACCGACCTCGCGGTCGGCGACCGGGTCTGGACGATGCTCGCCCAGCACACCCGCCCCGGCGGCACGGCGCAGGAGCTCGTGGTCCTCCCGGTGGCCAACGTGGCGAAGCTGCCCGACGCAGCGTCGTACGACCTGGGTGCCTCGCTCGGCGTGCCCGCGGTCACCGCGCACCGGGCCCTCACCACCTCCGAGGACGGACCGGACCGGCTCGCCCCCGGCGCGCTGGACGGGACGACGGTGCTCGTCGCGGGCGGGGCCGGCGCGGTCGGCAACGCCGCGATCCAGCTGGCACGGTGGGCCGGCGCGACCGTGATCAGCACGGTGAGCAGCGACGAGAAGGCCGCCCTCGCGCGGGCCGCGGGCGCGCAGCACGTCGTCAACTACCGCGACGGCGACACCGCCGCGGCGATCCGCGACCTCGCGCCCGAGGGCGTCGACCTCGTCGTCGAGGTGGCGCCGGCGCAGAACCTCCGCCTCGACCTCGGCGTCATCAGGCCGCGCGCCACGATCGCGATCTACGCCAACAACGGAGGTGACGAGGTGACGCTCAGCGTGCGCGAGACCTTCTCCACCAACGCGCGCTTCCAGTGGGTGCTGCTCTACACCGTGGGCCAGGAGGCGCTGCGCTCGGCAGCGGAGGACGTCAACGCCGCGGTCGCCGACGGGGCGTACGGCGTCGGCGACGAGCACGGCCTGCCGCTGCACCACTACCCGCTCGAGCGGACCGCCGAGGCACACGCGGCCGTCGAGGACGGCGCGGTGGGCAAGGTGCTGATCAGCCTCTGATCAGGCCCTGAGCGCCGCGTCGACGGCGGCGGGGGAGAGCACCGCGTCGAGGGCGAGCTGGGCGCAGCCGACCAGCCCGGCGCCCTCGCCGTGCGCGGCGGGCACGACCTGGAGGTCGCGCCCGGCCAGGGCAGTGGTGCTCCCGAACAGTCCCTCGCGCAGGCCGGCGGCGAACATGTCGAAGGCGCCCGCCATGTCCCCGCCGACGGCGACCACGCGCGGGTTGGTGACGATGACGAGGGCGGCGAGGGCCTCGCCGATGTGACGACCCGACTCGCGCACGACCGAGCGGGCGCCGCTGTCGCCCTGCACGGCCTGGGCGACGAGGTCGCGCACGTGGTGCACCTCGTGCCCGCCCGTCCGCAGCCGCTCGACGAGCGCCCACCCGCCGGCGACGGTCTCCAGGCAGCCGACGTCGCCGCAGCGGCACGGCAGCCCGGCGCCGGCCGCGACCTTGACGTGCCCGAGCTGGCCGGCCGCGCCGCGGTGCCCGCGCCAGATCCGGCCGTCGGCGACCATGCCGACGCCGATGCCGGTCGAGGCCTTGAGGACGAGGGCGTCGTCGCGCTCGCGCAGGGTGGTCGGCTCCACGCGCAGCTGCGAGAGCGCCATGACGTTGCAGTCGGTGTCGATGACGACCGGCGCGGAGGTGACCTGCCGGAGCCAGGGCGCGAGGTCGACGCCGTCCCAGCCGACGAGGGCGGGGGACTCGACGCTCATCAGGTGCGCCGGGTCGACGACTCCGGCCAGCGACATGCCGACGCCCTTGACCTCTGCGGCGGAGCGACCGAGGTCGGCGAGCATCTCCCGCAGGTGGTCGACCACCACCGGCATCACCGTCTCGGGGCCGGCTCCGACCTCCTGCTCGTGGCTGACCTGGGCGAGCACGGTGCCGTGCAGGTCGCACACCGCCACCTGCGAGCGGCTGCGCCCGAGCGCGACGGCCAGCACGAGCCCGGCGTCGGCGTTGAAGACCAGGGTGCTGGCGGGCCGCCCGCCCGTGGCGGACTCCTGGGCCCCCTCGATGACGAGGCCGGCGCGCTCGAGCGAGGCCAGGCGCGCGCTCACCGCCGTACGGGACAGGCCGGTGATCCGGCCGAGCGCCCCGCGCGTCGAGGCGCGACCGGAGCGGATGAGGGCGAGGACGTCGCCCGCGCCGACGGACTGCGCCGGGGAGGGGGTGGGGGCGGTCGACGAGCTGGGCATGGTGCGGTGATTGTGGCACCCGCGTCAAATAAGTCTTGAAAAGACGGAAGTTCTGTTGCGCGAGGACCTAATCGGTCCGTACCGTCCTCGCCATGGCCTTCCCCTCGCCCGTCGAGCCCTGTGACTTCACGGTCTTCGGTGGCACCGGCGACCTCGCGCTGCGCAAGCTGCTGCCCGCCCTCTACCTCCGCGACCGCGACGGCCAGCTTCCCGAGGGCTTCCGCGTCATCGGGGTCTCGCGCCACACCGCCGACGACGACGCCTACCGCGCGATGGTCCGCGACGCCCTCGCCCAGCACGTCGGCCCCGAGGACCTCGACGACGCGGTCGTCGCCCGGCTCCTCGGCCGGCTGCACCACGTCGAGCTCGACATCGAGGACGTCGGCGCGTGGCACCTGCTGCACGCCCGGCTCAAGGACGGTGCCGCCAGCGAGGACGTGATCCGCGTCTTCTACCTCGCCGTCGCGCCCGGCCTCTTCGGCACCATCTGCGAGCACCTCGACGAGGTGGGCCTGGCGACCGAGCGCTCGCGCGTCGTGCTGGAGAAGCCGATGGGCTCCGACCTCGCCACCGCGCGCCGGGTCAACGAGGCCGTCGGCCGGGTCTTCGACGAGTCCAACATCTTCCGCATCGACCACTACCTCGGCAAGGAGAGCGTGCAGAACCTGCTCGTCACGCGCTTCGCCAACACCTTCCTCGAGCCGCTGTGGAACAGCCACTGGGTCGACCACGTGCAGATCACCGCCGCCGAGTCGCTGGGCGTGGGGGAGCGCGGGTCCTACTACGACCGCTCCGGCGCGCTGCGCGACATGGTGCAGAACCACCTCCTCCAGCTGCTCTGCCTCGTGGCGATGGAGCCGCCGACCTACGTCGACCGCGAGACCGTGCGCGACGAGAAGCTCAAGGTGCTCCAGGCGCTGCGCCCGATGACGCCCGAGCTGGTCGACCGCGACGTCGTCGCCGGGCAGTACGCCGCCGGGCTCTGCGACGGCGCGCCCGCGAAGGCGTACGTCGACGAGGTGGGGCACGCCTCCGACACCGAGACCTTCGTGGCGCTGCGCACCGAGGTGCAGAACTGGCGCTGGGCCGGGGTGCCGTTCTACCTGCGCACCGGCAAGCGGCTGCCCGAGCGGGTCTCGGAGATCGTGGTCGTCTTCAAGGAGCCGCCGCACGCGATGTTCCCGCACAGCGAGGGCCCGACCGAGCCCAACCGGCTGCACATCCGGGTCCAGCCCGACGAGGGCATGCGCCTGCACATGACCGCCAAGGAGCCCGGTCCCGGCGGCATCCGGCTGCGGCCGGTCTCGCTCGACCTCAGCTACGCCGCGGCCTTCGGCGCCCGCTCGCCGGACGCCTACGAGCGGCTGCTGATGGACGTCGTGCGCGGCAACCCGACCCTCTTCATGCGCCGCGACGAGGTCGAGGCGGCGTGGGCGTGGGTCGCCCCGATCCTCGACCGCTGGTCGCAGCCCACCCACCGACCCCGGCGCTACCCCGCCGGCACCAACGGCCCCGTCGCCGCCACGACGCTCCTCGAGCGCGACGGCCGAACCTGGCAGGAGACAGAATGAGCACCCCCAGCAAGCCCGGCATCCACCCCGTGGTGGCCGAGGTCACCGACCGCATCGTCCGCCGCAGCGCCGGCACCCGTACGGCGTACCTCGCGCGCGTCGACGCCGCGATCGGCACCGGCCCGGCCCGCGGCAAGCTGGCCTGCGCCAACCTCGCCCACGGCTTCGCCGCCGCCGAGGAGCCGGTGAAGTCCGGCCTGAAGTCCGGGCGCAAGCCCAATGTCGCGATCGTGTCGTCCTACAACGACATGCTGTCGGCGCACCAGCCCTTCCGCGACGTGCCGGAGGTGCTGAAGAAGTCGATCATCCGCGCCGGTGGCCTCGCGCAGTTCGCGGGCGGCGTGCCCGCGATGTGCGACGGCATCACCCAGGGCCGCGCCGGCATGGAGCTCTCGCTCTTCAGCCGCGACCTGATCGCGATGTCCACCGCGGTCGCGCTCTCGCACGACATGTTCGACGCCGCGATGATGCTCGGCGTCTGCGACAAGATCGTGCCGGGGCTGCTCATCGGGGCGCTCTCCTTCGGCCACCTGCCGACCGTGTTCGTGCCCGCAGGGCCGATGCCCTCGGGCCTGCCCAACGGCGAGAAGGCGCGCGTGCGCCAGCTCTACGCCGAGGGCAAGGTCGGTCGCGAGGAGCTGCTCGAGGCCGAGTCGGCGTCCTACCACTCCGCCGGCACGTGCACCTTCTACGGCACCGCCAACAGCAACCAGATGCTGATGGAGGTCATGGGGCTGCACCTGCCCGACGCGACCTTCGCCAACCCCGGGACCCCGCTGCGCGAGGCCCTGACCCGCGCCACGGGGGAGCGCGCGGTGGCCATCACGGCGGCCGGCGGCGAGCCGACGCCCGTCGGGCACCTGGTCGACGAGAAGGCGATCGTCAACGCGTGCGTGGCGCTGCTCGCCACCGGCGGCTCGACCAACCACACGATGCACCTCGTCGCGATCGCAGCGGCGGCCGGCATCTCGCTGACCTGGGACGACCTGTCCGACCTGTCGGCCGCGGTGCCGCTGCTGACCCGGATCTACCCCAACGGCAGTGCCGACATCAACCACTTCGTCGCCGCCGGTGGTACGCCGTTCCTCGTGCACACGCTGCTCAAGCACGGCTACCTCCACGACGACGTACGCACCGTGTCCGGCCGCGGCCTGTGGCGCCACACCCACGAGGCGCGCCTCGACGGGGCCGGCGTGACGTGGGAGGAGGGCCCGAAGCGCTCGCTCGACACCGACGTCCTGCGCGGTGCCGAGGACCCCTTCGCCCCCGACGGCGGGCTGCGGATGCTCTCGGGTCGCCTCGGTCGCGCCGTGGTCAAGACCTCCGCGGTCAAGCCGGAGCACCGCGTGGTCACCGCGCCGGCGATGGTCTTCGACGACCAGGCCGAGTTCCTCGCCGCCTTCGCCGAGGGCCGCCTCGACGGGCGCGACCTCGTCGCCGTCGTGCGCTACCAGGGCCCGGCCGCCAACGGCATGCCCGAGCTGCACAAGCTGATGCCCGCGCTCGGGGTGCTCCAGGACCGCGGCCAGCGCGTCGCGATCGTCACCGACGGCCGGATGTCGGGAGCCTCCGGCAAGGTCACCGCGGCCATCCACGTCACCCCGGAGGCCGCCCTCGGCGGCCCGATCGCGCGGGTCCGCGACGGTGACCTGCTGACCGTCGACGCCGAGACGGGCGTGCTGGAGGTCGCCCTCTCCGACGCCGACCTCGACCGCCGCGAGACCACCGGGCGCGCGCCGCACGACGTCGAGTGGGCCGGCACCGGCCGCGAGCTGTTCTCCGGTTTCCGCGCCATCGTCGGCACCGCCGAGACCGGCGCCAGCGTGATCCGTCCCCTGCCCGCCCCCTCGGAGGAGGCCCCCCTTGCCCAGCACGTCTGAGTCCTCGCTGCTGTCGCTGGTCCCCGTGGTGCCGGTCGTCGTGCTCGACGACCTCGACCACGCGGTGCCGGTCGCGCGGGCCCTCGTCGCCGGCGGCCTGCCCGTCATCGAGCTGACCCTGCGCACCCCGGTCGCGCTGGACGCGATCGCCGCCATCGCCGCCGAGGTCCCCGAGATCCTCGTCGGCGCCGGCACCATCACCTCCCCGGAGCTGGTGGGGCGCGCGGTCGAGGCGGGGGCGCAGTTCCTCGTCTCGCCCGGCACCACGCCGTCGCTGCTGCAGGAGATGGTGGGCTCGGGGGTCCCGTTCCTGCCCGGCACCGCCACCGTGTCCGAGGCGATCGCCGTGCTCGAGGCCGGCGTCACGGAGATGAAGTTCTTCCCTGCCGAGGCCTCCGGCGGAGCGGCGTACCTCAAGTCCCTCGCCTCGCCGCTGCCGGCGGCCCGCTTCTGCCCGACCGGCGGGATCACCGCGGCCACCGCGGCGTCGTACCTCTCCCTGCCCAACGTCGGCTGTGTCGGCGGGTCGTGGCTGACCCCGGCCGACGCGCTCGCGGCCCGCGACTGGGACCGGGTGACCGCGCTCGCGGCCGAGGCCCTGGCGCTGGTCTAGCCGGTCGGCCTCGGACGGGGCGGCCCCACATCTAGGATGCGCGCATGGGGGAGACCGGATCCCGACGAGGCGCTGGAGCGCGGTCGCCGAGCATGGCGCAGGTCGCCGAGCGGGCGGGTGTGTCGCACCAGACGGTGTCGCGCGTGCTCAACGACGCCTCGCTGGTCAAGGAGGAGACGCGCCTGCGCGTGCTCGCCGCCATCGAGGAGCTCGGCTACCGGCGCAACTTCGCCGCGCGGCTGCTCGCGACCAACCGCTCGCGCCGCATCGGGATGGTCACCGCCCACCTCGCGCTGCACGGCCCGAGCATGATCGCGCTCGGCGTGCAGGAGGCCGGCCACGCCGAGGGGTACGACGTGGCGCTGGTCGGGCTGCCCGACTTCACCGCGGAGTTCCTCCACAACGCCGTCGACCGCCTGCTCGACCAGGCCGTCGAGGCGGTCGTGGTCGCCGTCGCGCACCGTGACGCGGCCGAGATGACCCGCGCCCTGCGGCTCTCCATCCCGGTGATCACCGTGCAGGGCGTCGTGGCCGGCACGCCGCTGTCGGCCGGCATCGACCAGGAAGGCGGCGCGGAGCTGGCCGTTGGGCACCTGCTCGACCTCGGTCACCGCCACGTCGCACACGTCAGCGGCCCCGCCGACTGGGTGGAGGCCGAGCAGCGTCGCGCCGGCTGGCGCCGCGCCCACGAGGTCCGTGGCCGGCTGCCGGGTCCGGAGGTGGAGGGCGACTGGTCGCCGGACAGCGGCTACCGCGCGGGGCAGCTGGTGGCCGACGACACCGACGTCACCGCCGTCTTCGCCGGCAACGACTCGATGGCGCTCGGGCTGCTCCACGCCCTGCACGAGCGCGGTCGCCGGGTGCCCGAGGACGTCAGCGTGGTGGGCTTCGACGGCCTGCCCGACGCGTCCTACTACTGGCCCGGCCTCACCACGGTGCACCAGGACTTCTCCGAGCTGGGCCGCCGGGCGCTGAGCCTGGCGCTGGCCGCCGTACGCGGTGAGGCCGACGCCACCGCCGACCTGATCGTGCCCACCCTCACCGTCCGGGCCTCGAGCGCCGCGCCCGGGGCTCACGCCCCGGGGCAGGCCGCCAGCAGCGCCGAGTCCGGCAGCCCGTAGAGCTCCTCGAGTCGCTGCCGCGACCGGGCGCTCGGCACGGTGCGACCCGCCTCCCACGCCTTCAGCGAGGTCGGGTGCAGGCCGCAGCGCCGTGCCGCCTCGCGCTGGGTCAGGCCGGTCCACGCCCGCAGCGTGGTCAGCGCGTGCGGCAGGTCGCCCGGCATCCAGCGGCGCGGGTCGAGCAGGGGTGGAGCCGTGACGCCCGCGGCCGCGGCGACCCGGGAGACCGGCACGCCGTAGACGCCCGCGAGGCGGCGTACGGCCCACAGCGGAGGCACCTCCCCGCGCTCCCAGGCCCCCACCCGGTAGCGGCTGGTGCCGATGCGGCGGGCGACCGCCTCCTGCGTCAGGCCCGTACGCCGTCGCAGCCGGCGCAGCGGCCGGACCGGAGCCGGCGGGGGAGCGGGCGGCGCGGCCCGCAGCCGGTGCCGGAGCACCTCGGGGGCCGTCCCCAGCAGCGCGGCGAGAGCGGCGACGTGGTGCTCGGGGATGCGCACCCGACCGGCCTCCCAGTTGTAGACCGTGGCCTCGCGGACGGACAGGTGGCGGGCGATGGCGCTGACCGGGGCACCGGCTCCCCGACGGAGGGACCGGAGCCCGGTCCCGCGCACGCCTGGTGCTGGCACGGGGACCCCTGATGGCTCGGCGGGTTCCGGGTGAGCGTTCACATCTTGTTCGAGAGAATCTCCCCAGAAGGCTTGACGACTGGAATGTT
>CAFBMW010000045.1_pt1 | contig 28664 bp, 27 predicted proteins | sample 7269061 | NCBI WGS metagenome assembly CAFBMW01 (sample SAMEA6814074, study PRJEB35770) | uncultured Nocardioides sp. | biome: Freshwater; feature: Freshwater reservoir; material: water | place: Czech Republic | collected 2017-05-23 | depth 30m m | reverse complement strand
GGTGGGCTCGAGGCGCAGCGGCGCGTGGGGGCTGCGGAAGCCGCGCGGCGCGTCCGAGAGGACGAGGCCCGACGTCAGCCGGCTCAGCCCGGGGTCGGCGTCCAGCCCGTGCTCGAGGCGTACGGCGTCCAGCTCCGGGGCGACCAGCTCGGGACGCACCAACAGGCCGGAGGCCAGCACGAGATGGGTCGCGACCGGCACGCCGGCCAGCTCGGCGGCGACGGTCGTGCCGAGGTCGGTCTCGTCACGCAGCACGAGGTCCGGCCCGAAGCCCTCGATGACCGCAGGGATGGCGCCCGCCATGCGCCGGGCGCCCCTGCTGGCGAAGTTCTGCGCGAACTCCACCTCGCTCGCCCGGGCGTCCATCACCGCCAACGGGGCGGGGTCGCGGCCCACGGCCGCCGCGTGGTGGGACGTCTCGCTGGTGGCGTACGCCGCGAAGCCCTCGTCCTCGATCCGCGGCACCAGGCCGCCGGACCCGGCGATCGCGACCTCGTGGCCGGCGTCCCGCGCGGCGCGAGCCACGGGGAGGAGCGGGGCGAGGTGTCCGAGCCCGCCGACGAAGGTGCAGAGGAGGCGCATGGTGGCCCCACCCTAGGTACAGATGTCGGTCCGGCGCGCCACACTGGATGGATGAAGGCTCGGGAGCGCGTCAGCCGGATGGCCGACCAGGTGGAGCAGCAGGTCAGCCGGTTCTACGACGGCGGCACGCTGCCCTGCGAGGGTGTTCCGGGCCAGCCGCCCGACCCGGCCGAGGAGATGCGGATCGTCCTCGAGCGCCACGCGGAGGAGGGCATCGAGACCTTCTCGCTCGAGCGCCGCCTGGCCTACCGCGACCGACACCTCGGTGAGCTGCTGGTGCCGGCCGACGCGACGTTCCGCACCGACCTGACCTCGGTGCCGGCGCTCTTCACCTGGCTGGTGCCCAAGACCGGTGCCCACCTGCCGGCGGCGCTCCTGCACGACGCGCTGGTGGCCGGGCGCGACGACCCGACGTCCTACGTCTCCACCGAGGGGCGCACCGTCGACCGGGTCGAGGCCGACCGGGTCTTCCGTGACGCGATGGCCGACACCGGCACCGGTGTCATCCGCCGCTGGATCGTGTGGACCGCGGTGACGGTCGCGACGATCTTCGTCGGTCGCGCCGTGCCGTGGTCGCGGGCGCGCCACTGGTCCTACCGGGTGGCGGCGGCCGTCACCATCGTGACCATCCTCTGGCTCGGTTGGAGCGCCACCAGCGACCTGTTCGACCGGTCGTGGTTCGGCGCCGTCGACGTGCCGTGGATGGGTGACCGCCCGTGGTGGCAGGAGCTGCTCGGCGGGCTGTCGGGGGCGATCGTGCTGCCGCTCGCCCTGAGCCTGCTGTGGGGTCGGCTGCGGATGGCCGGCGCCATCGCCGGGGTCATGCTCGCCGTCCTGCTGCACGTGACGGTCGGCGTCGCCGCCATCGGGGCGACCTACCTCGCGCTCGAGCAGCTCGCGCGCCGATCCGCCCTCCTGGCGTGGGCGCTGGCCGCGGTGGTCGTGGTGGGGGCGCTCGCCGTGTTCGCCGTCCTCTCCGGGGTCAGCCTCGCTTGACGCCGACCCCGATCTCGGCGAGCCAGCGCGCGGCGAAGGTGTCACGCGGGAGGTCGCGGGTCAGCAGGTCGACGCCGGTGTGGAGGGCCACCGCGACGAGACCGAGGGCGGCTGCGGTCACGAGCATGCCGTTCACGTTGCGCGGGAAGCGGCTCGGGACCGTGCGCACGCGCTGCCACCCGCCCACGAGGCCGGAGGTGACGACCGCCGACACCACGCTGGCGAAGGCCGCGCCGACGACCGTGCCGAGCAGGCCGATCTGGCTGCTCAGGATCGCGGCCGTGGCGGCGGCCACCGCACCGGCGACGAGCTGGGGCAGGGACAGGTCGAGGAGGGGCTTGCGGGCTTCGGGCTGCGACGTCTCGGGCAGCGTCTTCTCGGGGCGGGTCATCTCACAGGTTCGGGTCGGCGACAGGGCTGCCCCTGTACGACGCCCGCGACCCGACGATCGTTTCCGATCGTGAGCGACCTCACCCGTCGCGCGGACGGCTCAGCGCAGGGAGTACGTCGCCAGCGAGACGCCGACGTAGTGCGCGGCGAAGGCGAGCACGGTGAAGGAGTGGAAGACCTCGTGGAAGCCGAACCACCGCGGTGACGGGTTCGGTCGCTTGAGGCCGTAGACCACGCCACCAAGCGTGTAGAGGATGCCGCCCGCGGCGACCAGGACGAGGGTGGCGATGGCGACGCCGCTGCTGAAGCGGTCGGCACCCTCCATGAACTGGGGGATGAAGAAGACGGCCGCCCAGCCGAGGGCGATGTACATCGGCGTGTAGAGCCAGCGCGGCGCGTCGGTCCAGAAGACGCGGAAGACCACGCCCGCGATCGCAGCCACCCAGACCACGACCAGCAGCGTCGTGCGCGCCGTGCCGTCGAGGAAGAGGAGCGCGTAGGGCGTGTAGGTACCGGCGATGAGCACGAAGATGTTGGCGTGGTCGAAGCGACGCAGGAACGCCCACGTGCGCGGGGACCAGTTGCCGCGGTGGTAGATCGCGGACACGGTGAAGACCAGCAGGGCCGACAGGGCGAAGGCCAGGGAGCCGATGCGGGTCAGCGGGGTGGGCGACAGCGCCACGAGGACGATGCCCGCGGCGAGGGCCAGTGGTGCGGTCCCGGCGTGGAGCCAGCCGCGCAGGTGGGGCTTGACCTCGGCCATCTTGTCGGCCATGACCTCACCGGCGCGCTCGACGGCGTGCTCGACACGGTCGCGTGGCGTCATGTCGTGGTCTCCATGGGACGAAATTACCCGTTGAGGCATGAGGCGCGCACGTGAGCGACGCGGAGGGCTCCATCACACGGCGCTACCATCGGTGGGTGGTGAGGCTCAAGGACGCTGTGCGACGGGTGCTCTACCCGGCCTACGAGTCCCGGGTGGTGAAGTTCCTCCCGACCGAGATGATCCCGAAGCACGTCGGCGTGATGCTCGACGGCAACCGGCGCTGGGCCAAGGCCGTCGGCCTCAACACCGCCGAGGGCTACCAGGCCGGTGCCGACAACATCCGCCCGCTGCTCGGCTGGTGCGAGGAGGTCAGGGTCGAGGTCGTGACGCTGTGGCTGCTGTCCAGCGACAACCTCACCAACCGCCCGCCCGAGCAGCTCACCGGACTGCTGACGATCATCGAGGGCGCCGTCGAGTCGCTGGCCGAGGCCGGTCGCTGGCGCATCCACCCGGTGGGCGCCCTGGACCTGCTGCCGCCCGAGACCGCCGCCCGGCTCAAGGCCGCCGAGGAGGCGACCCGCCACATCGACGGGATCCTGGTCAACGTGGCGGTCGGCTACGGCGGGCGCCGCGAGATCGCCGACGCCGTACGTGCCCTGCTCGCCGAGCACGCCACGCGCGGCACCTCCCTGGAGGAGCTCGCCGACCTCATCGACGTCGAGCACATCGCCGAGCACCTCTACACCAAGGGCCAGCCCGACCCCGACCTCGTGATCCGCACCTCGGGCGAGCAGCGCCTGGGCGGCTTCCTGCTCTGGCAGTCGGCGAACTCGGAGTTCTACTTCTGCGAGGCGCTGTGGCCCGACTTCCGCCGCGTCGACTTCCTGCGCGCGATCCGTGCGTACGCCGCGCGCGAGCGCCGCTTCGGCGGCTGACCCGCGCGACGGCAGACGTCATCTGACCGTCACCTCGCGTTCGGGCGTGTCGCCCCGGGTCGGCCCGCGCGCGGGCGTACTTTCGCGACATCGGCAGGTGGGGAAGCCTGCTGAACCGGGAGGCAGCCTTGAGCACTCGAATGGGAGCTCTCCGGTCCGTTGAATGACACGGGCCGGGCGAGGAGTGTGCGCGCCGACCCGCAGCAAGGGGTTAGTCGTGGCCAGCAAGTCCTCATCCAGCTCCGCATCGCCCGGCTCCACCAGCGGTGAGCGTCAGACCTACGTCCTGGACACCAGCGTCCTGCTCGCCGATCCAGGCGCGCTGACCCGCTTCGCCGAGCACGAGGTGGTGCTCCCCGTGGTGGTGATCACCGAGCTCGAGGGCAAGCGCCACCACCCCGAGCTGGGCTACTTCGCCCGGGCGGCGCTGCGGGCGCTCGACGACCTGCGGGTCGTCAACGGCCGTCTCGACGAGCCGGTCTCGATCGGCTCGCAGGGCGGCACCCTGCGCGTGGAGCTCAACCACACGGACGCCGCCTCGCTGCCCTCGGGCTTCCGGCTGGGCGACAACGACACCCGGATCCTCGCCGTGGCGCGCAACCTGGCCAACGAGGGCCACCGCGTCACCCTGGTCTCCAAGGACCTCCCGCTGCGGATCAAGGCCTCGGCCGTCGGCCTCGACGCCCAGGAGTACCGCGCCGAGACGATCAGCGACTCCGGCTACACCGGCATGACGGAGCTGGAGGTGCCGGCCGCCGACCTCGACGAGCTCTACGAGGACGGTGTCATCGACCTCGCCGACGCGCGCGACCTGCCGTGCCACAACGGCCTCGTGCTGCTCTCCGAGCGCGGCACGGCGCTGGGCCGGGTCGGCGCGGACAAGCGGGTCCACCTGGTGCGCGGCGACCGCGACGCCTTCGGCATCCACGGCCGCTCGGCCGAGCAGCGGGTGGCGCTGGAGATGCTCCTCGACCCCGAGGTCGGCATCGTCTCCCTGGGCGGGCGCGCCGGCACCGGCAAGTCCGCGATGGCGCTGTGCGCGGGCCTCGAGGCCGTGATGGAGCGCCGCCAGCACAAGAAGGTCGTGGTCTTCCGTCCGCTCTTCGCCGTCGGCGGCCAGGAGCTCGGCTACCTCCCCGGCTCGGAGAACGAGAAGATGTCCCCCTGGGCCCAGGCCGTCTTCGACACCCTGGGCGCGCTCACCGGCAAGGACGTCATCGACGAGGTGATGGACCGCGGCATGCTCGAGGTGCTGCCGCTGACCCACATCCGCGGCCGGTCGCTGCACGACGCCTTCGTCATCGTCGACGAGGCGCAGTCGCTGGAGCGCAACGTGCTCCTGACGGTGCTCTCGCGCATCGGCGCCAACTCCAAGGTCGTGCTCACCCACGACGTCGCCCAGCGCGACAACCTGCGGGTGGGACGCCACGACGGCATCGTGGCGGTGGTCGAGAAGCTCAAGGGCCACCCGCTCTTCGCGCACGTCACGCTCACCCGCTCCGAGCGCTCGCCCATCGCGGCGCTGGTGACGGAGATGCTGGAGGACGTCACCCTCTGAGGGGTTGGCCAGTCTCGCCTCGTGCGGGAGTCCCCGCTCAAGCGGGGACTCCCGCGCTGTCGGGGTGTTGCAACGCCCCAACAGCGCGAGACTTCCCCCGCCTGGCCTCCTGGTCGCGTGACAGGTGAGAGCGAAGCGGCGCCAGGGGCTCATGTGGCCAATGAGGCGCTAGCAGTTGTGGGGTTCGGTTTGCACGCCCTCCTCGCCTCATGCATGGTGGCTCGTGACCGTTTCGTGATCTTGGTCGTCGGCAGGGTCGGGGGACCCCGCCAGCACCTCGTTCCACCGCCCGGGTCCGGGACGGTCGCCCGCGCGTACCCGTGACGCGTGCACCCCCGTCGTCGACCCCCGTGAGCTCTCGTGCCCAAGCCCGACAAGTACGTCCCCACGCACCGCGCCCCCGGCAAGCACAAGGCCGCGCGAGCCCCGCGCCGAGCCCTGCGCACCGGCCTCGTCCTGTCCGGCCTCGCGGCCGCGGCGACCGGCGTGAGCGTCAGCGGCGGCCTGGCCGCGCAGGACCCCGACGTGCTGACCCCTGCGGCGGCAGACGTCGTCGAGCCGACGGCCCCCGAGGTGCCCAGCAGTACGCCGACCACCGACGCGTCCGGCGTCGTCGGCGCCGGCGCGGCGGCTCCCGAGCAGCCCCGGGAGCGCACCACGGTCTCCCGCTCCGCGCGGCGCACCGACGCCACCAAGGCCGCTGCGCTCGAGATGTCGGCCGGCTCCGCGGTCACCCGCTCCGAGACGCTGTCCGAGGGCGACCCGCGCGACATCGCCCGCGCGCTGCTGCCGACGTACGGCTTCTCCTCCGACCAGTTCTCGTGCCTCGACCAGCTCTACGTCAGCGAGTCCGACTGGCGCGTCGACGCCGACAACCCGACGTCGTCGGCGTACGGCATCCCGCAGGCGCTGACGCAGCTCCACGACCTCCCGGCCGACTACATGACCTCCGCGGAGTCGCAGATCCGGTGGGGGCTGGAGTACATCCGGGACACCTACGGCACGCCGTGCAGCGCGTGGAGCTTCAAGCAGGGCAACAACTGGTACTGAGCCGGTCGGTCCTCATCGCAGGGCCGGCGCCGAGTGCGGCGAGGACGGCTCCGCGCCCAGATCGTCGGCGACGGAGACCACGAGCCCGCCGAGCATGAAGGCCGTGATGGCGGCCACCAGCGTCGGCGTCGCCAGCTCGGGGATGAAGCGACGGGCCCCGGTGGGCTCGATGCCGTGGTAGTCGTGCGTGAGTGCATGGCCCTTGCCGCGGGCGAGCAGGTAGCGGTTCACCGGCCAGGCTGCGAAGAACGCCACCGTCAGGGCCAGCATCATCGACAGCCAGAAGACCGGGTTCACCAGGCCTGCCTCCATCGCCCCCGGCACGAGTGCCATGACGGAGTTGTCGACCAGCTCCATCGTCGCGATCGAGAGGGTGTCGGCGGCCAGCACGATGCTGAGCGCGGCGCCGACGCCGAGCCCCGCCCGCAGCAGCGGCAGGGTCGACAGCGCGTAGCCGAACAGGAAGGCCAGGCTGACCGCGAGCGCGATGGTGGTCCACGTGCCCAGCCCGAGGGCGGTGCCGATCATCAGTCCCAGGATCTCGCCGATGGCACAGCCGGTGAGGCAGTGAAGGGTGGCGGAGAGCGCCATCGCGTTGCTGCCCATGTCGTGGTGCATGTCGTGGTGCGAGTCGTGGCGCCCCTCGGGGTGCACGTCGTGACGGGTGGTGTGCTCCATGCGTCGGAACATACCCCCGGGGGGTATCTAGGTCAAGGGGGGGGGCGACGAGTCCCGCGCCGGTTCAGCGTCCGGTCATCGAGTCCACGTCGAGGGCTGCGTCGAGCTGCTCCTCGGTGAGGTCCCCGCGCTCGACGAAGCCCATCGCGATCACCGTCTCGCGGATGGTCGCGCCGTCGGCGAGCGCCTTCTTCGCGACCTTGGCAGCCTGCTCGTAGCCGATGTGCGCGTTGAGCGGCGTGACGACCGACGGCGACGACTCGGCGTAGCGACGCATCCGGTCGGCGTCGGCGGTGATGCCGTCGACGCAGCGCTCGGCGAGCAGGACCGTCGAGGTGGACAGCACGTGGACCGACTCCAGGAGCGCGTGCGCCATCACCGGCATCATCACGTTGAGCTCGAAGCTGCCGGACGCGCCGGCCCACGCGATCGTCGCGTCGTTGCCCACCACCCGCGCGCAGACCATGAGCGTCGCCTCGGGCAGGACCGGGTTCACCTTGCCGGGCATGATGCTCGACCCGGGCTGCAGGTCGGGCAGGTGGATCTCGGCCAGGCCCGTGGTCGGTCCCGACGACATCCAGCGCAGGTCGTTGCAGATCTTGGTCAGGCCGACGGCGACCGTGCGCAGCACCCCGGACAGCTCGACGAGCGAGTCACGGGTGCCCTGGGCCTCGAAGTGGTCGCGGGCCTCGGTGAAGGGCTGACCGGTGCGCTCCACCAGCGCCGCGATGGCGCGCTCGGCGAACGCGGCGGGGGTGTTGATGCCGGTGCCGACGGCGGTGCCGCCCAGCGGCAGCTCGCGCACCCGCGGCAGCACCGCCTCGAGCCGCTCGACGCCGAGGCGCAGCGTGGCGGCGTACGCCCCCATCTCCTGCCCGAGGGTCACGGGGGTGGCGTCCATGAGGTGGGTGCGCCCGGCCTTGACCGTGTCGGCGAACTCCTCTGCCTTCGCCTCGAACGACGACGCCAGCCGCTCCAGCGCGGGGACGAGGTCGTCGACCACGGCGAGCGCCGCCGCGACGTGGATGCTCGTCGGGAAGGTGTCGTTGCTGCTCTGGGAGGCGTTGACGTGGTCGTTGGGGTGCACCTCGACGCCGGCCTGTGCGGCGAGGGTGGCGATCACCTCGTTGGCGTTCATGTTGGAGCTGGTGCCCGACCCGGTCTGGAACACGTCGAGCGGGAACTCGCCGTCGTGGTCCCCGGCGACGATCGCGTCGGCGGCCGCCACGATCGCGTGCGCCTGCTCGTGGCTGACGACGCCGAGCGCAGCGTTCGCGCTCGCGGCCGCTGCCTTCACGTGCGCCAGCGCCTGGACGTGGCGCGGCTGGAGGGTCAGTCCGCTGATCGGGAAGTTCTCCACCGCGCGCTGCGTCTGCGCCCGCCAGAGTGCCTCGCGAGGAACCTCGACCTCGCCCATCGAGTCGTGCTCGGTGCGTGTCTCGCTCACGACATCGACCGTACCCCGGCACGATGGGGCCATGCGTTCACTCCGTCTCGGGATGGCCGTCGTGCTCGTGGGGGTCGCCTCGGCCTGCTCCGCGCTCGGCGGCGACGACACCGACCCCGCCGCTGATCTCGCCGACGACCTCGCCGCGGCGCTCTCGGAGCACTCGCTGGGGGAGGTGCCGCTGAGTGCCGAGACGCAGCGGGCGGCCTTCGCGGAGCTGGTCGCGCCGCTCGACGAGGTGCCGGTCGCCGTCGACGTCGTCGACGTCCTGGCGGTCGAGGAGGAGGGGCGGGCGGAGGCGACCCTCGCCTGGCGATGGGACGTCTCGGACACCGCGGCGTGGGAGTACGAGACCACCGTGGGGCTGACACAGGGTGGCGACGGCAGCACCTGGTCGGTCGCCTGGTCACCCGACGACCTGGCTCCTGGGCTCGCCGAGGGCGAGACGGTCGGGTTGCGGACACTGGCCCCGCAGCGCGGCGACATCATCGGCGACGGGGGAGAGGTGCTCGTCACCGAGCGCCCGGTCCTGCGCTACGGCCTCGACAAGACCAAGGTGGAAGGCCCGCAGATCGCCCGGAGCGCGCGTCGGATCGCCCGCGTCCTCGACGTCGACGCGGCGGCGTACGCCGAGCGGGCAGAGGCGATGGGGGCGCAGGCCTTCGTCGAGGCGCTCGTGCTCCGCGAGGACGACGCGCTCGAGGTGCTGCCCGCCTTCCGCCGGGTGCCCGGAGCCCTCGCGGTCCGCGACACCCTGCCGCTGGCCCCGACGCGGGAGTTCGCCGCCGCCCTGCTCGGCCGGGTGGGCCCGGCGACCGCCGAGGTGGTCGAGGAGTCCGGTGGCAGCATCGTCGCCGGCGACGAGGTGGGGCTGTCCGGCCTCCAGGCGCGCTACGACGAGCAGCTGCGCGGCAGCCCCGGCACCGCCGTGGTCGCGCGGGGTGCCGACGACGTGCTGCGCACCCTCTTCGAGGTGCCGGCCACCGACGGCACCGACCTGGTCACCACGCTGTCGTCGGACCTCCAGTCGCGCGCCGAGGTCGCGCTCGCCACCCTCGGTGCGGGTGCTCCGGCTGCCGCGCTGGTCGCGATCCGCCCGTCGGACGGGGCGATCCTCGCCACCGCCAACGGCGAGGGGGCCGCGGGCGCCGACCTCGCGGCGACCGGGCAGTACGCCCCCGGCTCGACCTTCAAGGTGGTCAGCTCGCTGGCGCTCCTGCGCAGCGGGCTCGCCGTCGACGACGTCGTGTCGTGCCCGCCGACCACGGTGGTCGACGGCCGCTCCTTCAAGAACTACGACGACTACCCGTCCAGCGCGATCGGCGACATCCCCTTCGTCCAGGCGATCGCGCAGTCCTGCAACACCGCCCTCATCGCGAACGCCGACCGCCTCGCCGCGGGTGACCTCTCCGCGGCGGCGGCCGCGCTGGGGCTGGGGGTCGACCACGACCTCGGCTTCGGCGTCTACTTCGGCCAGGTGCCGCCGGCCGAGACCGAGACCGGTGCCGCGGCCGACCTCATCGGCCAGGGGACCGTGCTCGCCAGCCCGTTCGCGATGGCCACGGTCGCCGCCTCCGTCGCCGCGGGCCGCACCGTGCTGCCGGTGCTGCTCCCGGACCACGAGGTGCAGCAGGTCGCGCCGGAGGTGCCGCTGACGGGCCGGGAGGCCGGCACCCTCCGTGGGCTGATGCGGGCCGTGGTGACCACCGGCTCGGGCAGGTTCCTGCTCGACGTACCGGGCGAGATCGGCGCCAAGACCGGCACCGCGGAGTACGGCGAGCCGAACGCCGCCGGCGACCTGCCCACCCATGCGTGGATGATCGCCACCCGTGGCGACCTCGCGGTGGCGGTGTTCGTGGAGACCGGCGTCTCGGGCTCGCAGACCGCCGGGCCGGTGCTGGAGGCGTTCCTGCGCTGAGGGCTCAGGTCCGGCGCGCGAGGTAGAGGAAGTAGTCCTCCGGGCGATCCTGGAGCAGCACGTGGTGGGCCTGCTCCTCGGCCGTGCCGAAGACCTCCCGCAGCACCGTCAGCAGCTCGGGTGAGGCGCTGGCCGACCACACCACCAGCACCCCGCCGGGGCTCAGCAGCTCGCGGCAGCGGGTGAGGAACTCCGCCTGGTAGACCGACTCGTTGCCGTCGTGGACGAGGTAGCCCGGTCCGTTGTCGACGTCGAGCAGCACCAGGTCGTAGGTGGAGCGTGCCTCGGCGATCGCCATCGTGATGTCGGCGTTGAGGACCGTGGCGCGGGTGTCGGCGAGCACCGCAGGCCCGTGGGGCACGGTGCCGTCGCGCATCCAGCGGACGAGCACCTCCTCGATCTCGACCACCACCGCCCGCTCCACGCGGGGGTCGGCGAGGACGCGCTGGAGGGTGAAGCCCAGTCCCAGCCCGCCGATGAGCACCGACGAGGGCTGCTCGACGAGGGCGAGCGCCTGGGCGGCCAGCTCGATCTCGCTGGTCGTCTCGAGGGTGTCCATCACGAAGACGCCATTGACGCGCAGCTCCAGCACGTCGGCCGCGCTGTCCGACGTACGCCGTCGCAGCACGACCTCTCCGCGCTCGGTCTCGGCCCGGGCGATCTCGACGTTCTCCACGCTGCTCACGCTGTCCACGCCACCATCCTGCCCACGTCGGCGCGGTGCGGCCTCACCCCGGGGTGTCCGCGGACGGCGCGAAAGTCCTTCTCGCGGGGCGGTCCGCGTTCTACGGTGGTCAGGTGTACACCGTCGGGAGGGCCGCAGCGCTCACCGGCGTGCCGACGGGGACCCTCCGCAAGTGGGAGCAGCGCTACGGCGTGGTGGCCCCGCAGCGGTCCCCGGGCAACTACCGGCTCTACGACGACGACGCGGTGCGCCGCCTCAGCGTCATGCGCAGCCTGGTCGACGCCGGCTGGTCGGCGCAGGAGGCCGCGCGCCACGTGGTCGAGGACCCGGCGGCGGCCGAGGCGCAGCTGCCGCGCCGGGAGGCCACCAGCACCGACGGGCGCGTCGAGGAGCTCGTGGCGTGCGCGGTCGACTTCGACGTCCCGCGGCTGGAGCGGCTGCTCGCCGACGCCTTCGCGGACGCCGACCTCGCGCGCGTGGTCGACGACTGGCTGATGCCCGCGCTCGGCGGCCTGGGCCGGGCGTGGCAGCGCGGTGGGGTGTCGGTGGCCGGCGAGCACTTCGTGACGGCTGCGGTGCACCGCCGGCTCGGCCTGCTCTTCCAGTCGCTACCACCCGCCCCTCCGACGAGTCCTCGCGTCGTCGTCGGGCTCGCGCGCGGGTCCCGGCACGAGATGGGGGTCCTCGCCTTCGCGGTGGTGCTCCGCGCGCACGGCGTGGCGGTGACGTACCTCGGCGGCGACCTCCCGCTGGAGGCCTGGATCGGGGCGGTCGGGCTGGTCCGGCCCGAGGCCGTCGTGCTCGCCGTGCCGTCCCTCGAGGACCTGCCCGCGGTGCGCGAGGCGGTGGAGGCGCTGGGTGAGCTCACGCAGGTGCTCGTCGGCGGCGCCCACCAGGACGCGGTGTCCGGTGGGGAGAGCCTCGGCCACCTGCCCGGTGAGGCGGCGGTGGCGCTCGCGCAGCGGCTCCACCGCGCCCCGGCGCGGGCCTGACGACGTCAGTTCGCGGCGCCCTCCGCAGGACGCTCGGAGGCGTCGTCGCAGCCCTGGCCGGTCCAGGCATCGCCGACGACCTTGATCTGGCACGTGCTGTCGGTCGAGGGCAGCTCGGACGCGGCCGGACCGGCGAAGAGGACCGACCCGAGGGCGGCGGCGGCGATGGCGGCGATGCCGGCGGAGCGCAGCCACGCGCCGAGGCGCTGGTCCTCCGCAGTGAGCTGGTAGGTGTCCGACATGGTCGCGCTCCCGGGTTGTCCACAGTTTGTCCACTGTTGTGGGTAAGCCGAACGTAGAGGGTCTGTACAGGGTTTGTCCAACGTGGTGTACCTTTTGGGGTGTGTACACCGTCGGGCGCACCTCGCAGCTCACCGGCGTACCCCGCGAGACGCTCCGCAAGTGGGAGCAGCGCTACGGGGTCGTCGAGCCCGTGCGCTCCGAGGGCAACTACCGCCTGTACGACGACGAGTCGGTGCGGCGACTGGCCGTGATGCGCGACCTCGTCGACTCCGGGTGGGCCCCGCGCGAGGCAGCGAGGAAGGTGCTCGAGGACCGGGCCGGCGCCATCGCCGGCGACGCGCCGCCGCCGGGGTCGCCGCTGTCGCACCTGGACGAGCTCGTGACGTGCGGGCAGGACTTCGACGTGGTTCGCCTCGAGAGCACCCTGGACAAGGTCTTCGCGCAGGCCGACCTCGCCGACGTGGTGGACGAGTGGCTGATGCCCTCGCTGGTGCGCCTGGGCGAGGCCTGGCAGCGCGGTGACGTGACGGTGGCCGGAGAGCACTTCGTCAGTGCCGCGGTGCTGCGGCGCCTCTCGCAGGCCTTCCACCAGCTCCCGCACCCCGACGGGGCGCCGCGCGTGCTGGTCGGGCTGGCACGTGGCTCGCGCCACGAGCTCGGGGTGATGGGCTTCGCGATGGTGCTCCGCAGCCGCGGGGTGCAGGTCACCTACCTCGGCGCCGACCTGCCGGTCGAGGCCTGGGTCGAGACGGTGCGCGAGCTCGGCCCCGACGCCGTGGTGCTCGCCGTCCCGACGGTCGAGGACCTCCCTGCGGTCCGCGAGGCGGTGCAGGCCATCTCCACGTCCACGACCGTCCTGCTCGGTGGCGCCCACCAGGGGCGCATCGAGGGTGCCGAGGCGCTCGGGCACCAGCCCGGCGTGGCCGCGGCGTCGCTGGCGGACCGCCTCACCGCACGCTGAGGACTACTCCGCCGAGCGCACCCGGATCCCGGCGGTCAACGAGCTCAGCGGCACGGTCACGGCGCCGGACGGGTCGGTGAAGAAGTCGTTGCCCTTGTCGTCGACGACGATGAAGGCGGGGAAGTCCTCGACCTCGATCTTCCAGACCGCCTCCATGCCGAGCTCCTCGTACTCCACGACCTCCACGGACCGGATGCAGTCCTGGGCGAGCCGGGCGGCCGGGCCGCCGATGGATCCGAGGTAGAAGCCGCCGTGCGTGCCGCACGCCTCGGTCACCTGCTTGGAGCGGTTGCCCTTGGCGAGCATCACCATCGAGCCGCCCGCGGCCTGGAACTGCTCGACGTAGGAGTCCATGCGACCGGCGGTGGTCGGGCCGAACGAGCCCGACGGCATCCCCTCGGGGGTCTTGGCCGGACCGGCGTAGTAGACCGGGTGGTCCTTCAGGTAGGCCGGCATCTCCTCGCCGGCGTCGAGGCGCTCCTTGATCTTGGCGTGAGCGATGTCGCGCGCGACGACGAGCGGGCCGGTCAGCGAGAGGCGGGTCTTGACCGGGTGCTTCGACAGCTCGGCGAGGATGTCCGGCATCGGCTGGTTGAGGTCGATCGGGACGACCGCGCCGCCCTCGATGTCGTGGGCGAGGCCGGCGTCGGGCATGTAGTGCGCGGGGTCGGTCTCGAGCTGCTCGAGGAACACGCCCTCCGGCGTGATCCTGCCGAGCGCCTGCCGGTCGGCCGAGCACGAGACGGCGATCGCGACCGGGCACGAGGCGCCGTGGCGGGGCAGGCGCACGACCCGGACGTCGTGGCAGAAGTACTTGCCGCCGAACTGCGCGCCGATGCCGAAGGACTGGGTGAGCTCGAAGACCTTCTCCTCCAGCTCGACGTCGCGGATGCCGTGGGCGCTCATCGAGCCCTCGGTCGGGAGGTCGTCGAGGTAGTGCGCGGAGGCGTACTTCGCGGTCTTGAGCGCGAACTCCGCGCTCGTGCCGCCGATGACGACGGCGAGGTGGTACGGCGGGCACGCGGCGGTGCCGAGGGAGCGGATCTTCTCGTCGAGGAACTCCATCAGCCGCGTCGGGTTGAGGACGGCCTTGGTCTCCTGGAAGAGGAACGACTTGTTGGCCGAGCCGCCGCCCTTGGCCATGAAGAGGAACTTGTACTCCGGGACGTCCTTGGCGCGCGTCGAGTAGAGCTCGATCTGCGCCGGCAGGTTGGTGCCGGTGTTCTTCTCCTCGAAGGTCGTCAGCGGCGCGAGCTGGGAGTAGCGGAGGTTGAGCCGGGTGTAGGCGTCGTAGACGCCCCTGCTGATCGCCTCGCCGTCGTCGGCGCCGGTCAGCACGCCCTCGGACTTCTTGCCCATCACGATCGCGGTGCCGGTGTCCTGGCACATCGGCAGCACGCCGCCGGCGGAGATGTTGACGTTCTTGAGCAGGTCGAGCGCGACGAAGCGGTCGTTGCCCGAGGCCTCGGGGTCGTCGATGATCTTGCGCAGCTGCGCCAGGTGGCCGGGGCGCAGGTAGTGGCTGATGTCGTGCATCGCCTCCTCGGTGAGCCGGCGGATCGCCTCGGGCTCGACCTTCAGGAAGGTGCGTCCGTCGACCTCGGTGGTGGAGACGCCCTCGGTGGTGATCAACCGGTAGGGGGTCTCGTCCGCGCCGTTGGAGCCGGCGGTCGGGAGGAGGTCGGAGTAGTGGAACTCGGGGCCGGTGGCAGCGGTCGTCACGGGACCTGAGCGTACGCCGCGCCCCGGCCGTGGTGCGACGCGGCTCAGGTGCCGTCGTGCTCCCGCACGTGCACGGTCGCCCCGAGCTTCCTGAGTTCCTCGCGCAGGATCCGGCGCATCGTCTCTCCCATGGCCGGATCGATCCCGCCCTTGCAGTCGACGTAGCCGCGGACGCCGGCGTCGGTCACGACCGGTTCTGCGGCGTAGTTGGGGGTGTAGAGGTCCTCGCCGTCGTGGGCCTCGGACGCGGCGTCGAGCGCCGCGCCGTCCGCGTGCTCGCGCCCGAGCTCGTCCACGAGCATGAACCGGTCGTTGGCCCGCCTGACGGCGGCCACCACGGCCGACTCGGGCGCGGCGCTGGAGACCAGGAAGGCCTCCGACTCCGCGTCCAGGACGCCCTCGTCGATGACCACCTCCGGCGGAGCCGGTGCCGGCTCCGGCTTCGCCGTGCGCCGCTGGCTCTCCGCGCGCTCGCGCACCTTGCGCAGGAACTCCTCGTCGGCGGCCGGGTCGGCAGCCGCGAAGCGGCCGGGGCGGTCGTACTCGGGGTAGGCGCTCGCGCTCTGCTGGTGGGGGCCGTGGTGGCGTGGGCCGCGCTGCGGGCGGCCGGCGACGAGCCAGGCGATCGACCCCACGAAGGGAAAGAACAGGATCAGCAGGACCCACCAGGTCTTCTGGAGGTGGCGCACCTCGTCGTCGCGACTCGTGATCGCGTCGACGAGGCAGTAGATGCCCAGCACGAGTGGGACGAGGAACAGCACGATCCGCATGTCAGGACCCCCGCAGGTCGGCCCTGCCGGGGCCGCGGACGCCGACGACGGTCCGGCGCGGCGGCAGCGTAGCGCGCAGGGGGCGCCGCCGGGGCCCGATCGGCGCGCCCGGACCGGCGCACACGGCGACCGGTGTTCATCGGTCGGACGCGCAACGGCCACGCGGGAGTAGCCTCCGGACCGACGGGACCTACGAGGCTCCGCGCGGCACGACCCGCCGATCGCCGGCAGATGCTCACTGGAGGTCCGATGAACACCCGCAAGATGCTCGTCTCGCTCACTGCGACAGCCACGCTCATGTCCGTGGCGGCCTGCGCCGCCCCGGAGCAGGAGAACGACACCACCACCGAGAGCGGGGTGGACGCGGCGGCCGCCACGTCGGCCGAGGACTTCGGTGGCATGGACGAGCTCGTCCAGGCCGCCCAGGACGAGGGCGAGCTCAACGTCATCGCCCTCCCGCCGGACTGGGCCAACTACGGCGAGGTGATCTCGACCTTCGAGGAGAAGTACGACATCGAGGTCAACTCCGCCCAGCCGGACGCTGCCTCGCAGGACGAGATCAACGCGGCCAACGAGCTCGCCGGCACCGACCGCGCGCCCGACGTCTTCGACCTCGGCCAGTCGGTCGCCCTCGCCAACACCGACATGTTCGCGCCCTACCAGGTCGCGACGTGGGACGACATCCCCGAGGAGTTCAAGGACCCGGACGGCGCCTGGGTCAACGACTACGGCGGCTACATGTCGATCGGCTACGACTCGGCCGTGGTCCCCGAGGTGACGTCGCTGGCCGACCTGCTCGGGCCCGAGTTCAAGGGCAAGGTCGCCCTCAACGGCGACCCGACGCAGGCCGGCGCGGCCTTCAGCGGCGTGATGATGGCGGCCATCGCCAACGGCGGGTCCGCCGACGACATCGCCCCCGGCGTGGACTTCTTCACCGACCTCAAGGAGGCCGGCAACTTCCTCACCGTCGACCCCGACTCGACCACCATCGAGCAGGGCACGACGCCGGTCGTCATCGACTGGGACTACCTCGGTGCGGCCGCCGCGGCCAACGTCGACACGTGGAGGACCGTCGTGCCCGAGGAGGCCGTCGTCGCCGGCTACTACTTCCAGGCCATCAATGCCGACGCGCCGAACCCGGCCGCGGCGCGGCTGTGGCAGGAGTTCCTCTACAGCGACGAGGGACAGAACCTGTGGCTCGAGGGCGGCGCCCGCCCGGTCCGCGGCGACGCGATGGCCGAGGCCGGCACGATCGACGCCGAGCTCTGGGGCGCCCTCCCCGAGGTCAGCGGCGACCCGGTGGTCCCGACCGACGACCAGACCGTCACGGCCGGCGAGTACCTCGCAGCGAACTGGTCCAAGGCCATCCGCTGAGCACGCCGACCGCCAGTGGGGGGCGGGGACGACGGCTCGCCGTCGCCCCCGCCCTTCCGCTGCTGCCGTTCCTCGTCTTCGTCCTGGTCTTCCTCGTCGTCCCGACGCTCACCGTCGTGCTCGGCGCGTTCCAGGACGAGGACGGCGCGCTGACGCTGGGCAACCTCGACGCGCTGACCAGCGAGGCAGCGGTCTCGGCGCTGAAGGGATCACTGATCCTGTCGGCGTCGACGGCACTCCTCGGTGCGGTGCTGGGCGCGGTGCTCGCCTACCTCGTCGTCTCCCTGCCTCCCCGCAGCCTGCTGCGCCGGGGCACCCTCGCGCTGAGCGGCGTGCTCGCCCAGTTCGGGGGAGTGGTGCTCGCCTTCGCCTGGATCGCGACGATCGGCCAGGTCGGGATCGTGACCCAGCTCGTCAGCGACCTCTTCGGCGCCGATCTCTACGGCTCGGGGTGGCTCTTCGGCCTGCCCGGACTGGTGGTCGTCTACTGCTACTTCCAGATCCCACTGATGGTGATCGTCTTCGCGCCCGCCTTCGAGGGACTGCGCCCCCAGTGGCGCGAGGCCGCGGTGAACCTCGGGGCGAGCACCTGGTCCTACTGGCGCCACGTGGCCATCCCGCTGCTGACGCCGGCCTTCCTCGGGGCGCTGCTGCTGCTCTTCGCCAACGCCTTCGCCGCCTACGCGACGGCGGCGGTCCTGGTCAGCCAGGGCCAGCCCATCGTGCCGCTGCTGATCCGGCAGGCCATCACCAGCGAGGTCATCCTGGGCCAGGCCAACGTCGGCTTCGCGCTCGCGCTGGAGATGATCGTCGTGGTCACGGTCGTGATGGTGGCCTACAGCCTGCTGCTGCGGCGTACGTCGAGGTGGATGCGATGACCCCGTCGAGGAGCTTCCGGATCGCCCGCGCGGTGCTGCTGCTGGTCTTCGCGGCCTACTTCTTCGTGCCGCTGCTGGCGATGTTCGACTTCTCCACCCAGGTCCGTGGCAGCGCCCCCGGGCGCACGTGGGACAACTGGACCTTCATGTTCCGCGACGAGGACCTGCGGTCCTCCATCGTCGCCTCGCTCCTGCTCGCGCTCTTCACCGTCGTGCTGATGATCGCCCTGCTGGTGCCGACGATGGTGTGGGTCCGGCTGCGCGTGCCCCGCGCCAAGAAGCTGATCGAGTTCCTGTGCCTGCTCCCGCTGACCATCCCGGCGCTCGTGATCGTGGTGGGCATCGGCAACGTCTACTCGTGGGTGACCTACCTGCTGGGCGACAGCGCGCTGGTGCTGACCTTCGCCTACGTCGTGCTGGTGCTGCCCTACTCGTTCCGAGCCATCGACGCCTCGCTCTCGGCGATCGACGCCACGACGCTGTCGGAGGCGGCCAGGTCGCTCGGCGCGGGCTGGTTCACCGTCGTCGTGCGGGTCATCATGCCCAACATCTCCGGCGGCATCCTCGGTGCCGCCTTCATCTCGGTGGCCCTGGTGCTCGGCGAGTACGTCTTCGCCTCGCTGCTCCGATTCGACACGCTGCCGGTGGCGATGGCCGCCCTCTACAAGAGCAACGGGCCCGCCGCCATGGCGGCCGCGCTGGCCTCGATGCTGCTGGTGTCCGCGCTGCTCGTCGGCCTCACCTTCCTCAGCCGTGACCGGCACCGACGCAACCCAGGAGCCTCCTCATGACCGACCAGACCCAGACCCCGTCGCGCGGTCTCGCCGTGTCCCTGTCCGACCTCACCCGCGTCTACGGCGCTGTGAAGGCGCTGGACGGGTTCACCCTGGACCTCGCCCCCGGCGAGCTCGTCGCCCTGCTCGGCCCCTCGGGCTGCGGCAAGACCACGGCGCTGCGCATCCTCGCGGGCCTCGACCGGGCCACGTCGGGCACGGTGTCGGTGGGCGGCAAGGACCTGACCCGGGTGCCGGCCAGCAAGCGCGACATGGGGATGGTGTTCCAGGCCTACAGCCTCTTCCCGCACATGACGGTGATCGACAACGTCGCCTTCGGCCTCAAGATGCGCGGTCGCGACGGCGCCTCCCGACGCACGCGCGCAGGAGACATGCTCGAGCTGGTCGGCCTCGGCGAGCACGCCGACCGCTACGCCCACCAGCTCTCCGGGGGACAGCAGCAGCGTGTGGCGCTCGCCCGGGCGCTGGCGATCGAGCCGTCGGTGCTGCTGCTCGACGAGCCGCTGTCCGCCCTCGACGCCAAGGTGCGGGTGCAGCTGCGCGACGAGATCAGGCGCGTCCAGGTCGAGGTCGGCACCACGACGCTCTTCGTCACCCACGACCAGGAGGAGGCGCTCGCCGTCGCCGACCGGGTGGGCGTGATGAACGCAGGCCGCCTCGAGCAGCTGGCCCCGCCTGCCGAGCTCTACTCCGCCCCGGCCAGCCGCTTCGTCGGGGAGTTCGTCGGGCTCAGCAACCGGCTGCCGGCCCACGTCACCGACGGAGTCGCTGCGGTGCTGGGCCGCGACGTGCCGGTCCTGCCCGGCTCGACCAGCGGTGCGGGCCACGCCCTGGTCCGGCCCGAGTCGGTGTCGGTCGTGGCGGACGCCGCCGGCACGGCCACCGTGGCGACCGTGATGTTCCTCGGCCCGCTGTCGCGGGTCACCAGCACCCTGGCCGACGGGACGGACGTCGTCGCCCAGCTCGCCAGCTCGGACGCGCTGCGGCTGCAGCCCGGCGACGCCGTACGCCTCGAGGTGGCGCCGACGCCGGTGCTGGTCGTGGCCTGACTACTTCCAGGGCGCGACGAGGGCGGCGAGGTCGGGTGAGAGCTCCTTCTGCAGGAGCGGCCCGAAGGTCACCCGGTGCACGCCCATGACCTGGAGGTCCTCCAGCGAGCCGGCGGCGGAGCCCTTGCGGGGGTTGGCGATGACGTTCACCGGACCCGACAGGGCGTCCAGGAGCCGTTGGAGCGAGGGCGCGTCCGGGGCGCCGACGGGGTAGGAGCAGCGTGACCCGGCCTCCTCGCACGCCAGCATCCGGGTGATCGCCTCGGCCACCGGGTCCTCGAACCGGTCGGCCTTGATGAAGGCGTCGGTGCGGGCGTTGATCACCAGGTCGACCCCGGCCGCGTCGGCCGCCTGGCGCAGCCCGCCGATGTAGTCGGCGTGCTCGGCGACCGACCGCAGCCGACCGCCCTCGGAGTGCACGGTGTCCTCGACGTTGAGGCCGACGGCCCCGGCCTCGAGCAGGCGCTCGACCAGCTCGGCGGGTGGGACGCCGTAGCCGGCCTCCATGTCCGCGGTGACCGGCACGTCGGGCACCGCGGAGCAGATGCGGCGTACGCCGTCGAGGGCGTCGTCGAGCGTCATGTCCTCGTTGTCGCCCTGCCCGCGGGAGTCGGCGAGCGGGTGGCTGCCGATGCTCAGGGCGGCGAAGCCGGCGTCGGCGACGACGCGGGCCGACCAGGCGTCCCAGACGTTGGGCAGTACCAGCGTGGAGCCGGTGTGGTGGAGCTCGAGCAGGGTGGTGGCGCGAGTGGCGGTGTCCATGTCCCGAGGCTCCCACGGTGCTGGGCGCGAGAACAGGGCGGGCATAGATGCTCCGGGCCGCGCGTTCAACCGGCGTGGAGGTCTGGGACTCGCTCGTCGTCGGCGCCGGCCAGGCCGGCCTCGCGTCGTCGTACTTCCTGCGACGTCGCGGGATCGAGCACCGGGTGCTCGACGCCAACCCCCGTGCCGGGGGCGCGTGGCAGCACCGCTGGGAGTCGCTCGGCATGGACGACGTGCACGGTGTCGCGGACCTGCCCGGCTCCGATGCGCCGCAGGCCTCACGACTGCCGGCCAACGTCGTCGTGCCGGACTACTTCGACGACTACGAGCGACGCCACGACCTGCCGGTGGTGCGGCCGGTCCGCGTCGATCGCGTCGACAGCGAGGGTGCCCTGCTCGTCGTGCGCACCGACCACGGGGAGTGGCGCACCCGCACCCTGGTCAACGCGACCGGCACCTGGACCCGGCCGTTCGTGCCCTACTACCCGGGCATCGACACGTTCGCGGGGGAGCAGGTGCACACCGCTGACTACCCCGGGCCCGCGCACTTCCGCGGCCGGCGGGTGCTGGTGGTCGGCGGCGGCGCGTCCGCCGTGCAGCACCTCGGCGAGCTCGCACCGGTGGCCGACACCCTCTGGGTCACGCGGCGCGAGCCGGTGTGGCGCGAGGGCTTCGACGCCGCCGCCGGGCTCGCCGCGGTGACCGCGGTCGAGGAGCGCGTACGCCGCGGGCTGCCGCCGGCGAGCGTGGTCAGCGTGACCGGGCTGGCGCTGCGGCCCCAGGAGCAGGAGGCGGCCCGGCTCGGGGCGTACGACCGGCTGCCGGTGTTCGCGCGCATCGAGGCCGACGGCGTCCGCTGGGCAGACGGCCGCTTCGAGGCGGTCGACGCGATCGTGTGGGCCACCGGGTTCCGCCCCGCGCTCGACCACCTCGCGCCGCTGGGCCTGCGCTCGCACGAGGGCGGGATCGCCCTCGAGCCGGTGCGCGGCAACGTCCAGGGCGCGACGACGGCCGTGCGGGACCCGCGGGTGCAGCTGGTCGGCTACGGCCCCTCGGCCAGCACCGTCGGCGCCTCCCGTGCGGGTCGCCAGGCGGCGCTCGCGGTGTCGCGGCACCTGGCCGCGGTCGCCGCCTGACCGCGAGTCGGGCAAGGCTGGACAAACCTTCACCACCCGTGGGGCACACTCGAGGAATGAAGGGACGGGGGCGTCACCGTGCAGCGGCGGTGGCCTGCGCGCTCGTCGCCTCCGCCTGCACCTCCGCGCCCGCTGGCGCCCCGGGCGACCGGGCCGAACCGTCCGATCCCACGACGAGCAGCACCGCCACCGCCCAGCCGGTCCGCGAGGGCGAGGTCACGCTGGCGTTCGGTGGTGACGTCCACTTCGAGGGAGGGGTGGCACAGCTCCTCGAGCGTCCGCGTGAGGGCCTGGGTGCGATCGGACGGACGCTGCGCGCCGCCGACGTCGCGATGGTCAACCTCGAGACGCCCGTGACCCAGCGCGGGAGCCAGGACCCCAAGGAGCTCGAGTTCGCCGGCGACCGCTACTGGTTCCGCACCGGCCCGCGGGCCATCGACGTGCTGGACGCTGCTGGTGTCGACGTCGTCAGCGTCGCCAACAACCACGCCGGCGACTACGGAGCCGCCGGGCTCCAGGACACCCTTGCCGCCGGGCGGCAGGGCGGCATCGCGATGGTCGGCGCCGGTAGGGGCGCCGCGGCGTACGCCCCGCACGTCGTCGAGGTGGGCGACCTGGAGGTCGCGTTCCTCGCCGCCGACGGAGTCCAGCGCGAGGGATCCAGCGACGTGTGGTCGGCCCGCCCGGGTGCCCTGGGCACCGCCTCCGCCCGCGGGAGCAACGCCGCCGCGCTGGTCGCCGCGGTCGAGGCCGCATCGGCGCAGGACCAGCTCGTCGTGGTCTACCTCCACTGGGGCAAGGAGTACGAGTCGTGCCCCACCCACTCGCAGCGCCTGCTCGCCCGCGACCTCGCCGACGCCGGCGCCGACGTGGTGGTGGGCAGCCACTCGCACGTCCTCGGCGGTGCCGGCTGGGCAGGTGACGCGCTCGTGGCGTACGGCCTGGGCAACTTCGTCTGGTACCACGATCGCCAGGCCCAGACCGGCGTGCTGTCGGTGACCCTCGACGCCGACGGCGTGGTCGCGAAGTCGTGGACGCCCGCCCGGATCTCGCCGGTCGACGGCCGACCGGTGCCGGTGACGGGAGCAGACCGGGCGCGCGCCGTCGCCGACTTCCGCGCGCGCCAGCGCTGCACCGGTCTCGCCGCGGAGCGCGGTGACGCGCAGGCGGACGACCCGGCGTACGAGTCGTCGGTCAGCCGGATCGACGCCGACCTCGCCCAGCGGATGCGACGCAGCCACCGGCCCGGCTGTCCGGTGCCGCTGCGCGACCTGCGCTACCTGCAGATGACGCACCGCGACTTCGACGGCCGCGCCCGCACCGGCGAGATGGTCGTCCACCGACGATTCGCCGGTCAGGTGCGCGGGCTCTTCGGTCGTCTGTACGCCGCAGGCTGGCCGATCGCGCGGATGCGGCTCGTCGACGACTACCGCGCCGACGACGACCTGTCGATGGCGGCGAACAACACGTCGGGCTTCAACTGCCGCCGCGTCGCGGGGCAGACCAACTGGTCGCAGCACGCCTACGGCGAGTCGATCGACATCAACCCCGTCCAGAACCCCTACGTCCGGGCGGGACGCGTCGATCCACCCGCCGGTCGCCCGTACGTCGGGATCGACCGGAGCCGCTCGGCCCCCTTCCGGCTCGGCGTGATCAATAACGAGGACCTGGTGGTGAAGGCCTTCGACCGCATCGGCTGGGAGTGGGGCGGCTACTGGGTCAGCTCCAAGGACTACCAGCACTTCGCGGCTCCCTGACGACTGTCACGGAGCAGCTCCGAGCGGCCTCGCTATCCTGACCGTCATGGGGGAGATCGAGAACCGCCCGCACGACCCGTCGCAGATGCGCATCTCCGACGCCGACCGCCAGCGCGTCGCCGACGTGCTGCGCGACGCGGCGGGCGAGGGTCGCCTCGACCTCGACGAGCTCGAGGAGCGGCTGGAGCTGACCTTCGCCGCCAAGACCTACGGCGAGCTCGTGCCGATCACCCTCGACCTCCAGGCCACCGGGCCGGTCACGCCGCCGGCCGGCGCTCCCGTGCGGCGTACGCCGTCCGGGGTGCCCGCCGTCGGCCACACCTCGTCGACGGCGATCATGGGCGACTGCACGCGCCGCGGCGTGTGGCACGTGCCGGAGCACCACTCGGCGTTCTCGCTGATGGGCAGCGTGACGCTGGACCTGCGCGAGGCGATCCTCGCCGGGCCGCACATCCAGATCAACGCCAGCGCGATCATGGGCGACGTGAAGATCCTGGTCCCCGCGCGCATGCACGTCGTCGTCGACGGCACGCCGATCATGGGCGACTACGGCCAGGGCAAGGACCGGGTGCCGGCCGAGGTGGGTCCCGACTCGCCGACCGTGCGGGTGCGCGGCGTCGCGCTCATGGGCTCGGTGCAGGTGCAGCGCCTGCCCGCGCCCGGCACGCCCCGCAAGTACCTCGGCACCTACTGAGGGACCGCTGCTGGGGGCCGCTGCTGGGGGACTGCCTACTGGCGGACCTGCTGACGGCTGCGCGAGCGCGCCGGCGCCGCGGTGGACCCGCGCACCACCAGGTGCGTGGGCAGCGTGACCCGGTCCTGGGCGAGAGCGTGGCCGGCGAGGAGGTCGAGCACCATCGTGCTTGCCGCCCGCGCCTGCTCGACCACGTGCTGGTCGATGGTCGTGATGTCGAACAGCGCGCCGAGGTCGTGACCGTCGACGCCGATCAGGGACACGTCGTCCGGTACGCGCAGTCCGTGACTGCGCAGCGTCGTGGTCGCGGCCACGGCGATGTCGTCGGAGTAGCAGAAGACCGCGGTCGGCGGGTCGGGGAGCGCTAGCAGCTGCTCCATGCCCACGGCGCCCGCGTCGACGCCATACGCGGCCGTCACCACGAGCGCGGGGTCGAGCGGCAGGCCGTGGTGCGCGAGCGCCTCGAGGAAGCCGGCGCGCCGGTGGGCGTCGCTGGCCCACGTGGCACCGTCGGTGTCGCTGGTGCGGATCATGCCGATGCGGGTGTGGCCCAGCGCGACGAGGTGCTCGACCGCCTCCCGGCCGATCGCCACGTCGTCGACGCTGACCGAGGGGAAGTCGCGCAGCCGCGACCCCGCGACCACCACCTCGACGCCCATCAGGTCGAGCCGTTCCTCCTCGTCGGCCCGGATGGGCAGCGTGATCAGCACGACCGCGTCGACCTTGCGGCGGGTCGGCAGGTCGCGGAAGAAGTGGCTGCGCTTCTCCTCGGTGCCGACCTGGTAGACGAGCACGTCGAGGTCGGCCTGCCGCAGCGTCGACTCGACAGTGGCGAGCATCGTGGAGGAGAACCAGCTGTCGAGGCGGGGCAGCACGACCGCCACCCGACGCGTCGCCCCGCGCAGCGAGGACGCAGCGGGGGAGACGACGTAGTCGAGCTCCTCGACCGTGGACAGCACCCGGCTGCGGGTGCGCGGACTGACGCCGGGCAGGCCGCGCAGGGCGCGCGAGACGGTGGCGATGGACACCCCCGCCCGACGTGCGACGTCGGCCATGTTGACGTGACTGGTGTGCATCCCGGGGGCGGGATCGGGCTCTTCGGGCATCAGCGTCCGCCCTTCCGCGGCGCCACTAGAGTGTGAGCGTGACCACGCCCACCACCCCGTCCCCGCTCTCGCTCGGCGTCGCCACGGCGTCGTACCAGATCGAGGGGGCGGTGGCCGAGGACGGCCGCGGCCCGTCGATCTGGGACACCTTCACCGCCGAGCCCGGCCGGGTCGTGGGCGGCGACGACGGCGCCGAGGCCTGCGACTCCTACCACCGCGTCGAGGACGACATCGCCCTGATCCGCGGCCTGGGCGTGGACGCGTACCGCTTCTCCCTGGCGTGGCCGCGCATCCTGCCCGAGGGGCGGGGCCGCGTGGAGACGCGCGGGCTGGACTACTACGAGCGTCTCGTCGACGGGCTGCTGGAGGCCGGCATCGAGCCGGTGGCCACGCTCTACCACTGGGACCTGCCGCAGGCCCTGGAGGACGAGGGCGGCTGGCTCGCGCGCAGCACCGCGGAGGCGTTCGTCGAGTACGCCGGTGTGGTGCACCAGCGCCTCGGTGACCGGGTGACGTCGTGGGCGACCCACAACGAGCCGTGGTGCGCGGCCTACCTCGGCTACGCCGCAGGCGTGCACGCGCCGGGTCGCCGTGAGGGCGCAGCCGGGCACCGGGCCGCCCACCACCTGCTGCTGGGTCACGCCTGGGCCCGCGAGGCGCTGCCGGGCGCGCACGTCGGGATCGTGCTCAACCTCGCGCCCGTCTGGCCGGAGACGCCCGAGGCCGCGGACGTCGCCGACGGCGTCGACGCGATCCGCAACCGCGTCTGGCTGGGACCGCTGGTCGACGGGGCGTACGACGAGCGCCTGCTCGCGATCGCGCCCGTCCTGTCCGACCCCGAGCTCGTCCGTCCCGGCGACCTCGACGCGATCAAGGGATCCGCCGACTGGCTCGGCATCAACTACTACACGCCGATCCGTCCGGCCCTGGGGACCGGCGAGGGCGCGCATCCCGAGAAGGGTGCCTACCCCGGCGTCGAGCGGCTCGACCTCGTGGTGCGCGAGCCGCGCACCGACATCGGCTGGGAGGTCGAGCCGCGCGGCCTCGAGGAGCTGCTCGTCGAGACCCACCGCCGCACCGGGCTGCCGCTGGTCATCACCGAGAACGGCGCCGCGTGCGCGGACGCCGAGGTCGTCGACGGCCGGGTCGAGGACACCGACCGCATCGACTACCTCCGCGGTCACCTGGCCGCGGTGGACCGTGCGCGGGAGGCCGGCGCCGACGTGCGCGGCTACTTCGTGTGGACCCTCCTCGACAACTTCGAGTGGGCCGAGGGGTACGCCAAGAAGTTCGGCCTGGTGCACGTCGACCGGTCCTCTCCGTCTCTCACGCGGACGCCCAAGGCGTCCTACCACTGGTTCGCCGAGCAGGTGGCGGCGCCCGCTCAGGGGCGGGGCGCCGCCGGCCTGCTCACCCCTTGACGCTGCCGGCCAGCAGGCCGCGCACGAAGTAGCGCTGCAGCGACAGGAACACGATCAGCGGGACCACCAGGGAGACGAACGCGCCTGCCGAGAGCAGGTGCCAGTCCTCGCCACGCTGGCCGGCCAGGGCCGCCAGGCGCACCGTCAACGGGGACACCGACGGGTTGCCGCCGGCGAAGACGAGCGCGACCAGGAGGTCGTTCCAGACCCACAGGAACTGGAAGATGCCGAACGCCGCGATCGCCGGCGTCATCAGCGGGAGCATGATCTTGGAGAAGATCTGCACGTGCCCGGCACCGTCGACGCGGGCCGACTCGATCAGCTCCCCGGGGATCTCCCGCATGAAGTTGTGCAGCAGGAAGATCGCCAGCGGCAGCGCGAAGATCGTGTGCGAGAGCCACACGGTGTAGAAGCCGCCGCCCGGGGCATCGTTGCCCGCCAGCGGCATCAGGTTGAAGGGCGGGTCCACGTAGAGGCGCAGCAACGGGATCATCGTCACCTGGATGGGGACGATCTGCAGCGCGAAGACCGCGACGAAGAGCGTGTCACGGCCCTTGAACGGGATCCACGCGAAGGCGTACGCCGCCATCACCGCCAGGCTGATCGGGATGAGGACCGCGGGGATCGTGATGACCACCGAGTTGATCAGGTAGGTCGCCAGGTCGATGTCCGCACCGCTGATGACCTGCCGGTAGGAGTCGAGCGTGAACTGCGGGTCGGTGACGGCGTTCCACCAGCCGTTGGTCTTGACCTCCCCCTCCGGACGGAACGAGGAGACCAGGAGGCCGAACGTGGGCAGGGTCCACACGATCGCGATGACGATCGCCGCGGCTGAGGCCCAACGCCCGGACAGGCTGTCGCGGGCCGCGCTGCTCGCGCTCTTGGGAGGAGCGGTCTTGAGCCCGGCTTGCGGAGCCGTGGGTGTCGTGGTGGTCATCGTGCCTCCAGTCGACGCATCTGACGGATGTTGTAGACGACGATCGGCGTCACGAGGACGAAGATCAGCGTCGCGAGCGCCGCACCCAGACCGAAGTCGAAGGAGCGGAAGCTCTGGACGTAGAACTCGTAGGCCAGGACGCTCGTGCCGAACTGGCCACCCGTGGCGGTGCGGACGATGTCGAAGACCTTGAGGGTGGTGATGCTGATCGTGGTGAGCACGACGATCAGCGAGGGTCGGATGCTCGGGACCGTGATGTAGCGGAAGAGCTTGAGTCCGTTGACCCCGTCGAGCTTGGCTGCCTCGACGATGTCGTCCGGGATCGCCTTGATGGCCGCCGAGAGGATCGTCATCGCGAAGCCCGCCTGGACCCAGACGATGATCACGATGAGGAACAGGGTGTTCCACGGCTCGGTGAGCAGGAAGCGGTAGGTGTCGAAGCCCGCCGCCTTGAGCAAGGCGTTGAGGACGCCGATCTGGCCCTGGTCGGTGCCCTTGTAGTCGTACATGAACTTCCAGATGATCGACGCACCGACCAGCGAGATCGCCATCGGCAGGAAGATCAGTGCCTTGGCGAACTTCTCGAAGCGCGACCGGTCGATGAGCACCGCGTAGACCAGTCCGATGGTCGTCGCGACCAGCGGCGTGAGCACCACCCAGAGGGCAGTGTTCTGGAGGACCTGGAGCAGGTCACCGTTGGTGAAGATCCTGCGGTAGTTGTCCAGGCCGACGAAGTTGCCACCCTCGCCACCGAGGATCGGTTGGTAGGACGAGCCGAAGAAGGACTGGTAGATGGTGCCGATCGCGGGGTAGAGCAGTCCCACGGCGATCAGCAGCAGCGAGGGGGCGATGAAGGCGGCGGCCTGGACCCGTTCCCCGTTGCGCGAGCGCAGCCGGGCGGTGAGGACCAGGATCAGGCCGGTCACGGCGAAGAAGAGCACGACGGCGATGGCCATCTGGACGAGCTTGTCGGTGGATGTCATCCGGACCTCCTGGTTCGGGGGAGGGAGAACGGGGCGCCCCGGCCACCGCCCCGGCCCCCCCCACACCCAGTCAACATGGG
>CAFBMW010000044.1_pt1 | contig 28764 bp, 23 predicted proteins | sample 7269061 | NCBI WGS metagenome assembly CAFBMW01 (sample SAMEA6814074, study PRJEB35770) | uncultured Nocardioides sp. | biome: Freshwater; feature: Freshwater reservoir; material: water | place: Czech Republic | collected 2017-05-23 | depth 30m m | reverse complement strand
GTGATGCGCCAGCAGCTGATGAGCTCGCTCGACCAGTCGCTGCTCAACCGGGCGCACAGGGCGACCGCGACCACCACGCTGACGGAGATCACCGCCCGCGGGGCCCCGGCCTGGATGCTCGGCGCGGCCGACGTGCGGATCATCTTCATCAGCGCCCAGGGCCGCGTGATGACCGGCGACGACATCCCGAACTTCACCCTCGGCCAGCCGGAGTACGACGTCGCGACCGGCCAGCGCGAGTCGGCCGTGCGCACCGTCGTCACGCGCGAGGGCGAGCGGTTCCGCGTCGCGACCGTGCAGCACAACAGCGGCCACGCCCTGATCCTCGCCCAGCCGCTCGCGCCCAACGACCGCACGCTCGAGAAGCTGGGCGGTGTCCTCTTCGTCTTCGGCGCGCTCGGCGTCCTGGCGGCACTGCTGGCCGGGTGGCTCGTCGCGCGCAGCGGCCTGCGCCCCGTGCGCCGGCTGACGTCCTCGGTCGAGCACATCGCCGTCACCGAGGACCTCACCCCGCTGCGGGTCGAGGGCGACGACGAGGTCGCCCGCCTGGCCACCGCGTTCAACCAGATGCTGCTCGCCCTCGGCGCCTCCCGCGACCGCCAGCGGCGGCTGGTCGCCGACGCCAGCCACGAGCTGCGTACGCCCCTCACCTCGCTGCGCACCAACCTCGACCTGCTCCGCCAGGCCGAGGGCAACGACGCCTTCCCGCCCGAGGCGCGCCTGGAGCTGCTCGACGACGTGCGCGGCCAGATCGAGGAGCTCAGCGCGCTGGTCGGCGACCTGGTCGAGCTCGCGCGCGACGAGCCCACCACCCACGTGGTCGCTGAAGTGGACCTCGCCGAGGCGGTCGAGCGGGCCGTGACCCGCGTACGCCGTCGCGCCCACGGCGTGTCCTTCGACGTCGACCTCGACGCATGGCCCGTCATCGGCGACGCCAGCAGCCTCGAGCGCGCGGTGACCAACCTGCTCGACAACGCCGCCAAGTGGAGCCCCGCCGACGGCACCGTCACCGTGCGGCTGACCGACGGCGTGCTGACCGTGGACGACCAGGGCAGCGGCATCGCCGAGGCCGACCGACCCCACGTCTTCGACCGGTTCTACCGCGCCGAGGAGTCGCGCGCGATGCCCGGCTCCGGGCTCGGCCTGGCCATCGTGCGGCAGGTGGTCGACCGCCACGGCGGGCGCATCGAGGCGTCCGAGTCGCCGACCGGCGGGGCTCGATTCACGTTGTGGCTGCCGGGCGTGCCGGCTGTAACGCCGGGTTAGTCGAAGACGCGCAGCAGCCGCTCGGCCTTCCACTGCGCCTCGGCCCACTCCCCGGCCACGTCCGAGCGCACGGTGATCCCGCCGCCCGTGCCGAGCGACCAGGTGCCGCTGCCGTCGGTCACCAGGGAGCGGATGACGACGCCCAGGTCGGCGGGGCCGTCGCCGCTGATCCAGCCGAACGCGCCGGCGTACACCCCGCGCGGGGTCGCCTCCACCTCCTCGATCACCTGCATGGTGCGCAGCTTCGGCGCCCCCGTCATCGAGCCCGCGGGGAAGAGGGCGCGCAGCGCACCGATCGTCGTGACGTCGTCGCGCAGCCGGCCGCGGACGGTGGAGACGAGCTGGTGCACCGACTCGTAGCTCTCGACCTGCATCAGCGCGGGCACCTCGACCGACCCGACCTCGCACACCAGCGACAGGTCGTTGCGCAGCAGGTCGACGATCATCAGGTTCTCGGCGCGCGTCTTGTGGTCCTCGGCGAGCCGGGCCCGGTGCGCCTCGTCCTCCTCGGGCGTCGCACCGCGCGGCGTCGTGCCCTTGATCGGCTTGGTCTCCAGGTGCCGGTCGGGGGTGATCAGGGCGTACCTCTCCGGCGAGCTCGACAGCAGCCACCCGCGCGCGCCGTCGACGTCGTGCTGGAGGAAGCCGGAGTACGGCGCCGGGTTGAGCTCGCGCAGGCGGAGGTACGCCGTCAGCGGGTCGAGGTCAGCGTGCCGGGTGAGCCGGTGGGTGAGGTTGACCTCGTAGGAGTTGCCGGCGCGCAGGTGCTCCTGGACAGTGGCGAAGGCCTCGGCGTAGGCCTCAGGAACCCCTTCAGCCCCAGGGTTGGGGGAAGTTTGGCGCGGGTGGGGCGTTGCAACGGCCGGTCCGCGCGGGAGTCCCCGCTCAAGCGGTGACTCCTGCATCACCCCGTGCTCGAACACCCGCACCGCCCGCGGCCGCATCCAGACCGCGTCGGGCAGGAGCGGGTCGGGCGCGGAGGGCAGGTCGGTGCGCGCGGCGTAGCCGAGGTAGCCGAACCACTGCTCCCCGGCGCGGATCCGCTCCTCCAGGACCGCGAAGACGTCGTCGCCGACGACCGTCGACGTGCCGGCGGCGTGCTCGCGCACCTCGCGCCGGGCCGCCGACCACGACAGCGAGACGTCGTCGTCCTCGAGCCAGCCGATGATCGAGCGCCGTCCCGACCACTCGCGCGCACCGCCGCCGTCGAGCCAGAAGCAGCGCCGGTGCGCGGCCGCGACGTCGCGGAAGAAGGAGACCGGGTCGTTCGTCGGAGAGGTCATGAGAGGAAGTTCCTGACCAGGTCGACGCCGTGCTCGGACAGCACCGACTCGGGGTGGAACTGCACGCCCTCCAGCGGCAGCGTGCGGTGGCGCACGCCCATCACCACGCCGTCCTCGCTCCACGCGGTCGCGATCAGGTCGGCGGGAACGTCGACGGCGCCGAGGGAGTGGTAGCGCACCGCCGCGAACCCCTGCGGCACGCCGGCGAAGAAGCCCTCGCCGTCGTGGCGGATCGTCGCGACGTCACCGTGGGCCGGCTCGAGGCGCGCCACCGTGCCGCCGTACGCCGTCACGAGCCCCTGCATGCCGAGGCAGACCCCCAGCACCGGGCGGGTTCCGGCGCGCAGCACCGCGCCCCCCACCGCGAAGTCCGAAGGCTCCGCCGGGTGCCCCGGGCCGGGCGACAGCACGACGTGGGAGTGGGCGAGGACGTCGTCGGCCGTGACCTCGTCGTGCTGCACGACCGTCGGCAGGACGCCGGTGACCCGGGCGACGAGGTGCACCAGGTTCCAGGTGTAGGAGTCGTGGTGGTCGACCACGATCACGTCCGGCGTCACGCGCCGAGGCTAGCCCCCGCGGAGCGCGGCCTACTGGCGCAGGGCGCGACAGGCGTCCGACACCGGCTGGTCGCCGGTCTCGGTGCACCCGTCGAACGCCTTCAGCCGGGCCATCAGCTCCGCGACCTCGCCCTGCCGGCGCGGGCTGGCGAAGGTGTTGCGGCGCTCGTAGCGGTCGCGGGCGTAGGAGTAGTACTCATAGCCCCACGTCACCTTGTCGCGGCGCGGGTCGAGGTCGAAGCGCGCGAGCAGCGCGGACCGGCTGCGCACCGCGGTGAAGGACGGGATCCGGTCGAGCTCGGTGCCGCTGAAGGCGGCGTCGGGGTCGGAACCGGTCAGCGTCTGCTGGGTGTGCTCGAGGAAGGCGTAGCGGTGGCGCACCAGTCGCGGCTGCGACAGCGTCGGCACCAGCGAGACCCCGCTGCGCAGGGGCGCGGGTGCGAGTCCGGCGAGCTCCTCGAAGGTCGGCGCGAGGTCGATGTTGCTGGTGACCTCCTGGCGCTTGCCGGGCACGACGCCGGGGCCGGTGACGAGCAGCGGCACGCGGACGTCGGTGTCGTACGGCGTCCCCTTGCCGCGGCCCATGCCCTGCTGGCCGAGGTGGAAGCCGTTGTCGGAGGTGAGCACGACGTAGGTGTTCGGGCCGACCGAGCGCAGGATCCGGTTCACCAGCCGGTCGGCGGAGCGGACCATCCGCGCGCGGTCGCGCAGGTCACGGACCGCGACGGGCGCGGGGAGCGTACGGGTGGTGTTCCACGCGCGGGCCCGCTTGCCGTTGGCCAGGCGCGGGCGGTTGTCCTTGCGCGGGTCGCCGAAGCCGGGGAGGTCGGCGGTGGTGAGCTTGCGGCACGCGACCCGGCCGCAGCTGCGCGGGCCGGAGCGGTCGCGGAACATCGGCGGGAAGAGCGGGTCGTCGGCGTAGTGGCCCTGCTGGTTGACCCGGTTGTGCGGGGCGTAGAGCGCGACCTCGAGGAAGTAGGGCGCGTCCGACGCCTCGCCGGAGCGGAGGAAGTCCATCGCCAGGTCGCCGATGACGGTGCCGGCGTAGGCGCGGTCCTTGGCGGCGGCGCTCGCGCTCGCGGGCGGCGCCGGGTGCTGGGTCAGCCGCAGCCGCTGGCCGGCGAGGGAGGTGCTGGCAAAGTCCCAGCCGTCGTAGGCGGAGCCGAAGACGGTGTTGAAGGTCGACCAGCCCGGCACCACGGGCGGCAGCGCACGACCCGGCGACCACTCGTACTCGTTGAGGAACTTGCCGACGAAGCCGGTGGTGTATCCCGCCTCCTGCAGGCGCACGTTGAAGGCGCGCTCGGGATTGCCGTTGACGTCGTAGGCCGGCCAGCCGCCCAGCGTCGAGGTGCCCTGGTTGGAGGTGTTGGTGCGTACGCCGGTCTGGTGGGGGTACTGCCCGGTGAAGAAGCTCGAGCGCGAGACGCAGCACAGCGAGTCGGTGACGAAGGAGTGCGGGTAGCTCGCGCCCGCCTTGCGCATCCGCTGCACCGACCGCATCGTCTGGACGAGGTCCATGGAGAAGTCGTCGAGCATCACGACCACGATGTTGGGGCGCTTGGCCTGGCTCGCGGCCGGCCGCAGGTCGACCGACGCGCTGCTCGTGGTCGACGGCGGAGCCGGCTCGTCCACCGTGCCCGTGCCGCCCGGCGCGCCGCACGCGACCAGCGCGAGCAGGCACAGGCCCGCCAGTGCTCCCTTGAAGTGCCTCACGTGTCCCCCGTCGTGTCCCGAACCGGCTCCGCGGGAGCCGACTACCCAGAGTGACGTCGTGGGCACCCGGTTGGTTGCCTCACACGCCCGACCAAAGTCGTTGCGTTGCTGACCGATGGTTGAGATCAGGTCAGGAGGTCGCGCACCGCGGCGTGCAGCAGGTCGTAGCCGTTCTCGGTGAGGATCGACTCGGCGTGGAACTGGATGCCGCGGAAGTGCGGGCCGACGACCGCGTGGATGTCGCCGGTGGCCTCGTCGGCCTCGATGCGTACGCCCTCCGGCAGGGACGCGCCGGCCGGCACCCGTCCGACGAAGGTGTTGTAGAAGCCCACCCGCTCGGTGCGACCGTCGAGACGGACCGGCGACTGGGTGCCTTGGAAGACCACGTCCTTGTAGCCGAGGTCGAGCCCGAGCCGCTCGCACAGCGTCTGGTGACCGAGGCAGACCGCGAGGAACGGCTGCCCGGAGGCGAGCAGGTCGTCGACGGCGCGACGGAACGACGCGATCTTGGGGTGCTCGCCCTCGCGCGGGTCGCCCGGCCCGGGGCCGACGATCACCAGGTCGGCGCCGTCGAAGGCGCCGGCCGCGTAGTCCTCGTGGCGCACCACGCGCGACGTCATGCCGAAGACACCGAGGACGTGGACGAGCATGTTCACGAAGTCGTCCTCACCGTGGAGGATCACCGCGCTCTTCCCGGCGAGGCCGGGGTCGGCGGGCTCGCCGGCCTGGTCGGTCAGCCAGAAGCGGGAGAGCCGCTGGTTGCGCGATCCCAGGGCCAGTACGACGTCCTCGTCGCGCGCCAGCTCGGCGATGTCGGTGCCGTCGGAGGTCGCCCGCGGCGCGAGGCCGAAGGCACTGAGGATGCCGCCCGCCTTGGCGCGTGTCTCGGCCACCTCGTAGGCCGCCTCGGAGTCGCGCACCAGCGTGGCGCCCGCGGTCACCTTGAGCTCGCCGGACGGCGAGACGTCGGCGGTGCGGATGAGGATCGGGCTGTCCATGGTGGGCGTGCCGTCCGGTCCGCGGCCGAAGAGCGCGAGCGCGGCGCCGTAGTAGCCACGGCCCTCGGGCTCGTAGTCGGCGATCAGCCGGCAGGCGTTCTCGACGGGCGCGCCGGTCACCGTGGCGGCGTACATCGTGTCGCGCAGGATCTCGCGGTGGTCGCGCTCGGAGCGACCGGCGAGGAGGTACTCGGTGTGGATCAGGTGGGTCATCGGCTTGAGGAAGGGACCGAGCACCTGGCCGCCCTCGTGGCAGATGTCGCACATCATCTTCAGCTCTTCGTCGACGACCATGAAGAGCTCGAAGACCTCCTTCTCGTCGGCGAGGAAGTCGAGCAGCCGGCGCTTCAGTCTCTCGCTGGTCGAGTAGCCGTCCGAGCCCTCGGTGGTCGAGTAGCCGTCGCGAGGAACGAGCGATGGCGTATCGAGACCCGGATCCTTCACCCGGAAGGTCCCCGAGATCGGGTTCATCCGTACGTCGCCCTGCCGCACCGAGACGTGCCGCTCCGGGCTCGCGCCGATGAGGAACCGGTCGCCGGTGAAGAAGCAGAAGGTCCAGTAGGCGCCGCGCTCGCGCTCCATCAGCCGGCGCAGCACGGTGAGGGCGCGGGAGGCGTCCCAGTCGGCGACGACCGCGCGGTAGTGGCGCCCGATCACGAGGTTGGCGCCCTCGCCCTGGCCGATCTCGTCGCGGATGATCGCCTCGACCACCTCGCCGTAGTCGGCGTCGCTGGTGGTGAAGCCGCCGCGGTCGGCGAACTCGACCGGCACGTCGGGCAGCGCGGCGAGCAGGTCCTCGACCGCCACCTCGTGCTCGGCCTCGATGTCGACGACCGTCAGCGGCGCACCGTCGTCGATGGCGGCGAAGCCGCGCTCGCGCACCTGGCGGAACGGCACCGCGACGAGCCGGTCGGCGCTGCGGCCGGGCTCGGGGACGCCCGTCTCGAGGGGGATGTCGAGCAGCGAGGCGACCTCGTGGGGCGTGCCGCCGATGAGCCCCGCGGTGGGCGCGGCCTTGCGCCGGATGACCGCCCACGCGCCGTACCCCTGGATCTGCTCCAGGAGGTCGGTGACGGTCGGGTTCTCGGTCATGGCCAGCACCCTAGTGTTGGATGGGCGAGGTCCTCCGGCCGGTCCGCGGCGGTGGACGCCGCCCTCCGGACCGCCAGGTCGCCGCTGCCCCCAGGAGCCCCCGTGACCGACGTGCATCTCGTGCTGACGGCTCCCGCGGCGGGCACGGTGCCGGACGACGAGGGCGTACGCACCTGGCTCGAGGCGCTCGCCCGCGTCCCCGCGGCCACGCGACGGGTCACCGGTGAGGGCGTACGCCTCCCTGCCGCGACGGCCGAGTGGGCGGCGGCCCTGGGCGTCACGATCTCCGGCGACACCGATCAGGCGGACGGGGTGACCGTGGTGGCCCGCGTCGGCGACCTGCCGAGCCCGCGCACGCTCGTCCTGCTGGCCGCCGCCGTGTCGGCGGAGCGACCGGTGGCCGTGGTGGCGCCGTGGCCCGACGCGCCCGACGACGTCGCGTGCGTGGCCGTCCACGGCATCGCACGCGCCGCGCTGCGCGGTGCCGGTGCCGGTGACCCGGCGGCGGTGCTCGCCTCGACCGGCGCCACACCGTACGTCCAGCACGGCACGCTCGTCGTCCCCGGCGGCGCAGCGGTGCCCGACCCGGACGCGGCCGGCCCTCAGCCGGCGTACGGCCACCCGGCAGCCCTCCCCGCGACGCTGCTCCACCGGCTGCTCCGGCAGACCGGGCTGCCGACCCCCGAGCCCGCGGACACCTCGCCGCGCCCCTTCCTCACCGTCGTCACCCGCACGCAGGGCACGCGGCTGCTGTGCCTGGAGGAGGCGCTCACCTCGCTGGCCGCCCAGGCCTGCCGCGACCTCGAGGTCGTCGTGGCGGCACACCGGGTCGACGCCGCGGGGCTCGCCGCGGTCCGGGCCGCGGTCGCCGCCCAGCCCGCGTGGCTGCGCGAGCGGGTGCGGGTGCTCGACGTGCAGCGACCCGGCCGATCGGCCCCGCTCAACGACGCGCTCGACGTCGCCCGCGGACGCTATGTCGCGGTGCTCGACGACGACGACCTCGTCACCCCGCGCTGGGTCGCGGCGTTCGCGGCACTGGAGGCGCAGGCGGCCGGGACGGTGCTCCGCGCAGCGGCGCTGCGCCAGGACGTCGCCCCCACCCGGATCGACGTCGACGGCGTCGGCGAGGTCGTCGCGGCGGCGACCGGGGACCCGCACCTCGGTTGGCCGGTCGACTTCGCGATGGTCGACCACCTCGTCGACAACGCCACGCCGGTGATGGCGCTCGCGCTGCCCCGCGGCGTCGTCGCCGACCTCGGAGAGCGCTTCGACGAGGAGCTGGAGACCACCGAGGACTGGGACCTGCTGCTCCGTGCCGCCGGCGTGACCGGCGTGACGACCTCCCCGGAGCCGACGTCGGTCTACCGCGTCTGGACCGAGGAGGAGGGATCCCGGAGCCTCCACCACGGCGACACCTGGCAGCGCGGGCACGACCGGGTGCGGGCCCGCCTCGCGGAGCGCGTGGTGCTGCTGGGCGGCGCCGAGGCCGACCGGCTGGCGGCCGCACGCGAGCGACTGGCGGAGGAGGAGGCGGAGAAGTTCCGGTTCGCCGCCCTCAACGAGCAGGCCTCCGCCGACCTGGTGTCCGTCAACGAGGCGGTCGGCGTGCTGCGGGCGCAGCTGGCCGAGTCGGAGGACAAGCGCCGCCGCCTGGTCGAGCGCGTGCAACGGCTCAAGGCTCGTCTCGCGGTGGAGTAGCCCCACCGCGCCACGGGTCGGGCTCAGCCGCGAAGAAGCAGCTCGCGCGCCGGCACCCCGCCCACGGTGGCCCCGGGGGCCACGTCGGTGACGACGGCGGCGCCCGAGCCGACCACGCTGCCCGCGCCGAGGCGTACGCCCGGGTTGAGCGCGGCGACGGCGCCGACGAAGCAACCCTCCTCCAGCACGACGTTGCCCGACACGGCCACGAGCGGGGACAGCACGCTGTGGTCGCCGATGACGACGTCGTGGCCGATGGTGGCGTTCTGGTTGAGGTGGACGTGGCACCCGACCCGCACGTGGCTCTGCACGCGCACGCCCGCGCACACGACGGTGCCGGGGCCGAGCTCGACGGATCGCCGGGCCAGCGTCGCGGCGGGGTGCACCAGTGTCGGGCTGGTGCGACCCGCGGCCTGCGCCATGACGGCGCGTCGTGCCGACGGCGTACCGATCCCGGCCACGACGCCCACGTCCCCCGGGAGAGAGGCCAGGTGGTCGATCCCGCCGAGGCGTTCCACGCCCCAGCCGGCGAGGCGCGCAGGGTCGGGGCGGCCGTCGTCCAGGACGCCGACGACCTCGATCGACGCACCCTCGGCGACCAGGGCGTCGACGACGTCGAGCACCTCGCCCGCGCAGCCGCCTCCGCCGAGCACCACGATCTTGAGGACCATGCCCGTTAGGCTAGGGCGTCGGTCTGCACGGGCCGCGTGACCCGCCCCCGCCAGATCGACCGGAGCCATCGCCACATGAGTCCCTCGCGCGACGCCCTCGGGGCGCTCGCACGCCTGGTCGCGTGGCACGACGCGCGGCCGCGGGCCACGGTCCGGGGTCCCCGTGGCTGGGTGTGGGCCTGCGTGGTGGCGGCGATCTTCTTCTGGATGTCCAACCCGCTCGTCTTCGTCCCGGGCTTCCACCTGTCCCTGGAGAAAGCGGTCGACCTCGTCCTCGTCGCCTGCCTGGTGACCCTGCCGTGGCTGCGCGTCCCCCGGGTGCCGTGGCCGTGGCTAGTCTTCCACTCCCTCGCCTACGCCTCGCTGCTGTGGACCATCGACCCGCACCTGACGGGCTACACGAACCTGCTCTACCTCAAGATCACGCTGGTGGCGCTCCTCATCGCCGCTAACTGCGAGGCCGAGGTGGTCGGGTGGGGGCTCGGCCTCGGCGGCGTGGTGGTGGTCGCCCTGTCGATCCACGCCTACCGCGAGGAGATGTGGGGAGCCTCGTACGCCGCCCTGGAGGGCGTGATCTTCACCGGGGTCGGCACCAACCAGAACATCCTCGCCTACACCGTCGTGGTGGCACTGGCCGGCACGTTGGCCGTCGCCCGCCGACGCCCGTTGCCGGCGCAGCTGTTGTGGGTGCTGGTGCTCGCGGTCAACCTCTACGGCCTCTACCTGGCGAGGTCGTCCACGGGCTACCTCGCCGCCCTGAGCGTGGTCGTGGTCCTCGGCGCCCTCAGCGCATGGCCCCGCGTGCGGTCCCGCGGCCGTCGCCAGGTCGGGCTGTGGAGTGCTGGCGTCGGAGGATTCCTGCTGGTCGCCGCGCTCGGCGTGATCACCCTGCTGGGAGACCAGCTCTCGACGTTCTCGGGCCGCGCGCCCTTCTGGGTCGCGACGCTGGAGGCCTCTGCAGACAACAGCCCCGTCATCGGGTCCGGGTGGGGTGCGGTGTGGCAGCACCCGTGGAGCCTGGTCCCGCCCAACGCGGTCGCCGACGACATCTACGCGCGCGCCGGCTTCCAGCTCTCCCACGGCCACAACTTCTTCCTCGACCTCGTGCCCGAGCTCGGGGTCCTCGGCGTCGTCGCCGCGCTCCTCATCCTGGCGCGCTGCCTGCGCGACGCCCGCGCGAGCGGCGTCACGCCGGAGGGAGCGAACCCGGTCGGCGGGCGCCTCGTCGTCCTGGGGCTGGCCGCCCTGCTCGTCGCCGGCATCACCGAGCCCATGTTCACCGTCCCCCTCGGCTGGTGGACCCTGGCGGTGCTGGGCGGCATCCGGGCCAACCGCGTCCGCGCCAGGCGGGCAGCTCACCCTCAGGGGCGACACAGGTCGTTCGCGGGTTCGGCCCCGACGTCCCCCTCGTGACAACCTAGGACGGTGACGGGGGAAAAGACGGCACGCGACTCGACGCTGCCACCAGCACGCGAGCGGATCCTCGAGTGGATCCAGGTCGCCTGTCTCGCGTGGATCGTGTGGCTGCCGGTCTCGATGGGCATGGTCCTCTACCCCGCACTCCTCCTCCTGGCGGCCACCTCGCTGCTGCTGGTGCTGTGGCGGCGCACCCGTCCGACCCGGGCAGCCGTGGTGGTCTGGGGCATCTACTACCTCTGGGCGGTGACGTGGACCGCCGTCTCCGCCGCGCGTGGCAACGAGGGCGTGTGGCACCAGGCCGCCCTCTGGCTGGGTCTCCCGCTGCTGTGGGGCACCTGGAGCCTGAGCCTGCGCGCCACCCAGGTCCGTCGGACGGTGGTCGTGCTCCTCGGCGTCGGATGCGTGGCCGGCACCCTGATGCTCCTCCTCGCACTCCAGGGCGTCACCGGGTCACCGACCTTCCCTGCGTGGCTCGTCGAGCTGCAGGACATGCGCGTGGTGGTCTCCGGCACCGGTGAGATCGAGCAGAACTACCTCGGGCTCTCCAGCCTCGTCGGGGTGGCCACCTTCGCCGTGGCTGCCGCCGTGCTCCCCTCGCGCGACACCTGGCTGCCGAACCGGGCCGTCGTGGCCCTGGCCGCGGCCGTGATGTTCGCGGCCTCGTCGGTGTCGGGCAGGCGCGGCCTCCTGCTCGTCGTGCTCCTGGTGCTGGTGACGGCACTCCTCGTCGGCACCGGGGTCGTGCTGGCGCGGCACCGCACGCTCAAGCACTTCGGCACGTACGCCGCGGGCGTGGCCGTCACGCTCGGAGCGGTAGCCGCGTTCGCGGCTACGCCTCTCGGTCCCAACATCGCGACGCTCCTCGGGCTCCAGCCGGCCGTCGCGGCTGCCGAGCCCGCGACCCGGTCAGAAGCGTCGGCCGAGGAGCGTTACGCCCTCAACGAGCTGCAGGCCGAGTCAGACCAGCTGCGATCCGCCCAGTTCACCGAGCTGATCGACGCCTGGCGCGAACAACCCCTCGTCGGGCACGGGTTCGGGGCCACCCTCGACTCCGACTTCACCCGCAGCGACGAGCGCCCGTGGATGTTCGAGGCCGAGCCCCTGCAGGCCCTGATGAACGTCGGGATCCTGGGTCTCCTCGTCGCGGCCGGACCGGTCGTGCTGCTGCTCCGACGCAGCTGGCAGGCGCTGGCGGCGGGTCTGCACCCGCGCGCCGTCATCGCGGGGCTCGCGACCCTCTTCGCGGTGGTCCTGGCCTCGGCGACCAACCCCTACCTCCAGGCGCCGGGGCACGGCTGGATGCTGTTCCTGGCCGCCGGGATCACCGGGGCAGCGCTGCACGAGCGCCGGGCGTCGAGCCCCGACACCACCGACTAGGGTGACCGCCATGTCGGTAGACCCCGCGCTCAGCCGTCGACCGCTGCACCTGGAGCTGGGCTGCGGGAGCAGCAAGCGGTCCGCGAAGTCGGTGGGCATCGACCTCCTCGAGGCCCCGGGCGTCGACATCGTGGGTGACGCCCTGTCGGTCCTGCGCGCCCTCGACGACGGCAGCGTCACGTCCGTCTACTCCCAGGACTTCCTCGAGCACCTCGACGACCCGCTGGCCCTGCTGATCGAGGCGACCCGCGTGCTGGAGCCCGGTGGCGTCTTTGATGCGGTGGTCCCGCACTTCTCCAACCCGGCCTACTACTCCGACCCCACCCACCGCACCCCGTTCGGCCTCTACACCTTCAGCTACTGGGTGCGCTCGACCCCCTTCACCCGCCAGGTCCCCCACTACATCGACCCGCTCCCCCTCGACCTGGTCTCCGCGCGGCTGGTGTTCAAGTCGCACCGACCCTTCTACGTGCGGCACGCCCTCAAGAAGGCGACGTCGGCCTGGGTCAACGCCTCCACCTGGACCCAGGAGCTCTACGAGGAGCACCTCTGCTGGCTGATGCCCTGCTACGAGGTCCACTACGTCCTGCGCCGTGCCTGAGTCGCACACCCCGCCCCGACGTCCCCGTCTGCGCCACCTCGGTGTCGTCGGCGCGCTCGTCGTCGGCAGCCTCGCCCAGGTCGTCACGCCCATCGTCGCCCTGCTGACCCTGGGCGCGCGTGACTTCGGTGAGTTCTCGCTCGTCTACCTCCTCTACGCCTGGGGCCTCTCGGTGCAGCTGTCGGTGTGCTCCGAGCCGTTCACCCGCGGACTGGTCAGGGCCGGCGCCCGTGCGGACGGCGCGGACCGCTACCGCTCGGTGTCGACGAGCCTCGCCGCGGCCACCGCACTCGTGTGCGGCGTCACCGGCGCGCTGGTGTGGGGTGGCGTCGTCGCGGGCGCCCTCGGGGCACTCGCCGCCTTCGCGTCGGTCGTCCGTGCGGGTGACCGCTACCGCCGGGTGGTCGAGCGGGGCCTCGTGGGCCCTGTCGCGGGCGACGCGGTCTTCCTCGTCGTCTTCGCGGCGACCGCGGTGCTCTCGGCCGGGGCGCTCAGCGGTGTCGAGGGCGTGCTGGTTCCCTGGGTGGTCGCCGCCGTGACGACCTCCGCCGTGGCGAGCCGGCCCCGGCCACCGCGCCGCGCAGAGCTGACCTCCTGGAGGCGGGAGCACGGCGCGCACATCCGGCCGCTGCTCAAGGAGTCGCTGGTGCTCGATGCCAGCTCGGTGGGCGGCGCCTACCTCCTCGTCCCGCTCCTCTCGGTCACCGGCTTCGGCATCTACCGAGCGGTGTCCAACGTCGCGACTCCCGTACGCCTCGTGACCGAGGCGCTGCGGCCGCTGGCGAGCCGTCCGCTCGGGCAGCGGGCCACGCAGGTGTTCCTCGTCGGGCTGACCGCGGCAGGCGTGCTGGCCGGCGTCGCCGCCTGGGCGGCGCTCGTCGCGGTGGACCACTACGGCTTGGATCTCGGAGTCGTGGTGGAGCTGCGCGACCACGCCGTCGGGACGGCGGTGTTCGTCGGAGCCAGCCTGGTCGGAGCGATGACCTACTACCGCGCGCGGGTCTGGGCATCGCCGCGACAGCTCTGGCGCGGGCGGTTGGCGCAGAGCGGCACCGCGCTGGCGATGCCGCTGGTCGGCGCCTGGGCCGGCGGGCTGGACGGCGCGATCGCCGGGACCGCCGCGGCCACCGTGATCGGGGCCCTGGTGTGGGTGGTGCTCAGGCCGCAGGGGCCGGTCGGCCCGTCACCAGACGCTGCCACTCCGCGGCCCACCGGGCGAAGCTGAACTCCGCGCGGACGCCCGCGCTGGCCCGTCCCCCGAGGGCAGCGCGCTCGGCAACCGGCATCGTCACCACGGCCTCCAGTGCCTGACGCCACTGGTCGTCGTCGGTGGCGGCGAGACCACCGAGCGTGTCGAGGACGGAGGAGTTCACACCCACCGGGCTGCCGATCACGGGCAGTCCCGCGGCGGCGTACTGCAAGAGCTTGTAGGCGCACTTGCCGCGCGTCCACGGATCGTCCGGCAGGGGCATCAGACCCACGTCGGCGCTGGCCAGCGTCCGCTCGACCACGCCGGGCGCCCAGGCGACCCGCTCGGTGATCTCGTCGAGCGCACCGAGCGGGGCACTGCCGGCGGAGACCACCCGGAGCCTGAGGCCGGTGCTGCGGTGCGCGGCCACCAGGGCCGGCGCGATGCCGGCGAGGTAGGGCTCGGTCGAGGGGCTGCCGACCCACACCGCTGTCGGCACGGGACCGATCTCGAAGTCGGTCTTGACCGCGTAGTGGTCCGGCTCGACGCAGCTCGGCACCACCGCCACCTCGCGGCTGTGCACCGCGGCCGCCTCGGCGAGGTGGTCGTTGCCCGCGATCACCTGGTCGGCGGCCTCGACGGCCCGGCGCCAGGCACGCGAGCGGGAGAAGACCCGCTGCGAGAGGCCGCGTTGCTGCACCATGAGCGCGTCATCGAAGTCGTAGACCCCGCGCTCGGAACGCCGCAGCAGCGTGCGCTCCACGGCACCGTTGGACAGCGGCGAGGCGTTGCGCACGAGCAGCAGCGGGCGGTCGGCTCCGGGCGAGCGGCGGCGCAGCGCGGCCTCCGCGCGGGCGGTGCGCCACGGCTGGCGCAGCAGGTCGCCCACGCCGGTGGTCGACGTGCCGAGGTAGTCCGAGACGTCGGCCCGCAGCCCGAGGTGCTCGACCCAGTCGAGCGCCCGCACGCGCGCGCTCGCACCGCCGCTGCCGTAGGGCATGACGACGTCGAGGTCGGCCGGGGTCGTGCTCACCGTGCACCCTCGGCCAGCGTCGCGTAGTGACGCTCGTACGCCGCCCACACGTCGCGCTGGTCGAAGTGTGTCAGGGCTCGCTCCCGGGCGGCGGCTCCCAGCCGGGCCCGCCTGCCGGCGTCCCGCAGCAACGGCTCGAGCGCGTCGGCCAGCGCCTCGGGGGTGTGGTCGGCGGCGAGCACACCGGTCTCCCCGTCGACGATCGCGTCCACCACGCCGGTGGCCGGGGTGCCCACGCACGTGACGCCGGCGACGGCGGCCTCGAGCACGACGTTGGGGAACCCCTCGCGTCGCGACGGCAGGCAGAGGAGGTCCATCAGCGCGACGTACGGCGCGACGTCGTCCACGTGGCCGGTGGTCTCGCTGGTCCAGCCTCCTGCGTCGTGCACGCCGTCGAGGAGGTGCGAGGCACCCTCCTCACCGCCCACCAGCAGCAGCCGTCCGCGGATCCCGCGGCGGTCGAGCAGGCGTACGGCATCGACGAGCGTGTCGAGCCCCTTGTCGGGGTGCAGGCGACCCACGAAGCCCAGGACGGGGAGGTCTGGCCCATCGGGCCAGCGCCCGGCGCGTGCGGCGGCACGCTGGTCGGGGGTCACGGTGAAGCGGTCCACGTCGACGCCGTGCGACGAGCCCGGTCCGATGACGTGGATGCGGGACGCGATGCCGTCGGCGACGGCGACGTCGCGCAGGCTCGCGCTGAGCGCCACCACGTCGGTCGCGGACGCGGCGGACGCCTTCTCGAGCCACCGCAACACCCGACGACGGGCGCCGGTCGTGGTCTCGTAGCGCAGGCCCCAGAGCTGGTGGACGCGCACCGGCACCCGGCACAGCCAGGCCGCCAGGCCGACGAGCAGCGCAGCCTTGGGCGTCGCGGCGCTCACCACGTCGGGCCGCACCCGGCGGACGAGCCGCACCATCCGGAACAGTGCGACGAGGTCGGGCACGGGAGCGGGGTCGCGACGCATCGCAAGGTCGTGCACCGCCACCGGGCTGCGGTCGGCCAGCTCGCGGGCGTTGTCGCCTCCGGACGACACCACGTGGACGTCCCAGCCCTCGGCCGCCAGGTGCTCGGCCGAACCGCGCAGGAAGGGGATCGAGGCGTCCGCGGTGACCGCGAGCAGGATGCGACGGCCGGACGGTCGAGCGCTCAACGGGTCGCCTCGGCTGCGGGCGACGCCGGGTCGGACGAGCGGACGCTGCCGCGGAAGGGCTCCATCGTCGCCGAGGTGTCGCTGCTGACGCCCTCGCGCCGCAGGACGGTCCGCACGGTCTCGGCGATCACCGTCAGGTCGAGGCGGAGGCTGCGGCGCTCGACGTAGTCGACGTCGAGCTCGAAACGGTCGTCCCACGCGACAGTGTTGCGCCCGCGCACCTGGGCAAGCCCGGTCAGGCCGGGACGCACCTCGTGGCGCCGCGCCTGCCGGGGGGTGTAGAGCGGGAGGTAGGCCATCAGCAGCGGCCGGGGGCCGACCAGGCTCATGTCGCCGCGCAGGATGTTCCACAGGCTGGGCAGCTCGTCGAGGCTGGTGGAGCGCAGGAGACGACCGAAGGGGGTCAGCCGCTCGGCATCCTGCTCCGGAGCGGCGTCCGGAGCCGCACTGCGCATCGATCGGAACTTGACGAGCGTGAAGGGCGCACCGTCCTTGCCGGGACGCACCTGGCGGAACAGCACCGGGCGACCGAGGTCGCGCGCGACCAGGACGGCCACCACCGCCTGCAGCGGCGCAGTCAGGACGAGCGCCACCGCCGACACCACGACGTCGATCGCCCGCTTGGGCACGTCGTAGGGGCGCCTGCCGGCGCTCATCGACGGGCCGCCAGAAATGCCTCGACGTGCTCGACCACCCGGTCGAACTGCACATCGGTCAGGGCCGACCCACTGGGCAGCGAGAGCCCGGTGCGGAACAGGCGCTCCGAGGTGCCGTTGGTGTAGGCCGGACGGCCGGCGAAGACCGGCTGGAGGTGCATCGGCTTCCAGAGCGGGCGGGCCTCGATGTCGGCGGCGGCGAGGTGCTGGCGCAGGTCGTCGGTCGACCAACCGGTGACCGCCTCGTCGACGACGACCGAGGTGAGCCAGAAGTTGTCGCGGTCGTCGCCAGCAGGGGCGTCGACGCCGTCGGGGCCGCCGAACACGGTGAGACCCTCCACCGGCTCGACCAGCTCGCGGTAGCGACGGCGCCAGCCGCGGCGCCGCTCCAGCATCTGCGGGAGGCGGGCGAGCTGGGCGCGGCCGACGGCGGCGAGCAGGTTGGACAGCCGATAATTGTAGCCGATGTCGACGTGCTCGTAGTGGGCCACGGGCTGGCGGGCCTGGGTGGCGAGGTAGCGGGTGCGCTCGGCCATGTCAGGGTCGTCGCACAGCAGCGCCCCGCCACCGGAGGTGGTGATGATCTTGTTGCCGTTGAAGGACACGATCGACGCGATGCCGTCGGCGCCCGCGGGGCGTCCGTCGCGGCGCGCGCCGAGCGACTCGGCGGCGTCCACCAGCACGGGGACGCCGTGGCGAGCGGCCACCTCGCCGACCCGGGCATGGTCAGCCACCTTGCCCAGCAGGTCGACCGGGACCACCGCGGCGACGCGCTCGCCGGAGCCGCGCTGGTCGTCGATGGCCTTCTCGACCATGGCGGGGTCGAGGTTGCCGGTCTCGTCGGAGTCGACGAAGACGGGCATCGCGCCCGTGTAGGTGATCGCGTTGGCCGTGGCGGCGAAGGTCATCGAGGAGGTCACCACAACGTCGCCTGGCCCGACGCCGAGGTGCAGCAGGCCCAGGTGGAGCGCTGCGGTGCCCGAGCTCAACGCGACGGCAAGCGAGCGACCGGTCGCCTCCGCGAGCTCGGCCTCGAAGGCGTCCACCTCGGGTCCCAGCGGTGCGACCCAGCCGGAGCGCAGCGCGCGGACCAGAGCGTCCTCCTCGGCCTGCGTGACGTCCGGGGAGGACAGGTAGGTGCGGTCGGTCAACGGTCCCCCACCGCGTGCGCGAGGTCGCTGAGCTCAGCGGGGTCGAGCGCGGGGACGGCGACGCTGCGGATCATCTCGTGCTCGGTGCGCTGGGCGACCTCCTCGTCGGAGAAGAGGCGCTCGTGCAGCTTCTCGCCCGGGCGGAGGCCGGTGAAGACGATGTCGACTCCCGATGCCTGGGACAGCTCGATCATCCGGTGGGCGACGTCGAGGATCTTCACCGGAGTGCCCATCTCGAGCACCATCACATCACCCGAGCGGCCCATGGTGCCGGCCTGGATGACCAGCTCGCAGGCCTCGGGGATGGTCATGAAGTAGCGCGTCACGTCGGGGTGGGTGACCGTGATCGGTCCGCCGGCCTCGATCTGCGCGTTGAAGGTGTGGAGCATCGAGCCGCGCGAACCCAGGACGTTGCCGAAGCGGACACTGATGAAATGACCGAGGCCGCGATCGGCGTGCCAGGCGGTGAGCTGCTCGGCGATGCGCTTGGTGGTGCCGAGCACGCTCGTGGAGTCGGCGGCCTTGTCGGTGGAGATGTTGACGAAGTGGGCGACCCGGTGGCGCTCGGAGAGGCGCAGCAGGTTGAGCGTGCCGAGGACGTTGGTCTTCCAGCCCTCGTCGGGGAAGCGCTCGAGCATCGGCAGGTGCTTGAGCGCAGCGGCGTGGAAGACGATCTCGGGCTGGTGCTCGTCGAAGACCTTCTCCAGCGCCGCACGGTCGCGGATGTCGCACAGCACGGTGTTGGGCTCGTCGAGGAGTCCGTGGCCGAAGATCGAGAGCTGTACCGCGTGCAGCGCCGACTCGTCGCGGTCGAGCATGACCATGCTGGCTGGGCCGAACTTGTGAACCTGACGGGCCAGCTCGGAGCCGATCGACCCGCCGGCGCCGGTGATCAGGACGCGGCGGCCGGTGAGGTAGCCGGCGATCTCGGTGATGCTGGTCGACACCTGGTGGCGCCCGAGGACGTCGCCGATCTCGACCGGCCGGATGTCGGCGGCACTGACCTGGCCGCCGATCATCTCCGCCACGCGCGGCAGCACCAGGAAGTCCAGGCCGGCCGACTGCGCGGCCTTCTGGGCGCGGTCGATGGCCTGCCCGCTTGCGGACGGGACAGCGAGGACGACCACGTCGACGTCACGCGCACCGCCCACCGCGGCGAGCTGCGAGCCAGAGCCGAGGACGGGGACGCCGCTGATGCGCAGGTGCCGCTTGCCGGGGTTGTCGTCGAGGAAGCCGACGACCTCGTCGGCATCCCCGCGGAGGAGGTGGAGCACCTGACGACCGGCGTCGCCGGCGCCGTAGATCAGCACCCGGCGACCTGCCGGGCGGGACTCGTCGATGTGGAGGCGGTCGCGCAGGGCGCGGTAGAAGAGGCGCCCGGCGGCGGAGATCAGGAGCGCCAGCGGCGGGGCCAGCACGACGACACTGCGCGGCGCAGGGCTCGACATGACCGCCGAGAGTCCCAGCGTGATCGCTCCGACCGCGGCGAGGTGCAGCGCGAGGCCGAAGGCCTCGTCGAAGGATCCGACGAGATAGCGGCCGCGGTAGAACTTGGTGGCGTAGCCGAGCCCGAGGAGCAGGGCCGCGGCGAGCAGCCAGTAGACGATGACCGACTCCCACAGCACCTCGGAGAGGTTGAAGTCATGTCGGACGCCGATGACGACCGCGGTCGCCAAGCCCCAGGACCCGATGTCCCAGAGCGCGAGGAATCCCCTGCGCGCGAATGGGTTGTCCAGCATGCTTCTCGCCCCCGTGCGTGAAGGTAGGTCGTCTGTGGGCGCCCCCGAGGGCCAACCCATGCTAGACCCGTCCAGACCGCCTTGACGATTCGTCTTCGCGAAGACACCCCTTCGGGGGTGCCCACCCCTCAGTCGAGCTGGGTGGCGATCCACTCCTGCAGCCCGGCGACACCGTCGCGGAGGCTCCAGCGCGGCTCCCAGTCGAGGCGGCGCACCGTGTCCTCGACGGTGCAGGACGCGTGCCGGACGTCGCCGTCGCGGTACTGACCGGTGATGTGCGGCTCCGGCGCGGAGTGGTAGCGCGCGACCTCGCGGGCGAGGTCACCGATCGTGGTGCGTACGCCGCTGCCGATGTCGACGGTGCGCATGTGGTCGGCGGGCCGGCGGGAGATCGCCGCGACGAGCGCGCTGACGACGTCGTCGATGTAGACGAAGTCGCGGGTGATCTCGCCGTCCTCGTAGAGCGGGATCGACTTCCCCTCCCGCGCCAGGCGCGAGAAGAGCGACACGATCCCGGTGTAGGGGTTGGACAGCGACTGGCGCGGGCCGTAGACGTTCTGCAGGCGCAGCACCGACAGGCGGGTGTCGTGCGAGCCGGTCCACGCGGCCAGGATCTGCTCCTGGGCGAGCTTGGTGGCGCCGTAGACGTTGATCGGGTTCGGGTGGGTGCCGGCCACGGAGTTCGGCACGTGCTCCGCCCCGTCGCCGTGGTCCCAGGTGCCGGCCTCGAGCTGGGCGTGCGTGCGCAGGCCCGGCTGGAAGGTCGACCCGTCGGCGTTGCGCCACACGCCCTCGCCGTACACCGCACGCGAGCTGGTCAGCACGAAGTGCCCGGGCACGTGGCCGGCGCGGGTGAGCGCGTCGAGGAGCTGGGTGGTGCCGACGACGTTGACCATGCCGTGGCGCGTGCTCTCCGACAGCGACTGAGCGGTGCCGGTCTCGGCGGCGAGGTGCACGACGGTGTCGGGACGCAGGTCCGCGACGACGGCGTCGAGGTCCTCGGCGCTGGTCACGTCGCCGATCCTCAGGTCGACGGAGCCGGGGAGGTCGGCCGGCGGCTGCGAGCCCGGGTGGACCTGCGGGTGCAGGTTGTCGAGGACGACCCACCGCTCGGCGGAGTCCGCGAGCTCGCGCGCCAGCGTCGTACCGATGAAGCCGGCGCCGCCGGTGACGAGGACGCGGCCGCCTGCCTGGGTTGAAGAGGGCATGGGGGTCAGCCTAGGAGCCACGGGCCGAAACCCGGATGTCGGCGTGCGCGAGCGGTGACAGACTCCGCCGCATGAGCCCGGTGTCGCACACGCGCGGACTCGTCGAGGTCGCGGTCGCGAGCGTGCTGTGGGGCACCGGCGGCCTCGCGGTCCAGCTGGTCCGCGAGGTCGAGCCGATGTCGCCGGTCACGATCAGCGCCTGGCGCATGGCCCTGGCCGCCGCGGTCCTGCTCGTCGCGCTCACGCTCCTGCGTCGCGGGGGCGAGCTGGTCGACCTCGCCCGCGGGCAACCGGGCCGATTGCTCGCGGTCGGCGTCGGGACCGCGGCCTACCAGGGCTTCTACTTCATCTCGGTCACCCAGGTCGGGGTGGCGGTCTCGACCGTCGTCAGCCTCGGGCTGGCCCCGGTCCTGCTGACCGTGGCCGAGGCGGTACGGCACCGGCGCGCCCCCGCGACCGGCCGGCTGGTCGTGCTGGTGGCGGCGCTCGTCGGGCTGCTGCTCGTCAGCGTCGCCGGCCACGCGTCCTCGACCGGGCCCGACCCGGTGGTGGGCGTGCTGCTCGCGGTCGCATCCGGGACGACGTACGCCCTGACGACGGTCGCCGGCGGCTCCATCAGCCGTGCGTCGTCGCCGCTGGCGCTGACCACCGGCATGACCCTCGTCGGGGCCGCGGTGCTGCTGCCGTGCCTGGCCCTCGTCGACGGGCCGCGGACGACCGGGGACCCCGTGGCGCTGGCGTGGCTGGCCTACCTCGGTGTGCTGACGATGGCGCTGGCCTACGTCCTGCTCTACTCCGGGCTGCGGGTCGTGGCGCCCAGCACGGCCGTGACGGCCAGCCTCGTCGAGCCCGTCACCGCGGCCGTGGTCGCGGCCGTGGTGCTGCAGGAGGCGCTCGGGCCGGCGGCGGTCGTCGGGATCCTGCTCGTGCTCGGCGCGGTGGCCGGGCTGGGCCGCCCGAGCGCGGCCGCCGGGCCGGTGCTGCCGGACGCGCGGGCTGCCTGAGCGCTAGGGGTAGTCGACCTCGACCGTCACCCAGTCGACCAGCATGCTGTGGCGGGTGCCGCCGGGGACCGCGTGCTCGGGCTTGACGTCCTTGTTGGACAGACGGATCTGGATGGGCGCGGCGTTGCCGGGGACCCGTCGGGCGTCCGGCGCGGAGGTGATGTCGTAGGGGCGGTTGCCCGCCGGGTCGCTCGCGGAGAACAGCACGGTGTCACCACCGACGGTGAACTCGGCGGAGTAGCTCCAGAACCTGCTCCACGGCTCGGCACCCGCAGGGAAGAACTGGGTCACCGGCGTCATGATCGGCGCCCGCCCCGTGGCGGCGCAGGCGTTGACGGCCGTCTCGGGGGTGTCGTCGTAGCAGATGTGGGAGGCGAACTGGGCCCCCGCCGGCTTGAGGGGACCGTAGCTCTCGATCACGTCGATCTCGCGCGGGTCGACGCCGTTGGGGTGCTGCACCCAGAGGGCGGCGTAGTTGCTGCCGGTGTCGGGCATGAGCAGGCTGGCGGTCACCCGCACCCGGGTGCCGACCGGGAGGACCCAGCCCTGGTTGGTGCGGACCTGGGAGAGGTGGCCGACCTCGAGCTGTCCCAGCCCGTTCTGTGCGGCCGCGTTGGTCCACAGCATGTTGTGCCACTGGTCCGGCCACACCCCGGCGGGGCCGTCGAACCCGTCGTGGAAGACGGTCTCCCAGCCGGAGACCGGGGTGGGTTCGGGGGTCGGCGTCGGCTCGGGGACCACGGGCACGAGGTCGGGGACGGGATCGGGGGTGGGGTCGAGGGCGTCGAGGACGCCCGGGCCTCCGCCGAACCCGGCGGGCGCGTCCGCGACGACGATGAGCAGCAGCGCCGTCACGACGGTGCCGAGCGCGCGCGTGAGCGGGGACATCACCCTCCTGGAGGCAGCTGACGGACCGGGACCAGAACGGAGAATGCTACGGGCCACCACCGACGACGGGCACCCGCCGGGCTCAACCGACGGTGGTCAGCAGCTGGGTGGCACGGGTGAGCACGACGTAGAGGGTCGCACGGCCCGTGGCGGACTCGTCCTCGATCTCCTGCGGCGCGACCACGACGATCCCGTCGAACTCCAGGCCCTTGGTGTCGAGGCCCGTCAGCACCACGATGCGGTCCTCGCCGCTGGGCGTGACGCTCGAGTCGACCGCGGCGCGCGCGCCGGCGGAGTCGGCGGCGTGCTCGGGCCAGGACGCCAGCCAGGCATTGACCTCGGAGCGGCGCGCGGCCGGCACCACGATCCCGACGGTGCCCTCCACCCGCGCGGCCGTCGAGGTGACGGCCTCGCGCACGGCGGCCTCGAGGTCGTCGACCGGGCCGACCACCCGCGGCTCCTCGCCCGTACGGCGTACGGCGTCGGGGAGGTCGGCGTCGAGCCCCACCCGGCGGGCGTAGTCGGCGGCGAAGGAGTAGATCTCCGCGGAGTTGCGGTAGTTGGTGGACAGGTGGAACTCGTGGAGCTCCTTGCCCTCGAGCGCCTCGGCGCGCGCGGCGGCCGCCTCGGGGGCGTCGGGCCACGACGACTGGGCCGGGTCGCCGACGATCGTCCAGCTCGCCGCACGCCCGCGGCGACCGACCATCCGCCACTGCATCGGCGTCAGGTCCTGCGCCTCGTCGATGAGCACGTGGGCGTAGCCGTCGTCCTCGATGCGGTGGGTCGGGGCCGACCAGGCGAGCCCGCCGGGGGCGTACTCGCGCTCGGAGATGGTGGTGAGCTCCTGGAGGTCGACACCGCCCTCGAGCAGGCCGGTCTCGTCGAGGTCGCGCTCGTCGTCGCTGCGCTGCGGCACGTCGCCGAGGGCGTAGCGCAGCTCGTCGAGCAGGGGCACGTCCTCGATCGACAGCCCGCCGTCCGCCCACGACTTGGCCAGCAGCAGCTGCTCCTCGCGGCTGATCACGCCCTCGCCGACGCGGGACAGGAACTCCGGGTCGCGCAGCCAGCCGAAGACCGTCGTGGCGTCGAGCGGCGGCCACCACGCGGTGGCGAACTCGACGAAGCCCGCGTGGCCGAGCATGTCGTCGTCAAAGGCCTCGCGCCCGCGCTCCTTGCCGCGCTCGCCGGTCACCTGGCGCCACATGGCGTCGAGCAGGGTCTTCGCGACGCGGGGCAGCTGACGGTTGCGGCGGCCCTGCGACATCAGCTGGCGGCGCAGCCGTCCGAGCACGCCGGGGTCGAGGACGATCGTGTCGTCGCGCCAGTAGATGCGGAAGCTCGTCGGGGCGCCGGGGGCGTGCTGGCGCGCGGTGCGCCGCAGCAGCTCGGCCATCCGCGTCGCGCCCTTGATGTCGGCGACGGCCGGCTCGTCGTGGCGCGAGGCCCGGATCCCGCCGACGACCTCGCCGAGCGAGCGCAGCGCGACGGCGGTCTCGCCGAGGCTGGGCAGCACCCGCTCGATGTAGCGCATGAAGACGCCGCTCGGACCGACGACGAGCACGCCGCCACCCTCGTAGCGGCGGCGGTCGTTGTAGAGCAGGAAGGCCGCGCGGTGCAGCGCCACGACGGTCTTGCCGGTGCCGGGGCCGCCCGAGATCGACACGACCCCCTTGCCGGGTGCGCGGATCGCCTGGTCCTGCTCGGCCTGGATGGTCGCGACGATCGAGTGCATCGACCGGTCGCGGGCCCGGGAGAGCTGCGCCATGAGCGCGCCCTCGCCGACGATCGGCAGGTCCGTCTCGGCCTGGTCGTCGAGCAGCTCGTCCTCCACGCCCACGACCGTGCGGTGCAGCGAGCGCAGCACGCGACGGCGTACGACGCCCAGCGGGGTCGCCGCGGTGGCCTGGTAGAACACGCCGGCAGCCGGCGCGCGCCAGTCGATCAGCAGCACGTCGCGCTCGGCGTTGCGTACGCCGATGCGGCCGATGTAGCGCGGCAGGGTGTCGATCGACGGGTCGAGGTCGAGGCGACCGAAGACCAGGCCCTCGTGGGCGGCGTCGAGCTGGGCGATGCGCTTGGCGGCCTGGAAGACCATCGCGTCGCGCTCGACGAGGCCGCCCTCGTGCTCCAGCCGGCCGCGGTTGCGCCCCTCGGTGGCCAGCGCGCGGGCGTTGACCATCGACGCCTCGAGCTGGACGTAGACCTCGTCGACGTAGTCCTGTTCAGCCGCGATCTCCCGCGCTTCGAGCTCCTCGCTCAACTCCCGCTCCTCATCCCCCGATGAACTGCTGCCGACCGTCCCGGGCAGACCGGAAAGCGTACCCGCGAGCCGACGCCATCGCCGACTTCCCGCGAATCCGCGGACCCCCGCCCGTGGCGCTCAGCCCACCAGCAGCAGCGCGCCGGCGACGCAGACGACGGCGCCGAGCGTGCGGACGCGGTCGGCACGGTCCAGTCGCCGCATCAGCGCCGCCCGGTCCGGGGGCGGGGCCGCGGACAGCCGCTCGTGGGTCGGCGCGGCCACCGCGGCCGTCGTGGCGACCGCCAGCAGCCCGCCGGCGACGGCCACCCACGTGCCCGCATCGGAAGGCTCCGCGAGCGCCGTCCAGCCGAGCACCAGCACGAGCGGCGGGTAGACCAGGGCGACCACCGGCGTGATCCGGCGCGCGTGCCGGTCGTGCGCCACGGTCCACGCCTCGCGCGGCACGTCGCCGAGCGCGGGGTAGACGACGAGGTCGACGGTGAGCTGGAAGCCCAGGTGCGCGGCCGCGACGAGCAGCAGCCAGGGCGCGGGCTCGGCCAGGCTCATCGGTCGACCGGGCTCATCGAGCGGGCGCCCCGAAGGCGTCCGCACCGAGGTCGTGCTCGCCCGCGGCCAGGGCGTCCACGATGCGACGCGCCACGTCGGCCGGGGCCAGGCCCGCCGGCAGCCCCGGGGCCTCACCGGACAGCGGTCGGTCCGCCAGCCCGGTCTCGGTGTGCGGCGGGCGCACGTCGTAGACGTCGACACGGCTGCGGCGCAGCTCGGTGCGCAGTGCGGTCGCGACGGCGCTCAGCGCGGCCTTGCTCGCGGAGTAGGCAGCCATCCGCGGCATCGGGCGCTCGGCGACGACCGCGCTGAGCTGGAGCACGAAGCCCTGCGACTCCTCGAGCAGCGGCACCACGCGGCGCAGCAGGAAGAGCGGCCCGACGACGTTGGTGAGGAACAGCTCCTCCACGACCTCGTCGGGGGTGTCGGCCAGCGCGCCGAAGGCCACGACACCGGCCGCGTTGACCAGGCCGTCGAGACCGCCGAGGTGCTCGCGGGCGGCGGCAGCGACCGCCTCACCGGCGCCCGCGTCGCCGAGGTCGGCCACGACCGGCACGCCCGTGCCGAGCGCGGCGAGCCGCTCGGCGTCGCGGCCCACCACCAGCAGCCGCGCGCCGCGGCGCTCGAGCTCGGCGACCACGAGCGAGCCGAGGGCGCCGGTGGCGCCGACCACCGCGATCCGGGCTCCGTCGATCTCGCGGCCAGTGGTGGACGGTGCCATCGGGTCTCCTTCGTCGGGCGTCGACTGCTTCTCCGTCGCAGGAGCCTCCGCGGATGCAGCCGGACGGTTACTTCTTCCGGCTGAGGAAGGCCGTCATCGCCTCGCGGGCCCCGTCGCTGGCGAAGAGCCGCGCACTGGTCGTGGCCATCTCCTCGCCGAGCGCGTCGATGCGCGCCACGAGGTCGCGGTTGAGGATCCGCTTGGACTCCCGCAGCCCCTGCGCCGCGCCCGTGGCCAGGCTCGCGCACACCGCGGCCACCTCCTCGTCGAGGCGCTCGGCCGGCACCGCCTTCGTGACCAGCCCGTACGCCGCCGCCTCGGCTCCGGTGAACACCTCGCCGCCCAGCGTGGTCAGGGCCGCGGCGCGCGGGTTCATCCGGTGGTGGACGGTGAGGCTGATGATGGCCGCCGCCAGGCCGAGCTTGACCTCGGTGAGGGCGAAGGTCGCGTCCTCGGCGCTGATCGCGATGTCGGCCGCGGCGATGATGCCGATCCCGCCGGCGCGCACGGCACCGAGGTTCTTCGTCACGACCGGCTTGTCGAGCGTGGCGACCAGGCGCTGCAGGTCGACGATGCGGCGGGCGCCGACCTCCATGCCCTCGGTGGTCGCCTCGGCGAGGTCCGCCCCGGAGCAGAAGACCTTGCCGGAGCTCTGCACCAGCACCACGCGTACGTCGTCGTCGGCACCGGCCCGCTCGAGGTGGGCGAACAGCTCGGTGACGAGCTGACGACTGAGCGCGTTGCGGTTGGCCGGGCTGTCGAGGGTGAGGGTCGCGACGGCGTCGGAGACGTCGTAGTGGACCAGTTCGGCGGGCGCGTCGGTCATGGCCGCCATCCTGCCCCAACCTCGCGCGCACCGGCGCGACCCCATCCGTGCCGCCCTCCGCTCCGAACACCCCCCATGCAGACACCGGACAAGACCGAGCGCTGGCAGACGCTGCGCCACGCGGCGTACGGCGTGCTGTCGACCGTCGTCGGCCTCGCGGCCGCCCACCTCGTCGCCGCGGTCACCGTGCCGGCGGCCTCCCCCGTGCTCGCCGTCGGCTCGACCGTCATCGACCTCACGCCCACACCGCTGAAGGAGTGGGCGATCCGTGAGTTCGGCAGCGCCGACAAGGCGATCCTGGTCGGGTCGGTGACCGTCGTCGTGCTCCTGCTCGCCGCCGTCGCGGGCGTCGTCGCCCGCAAGCGCGAGGCGACCGGACTGCTCATCATCGTGGGGCTCGCCGGCGTGGCCGGCGTCCTCGCCGTCCTGCGCCCGGGATCCGGGCCGCTGGACGTCCTTCCTGCCCTGGTCGCGGCAGCCACTGCCGCCACGTCGCTGTGGTGGCTGCACCGGATCGACGGCCAGGGCTCCCCGGACCCGTCGATGGGGGTCGACGGTCCGAGCCGGCGCGGGGTCGTGCTGGCGACCGGCGGCCTGGCCGCAGCGGCAGTGGCCATGGGGGCACTCGGCCGCTGGGTGACGTCCTACCGCCTCGGCGGGACGGACGTCGCGCTGCCGGTCGCCACCGACCCCGCGCCGTCCTTCCCGACCGGCCTGGAGAAGAAGTACCCCGGCATCACGCCGCTCCGCACGCCCACGGCGGACTTCTACCGCGTCGACACCCGCCTCACCGTCCCGGCGGTCGACGTCGACTCGTGGACCCTCACCATCGACGGCGACGTCGAGCAGGAGGTCACGCTGACCTTCGAGGAGCTCTCCCAGATGGAGACCGTCGAGCGCGACATCACCCTCACCTGCGTGAGCAACGAGGTCGGCGGTCCCTACGTCGGCGGCGCGCGCTGGCTCGGCGTACCCCTGGCCGACGTGCTGGCCCGCGCCGGCATCGACGCGACCAAGGCCGACCAGATCCTCTCCACCGACGTGGACGGCATGACCATCTCCACGCCGCTCGACGTCGCCCTCGATGGACGTGACGCCCTCATCGCGATCGGGATGAACGGCGGCCCGCTGCCGCGCGAGAACGGCTTCCCGGCCCGGATGGTCGTCCCCGGCCTCTACGGCTTCGTCAGCGCGTGCAAGTGGATCACCCGGATGACGCTCACGACGTACGACGCCGAGCAGGCCTACTGGACCGAGCGCGACTGGGCGGTCGACGCGCCGATCAAGATCTCCAGCCGCATCGACACCCCCAAGCCGCTGTCCACCAGCGACGCCGGCCCGATCGTCATCGGCGGCATCGCCTGGGCGCAGGGCGTCGGCATCGAGAAGGTCGACGTCCGCATCGACGGCGAGGCCTGGAAGCCCGCCACGCTCGGCCCGCAGGTCACCGACGACTACTGGCGCCAGTGGTTCTACGAGTGGGACGCCGAGCCCGGTCAGCACTTCATCGCCGTCCGCGCCACCAACAAGGACGGCGACGTCCAGACCGACGTGCGGATGACGCCGTTCCCCGAGGGCTCCTCGGGCCTCCAGGAGATCTCGGTCAGCGTGTCCTGACCCCCAGCTCCCTGCCTCCCCTGACTGCGGTCGTGGGGGGGGGGGGGGGGGGGGGGTGGGGGCGCGACCGAAGGGAGCCACTGGGGCTGGGGCG
>CAFBMW010000043.1_pt1 | contig 28824 bp, 25 predicted proteins | sample 7269061 | NCBI WGS metagenome assembly CAFBMW01 (sample SAMEA6814074, study PRJEB35770) | uncultured Nocardioides sp. | biome: Freshwater; feature: Freshwater reservoir; material: water | place: Czech Republic | collected 2017-05-23 | depth 30m m | reverse complement strand
GTGGGCGTTCAAGAAGTTCTACAACTCCGAGTCAGCCCGACTCGCGGCTCTGCCAGCATGGGTCCACGAGTACAACCACCACCGGCCCCACTCAGCAATCGGGAAGGCCACACCCATCACCAGGTTGGACAACCTGGCTGGGCATCACAACTAGCCGATCAGGCAGCCAGGTCGGGGTCGCCGGCGCGGCGGAGCTTCTGGAGCGCCTCCCGCTCGAGCTGGCGGACCCGCTCGGCAGAGATGCCGTGGCGGGCGCCGATGTCGGCGAGCTTGTGCTGACGGCCGTCGGCCAGGCCGTAGCGCGCCCGGACGATGTCGGCCGAGCGCTCGTCCAGGATCCCCACGAGGTCCTCGAGCCGCTGGCGCGCCTCGACGTCCAGGAAGTTGAGGTCCGGACCCGGCGCGGTCTCCTGGGCCATCAGGTCACCCAGCGAGGTGTCGCCGTCCTCGTCGACGGGGGTGTCGAGCGAGACGTGGTCGCGCCCCCAGCTCATCAGGTCGAGCACGCGGTCGAGCTCCATCCCGAGCTCGGTGGCGATCTCCTGCGGCTCCGGGTCGCGGCCGAGCTGGCGCTCCAGCGTGCGACGGGCGCTGCCGACCTGGTTGAGCTCCTCGACGACGTGGACGGGGAGGCGGACGACGCGGGCCTGCTGGGCGATGCCTCGCGTGATGGCCTGGCGCACCCACCAGGTGGCGTACGTCGAGAACTTGTAGCCCTTGGTGTAGTCGAACTTCTCCACGGCGCGGATCAGTCCGGTGTTGCCCTCCTGGATCAGGTCGAGCATCGGCATCTGGGAGCGGCCGTACTTGCGGGCGATGGAGACGACGAGCCTGAGGTTGGCCTCGATGAAGCGGTCCACCGCGAGGCGTCCCTGCTCGGCGAGCCACTCGAGCTCCTCCTCGTTGGCGCTCATCGGGGCGCCGCCCTTGCGGCGACCGATGCGACCGGTGTCGAGGAGGTGCTGGGCCAGCAGGCCAGCCTCGATGGTCTTGGACAGCTCGACCTCGGTCTCGGCGTCGAGGAGCGGGGTGCGGGCGATCTCGTCGAGGTAGAGGCCGACGCTGTCGCGGCCCTCGATCTCACGCGTGGTGGTGGTGCGCTTGGCCTGTGCGGTGCTCATCTGGTCCTCCTGCTCCTCGTGCGGCCACCCCTGTGTCGCACGTCTGGTCCAACGCCTGTGTCCGTTGCGGGATTCCCGAACGGATTGCTCGGTGCCTTCACCTGACTTGACGCGCCAGTGGCTGCCGGAATTCCACGATTCCGGAACTCTCAGGGACTTCTCAGGGGTTCCCTCCTGCGCCCGAAACATGCGCGGCCCGCGCGAGAGCGGGCCGACGACCGCTGTGGAGGAGCGCGCCATCTCTGTGGATCGTGGGCCGACTTCTGTGGGCAACCCTGTGGGACCGCGGGTTTGTCGGGGTGAAGCCTTGCGCCGTGGCGCCCGCGGGCATAGAACTCTCCCTACCGGTGCCGCTTCGGCGGGGCCGGGGATCGCATCGAAGGATCAGTCCCACCCGGCGAGCTCGCTCGCCGCGCAGGCCCGGTGGCGGGGTCGGCGGGGACCGGATGCCGGTGCGGTGGTCCGGACGCCACCACCGCCGGACACATCGAGGGGCTCCCGATGCTCATACCATCTGGAGCCCCTCAACCTGTTGTGCTCCTCGAGGCTGCCCGACGTCGGCGGCGGGGCGCAAGCCGCGACCGGTGAACAACCGGCGACGGGGTCGGTCCCCGGTTCAGTCCTCGGCGGGCGGTTCGAGCCGGTGCAGCGCAGGGTCGTCGTCGCGGAAGCTGCGCACCGGGCCGGGGGGAGTGTCGGCGGTCTCGAAGCGCACCGTGACCACGCCGGAGCCCGATCCCCAGACCCAGCCCTGGCCCATCTCGTCGTGCACGACGTCCGCGCCGGGCGGCCAGGTGCGTCGCGGCGGCTCGGGCAGCGCCACCTCCTCGGCCTCGTCCTCCTCCGGTGTGGAGCCGAACAGGTCCTCCTGCACCCAGTCGGCCAGCCCGGAGACACCGACTCCCAGCAGGCGCACGCCCCCGGTGGTGTCGAGGTCGGCCAGCAGCGACCGGGCGATGCGGGCGATCGTCGCGCCGTCGTCGGTGGGGCTCGACAGGGTGCTGGAGCGGTTGAGGGTCGTGAAGTCGTGCAGGCGCACCTTGATCGTGACGGTGCGACCGGAGAAGCCGTTCTTCCGCATCCGGGCGCCGACGTCGCGCGCCTGACGCGTGAGCAGGCCCTCCATGACCCGGCGGTCGTTGAGGTCGGTGTCGTAGGTCCCCTCGACGCTGATCGACTTCGTCTCCCGCTCGGCCAGCACCGGGCGCGGGTCGCGGGCGCGGGCCAGGTGCCACAGCCCGTGTCCCTGCGCCTGGCCCAGCAGGCGTACGAGCTCGTCCTCCTCGACCGCCTCGAGCTCGGCGATCGTGTGGATGCCCGCACGCCGCAGCCGCTCGGCGGTCGCCGGTCCCACGCCGGGGATGACGATGACCTTCATCGGACGCAGCAGGTCCAGCTCGGTGCCCGGCGGCACCACCGTCATCCCGTCAGGCTTGTCGAGCTCGCTGGCGACCTTGGCGAGGAACTTGGACGAGGCGATGCCCACGGTCGCGGTCAGGCCGCCGGTCACCTCGTGCACGCGCTGGCGCAGCCGCTCGCCCGCCTCGGTCACGGTGGCGACCTCGAGGTCGGGCAGGTCGGCGGCCGCCAGGTCGACGAAGGCCTCGTCGAGGGACAGCGGCTCGACCAGGGGTGAGAGTTCGCGGAGCACCTGCATGACGCGGGTGCTGGTCTCCCGGTAGGCGTGGAAGCGGCCGCTGAGGAACGCCGCGTGCGGGCAGCGCGCCCGTGCCTCGCGCCCGGACATCGCCGATCCGACGCCGAAGGTCCGCGCCTCGTAGGACGCCGTGGCCACCACGCCCCGCCCGCCGGTGCCGCCGACGATCACCGGCTTGCCCCGCAGCGACGGCTTGTCGCGCTGCTCGACGGCGGCGAAGAACGCGTCGAGGTCGAGGTGCAGGACCGAGGCGGTCGAACGCATCAGCCGCGCGTCGTCCGCGTCGTCTGTCCGGTCACCGCTCCATCCTCTCAGGGCGTCGCGCCAAGGACTCCGCGGGCGCGTCGTGGGCCACGAACCGTCCACAGGCACGCTGGGGGACCGGTTCTCCACAGGGCCGGACCCGGTCGGGCATGGAGGGTCGGTGGGCGCGGGAAACGTCCTCGTCATGGACACCGCCGACAGCACCCCGTTCCCATCCACCTCCGCCGACCGGGGCTCGCCGCCCCCGACGCTCCTGCGGGCACGCACGCCCGCCGACATCGCTGCCTTCGTCCCCCTGGCCCTTGGGTTCCGGCCCGAGCACTCCGTGGTGATGGTGAGCACCGGGGCGCCGGGCGGCATGCAGGCCCGCGTCGACCTGCCGCACGACCCGGACGACGTGGACGACGTCGTCGAGGCGCTCCTGCGCCCGGCCCGTCGCCACGGCGTGTGCGAGGTCGTCGTCGTGGTCTACGACGACGACACCACGGTGGCCGACGAGGCCGCCTGGGCGATCCACGAGGAGTTCACCGCAGCCGGTGTCGAGGTGCGCGAGGTGCTGCGGGTCCACGACGACCACTGGTACGCCGTCCTGCCGGGCGCGCCGCTGGCGGCCTACCGCGGCGTGCCGTTCGAGCTGGCCGAGCACCCGTTCACCGCCCAGGCCGTCTTCGACGGCCGTGTCACCCACGCCAGCCGCGAGGCCCTGCGCGCGACGATCGCGGTCGACCCCGTCCTCGCCGGTGAGGTCGAGGACGAGATCGGCGCTGCGGTGCCCTTGCCCGCCGGTGCCCTGGGGACGTTGGCGCGGCGGCACCTGGCAGCCGGCACGAGGTTCACCTGCGCCGAGCTGGCGGCCGTCGCACTGACCGTCACGGCGGGCTCGCTCCGCGACGAGGCGTGGGCCTGCCTGGGACGCACCGACGCACGCGGTGCCGTCGAGCTGTGGTCCGATGCCGTACGCCGCCTGCCGTCTCCCCACGTGGCAGCTCCGGCCGCGGTGCTGGCCTTCGCTGCCTGGCTCGCAGGGGACGGCGCGCTGGCGTGGTGCGCGGTCGACCGCTGCCAGGCCGTCGAGCCCGACCACTCGTTGGCCGGACTGGTCGCCCAGCTGCTCGAGTCCGCCACGTCGCCCGCCGACTGGGAGGTGCTGCGACCCCGCCTGGGTGGGACCGCGGATCCCGCTGCCTGACCCGCGCGCTGGACCAGCCTTCGGGACGGTTCCCGCGCCGTGCCCACGACACTAGGGTTCGGGCATGGGTGAAGAGGTCGACCAGCAGGAGTTCAGCCGCGCGGACCGGACGCGGCACCGCGAGAAGGTGCGCCGCAACCTCGACGTCTTCGCGCGCATGCTGCGCGAGGCGCGCTTCGACACCGACGACCCGATGACCGGGCTCGAGATGGAGCTGAACCTCATCGACGACGCCGGCGACCCGGCGCTCAAGAACGCCGAGGTGCTCGAGGCGATCGCGGACCCCGACTTCCAGACCGAGCTCGGCCAGTTCAACATCGAGATCAACCTCGCCCCGGCCAAGCTGCGCGAGGGCGGGCTGAGCACCTTCGAGCAGAGCCTGCGGCACTCCCTCAACGACGCCGAGGAGAAGGCGGCACAGGTCGGGGCGCACCAGGTCGCGATCGGCATCCTGCCGACGCTCGCCGAGGGCCACATGAACCGCGCCAGCCTGAGCGCCAACCCTCGCTACAACCTGCTGTCCGAACAGATCCTCAGCGCCCGCGGGGAGGACATCACCATCAGCATCTCGGGACGCGAGCGGCTCACCACGACCGCGGACTCGATCGTGCCCGAAGCGGCGTGCACCAGCACGCAGTTCCACGTGCAGACCTCGCCCGACCAGTTCGCGGCCTACTGGAACGCCGCCCAGGCGATCGCCGGCGTGCAGCTGGCCGTCTCGGCCAACTCCCCGTTCCTGCTGGGCAAGGAGCTGTGGCGTGAGACCCGCATCCCGCTGTTCGAGCAGGCCACCGACACCCGCAGCGAGGAGCTCAAGGCCCAGGGCGTACGACCGCGCGTGTGGTTCGGCGAGCGGTGGATCACGTCGGTCTTCGACCTCTTCGAGGAGAACGTGCGCTACTTCCCGGCCCTGCTGCCGGTGACCGACGAGGAGGACCCGCTCGAGGTCCTCGAGTCCGGCGGCACACCGCTGCTGCACGAGCTGCGCCTGCACAACGGCACGATCTACCGCTGGAACCGGCCGGTCTACGACGTGGCGGACGGTGTGCCGCACCTGCGCGTCGAGAACCGGCTGCTCGCCGCGGGCCCGACCGTGGCCGACACCATCGCCAACGCAGCCCTGTGGTTCGGGCTGATCCGCTTCCTCGCCGAGAGCGAGCGACCCCTGTGGTCGCAGATGTCCTTCTCGGCCGCGGAGGAGAACTTCCACGTGGCGGCCCAGATGGGCGTCGACGCGCAGGTCTACTGGCCCGGCATCGGCCAGGCGCGCGCCACCGAGCTCGTGCTGCGCCGGCTGCTGCCCATGGCGAAGGCCGGTCTCGACGCGTGGGGCGTGCCGACCGAGGAGAGCGACCGCTACCTCGGGATCATCGAGCAGCGGTGCCTGCTGGAGACCAGCGGCGCGGCGTGGTTCGTCGAGCGGGTGCGCGCACGTGGGGGAGAGGACCGCTTCGACGCCCTGCGCGCCACGCTCCTCGACTACAAGGACCGCATGCACAGCAACGAGCCCGTGCACCTCTGGGACTGACGGCCGGTGTTCACACGCCCCGTCGGCGCAGGCGTCGCCACTCCCGGCGTACGCCGCTGACGGGGTCGAACCAGCCGCGACGCGTCACCACGACCAGGGGCGTGTGCGTCCCGAGGGCGGACGTCGCCCAGGCGGCAGGACCGAGCCAGCGCAGGTCCTCGTCGTGCGTGCTCAGCTCGCCGGGCCGGGTGAGCCAGAGGTAGGGACGCGGCGTCAGCGCCGCCGCGTGGCGCAGCAGCGCCAGCACGACATCGGCCCGCAGGCCCGGGTCGGTGGTGCGCGGGTCGTCACAGTGGCGTGCGGTGCGACCGGGCACGCCGGCGTGCAGGACGGACGGGAAGTGGCGCCGGGCCTCGACCTCGAGCAGCTCGAGGGTCGCGGCGCGCAGCACCGCGTGGGTGGTCCGGTCGATCGGGGCTTCGAGCGCGACGACGGGCCCTCGAGGACGTGCACGTGGAGGCGCCATGTCCTCACCCTGCCGGAGGAGAGCGTCCGCAACGCGCCTGTCCACAGGCTGCCCAAGGCAGCCTGTTTCCGTTACGGTGCCAACAGGTCGGCGGCGTGGCGCTGCTGGCCCCGAGAGGAGACACCATGGGCACCGTCGTCGTCGGGTACGTCCCCAAGCCGGAGGGCGAAGCCGCCCTGTCTGCTGGCATCAGCGAGGCGAAGCTGCGTGGCAGCAAGCTCGTGGTGGTCAACTCCCACCGGGGAGGCCAGGAGTTCGACGGAACCCGGGCGCGCAGCGCGGAGGACGACATGGCAGCGGTCCGCGCCACCCTCGAGGAGGCCGGAGTCGAGCACGACATCCGCCAGCTCGTTCGTGGCTTCGAGCCCGCCGAGGACCTCATCAGCATCGCCGAGGCCAACAACGCCGAGCTGCTCGTGATCGGCCTGCGACGCCGCTCGCCGGTCGGCAAGCTGATCCTCGGCAGCAACGCCCAGCGCGTGCTCCTCGACGCCCCCTGCCCGGTCCTCGCGGTCAAGGCCCAGTAGGCCCGCCCGGCAGGTCCCGTCCCGGCACCTCGTCGGGCAGGATGGACCCATGGGCTTCCAGATCACCGGCGACCCCGCCGCCGACAAGGTTCTCGACGACTCCGCCTTCGCGCTGCTGGCCGGGATGATGCTGGACCAGCAGTACCCGATGGAGCACGCGTTCCGCGGACCGGCCAAGGTGCTGGACCGCTTCGGCACGATCGCGCCCGAGGCGATTGCCGCGGCCGACCCCGACGAGTTCGCTGCGATGGCGTCGACGCCGCCGGCCATCCACCGCTTCCCGGGGTCGATGGCCTCACGCCTGCAGGAGCTCGCCCGCATCGTGGAGGAGACCTACGGCGGCGATGCGTCCCGGTTGTGGACCGATGCCGCGGACGGCAAGGACCTGCTCAAGCGCGTGATGGCGCTGCCGGGCTTCGGCAAGCAGAAGGCCCAGATCTTCGTCGCCCTGCTCGCCAAGCAGCTCGGCGTACGCCCTGAGGGGTGGGAGGCCGCGGTCGGTGACTACGCCCTCGAGGGCCACCGCTCCGTCGCCGACGTGGTCGATGCGGACTCCCTGCAGAAGGTGCGCGACTTCAAGAAGGCGAAGAAGGCCCAGGCCAGGTCCTGACCTCGTCGCGTCGGGAGCTCCGATCGGGACCGGATGCCACGGGCCGTGGAGGGCCGTGGCAGAATGACGGTGCGGCTCTTGACGTCACCGGGCCTCGCCGCGCCCCGAAGCTGTCCGACGAGAGGTGTTCGTGTCTTCACACGCACGCAAGTTGCTCCCCGCGGAGGTGCTCACGCACCCCTCCATCACCGCCCTGGTCGCCGGCGGGACCCCCACCGGCACCGTGTCCCCCGAGGACGTACGTCGCGCCAGTGACGAGGCCGGTGTCGAGCCCCGCCACCTGAAGGCACTCCTCGTGCACCTGAGCGGCCTGGGAATCTCGGTCCAGGTCGACGCCGCCAGCCTGCGCGCGGTCGCAGCGACGAGCAAGCGCTCGTCCAGCACGGCCGCGGCGAAGAAGGCACCGGCCAAGAAGGCCGCCGCGAAGACCACGCCGGCCAAGGCCGCCGCCACCACGGCAGCGCCCGTCGCCGAGGCGCCGGCCAAGAAGGCACCTGCCAGGAAGGCCGCCGCCACCACGGCAGCGCCCGTCGCCGAGGCGCCGGCCAAGAAGGCACCTGCCAGGAAGGCCGCCGCGAAGAAGGCGCCCGCCAAGAAGGCTGCCGCCACCGACGAGGTCGTCGACCTCGGCGCGGAGACGCCCGTCCTCGGGGCCGACGGCAAGAAGATCCTCCCCGACATCCCGGACGAGGTGTTCGAGAAGGACGTCGCCAAGGACCCGACGATCAAGGAGGACGAGAAGCAGGCCTTCACCGTCTCCGCGGCCGACGAGACCGACGAGCCCGAGCAGCAGGTCATGGTCGCCGGCGCGACCGCCGACCCGGTCAAGGACTACCTCAAGCAGATCGGCAAGGTCCCCCTCCTCAACGCCGAGATGGAGGTCGAGCTCGCCAAGCGCATCGAGGCCGGCCTCTTCTCCGAGGAGAAGCTCGGCAAGGGCGGGCGGATCAGCCCCAAGATGCTCGAGGAGTACGAGTGGATCGCGGAGGACGGCCGTCGTGCCAAGAACCACCTCCTCGAGGCCAACCTGCGTCTCGTCGTCTCGCTGGCCAAGCGCTACACCGGTCGCGGCATGCTCTTCCTCGACCTCATCCAGGAGGGCAACCTCGGCCTGATCCGTGCGGTCGAGAAGTTCGACTACACCAAGGGCTACAAGTTCTCGACCTACGCGACGTGGTGGATCCGCCAGGCCATCACCCGCGCCATGGCCGACCAGGCGCGCACCATCCGCATCCCGGTCCACATGGTCGAGGTCATCAACAAGCTCGCCCGCGTCCAGCGGCAGATGCTGCAGGACCTGGGCCGCGAGCCCACGCCCGAGGAGCTCGCCAAGGAGCTCGACATGACCCCCGAGAAGGTCATCGAGGTCCAGAAGTACGGCCGCGAGCCCATCTCGCTCCACACGCCGCTCGGCGAGGACGGCGACTCGGAGTTCGGTGACCTCATCGAGGACTCCGAGGCGATCGTCCCGGCCGACGCCGTGTCGTTCACCCTGCTCCAGGAGCAGCTCCACGCGGTGCTCGACACCCTGTCGGAGCGCGAGGCCGGCGTGGTGTCGATGCGCTTCGGCCTCACCGACGGCCAGCCCAAGACCCTCGACGAGATCGGCAAGGTCTACGGCGTGACGCGCGAGCGCATCCGCCAGATCGAGTCGAAGACCATGTCGAAGCTGCGGCACCCCAGCCGTTCGCAGGTCCTGCGCGACTACCTGGACTGATCCGCACCGTGACGGACGTGCGCCGTCTCGCGAGCAGCGTCGCCCTCACGGCGGCGCTGTTCGCCGTTTCGGGGTGCACGAGCGGCGACGTACGCCCTCCCGCGGACCCGCCGTCGCAGGCGAGCGCCGAGCCCACGACGCCGTCCCCGAGTGCCTCGACGTCCGCGGCACCGGAGCCGGACGTAGAAGTCGTGGACCCGGTGCGCGCCGGCGACCTCGACCGGACGGTCGCCGTCGCAGCCGTACGCCACCTGGCCGGCGTGGTGGGGCCCCGCGAGGCGACCGGCCCCGCCTACCGGCAGGCTGCCGGCTGGGTGTCACGCCGGCTGGACCGGCTGGGCTACGACGTCGTACGCCAGCGCGTGGACGTGCCCGCCGGGGAGTCCTGGGGCATCGCGGTCCCGGCCGGCAGCTCGGTCAACGTCGTCGCGACACCACCCGGGCTGGCGCCGGGCGACCCGCACCTGGTCGTGGGTGCGCACCTCGACACTGTCCCGCAGGCCCCGGGTGCGGAGGACAACGCCTCGGGCGTCGGCGTGCTGCTGGCGGTCGCGGAGGCGGTCGCGCAGCGGCGTACGCGCCTGCCCGTCGTGCTCGTCGCCTTCGGGGCCGAGGAGCCGCGCGGGCCGAGCGACGCCGACCACCACTACGGCTCGCGGCGCTACGTCGCCCTGATGGGACCGAAGGAGCGCCGGGCACTGCGGGCGATGGTCTCGCTCGACCGCGTGGGCGTGGGCGATCGCGTGCCGGTCGGCTCCGCCACCGCGTCCGACCCGGTCCAGCGCAGCCTGCTCGCCGCGGCCCGTCGCGCCGAGGTCCCCGTGGTCGCCGACCCCGAGCAGCGCAGCAGCGACCACTGGTCCTTCGTCCGCGACGGCCTGCCGGCCGCACGGCTCGGCTCCACGCCCTACGTCGGCTACCACTCGGCGGCGGACGTGCCCGAGGTCGTGTCCGCCGAGCAGCTGGAACGCGTGGGGCGACTCGTCCTGGAGTGGCTGGCGCCGAGGTAGCGGCGGATCAGCCGCCCAGCCCGGCGCAGGAGCGGAGCGAGCGGCGTTCGGCCGCGAAGGCCTCTGCGTCGGCACCCCGGACGCGTGACGGCAGTCCGTCCACGCCGATCCGGGCCGGCCACCAGGACGAACGCACGACGCGGGCACGCCCGGCCCGCTCGCGAGGCGGTCGCACGGCAAGGGTGAGCACCCCGGTGCGGGCGGTCGTCGCGGTGCCGGGGGAGTACCACGCGAAGTTGCCGAGCCCGTAGGCGACGTAGCCCTGCCCGAGCCGCCCGTCGCCCTGGACGACGTGGGCGTGGCTGCCGACCACGACGTCGGCGCCCGCTCGCACGAGCCGGGTCGCGAGGCTGCGCTGGTCGGCGCTGGGGCACCGCTGGCCCTGGACGCCCCAGTGGAGGTAGGCCACGACTATGTCGGCCCGACGGTCGGTGCGGCGGACGGTCGCGAGCAGCCGCGTCGGGTCGAGGGCGGTGGCGACGCCCGGACGCTCGTCGGTGGCCGCCCACAGACCGGTGGGGTCGGCGGTCGGGTCCTGGTCGGCGACGGAGGCGGCGAGGGTCGCCACGACAGCACCGCTGACCTCGACCAGCGCCGGGCGGAAGGCCTGACGCGCGGTGCGGCCGATCCCGACCACGTCGAGGGCAGGAGCCGCGTCCTCGACCGCGCGCAGGGTGCTGGGCAGCCGGGACCGTCCGAAGTCGAGCGCGTGGTTGTTGGCCATGCTCGCGACGTCGACCCCGGCAGCCGCGAGCGCGTCGAAGGCCTCCGGCCCGGCGGAGAAGGTGAAGCGCTTGCCCGCCTCCGGCTGACCGCCCGTGCCCACCGACGTCTCGAGGTTCACGACCGCGACGTCAGCCGCGCGCAGTGCAGCGGCCGCGGGGCTCAGCGCCGTCGCCGGGTCCCGCAGGCGGTCGGCGAGGACTCCTTCGAAGTGGATGTCTCCGGCGACCGCGATCCGCACCGGGCGGCGTACGGCCTCGGGCTGCGGTGTCGGGGAAGGAGGCGGCGCCGAGGTGGTCGAGGAGGGTGTCGAGGTCGGTGCCGCGTCGTCGGGCCCGTCCTGGGGCGTGCAGGAAGTGAGGGTGAGCACCGTGACGAGGCCCACGGTGAGCATCGTCCGGCGGCGTACGCCCCCGCTCCGCTCGCACGCCATGGCGCCATCGTGCCACCCGAAGGCGGTCCACCCCCTCAGGTAGGTGGAGCGCGGATGGTGGTGGTGCCACAGTGGGGCCATGAGATCTCGGACCGCACTGACCGCCTGCTCCGCCGTCGTCCTCGCGAGCCTCGTGGCTGCGCCGGCGCACGCGGAGTTCTACAGCACGTCCGACCCGGCCGACGCGAGCGGCTCGCTCACCGACGTCCGAGCAGTGCGGGCCAAGCACGGCGCCGCCAACGTCGTGGTGAAGGTGCGCTTCCAGGACCTGACCCGCTCGAGTGCCGCGGGGTTGTCGGTCTTCATCGACACCGATCGAGGCGAGAAGGGGGCCGAGTACGTCCTCAGCAGCGGGTTGAACGACGGCACCGACTACGTGCTCACCACCGCGAAGGGGTGGCGCGGCACCGACGAGCGGGTCGAGTGCGACTACGACGCGAAGTACAGCTGGGGCATCAAGAACTCGGTGCGGGTGCGGATCGACCGCGCGTGCCTCGAGACCCCGGCCACCGTCAGGGTGTCGGTGAAGATGGCCGACCCGACGGACGGCTCGACCCGGGTCGTCGACTGGTCGCCGGAGCGCCGTCGGTGGAGCCTGCCGATCGAGTCCGGCCTGGGGGCCTGACCGCGGTCAGCCGGCGGCGACGAGACCGACGGCGATGCCGCACAGCAGCAGCCCGAGGCCCTGGGGGCCGTGGATGCGCTCGCGCAGGACCACGGCGGCGAGGGCGATGGTGATCGCGGGATAGAGCGAGGTCACCACCGAGGCGACGGTGAGCAGCCCGGTCTGGGTCGCGAGCAGGAAGGCGACCGCGGCCGCGGAGGCCAGCAGGCCGGCCACGGCGCCCCAGGCCTGCGACCGGTGCCACGGCACCCAGCGTCCGCCCAGGCTCGTGGCGGTGAGCGCCACGCCGACCACGGCCACGGCCTGCGCCACGGCCAGGGGCGCGAAGCCGGCCTCCTCCGGCACCTGGCCCATCGCGGCGAAGAGCAGCCCGAAGCCGAGGCCCGCGAGGACGCCGTCGAGGATCCCTGCAGCGAGGTCGCCGGCGCCCGGCTCGCGACTCACCAGCCAGATCCCCGGGACGGCCGCGGCGATGCCCAGCCACACGAGCAGGGCCGGGCGCTCACCGGTCGCGACCCCGACGCAGACCGGCAGCAGCGCGGCGCCGACGGCGGAGATCGGCGCGACGACGCCCATCCGACCCGCGGCCAGCCCGCGGTAGAGGAAGGCGCCGCCCGCGCCGGAGCCGACGCCGGCCAGGGCTCCCCACCAGAGGTGGGCGGTGGTCGGCGCGCCGGGCGTCACCAGCACCAGGACGACTGCGCCCGCCAGGGCCGCCACCGTGCCGACGAACGCCACCGGCCACGCCGACGTACGCCTCGACGCGATGCCGCCGACGAAGTCCGAGAGGCCGTAGGCCAGCGCCGCCGCGAGCGACAGCAGCACCGCCATCAGGTGACCACCACGCCGACGACCCACGTCGCGGCCGCCAGGGCGGCGGCCACGAGCTCGATGAGGATCGACACGCCGACCGCCCGGAGCGCGTGCTTGGTGGAGGGCCACGCGGCCGCGCCGCCCACCCGGGCGCGCTCGGCGAGGTAGATGCCGAGCACGAAGCCGACGAAGAGCCCGACGACGGGGATCACGAAGAAGCCGACGAAGCCCAGCAGGGCTCCGGCGAGCAGGGTCCGGTTGGGCACCCCGGACGCCTTGAGCTGCCGTCCGGGGACGAGGTACTTCACGACCGCACCCACGACGAGGAACGTGGCGCTCACGGCAAAGACCGCCCATGCGGTCGCGGTGCCGACGTCGAGGGCCCACACGAGGACCGCCCCCAGCACGAGGACGGTGCCGGGCAGGACGGGGACGATCACGCCCACGACGCCGACGGCGATGACGAGGGCGAGGAGGATCTCGGTGGCGCTCACGTGCGTAGCCTCCCAGACGTCCATCCGGTCGGGCCCGCCCCGGGACGCAGAACGGCCCCGGAGAGCTGAGTCCGGGGCCGTTCGGGAAGTCGGTGGGTGGTCGGGTGCGGGTCAGGCCTCCGGGTTCGCAGCCGGCGTGCCGAGCTTGTGCGTCTCGTCGTGCACGGTGGCGGCGACCTCACGGAGCTTCTCGCCGTGCTCCCGGGCGTGGTGGGCGCAGAAGAGCAGCTCACCTCCGGACTGGAGCTCCACGCGGAGGTAGGCCTGGGCGCCGCAGCGGTCGCAGCGGTCACCGGCCGTCAGGACGGCCTGGGTGGGTGCGGTGGCAGTGGTCACGTCAGCCTCATTTCTTGTTCATCGGTGTCTGGCCCAACGTAGCCAGTGGGACAAAGATTCCCGCCGGCGGTGTAGATCGAGAACGGCTTTCAGTCAATCACGTCACACCCTCCGCCGTGGGCGTTGTCCCCATCCGTGGACGAGCCGTTGCCGAAGTGAAACCTGGTGAGGTCGCCCACGCTAGCCCTGCCGGAGCCCTCGCCGGGGCAGGCGTGCCTCCGCCGGGCCACGGCGTGTCGCGGGTAGTCTCGGCGTGTTCGCAGCACCACCCGCACCGCACGACAGGACGTCCGTGGCAGCACCGGCAGACAACACCTACAACGCAGCACACCTCCTGGTCCTCGAGGGCCTCGACGCCGTGCGCAAGCGGCCGGGCATGTACATCGGCTCGACCGACACCCGCGGCCTGATGCACTGCCTGTGGGAGATCATCGACAACGGTGTGGACGAGGCGCTGGCCGGCGTCGCGCACCGCGTCGAGGTGACGATGCACGACGACGGCTCCGTCGAGGTGTACGACGACGGGCGCGGCATCCCGACCGACAAGGAGCCCAAGACCGGGCTCTCCGGCGTCGAGGTCGTGGCGACCAAGCTCCACGCGGGCGGCAAGTTCGGCGGAGGCTCCTACGTCGCCACGGGCGGCCTGCACGGTGTCGGTCTATCGGTCGTCAACGCGCTGTCGGAGCGGATGGACATCGACGTCGACCGCTCGCCCTCGCAGCAGGGCCTGTCCTTCCAGCGCGGCGTCCCGGGCGTCTTCGACGGCGACGGGCCCGCGGCGGCCTTCACCCCGCAGTCCGGGCTGACCCGCAAGGGCAAGCGCGTGGCCAAGGGCAAGACCGGCACCCGCATCCGGTTCTGGCCGGACCGCCAGATCTTCACCAAGGACGCGCGCTTCGAGATGGAGGGCCTGATCGGCCGCGCGCGCCAGACGTCGTACATCGTGCCGGGCCTCGAGCTGGTCATCCGCGACCAGCGCACCGACGAGATGGTGGAGGAGAAGTTCCGCCACGACGGCGGCATCGCCGAGTTCGTGGACTTCCTCTCCCACGGCGAGCCGGTCACCGACATCCTGCGCCTGCAGGGCACCGACACCTTCACCGAGACCGTGCCGCTGCTCGACGACAAGGGCCACATGACGCCCCAGGAGGTCGAGCGCGAGCTCACCGTCGACGTCGCCGTGCGGTGGGACACCGCCTATGACACGGAGGTCCGCTCCTTCGTCAACGTGATCGCCACGCCCAAGGGCGGCACGCACGTCAGCGGCTTCGAGAGCGCGCTGACCAAGACCTTCAACGACGCGATGCGTGCCGCGAAGGTGCTCAAGGCCGCGGACACCGACGTCATCAAGGACGACGTCCTCGAGGGCCTCACCGCTGTCGTGACGGTCCGCCTGGCCGAGCCGCAGTTCGAGGGCCAGACCAAGGAGATCCTCGGCACCCCGGCGGCTCGAGGTGTCGTGCGCAAGGTCGTGGCCGGAGAGCTCAAGGCGTTCCTCACCTCGACCAAGCGTGCCGAGAAGGCACAGGCCAAGCTCCTGATGGAGAAGGTCGCGGGAGCCTCCAAGACCCGACTGGCGGCGCGTCAGCACAAGGAGAACCAGCGCCGCAAGACCGCGCTCGAGTCCTCGGCGCTGCCGGCGAAGCTCTTCGACTGCCGCAGCAGCGACACCGAGCGCACCGAGCTCTTCATCGTCGAGGGTGACTCGGCCATGGGCACCGCCAAGGCGGCCCGCAGCAGCGAGTTCCAGGCGCTGCTGCCGATCCGGGGCAAGATCCTCAACGTCCAGAAGGCCTCGGTCGGCGACATGCTCAAGAACGCCGAGTGCGCCTCCATCATCCAGGTCGTCGGTGCCGGCTCCGGGCGTACGTTCGACCTCGAGGCGGCCCGCTACGGGCGGATCATCCTCATGGCCGACGCCGACTCCGACGGGTCGCACATCCGGTGCCTGCTGGCCACGCTGTTCTTCAAGTACATGCCCGAGCTCGTGCGCGACGGCCGGCTCTACTCGGCCGTGCCGCCGCTGCACCGCATCGAGCTATCCAACCCCAAGAAGGGGATGGACAAGTACATCTACACCTACTCCGACGACGAGCTGCAGCGCCGCCTGGCCGAGCTGAAGAGGAAGAACGTGCGCTGGAAGGACCCGGTCCAGCGCTACAAGGGCCTCGGCGAGATGGACGCCGACCAGCTGGCCGAGACCACCATGGACCCGCGCCACCGCACGCTGCGCAAGCTCACAATCGACGACGTCGACGAGGCCACCCGTGTCTTCGAGCTGCTGATGGGATCCGACGTCGCGCCCCGCAAGGAGTTCATCGTGCAGGGTGCCTATGAGGTCGACGTCGAGACCCTGGACGCGTAGGACGCGTGAAACGCACGCGTTCGCTGCGTTGTCGTCGTTGCGCGATCGCTTCGCTCCAAGATCGCGCTGCCTCCTCCGCCTTGCGACCACGCACGTTTGACGCGTCCCGACGCTGACAGCGGTTGTGTCGCGATCTACCTCTCAGTAGGTTTGTGTCCCGCGTCACAGCAGGTCGAGAGGGAGCACATGCCCGACGAGAAGTTCGACTACGTCGTCATCGGATCGGGCAGCGCCGGCGGTGTCGTCGCCGCCCGGCTCACCGAGGACCCGGACGTCCGGGTGCTGCTGCTGGAGGCGGGGCCGGCCGACGACGACGACAACATCCACATCCCGCTCGCGTTCTCGATGTTGTTCAGGACCAAGTGGGACTGGAACTACGAGACCACCCCCCAGAAGCACCTCGACGGGCGCCGGGCCTACTGGCCGCGCATGAAGGCCCTCGGCGGCTGCTCGTCGATGAACGCGATGATCTACATCCGCGGCAACCACGCCGACTACGACGAGTGGCGCGACGCCTACGGCGCCTCGGGCTGGGGCTTCGAGGACGTGCTGCCCTACTTCGTGAGGGCAGAGGGCAACACCCGCCTCGGTGGTCGCTACCACGGCACCGACGGCCCGCTCCACGTGGAGGACCGCACCTACAACCACGAGCTCAGCACCGCGTTCATCGAGGCCGGTGTCGCCGCCGGGCTCAAGCGCAACGACGACTTCAACGGCGCCGAGCAGGACGGCATCGGTCGCTACCAGGTGACGTGCAAGAAGGGTCGTCGCTGGTCGGTCGCCGACGCCTACATCCACCCGGCGGACAAGCGCCCGAACCTCACGGTCCGCACCGAGGCCTTCGTGACCCGGATCCTGCTCGAGGGCACCCGCGCCGTCGGCGTGGCGTACACCCGCGGCGGTGAGGACCATGTCGCCCGAGTCGACGCCGAGGTCGTGCTCAGCGGCGGTGCGATCAACAGCCCGCAGCTGTTGATGCTGTCGGGCATCGGGCCGGGGGCGCACCTGCGCGACCTGGGCATCGACGTGGCGGTCGAGTCGTCCGGGGTGGGCCAGAACCTCCAGGACCACCCGGTCGCCGGGATCCTGAGCTACACCAAGGACACCACCGACATCGCCGAGATGCTGGGCGTCGGCAACCTGCTGAAGTGGAAGGCCACCGGCAAGGGCCCGCTCAGCTCCAACGTGGCGGAGACCGGCGCCTTCTACGCCTCGCGCGACGACCTGGGCCTGCCGGACATCCAGCTGCACGTCGCGCCGACGGGGTTCTACGACAACGGCATGCACGAGCCCGTACGTCGTGCGCTGACGACGGCCGTGACGCTCGTCAACGTGCAGAGCTCGGGGCACGTGCGGCTGCGCTCGGCCGACCCGACCTGGCACCCCGAGATCGACCCTGGCTACTTCGACGACCGCGCCGACCTCGAGGCCATGATCGGCGGCTTCCGCACCGCGCTTGAGATCCTGCGCCAGGGGCCCATCGCGACCTACGTCGACGAGCCGTGGATCCCCGCCTCGGCCGACCCGAGCGACGACGAGATCATCGAGGGGATCGGCCGGCTCGGCCAGACGCTCTACCACCCCGTCGCGACCTGCGCGATGGGCACGGTCGAGGGCAGCGTCGTCGACCCGCAGCTCCGGGTCCACGGTGTCGAGGGCCTCCGGGTCGCCGACGCCTCCGTCATGCCACGCGTCCCGCGCGGCAACACCAATGCCCCCACCGTCATGATCGGCGAGAAGTGCGCCGATCTCATCAAGGAGTCCCGATGAGCACCACGCTCGAGCCGTCCGCCCCCGCTCCGGTCACCGCGTCCGAGACGTTCGACTCGCTCGACCCGGCCAACGGCGACCTCGTCGGCACGCACCCGGTGATGGGGCGTGACGAGGTCGACGCGGCGGTGGCGCGCGCCCGCGACGCCGTCGACTGGTGGGGCAACCTCTCGTTCGACGAGCGGGCCGACCACCTACTGACGTGGCGCAGCGTGATGACCCGGCGCATAGCCCAGCTCGCCGACCTGGTCCACCGCGAGACCGGCAAGCCCCACGGCGACGCCCAGCTCGAGATCGTGCTGGCCATCGACCACATCGCGTGGGCGGCGAAGAACGCCAAGAAGGTGCTGGGGGCGCGCAAGGTCTCCTCCGGCCTGCTGATGGCCAACCAGGCGGCTACCGTCGCCTACCACCCGCTCGGGGTGATCGGCGTGATCGGGCCGTGGAACTACCCGGTCTTCACGCCGATGGGCTCGATCGCCTACGCGCTCGCGGCGGGCAACTCGGTCGTCTTCAAGCCCAGCGAGTTCACGCCCGGCGTCGGCCAGTGGCTCGCCGACAGCTTCCGCGAGGTCGTGCACGGTCGCGACGTGCTGCAGGTGGTGACCGGACTCGGCGACACCGGCAACGCGCTGTGCCGTGCGCGGATCGACAAGCTCGCCTTCACCGGCTCCGGCCGCACGGGCAAGAAGGTGATGGCGGCCTGCGCGGAGAACCTCACCCCGGTCGTCATCGAGGCCGGCGGCAAGGACTCGTTGATCGTCGACGAGGACGCCGACCTGCCCAAGGCCGCCGAGGCGGCACTGTGGGGCGGGATGTCCAACGCCGGCCAGACCTGCATCGGCACCGAGCGGGTCTACGTCCACGAGAAGGTCTTCGACGCCTTCCTGGCCGAGATCCTCGCGCAGGCCGACGGGCTCCGCGCGGGTGCCGACGCGGGGGCGAAGATCGGCCCGATCACCATGCCGTCCCAGCTGGGCGTGATCAGGAGCCACATCGAGGACGCGGTCGCCCGCGGTGCCCGCGTCGTCCTCGGCGGTCCCGACGCGGTGGGGGAGCGCTTCGTGCAGCCCACGATCCTCACCCACGTGCCCGAGGACTCCACGGAGATCACCGAGGAGACCTTCGGCCCGACGCTGGCCATCAACCCGGTGAAGAGCATGGACGAGGCCGTACGCCTCACCAACGCCACGCAGTACGGCCTGGCCGGGGCCGTCTTCTCCAGGAGCAACGGCCTCTCGATCGCCCACCGCATCCGCTCGGGGATGACCTCGGTGAACTCGGTGATCGCCTTCGCGGCGGTGCCGGGCCTGCCGTTCGGCGGGGTCGGCCAGTCGGGCTTCGGCCGCATCCACGGCCCCGACGGCCTGCGGGAGTTCACCTACGCCAAGGCCGTGACACGCCAGAAGTTCGCGCCGGTGATGAACCTGACGTCCTTCGCCCGCGACTCCGCGACCGACGGCAAGGTCGCCCAGCTCATCACCCTGCTGCACGGCGGGAAGCAGACCCTCAGGTAGGCCGCCCGCCACACCGGCTCAGGACCCCTCGCTGACCTCGTAGATCTCGTCGGCGACCAGGCCGTGCGCCTCGCGGTGCACGGTGTTGGCCGCCTCCGCGTCGGGTGCGTCGACGAGGCAGAAGATCTTGCCCCCGGCCTCGTTGACCCAGTACTTCAGGTAGTTCACGCCGTGCTTGGACTGCTCCTGCAGGTCGGCCATGTGCGCCTGCGCGACGTCACCGACCGCGACCCCGCCCTCCATGTGGTGGACGTCCATGAACAAGGGCATCTCGCCACCTCCTTCCGGTTGTGGACGACAGCAGTCTGCTCTCGGGTCGGGCCCGGCCGACAGCCCGGTCTGGACCTGCCGGCGCGGCCGGTTCTAACACCGGCGGGAAGCGGATTCGCTAGTGTCCCGTCATGGACCTCGTCGCTCAGATCCTCCTGACCTCCATCGTGTGGGGGCCGGCGCTGCTCGTCCTCTACTGGGTGATCCGGCTGGCGGTCCGACACGGGATGGAGGACGCCCAGCGGATCCGTCAGGGCGACCGCAAGCGCGCCGAGATCTCCGAGACCATCCGGCGGCACCAAACGACGTACGGCGGCTCTGCGCCCGAGTGAGCGGCGCCGCCGCGTGGGTTGTCAGGCTCTCCCTGAACTTGTCAGGCCGTGCAAGGGCCGACAAGTTCGGGGATCCCCGGTCAGCCGGGGATCCCTCACCGATGCCCGGCGGGGGCTCAGGCGTGCTGGGTCAGCAGGCCGGTGTCGACGTCGTAGAGGAAGCCGCCGACTGCGGCGCGCTCGCCGATGAGGGGGTGCGTGCGGACCTTGACGACGTCCTCGCGCAGCTGCTCGAGCTGATCGTCGACCACGCCGAAGGTCTGCCAGCTGGCGTCGACGCCGGCGGACTCGCCGACGCGCACCCTCAGCTCGGCCTCGGAGGCCGACGCCATCGCGCAGCGGGTGTGCGGCACGACCAGGATCCGCTGCACGTTGAGCAGGTGCACGCCGAGGACCAGGGCCTCGAGCGCCTGGGGCGTGACCCGGCCGCCCGGGTTGCGGAAGATCTTGGCGTCGCCGTGCTTGAGCCCGAGCATCCGCAGGGGGTCGATGCGCGAGTCCATGCACGTGACGAGGGCGATGCCGGCGTGCGCCTTGCCGTCGAATCCGCCCAGGTCGAAGGTGTCCGCGAAACCGCGGTTCGCCTGCATCAGGTCGTCGAAGTCGTCCACGGAGGCACATTATCCAACGCGTCGGCCCCGTGAGGCGCGGAGCCGTCCGGTGGACTGGATCGCCGAGACGACCGGGGCGCCGGAGCCCTCGATGGCCACGCCAGCGGAGGGGAGCAGCACGCTGGCCAGGACCGCAGGCGCGATGCGGTAGGGCTGCGCCTCCAGCAGTGACCCCAGGGTGCGGCGCAAGCGTGACATCTCCGCGCGCACCGTCACCACGCGCGTCGGGTCGGCGAACAGGTCGTCCGCGAGCTCGGCCGCCGTTCGTCCCTCGCGGGCGCCGATGAGCGCCAGCAGGATCTCCGCATGCCTGGGGCTGGGCCGGTGCTCCCACGCGTGGCTGGGCGTGCGGACCCGCAGCACCGGTCGCTCGCGCAGGTCGAGCACCAGGTCGGTCGCCGCCGCCACCTCGGCGCCGAGACGGACGAGCCACCCGCCCGGCAAGGGCTCCACCGTCACGGCGCCCAGGGTGGGCAGCCACGTCGAGTCGACCGACAAGTCGGCGGGGAGCACCAGGCGCTCCGGAGCGGTGAACCCCGTCACGGCCGCGATGTGGCCGGCCGGGTCCACGGCGAGGGCGCGGCCACCCACCCGGGCGACCACAGGTGCGGCGTAGGCCCTGAGGCGGTCGAGGGTCTGCGCGTGCTCGGTGCGCACCTCCGCCGCGGCAAGCCGGGCACTCACCCCGACCAGGGCCAGCACCGAGCGCTGGACGGACCGCGCGGGTCCGCTGATGTCGATCGCGCCGAGTGTCTCGCCGGTCCACGGGTCGCGCACCGGTGCGGCCGCGCAGCTCCACCGTGTGTGCGACTCGACGTAGTGCTCGGGCCCCCGGATGTGCACGGGCTCGCCGAGGACGAGACAGGTGCCGATCGCGTTGGTGCCGACGTTGGCCTCGGTCCAGGCCGACCCGGACACGAAGCCGAGTCGGTCGGCGAGACGGCGTACGCCGGTGCGCCCGCGGCGCCACAGGACCCGACCGTCCGAGTCGGTCACGACCATCAGCAGCCCGTCGTCGACGACGGGCTCCAGGGAGGCGGTGATGCTCGGCAGCAGGGGAGCGAGCGTGCTCGTCGAGCGGCGGGACACCACCTCGGCCTCCGACAGCGGCGCCACCTCGGGCTCGGCCCCAGGCGCCAGGCCACCCGCACGGACCCGGCGCCAGGAGGCGCTGATCTCCGGACGGGCAGCAGTCGCGGTGTCGTTGGTCAGTGCCCGGTCGCGGGCGCGGTGCGAGCTGCGGACGTCGTCGCCCATCGTGCCTCCCCGGCCTGGCCTCCCCGGCGTTGCAACCTCCTGCAACCCTCCCGCCGATCCTACGACCGGGTGTGTCGTGGGTCACGTCGGAAGGAGACACCATGACCCAGACCCTGGAGCCACCCGCCACCACGAACGACGCGAGCCAGGTCGCCCACGCCTGGCTGGAGGGATTCGAGGCGGCCCTCGCCGCGCGCGACACCGCGAGAGCAGCCGCGATGTTCGCCACCGAGTCGTACTGGAGGGACCTCGTCTCCTTCAGCTGGAACCTCACGACCGTCGAGGGCCGCGACGGGGTGGGCGACCTGCTCACCAGCACCCTGGAGCGCACCGACCCGTCCGGATTCGCCCTCGACGAGGCCGCGGACGAGGCGGACGGGGTGACCACCGCGTGGTTCGTCTTCGAGACCGCGGTCGGCCGGGGCCGCGGCCTGGTGCGCCTGGTCGAGGAGGAGGGCCAGCACCGCGCGTTCACCTTCCTCACCACCCTCTACGAGCTCAAGGGCCACGAGGAGCCCCGCAACGAGCACCGCCCCCGCGGCGCGGAGCACGGTGCCGACAAGCAGCGTCGGACGTGGCTCGAGCGCCGGCAGGAGGAGGCCGAGAGCCTCGGCAGCACGACCCAGCCGTACGTCCTCGTGATCGGCGGCGGCCAGGGCGGGATCGCCCTCGGTGCACGGCTGCGCCAGCTCGGCGTCCCGAGCCTGGTGATCGACAAGCACCCGCGGCCGGGCGACCAGTGGCGCAACCGCTACAAGTCGCTGTGCCTCCACGACCCCGTCTGGTACGACCACCTGCCCTACCTGAAGTTCCCGGACAACTGGCCGGTCTTCGCGCCCAAGGACAAGATCGGCGACTGGCTCGAGTCCTACACGAAGATCATGGAGGTGCCCTACTGGTCGAGCACGACGGCCACCAGCGCGGCCTACTCCGAGGAGACGGGTCAGTGGACGGTCGAGGTGGAGCGGGAGGGCAGGCCGCTGACCCTGCGCCCGACCGAGCTCGTCTTCGCCACCGGGATGTCCGGCAAGCCCAACATCCCCGACGTGCCGGGCATGGACGTCTTCGCCGGCGACCTGCACCATTCGTCCGCGCACCCCGGCCCGGACGCCTACCGGGGCAAGAAGGTGGTCGTCATCGGGAGCAACAACTCCGCCTTCGACATCTGCGGGGCGCTGTGGGAGAACGACGTCGACGTGACGATGGTCCAGCGCAGCTCCACCCACGTCGTCAAGAGCGACAGCCTGATGGAGATCGGCCTCGGCGACCTCTACTCCGAGCGCGCGGTCGCGTCCGGGGTCACCACGGAGAAGGCCGACCTGATCTTCGCCTCGCTGCCCTACCGGATCCTGCACACCTTCCAGATCCCCGCCTACGAGGCGATGGCGGAGAAGGACAAGGACTTCTACGAGCGGCTCGAGGCGTCCGGGTTCGACCACGACTGGGGCGACGACGGATCGGGGCTGTTCATGAAGTACCTGCGGCGGGGCTCGGGCTACTACATCGACGTCGGTGCCGCCGAGCTCGTCGCCAACGGGGACGTCAAGCTCGTCAACGGGCAGATCGACCACCTCACCGAGGACGCGGTCGTGCTGGCCGACGGCACCGAGCTGCCGGCCGACGTGGTCGTCCTCGCGACCGGCTACGGCTCGATGAACGGTTGGGTGGCCGACCTCATCGACCAGCAGACCGCCGACCGTCTCGGCAAGGTGTGGGGCTTGGGCTCGGACACGACCAAGGACCCCGGTCCGTGGGAGGGTGAGCAGCGCAACATGTGGAAACCGACGCAGGTCGAGCACCTCTGGATGCACGGCGGCAACCTGCACCAGTCCCGGCACTACTCGCTCTACCTCGCGCTGCAGCTCAAGGCACGCTTCGAGGGGATCGAGACGCCGGTGTACGCCTTGCAGGAGGTGCACCACACCTCGTGAACGCGGCGGCGTGCCCGGCCGGTGCGGTAGCTGCGCTCAGTGGCCCGACAGGGCTTCGCGGGTGCTGACCCGGTCGGGGCGCACGCCCCGGAACACCACGAGGGCGAGCACCGCCGCGACGACCGCGCAGCCGGCCGCACCCCAGAAGACGGCGTGCTCCTGGGCGATCCCGGCCACGCGCAGCAGGTCGGAGAACTCCTCGCACCGGCTCTTGCCGTTGCAGACCTCCTGCACGGGCGGCACCTCGCCCTGCTCGGCGTAGTAGCGGCGCAGGCCGATGGTGGTGAGGGCGGAGATGCCGACCAGCATGCCGACCATCCGCGCCACCACCACGAAGGCGCTCGCCACTCCGTGCACGTCGTCGTCGGTGTGGGCCAGCAGCGCGGCGTTGACCGGTGCGAGCGCGAGCCCGAAGCCGAGGCCGCCGGTGATGAGCGCGACGTTGGCGATCGGCTCCTCGATGGTGGTCAGGCCCCAGCGGGTCATGAGCACGAAGCCGGTCGCGGCCATCAGCATCCCGCCCGCGGTGACGATCGCGGGGGAGACGGTGCGGATGAGGTAGCCGCCCGCGACGGCACCCACCGGCAGCGCCAGCAGGAACCGGACGAGCACCAGCGCGGCGGGGAGCTGGTCGTCGGGGTAGACGGTGGTGCGGGCGAAGAGCGGGATGTCGATCAGCGCGGCGATCAGCGCGGCGCCGACGAAGAAGCTGACCAGCAGCGCCCCCCACGCCGGCGTACGACGCAGCGCCCCGCGGGGCACGAGCGGGTTCGCGGCACGGCGTACGTGCCAGACGAAGGCTCCGGTCGCGACCGCCGCGCCGAGGAGGTACCACCGGCCGCGGGGGGAGAACACCTCGATCTTGGGGTCGGCCGTGGCGAACGCGAGGATCACCCCGCCCAGGGCGGCGGCGAGGAGCAGGGCGCCGGTGAGGTCGGCCTCGACGAGCACCCGGACCCAGCCGCGCAGGTCGAACAGCGGCCGCGCGGCGAACCAGCACCACGCCACGAGCAGCACCAGCGCCACCACCGTGGCCGCACCGATCGGCGTGAGCCAGCGCCCGTCGCCCGCGAACGGGATGAACAGCTGGCCCCACGTGAGGTCGCGCATCAGGGGCGCCGGCCGCAGGAACACGACTGCCCCGCCGGCCACGGTCGCCACGAGGAGGAGCAGGCCCACCACGTCGACATGTCGTCGTCCCCGGGACGTGCGTTCGTGAGGGGCCAGCGCCCGGATCGCCGCTGCGAGGACGAGCCCGACCGCGAGGTTGATCGCGAAGATCGCGCGCCAGTCGGAGAAGGCCAGGACCGCGGCGCCGAAGAGCGGGCCCAGCACGGACCCGATCTCCTGGACGGCCGAGACGATCCCGAGCGGGACGCCGCGGCGCTCGGCGGGATAGAGGTCCGCGACCAGGGCCAGCGTCGCCGGCACCAGCCCGCCACCGCCGACGCCCTGGAGGAAGCGGCCGGCGACGATGCTGGGCATGTCGTAGGCCAGCGTCGTGATCAGGCTGCCGAGGGCGAAGAGCACGAGCGCCATGACCAGGACGGGAACCCTCCCGCGGAGGTCGGCGATGCGGCCGATCAGGGGCAGCATCGCGACGTAGCCGAGGAGGAAGCCGCTGACGATCGGCGCGGCCCGCTGGAGCTGGTCGATCGGCACCCCGACGCCGGTCATCATGTCCGGCAGCGCCAGCACCACGACGTAGGTGTCGGCGGCGGCGAAGGCGACGGCGACCGCCGCCATCGCGAGGAGCAGCCGCGAGGTGCGCGAGACCTGCGCCTGCTCTCCCACGCTCACGGCGCGGCGATCTCCTGCTCGATGCCGTAGTCGGCGAACTCGACGGTGTAGGTCATCTCCTCGGCGCGGGGGTAGAAGACCCCGGTGAGGGTCGCGGTGCGCAGCTCGCCCTCGTCGGTGACCTGCCACTCGACGTCGAAGGACTCGCCGGACGACGACGGGATGATCGCCTCCATCGCCTGGCCCGGCACGGTGCCGGTGTAGGTGGTGAGGACCTCGGAGTTGTCCGCGCCACCGCGCACGCTCTCGCCCTCCTCGGGCGACTCGGTCAGGCCGAGGAGGCCGGCGAAGCCGTCCTCGCCGACGAGACCGGACGGGTCGGGTGCGCCGTACTCCTTGGGGTTGACCTTGTCGTAGCCCGGCGTGAACGGCAGCTGGGCGTAGACCGTGTCGTCGACGGCGATGACCGGCACGTCGACGGTCTGGCCGGCGAAGACGACGGTGATGGAGCCCTCGAAGGCCGGGGCGTCGGTCACCGTGCCCACGGCGCGGGTGATGCCGGAGACGCCCTGGGGCAGGGCGTCGGTGGAGAGCGTCAGGTCGACCCCGCTGGTCTCGGACAGCAGCGTCGAGGCCTCGGCCAGGACCTCCTCGGGTGTCTTGCCCTCGGCCTCCGCGCCACCCTCGTCCCCTGAGCAGGCAGCGAGCAGGGGCAGGGCGAGGAGCACCGAGGTGGCCGTGGCGGCGAGGCGTCCAGTGCTACGGGCGCGGGCGGAGGCTGACATGGTGCTCAGCCTTCCACAGCGGTGGTCGGGGACTCGCCGACCTGCACGGCGACCTGCGAGGCGACCTGCAGGGCCACCGGTGAGGCGACCGCGGCGATCGGCTGTGGGGCGGGCACGCCGGACCCGTCGCGGCGACCGTTGGCCTCGGGCAGGTCGACCGGTGCGCCGCTGGACGCGGCAGCGCGGGCCGGGCCCGGACCGGCCCAGGCGGTGACGAGGGTGTCCTCGCCCTTGAGGAAGCGGTGGCTGCGTACGCCGCCGGTGGCGCGGCCCTTGCCGGGGTACTCGGTGAACGGCGTGACCTTGACGGCGCCGGCCTCGGTGCCGGGCAGGGCGGTCGACGAGCCAGACGCGGTCACCACGACGGCGTCGGTGGGGTCGAACGCGCCGAAGAAGGCGACGTGCTGGCCCGCGCCGAGCTTGATCCCGGCCATGCCGCCGCCGGCGCGGCCCTGCGGGCGCACCCCGGCCGCAGAGAAGTGGAGCAGCTGGGCGTCGGAGGAGATGAAGCACAGCTCCTCGTCGCCGGTGACGAGCTCCACGGCGCCGACGACCTCGTCGTCCTCCTTGAGCCCGATGACCTCCCACTCGTCGCGGTTGAGCACCTCGGGGTTGACCCGCTTGACGATGCCGTCGCGGGTGCCGAGGGCGAGCCCCGGCCCTTCGGTGGCCAGCGACGTGAGCGCGAGGGCGCGCTCGCCGCTGCCGAGGGGGAGCAGCTCGCTGAGCGGGTAGCCGCCCTGGAGGTTCGGGTCGTTGGCCGAGTCCGGCAGCTCGGGCATGTCGAGCACGCCCACCCGCAGCAGCCGGCCGCGGTTGGTGAGCACCCCGACCTCGCCGCGGGCGGTGGTGCGTACGGCACTGGTCACGACGTCGTGGCTGGCGCGGCCCTCGCCCTGGCCGGGCGCGGCGCCGGACGTCGTACGGGCGAGCAGGCCGCTGGACGACAGCAGCGCGAAGCACGGGTCGTCGGCCACCTCGACCGGGGTCGTGGCGGTGACGGTGTTGCCGGCCGAGGCCAGCAGGACCGTGCGGCGCGGGGTGCCGTGCTCCTTGGCGACGTCGGTGAGCTCGTCGGAGACGACCTTCCGCAGCAGCTTCTCGTCGGCGAGGATCGCGTCGAGGTACTCGATCGTGCGCTCGAGCTCGGTCTTCTCCTTCTCCAGCTCCAGCTTGCTGAACTTCGTCAGCCGGCGCAGCGGCATGTCGAGGATGTAGTCGGCCTGGACGTCGGAGAGCTCGAAGATCTCGATGAGCCGCTCCTTGGCCGCGGCCGCGTTGTCCGAGCCGCGGATGACCTGGATGACCTCGTCGATGTCGAGGATGGCGATGAGCAGGCCGTCGACGAGGTGGAGGCGGTCGGCGGCCTTCTTGCGGCGGAACGCCGAGCGGCGGCGTACGACTTCGAAGCGGTGGCCGAGGAAGACCTCGAGCATCTCCTTCAGGCCGAGCGTGCGGGGCTGGCCGTCGACGAGTGCCACGGCGTTGATGCCGAAGGAGTCCTCCAGTGCGGTCTGGCGGTAGAGCTGCTCGAGGATCGCCTCGGGGACGAAGCCGTTCTTGACCTCGATGACCAGGCGCAGGCCGTGCTCGCGGTCGCTGAGGTCCTTGATGTCGGCGATTCCCTGCAGCTTCTTGGCCAGGACGAGCTTCTTGATCTGCTCCATCACACGCTCGGTGCCGACGCCGTAGGGCAGCTCGGTGACCACGATGCCCTTGCGGCGCGCGGTCACCGACTCGATCCGGGCGGTGGCGCGCATCTTGAAGGTGCCCCGACCCGACTCGTAGGCGTCGCGGATCCCGTCGAGCCCCACGATCTTGCCGCCGGTGGGCAGGTCGGGGCCCGGGATGAAGCGCATCAGGTCGTCGAGCTGGGCCTTGGGGTGGGTGATGAGGTGCTTGAGCGCCTGCACCACCTCGACCAGGTTGTGGGGAGCGATGTTGGTCGCCATGCCCACGGCGATGCCCGCGGCGCCGTTGACCAGCAGGTGCGGGATCGCGGCGGGGAGCACGACCGGCTCGGTCTCGCGCGAGTCGTAGTTGGGCTTGAAGTCGACGGTGTCCTCGTCGATGGAGGCCGTCATCGCGACCGCGGCGGGCGCCATCCGGCACTCGGTGTAGCGCATCGCGGCGGGGGAGTCGTCGGGCGAGCCGAAGTTGCCGTGACCGTCGACGGTCGGGAGCCGCATCGACCACGGCTGCGCCATCCGGACCAACGCGTCGTAGATCGCGCCGTCGCCGTGGGGGTGCAGCCGGCCCATGACCTCGCCGACGACGCGGGCGCTCTTCACGTGGCCGCGGTCGGGGCGCAGCGACATGTCGTCCATCGTGTAGAGGATGCGGCGCTGCACGGGCTTGAGGCCGTCGCGCGCGTCGGGGAGCGCCCGGGAGTAGATGACGGAGTAGGCGTACTCAAGGAACGACGTCTGCATCTCGTCGCGGATGTCGGTGTCGAGGATGTGCTCCTCGAAGTCGTCCGGGAGGGGCTCCTGCTTCGTACGTCGTGCCATGGGCGCCATTCTCCCCGGTCACCGGCGGGGATCGGTCCGGGGCTCGCCGAAGGTGGGTCTCGATACGCCCCGCTGGCCAAGCCACTCGGTGGTCGAGTAGGGCCGAGGAACGAGGTCCGTATCGAGACCCTCTCGGTCGGGGTGGGTCTCGATACGCCTCGCTCGTTCCTCGCTCGGCTACTCGACCACCGAGTGAGGGCGGGTGGGTCTCGATACGCCTCGC
>CAFBMW010000042.1_pt1 | contig 29561 bp, 27 predicted proteins | sample 7269061 | NCBI WGS metagenome assembly CAFBMW01 (sample SAMEA6814074, study PRJEB35770) | uncultured Nocardioides sp. | biome: Freshwater; feature: Freshwater reservoir; material: water | place: Czech Republic | collected 2017-05-23 | depth 30m m | reverse complement strand
GGTCGGGGGTGTGGATGAGGTTGAAAGAGTTACGGCGGCCATAGCGAAACGGGAAACACCCGGTCCCATACCGAACCCGGAAGTTAAGCCTTTCAGCGCCGATGGTACTGCAACCGAGAGGTTGTGGGAGAGTAGGACGCCGCCGGACATACATTGTGGAAGTGGGGTCACCTTCGGGTGGCCCCACTTTTGCGTTCCCGGACATCAATGCGCCTGGAGGCGTAGTGGTCGTGGGCCACGTGTTGTCCACAGGCAGCCCTTTCGCGTTCCTGTCCACAGGGACCGCGCCATCGCCGAGCCGTTGTCGGCGGGTAGGGGAATGGTGTGGTCGCAGGAGGTGCACTGTGACCAAGACACAGACGAAGGACCCGGGCGACATCGATGTCGCCCTCAACGACGTACGACTGGTGGGTCGACTCACCAGCGCGCCCACGACCGTGGAGCTCCCGAGCGGTGACGCCGTGATCACGTTCCGGGTTTCGGTGCCCAGGGTCGGCGCGGCCACAGGTCAACGAGTGGACTCGGTGCCCTGCGCTGCGTGGAGCGCCCGTGTGCGCCGTGGTGTGCTCACCTGGCGGGTCGGTGACCTCGTGGAGGTCGAGGGCGCTGTGCGGTGCCGCTTCTACCAAGCAGGCGGGGCAACCCGCTCGCGAGTGGAGGTCGAGGCATCGGCCGCGCGGATCATCCGCCGGTCACCGGGCGCATGAGCACACCGAGGCTTGGCTTGGGCTGGAACGAGGTTGCCTTCTCCGGGAGGAGATCGCCTGACTCGACCAGGGCTCGCACCTGCTCGAAGTCGGGGCTGGGCAGCAGCACGGCCGGAGCGGCCGAGCCTGCTGCCGCCAGTGCCTCGTCGACGTTGTGGTGGTGCACCACCCGGACGTCCGGCTCGCTCAGTCGAGGGAGGACGGCGTCGTGCACCCAGGAGACTGGGGCGTGCTGGGGGAGGGCCGACGGTGTCACCACGTGCCAGGACTCACCGTCGGTCAGCACGAAGTGTGTGCTGTCCAGCGCGAGCAGGGCCCGGTGGCGTTCGTGAGGAGTGACACGTGCGCCCGCGGCGCGCGAGGCGTCGAGGAGGGCGTCGAGCGTTGTGCCCGGGAAGGTTCGGTGGATGGCCCCGAGGAACAGGGGAGTGTCGTCCTGGTCGACGAGCATGGCCAGGCCTGTGTCCCACGACGTACCAGGGTGCTCTTCCTGCAGGCGCAGGTAGGCGGCGTACCGGTGGTGCCCGTCGGCGAGGAGGCAGCGCGTCGTCGCGAGGAGTCCGGCGATCGTTCCGAGGGTGTCGGGGTCGCGGATCGCCCATATGCGCTGGCGTTGGCCGGTGCGGTCGAGGTAGCGCCAGTCGGGTGCGCCCTGACTGACGGACGTGACGATCTCCCGAAGCTCGGGTCGACCGTGGTGCACCAGCAGGATCGGGGCAGGGTTCAGGTCCATCTGCAGCATCCGGTCGGCGAGCTCGCCGGCCTGCTCGGGGTGGATGGCCTCATGCGGCCACACGGCGCGCTCGTCGAAGGTCTCCGCTCGACGCGCCATCGACAGCGCGCCGACGAGGCCACGCACCGTCAGCCCGCCGACGGTGTACTCGTGGAGATAGATCGCGGGCGCGCTGTCGGCCGTGGCGCGACCCTGCGCGATCCACTGCTCCAGACGGGCTGCGACGTCGCGATAGGGTCGCGCCAGCGCCCTGGCCGACGCGGGATCCCCGACCCGTTCGGGCGCCAGCATCACCGCACGGAACGGCAGAAGCTCGAGCGGCGTCGCGACGTACGGCGGCACGACGCTGGCGGGTTCCATCGGAGCATCGTAGGGGGACGCTCGTCACAGCCCGGAGAGGGGTGCAGCATGCTCGAGGAGTGCAGGACTCCGATCGTGGACACGCATGACCTTGTGATGTTCGACCTCGACGGTGTGGTCTACGTCGGGACCGATGTCATCAAGGGCGTCGCAGAGAAGGTGGATCGGATCCGCGCCAGCGGTCGGCACGTCGCGTTCGTGACCAACAACGCCGCCCGCACCCCCGACCAGGTGGCGGAGAAGCTCGTCGGGATGGGTGTCCATGCCGAACCCGCCGACGTCGTGACGTCTGCTCAGGCGGCTGCCCGCGTGCTTGCGGACGCCCACGGGGAAGGCGCGAGGATCCTCATGCTCGGAGGGGACGGGCTGCGTGCGGCGCTCGTCGAGGCGGGCCTCGAGCCGGTCGAGGATCCAGATGGTGCGGTCGCGGTGGCCAGCGGCTACGGACCGGACGTGCGGTGGCGCGACATCATGCGCGTGGCGAGCCTGGTCCGCGACGGGCTGCCCTACGTGGCGAGCAACGCCGACATGACCATCCCCACCGCCTACGGCCTGGCACCCGGGCACGGCGTACTGGTGCAGACGATCACCGGCTTCGCCGGCGTCGAGGCCACCGTGGCAGGCAAGCCCGAGAAGCCGCTGATGGAGGAGACGGTCCTGCGCGTCGGCGGAGACCGGCCGATCATGGTCGGGGACCGGCTCGACACCGACATCGAGGGCGCGCACGCGATCGGCGTACCGAGCCTGCTGGTGCTCACCGGTGTGACGTGGCTCGGAGAGCTCGCCACCGCAGGCTCGGAGCTGCGGCCGACCTACATCTCACCCGACCTGGCGGGGCTGTTCGAGCCCCATGCCGCGCCCGCGGTCGACGGGAGTCGCGCCGAGCTGGGCGGCTGGTCCGGGACCGTGGTGGACGGCCGGCTGGAGTTCGACGGCACAGGGAGCGACGCCGACTGGTGGCGCGTGGCTGCGACGGCGTGCTGGCTCCACCTGGACCAGGCCGGCGAGCCTGCCGACGTCACCGACACGGTGCCTCCCGGACCGGTCCGACGCCTCGGCGCCGAGTAGGGTCGCACCCATGGACGAGCAGCGCGGCGCCCCGGCGTACGAACCGGGCGCGAACGTCCCGGACGAGCGCGTCGACGTCGTCGCCCACCGTGAGGCGCCGAGCTACGAGCCGACCGGGGTCGACGCCGTGGACCGGGTCCTGGCCGACGTCGCCGCAGCGGTCGGATCGCCGCTCCGCGAGCACGTGCGGATCTTCGAGCAGGCGCACGAGCAGCTGCGTCGCGCCCTCGACGCACAGCCCGCGTCCGCGGGGCAGCCCGACGACGAGGGTTCCTGACACCCGTGCCCCCACGACGACTTCGCCTCGACCAGGAGCTCGTCCGCCGCGGTCTGGCCCGATCGCGCGAGCACGCCAGCGAGCTGGTGGCGGCCGGCCGCGTGAGGGTCTCCGGCGTTGTGGCGACCAAGCCTGCGACCGGCGTGACCACGGACGTGGCCATCGTGGTGCGCGAGGACCCGACGTCGGTCGACTACGTCTCGCGCGGTGGGCACAAGCTCGCAGGAGCGCTCGAGGCCTTCGCGGCCCACGGCGTGAGCGTGGAGGGCAAGCGGTGCCTCGACGCCGGCGCCTCGACCGGCGGGTTCACCGACGTGCTGCTGCGGGCCGGTGCGCGGGAGGTGGTCGCGATCGACGTCGGCTACGGCCAGCTGGCCTGGTCGTTGCAGAGCGACGAGCGCGTGCAGGTGCACGACCGCACCAACATCCGCGACCTGACCCTCGATCTCATCGGCGACCCGGTCGACCTCGTCGTCGGGGACCTGTCCTTCATCTCGCTGGCCCTGGTGCTCGACCCGTTGCTGTCGGTGACAAGTAGCGACGGTGAGCTGGCGCTGATGGTCAAGCCACAGTTCGAGGTGGGCAAGGAGCGCGTCGGCAAGGGCGGCGTCGTACGTGATCTCGGACTCCGGGCCGAGGCGGTCACCGCTATCGCGGACCTCGCGGCCGCGCGCGGCTGGGGCGCCGTCGCGGTCACGGTCAGCCCACTGCCCGGACCGTCGGGCAACGTCGAGTTCTTCCTGCTGCTGCGCCACGGTCCGGCAGCAATCGGTGCCGACGACATCACGGCGGAGGTGCAGCGCGCCGCCTCAATGGGGGTGGCGGGTGAGAGGGTGGTCCCGTGACCGTCGAGAGCCCCGTACGCCGCGTGCTGGTGCTGGCCCACACGGGACGGGCGGACGTACGGGACGTTGCTCGTGCGTGCGTGCAGCAGCTGACCGAGCACGGGATCGCCGTACGCCTGCTGGCGGACGAGGCGGCCGACCTCGGCCTCGCCGACGCCGACGGCCTCGTCGAGACGACCCTGCCCGACCACGTGCCCGGTGAGGGCTGCGAGCTGGTGCTCGTCATCGGTGGGGACGGGTCGATCCTGCGGGCCGCCGAGCTGACCCACGAGACCAGCACGCCGCTGCTCGGCGTCAACCTCGGCCATGTCGGGTTCCTCGCCGAGGCCGAGCAGGAGGACGTCGAGTCCACGATCGCGGCGATCGTCGAGCGCAACTACACCGCCGAGGACCGGCTGACGTTGGACGTGCGGGTCAAGGTCGGGCAGGACACCCTGTTCTCCACCTTCGCCCTCAATGAGGCCAGCGTCGAGAAGGCGGCCCGGGAGCGCATGCTGGAGGTCGTCGTCGAGGTCGACGACCGTCCCCTGTCGCGCTGGGGCTGCGACGGCGTGGTGTGCGCGACCCCCACTGGTTCGACCGCCTACAACTTCAGCGCCGGCGGCCCTGTCGTCTGGCCCGAGGTCGAGGCGCTGCTGATGGTGCCGCTGAGCGCGCACGCGCTCTTCGCCCGACCCATGGTGGTGGCGCCCACGTCCGTGCTCGCGGTCGAGGTGCTGGCCAACACCGAGGGCTCGGGCGTGCTCTGGTGCGACGGCCGACGGACCGTCGACCTGCCGCCCGGTGCTCGCATCGAGGTGCGCCGCGGTGCCCGCCCGGTCCGTCTTGTCCGCCTGCACCAGGCGCCGTTCACCGATCGGCTGGTGGCGAAGTTCGGGCTGCCGGTCGAGGGCTGGCGAGGTGCGGCGGAGCGTCGCCGCCGTGATGGCGGTGACCACGATGCTTGAGGAGCTGCGGATCAGCTCGCTGGGCGTCATCGACTCCTCGACCCTCGAGCTCGGGCCCGGCCTCACGGTGATCACCGGTGAGACCGGCGCCGGCAAGACCATGGTCGTCACCGCCCTCGGGCTGCTGCTCGGCGGCCGTGCGGACCCCGGCGCCGTCCGCTCCGGGATCGCGCAGGCGCGCGTCGAGGGCGTGGTGTCGACCGGCGACCTGGCCGGCTTCCGGGAGGCCGTCGAGGAGTCCGGGGGCATCGTCGAGGACGACCGGGTCGTGCTGGCCCGCAACGTCGCAGCGCAGGGACGTTCGCGTGCGTGGGTCGGCGGGGCATCGGTACCCGTCACCACGCTGGCCGAGATCGCCGAGCCGCTCGTCGCCGTGCACGGCCAGTCCGACCAGCACCGCCTGTTGAAGTCCGGTGCGCAGCGCGCCTCGCTCGACCGGTTCGCCGGTGACGCGCTCGCGAGGACCGCGGCCGACTACGCCGGGCGCTATGCCGAGCTCGCTGCGACCGAACGCACCCTCGCCGAGGTGATCGGGTCCGCCCGCGAGCGAGCCCGCGAGGCCGACCAGCTCCGTTTCGGGCTCGGTGAGGTCGAGGCGGTCGACCCGAGGCCGGGCGAGGACCTGGAGCTCGCCGCCGAGGAGACGCGGCTCGGCTTCGCCGACACGCTCCGCACCGCGGCCGAGACTGCCCGCGAGGCGCTCTCGAGCGAGGACGGCGCACCCGACGCGATGGGCACCACGAGCGCTGCCCGCCAGGCCCTCGACGGTGTCCGTGAGCACGACGCGACCGCGGGGGAGCTCGCCGACCGCATCGCCGAGCTCGGTCACCTGCTGGTCGACGTCGCGGGCGACGTGGCGTCGTACGCCTCGAGCCTGGAGACCGACCCGTCACGGCTCGCGCACGTGTCCGAGCGCCGGGCCGCTCTGACCGCCCTGACCCGCAAGTACGGCGAGACCATCGACGAGGTGCTGGAGTGGGCCGAGGACGGCGCCAAGCGGCTGCTCGACCTCGAGGACGCCGACGGCAGCATCGCCGAGCTGGAGGCTCGACGCGACCGCCTGCGTGCAGAGCTGGGTGCGCTCGCCTCGAAGCTCAGCAAGCAGCGTACGAAGGCGGCGGTGCGCCTCGGCAGGGCCGTCAGCGACGAGCTCACCTCGCTGGCCATGCCGCACGCGGTCGTGAGCATCGCGGTGACGCAGTCCGAGGTGGCGGCGCCGGGTGTCCCGTCCGGTCCGGTGCTGGACGTGGACGGACGCTGGCTGCGCGCGACCTCCTCCGGCGTGGACGAGGTGGAGTTCCTGCTCGCCGCCAACACCGGCGCCGACCCGCGGCCGCTGCACAAGGGAGCGTCCGGCGGTGAGCTGTCGCGCGTCATGCTCGCCCTCGAGGTGTCGCTGGCCGAGACCGGCTCGGTGCCGACCTTCGTCTTCGACGAGGTCGACGCCGGCGTGGGCGGCAAGGCCGCCATCGAGGTCGGGCGTCGCCTCGCTGCGCTGGCCCACTCCTCGCAGGTCCTCGTGGTCACCCACCTGCCGCAGGTGGCGGCGTACGCCGACCGCCACGTGGTCGTGCACAAGTCCAGCGACGGCTCGGTCACCACCTCGGGCCTGGTCACCCTCGACGAGGACGCGCGCGAGCGCGAGCTGTCGCGGATGCTGGCCGGCGTGGAGGACTCCGACAGCGCCCGCGCCCATGCCCGCGAGCTGCTCGCCGCCGCCGCGCCCGACCGGGCGTGCCTCCCTGAAGGGCAGGGTCGCGGCTGAGAGCATGGCGCGGTCATGAAGTTCGCAGTGCGCTCCCGCCCAGCCCCCGCTCTCCCCGGTGTCCACGGCCCGGCCAGGATCCACCGCCGCACGGCCAGCCTGCTCGGGCGCCTGCACGTCGGTGACGTCGCGGTGCTCGACCACCTCGACATGGACCGCGACACCGCGCAGGCGTTGATCGACGCCGGCGTGGTCGCCGTGGTGAACAGCGGCCCCATGGTGTCTGGCCGCTTCCCCAACCTCGGGCCCGAGCGGCTGGTCGAGGCCGGGGTCCTCGTGGTCGACAACGCGGGTCCGGAGGTCTTCGACCGGCTCAGGGACGGCACAGACGTCCGCATCGACGCAGGTGTGCTCCACGCCGGCGACACCCTCGTCGCGACCGGGCGCGAGGTGACCGCGGACCTGGTCCGTTCCGAGATGGGGCGCGCCCGCAGCGGGCTGAGCGCCCAGCTGGAGAGCTTCACCCACAACAGCACCGAGTTCCTGCGCCGCGAGCAGGACCTTCTCCTCCACGGCCACGGGGTGCCGCGGACCGCGACGGACATGGCGGGGCGGCCCGTGGTGGTCACGGTGCGCTCGCACGGCTGGCAGGACGAGCTGCGCGGCATCAAGCCCTTCGTGCGCGAGCAGCGCCCCGTCCTCGTCGGCGTCGACCACGGGGCCGACGCCCTCGTCGAGGCCGGCCACCGCCCCGACGTCGTGGTCGTCAGCGGCGCCGACGACCTGCCCAGCGCTGCCGTGCTCCGCAAGGCCCGCGACGTGGTCGTCCTGGTCGAGCGAGGTGCGCCACGCAGCGCGACCGAGCAGCTCGAGCGGCTCGGCATCCGGCCGTTGCGCTTCGAAACCACCGCCACCGCGGAGGACGCAGCCCTGCTGCTCGCCTCGGCCCGTGAGGCCTCGCTCATCGTCGGCGTCGGCATGCACGCCACGCTCGACGAGTTCCTCGACCGCCGTCGCGCCGGCCTGGCGAGCACCTTCCTGACCCGGCTCAAGGTCGGCCCCGACCTGGTGGACGCGAGCGCCGTCCCGCAGCTCTACGACGGCGCCGTACGGCCACGGCACCTCGTCGGCGCTCTCGTCGCCGGCGTGATCGCGGTGGCCGCTGCGGTGTCCGTCACCCCCGTCGGCCAGCAGTGGGTCGACGACCTCTCGCCGGCCGTCACGAGCAGCACGACCGACCTGATCGACAACGTCCGAGGAATCCTCCCGTGATCACCCTGCGTCACCACGTCCTGACCATCGTCGCCGTCTTCCTGGCGCTGGCCGCCGGCATCGTCCTCGGGGGAGGCCCGCTGTCCGACGTGGGCACCACGGTGACGGCCGCGAGCCGCGACGACGCCGCGCCGGCCGACGACGGAGGCAAGGCCGACTACTCCGAGCGCTTCGTCTCCACGCTCGCACCCCCGGTGATCGCCGGGCGCCTCGCGGACCGACCGGTGGCGGTCGTCACCGTCCCGGGTGCTGACGAGCAGCTCGTGACGGCGATGACCGAGCAGGTCGGCGCTGCCGGTGGCACCGTGAGCGCGCGCTACGACCTGGGCGCGGACCTCCTGGATCCCGACCAGAAGTCGCTGGTCGACGCCCTCGGCAGCCAGCTGCTCACCCAGCAGGCCACCGACGACGTCGCCGCCGACGCGTCGACGTACGACCGGATCGGCCAGCTGCTCGGCCTCGCGATCGCCACGAAGGAGGCCGAGGGCCAGGACGTGAGCGGCAAGGCGCGTGCCGTGCTCGACGCCGTCAGCGGCGCCGGCCTCATGGCCGAGCAGGCAGACGTCGAGCGCCGCGCGCCCCTGGTGCTGCTGGTGCTGGGCACCGACGCCGGGGACGAGGGCTCCGACGCCGTGCTCGCCGGACTGGTCGACGGCCTCGCGGCACAGGCGGCCGGTGTCGTGGTCGCCGGGGTGACCGCGGACGGGGGAGAGGGCCAGCTCGGACGGCTGCGCGCAAACCCCGCCGCCGCCTCGGTCGCGAGCGTGGACGGCATCGACACCGCTGCCGGTCGAGTCACGGCGATCATGACCCTCCAGCGCTCGCTCACCACACCCGGCGGCGCCTTCGGTGCGTCGGGTGCCGACGGACCCGTCCCACTCGGGTAGGATCGAAGCCCGTGAAGAGCCGCACGCCGACCAAGCACGTTTTCGTCACTGGAGGCGTCGCCTCCTCCCTCGGCAAGGGGCTCACCGCCTCGAGCCTGGGCCAGCTGCTGAAGTCGCGCGGTCTCCGCGTGACGATGCAGAAGCTGGACCCCTACCTGAACGTGGATCCGGGCACGATGAACCCGTTCCAGCACGGGGAGGTGTTCGTCACCAACGACGGCGCCGAGACCGACCTGGACATCGGGCACTACGAGCGGTTCCTCGACACCGACCTCAACCAGATCGCCAACGTGACGACCGGTCAGGTCTACTCCACGGTGATCGCCAAGGAGCGCCGCGGGGACTACCTCGGCGACACCGTCCAGGTGATCCCGCACATCACCAACGAGATCAAGGACCGCATCCTCGCGATGGGCGGACCCGACATCGACGTGGTGATCACCGAGATCGGCGGCACCGTGGGCGACATCGAGTCGCTGCCGTTCCTCGAGGCCGCCCGCCAGACGCGGCACGAGATCGGTCGCGACAACTGCTTCTTCATCCACGTCTCGCTCGTGCCGTACATCGGGCCGTCGGGTGAGCTGAAGACCAAGCCCACCCAGCACTCGGTGGCCGCCCTGCGCTCCATCGGCATCCAGCCCGACGCGATCGTGTGCCGCGCGGACCGCGAGCTGCCCGACAGCATCAAGCGCAAGATCGCGCTGATGTGCGACGTCGACGACGACGCCGTGGTCACCGCGGCCGACGCCCCGTCGATCTACGACATCCCGAAGGTGCTGCACCGCGAGGGCCTCGACGCCTACGTCGTACGCCGTCTGGACCTGCCGTTCCGCGACGTCGACTGGACGACGTGGGACGACCTGCTGCGCCGCGTGCACCACCCGTCGGAGGAGGTCACGGTCGCGCTGGTCGGCAAGTACATCGACCTGCCGGACGCCTACCTCTCGGTCAGCGAGGCGCTGCGTGCCGGCGGCTTCGCCCACGAGGCCAAGGTCAACATCCGCTGGGTCGCCTCCGACCTGTGCGAGACCGACGCGGGCGCCGCCAAGCAGCTCGGCGACGTCGACGCGGTGCTGGTGCCCGGCGGCTTCGGCGTGCGCGGCATCGAGGGCAAGCTCGGCGCGCTTCGCTACACCCGCACCCACGGCATCCCCACCCTCGGGCTGTGCCTCGGCCTGCAGTGCATGGTGATCGAGTACGCCCGCGACGTGGCCGGTCTGACGAGTGCCGGGTCGACCGAGTTCGACCCCGACACGGCCGAGCCGGTGATCTCCACGATCGAGGAGCAGAAGAAGTTCGTCGACGGGGCCGGCGACCTCGGCGGCACCATGCGCCTGGGTCTGCAGAAGGCCGAGCTGCTCGAGGGCAGCGTCGTGCGGGCGGCGTACGGCGCGGACGTGATCGAGGAGCGGCACCGCCACCGCTACGAGTTCAACGACGCCTATCGCCAGACCCTCGCCGACGCCGGTCTCGTCTTCTCGGGAATCAACCCCGAGCTGGGCCTGGTGGAGTTCGTCGAGCTCCCCGCCGACGTGCACCCCTACTACGTCGCGACCCAGGCGCACCCCGAGCTGCGCTCGCGCCCCACCCGTCCGCACCCGCTCTTCGCGGGCCTCGTCGGCGCCGCGATCGAGCGTCAGCGCTCCGAGCGGTTCCCGCTCGACGAGTCGGGGCTGCGCCGCAAGGACGACGCGGAGGACTGAGGGTGCTGGAGGCGGCGGGGACCTACCGCCGCACCGACCTGGGGCGACGCGACCAGCAGGTCTCGTGGGAGCGCCCCGACAAGGCGTTCTTCGCCGCGGGCGCGTGCCACGTGCTGGCGTGGGCGTGCCTGGAGGTGCACGCCGGCAGGTCCCTGCGCCCAGGAGGTCTGGCACACGTACGCAGTCTGGGGAGACCACGCGTTCGACGCCTCGGGCTGGCACCTCGAGCGGGAGCTGCTGACGGCGAACGAGGCGTTCGAGGGCCGGCCCTCGAACGGGTGCCGGTCGAGGCCTCCCTCAAGGACTTCTGCGTTGAGCACCACCACCGGCCGCCGCGAGACTTCTGGGCCGACCCGTGCCGCGCGCGCAGGACTACGTGCGACGCTTCGTGCCGCCGTGGGAGCGCGACGAAGTGCCCGGTCGGAGGGCCTGAGCGCGAGGAAGTGCCCGGTCAGCGCGCGTGAGCGCGAGGAAGTGCCCGGTCGGCGTGCGTGAGCGCGAGGAAGTGCCCGGTCAGCGCTGGCGGGCCTGCAGGATCCGGCCCAGCACGAACGAGTTCGAGCGCAGCTGGTTGCGGGCGTACGCCATCAGGTTGGTGTCGTCGGCTGCTGCCTCGGCCGCAGCGAGGAAGTCCGCGTCGCCCGCACCGAGGGGGTACATCGCGCGGATGGTCAGGCCCTGGTTGAGCAGCCCGCCCTTCAGCGTGTGCAGCTCCTCGAGGTAGCGGTGCGTGAAGGGCGCGAGCAGCTCGGCCTGTCCCGGGCGCCAGAAGGTCGAGCCGAGCACGAGCGTCTCGCGGCTCGCCGGGACGGCGTAGTCGACGAAGAACGCGCGCCAGACCTCCTCCTTGGCCTCGAGGTCGGGACGGGCGGCGAGCACCGCGAGGCGGCGCATGCCGGCATCGGGGTCGGGGTCGACCTCCAGCAGGCGCGCCACGCGGTCCTCGTCGTAGTCGCCGAGCTCGGAGCGGCGTACGGCCATGCGCCAGGCGAGGTCGAGGTCGGTGGCCTGCTCCGCGGCGGTCTCGAGGACCGACCAGTGGGCGTCGGTCGAGGCGGAGGCGGCCAGCGTGCGCAGCGCGGCCTGGCGGGCGTCCGGCACGTCGACCAGGCCGACGACGGCGTCGGCGAGGTTGCGGAGAAGGTCGGGCGACTCGGCAGCGGGGGCCCAGCGGTCCGCCACGACGAGCGCCTGGCTGAGGAAGGGCTCGATCAGCGCGGGGCTGGTCTCGGCCCGCAGCGCGGTGGTGAGCGCGGCGGCGACGTCACGCGGCGCGACGTCGCCGAGCAGCAGCAGCTGGCCCGCCGTGGCAGCCACGAGCGCACGATCGAGCGGGTCGTCGAGCTGGTCGATGCGGCGCAGCATCTGCTCCAGCGAGGTGGCGTCGGGCTTGACCGCCGCGAACGTGTAGTCGCCGGCGTTGACCAGGCGCAGCTCGCCCGCGGGCAGCTGGACCGGGGTGCGCGGACCGTCGACCTCGTGCGAGGACCGACCCACCGGGACGAGCGTGTCGCCGGAGGTGTCGAAGACCGCGATGTCGAGACGGTGCGGGCGCGGCTCCTGCCCGTCGGTCGTCTCGACGACCAGCTCGTCACCGACCAGGGAGATGACGTCGGTGCCGGCCTCGTCGAGCCACGCCTTCGTCCAGGCCGACAGGTCGCGCCCGGAGGCACGGGAGTAGCAGTCCATCAGGTCGTCGAGGCGGGTGTTGGAGAAGGCGTAGCGGCTGAAGTAGTCACGCAGGCCCTCGACGAAGGCGTCCTCGCCGATGAAGGCCACGAGCTGGTGCAGCATGCTCTGGCCCTTGACGTAGGTGATCGCGTCGAAGTTCGACATCGCGGCCGAGACGTCCGGCACGTCGCTGCGGATCGGGTGGCGCGCCGGGCTCATGTCCATCTCGTAGGCGGTGCGCTTGGACACCGCCAGGAAGGTCGCCCACTGGTCGGTGAACTCGCTGGCGCCTGCCATGCCCCAGTTGGCCGCCCACGACGCAAAGGCCTCGTTGAGCCACAGGTCGTCCCACCACTGCATGGTCACCAGGTCGCCGAACCACATGTGCGCCATCTCGTGGAAGATGAACTCGGCGCGGACCGCACGCTGCGCGTGGGTCGGGGGAGTGCGGAAGAGCTGCCCGTCGCCGTAGGTGACGCAGCCCCAGTTCTCCATCGCGCCGCCCAGGTTGGGCACGAACACCTGGTCGTAGCGCTCCTGCGGGAACGGGTAGCCGAAGCGCTCGCCGAAGAATGCCAGGCCCTGACGCGTGAGGGTGACCATCTCGTCGAGGTCGCGCTCGAGGATCGGCACGAGCGACTGGCGGCAGTAGAAGCCGAGGTCGTAGCCGTCGTGCTGGCGGCGCACCTCGTGGAAGGGGCCCGCGTTGACCACGACGACGTACGTCGACAGGCGCGGGGTGTCGGGGAACGTCCAGGTGCGTGCGTCGGAGGAGTCGGCGTCCTCGATCGACTCCGGGGCGCCGTTGGAGGTCACCAGCCACGAGGAGGGCGCCGTGACGACGAAGCGGTGGGGCGCCTTGAGGTCGGGCTGGTCGAAGCACGCCCACACCCGGCGGGCCTCGTCGGGCTCGAGGCTGGTCCAGACGTAGACGAGCTCGTCGGTGGGGTCGACGGTGCGCAGGATGCCCTCACCGGTCGCGGTGTTGGTGGTGCTGGCTTCGACCACCAGGACGTTGTCGGCGGCCAGGGAGGGCAGCGGCAGCCGTCCGTCGGCGGCCGTCGTGACGTCGAGGTCCTCACCGTTGAGGGTCGCGCGCGCGACGTCCATCGCGACGTCCACGAAGGTCGAGGCGCCGGGCTCGGAGCAGCTGAAGGTGATGGTGCTGACCGAGGCGAAGACCTCGCCCTCCAGCAGGCCTGTCATGTCCACCGCGATGTCGTAGCGCTGGACCTCGAGGAGGCCAGAACGGGTGGCGGCTTCGTGCTTGGTGAGCGTCGACAACGTCATGAGGGTGACCGTACTCACTGTGTCCGTCCGCGCTAGCGTGCGGGGCATGGACACCCCGACCGGCGCCCGGCCCGCAGCTCCTCCCGCCGATCTGCCCGCGGACCGGCCGATGTCCTGGCCGCTGGTCTCCAGCCGCTACCTCCACCGCGACGACTGGGTGGTGGCGCTGCGCGAGGACGTCATCACCCGTCCCGAGCACCCGGAGGAGTTCAGCCGGATCAGCCTCGAGCACCCGGGTGCGGTCATCGTGATGGCCGTCGACGAGCACGAGCGGGTCATGTGCCTGCGGCAGTACCGGCACACCAGCGGGCACGAGTTCGTCGAGCTGCCTGCCGGCCTGCGCGACGCCGGGGACGAGCCCCCCGTCGAGACCGCGAAGCGTGAGCTGCGCGAGGAGGTCGAGCTCGAGGCCACCGACTGGCGGCTGCTGCTGAGCACCTTCTCCAGCGCAGGGATCAGCGACGAGGTGCACGACATCTTCCTCGCGCGCGGGCTCTCGCACGCGCCTCGCGGTGACTTCGAGATGCGGCACGAGGAGGCCGAGATGGAGGTCTTCTGGACCCCCGTCGCCGACCTGCTCGAGGCGGTGCTCCAAGGTCGGGTCAGGCAGGGTCCGCTCGCCCAGGCCGTGCTCGCCTACGAGGTGCTCCGGCAGCGGGGGACCCTGGAGGCGCAGTGACCTCTCGCGGGAGTAGTCTCGCTCCCGCTGTGAGGGGCGACACACAGTCGTGCGCCCCCGGACCATGAGGAGCTAGGCATGAAGGTCGGCGTACCCAAGGAAGTCAAGAACCGCGAGTACCGCGTGGCCCTGACCCCGATCGGCGTGCACGAGCTGGTCCAGCACGGTCACGACGTCGTGGTCGAGAAGGCCGCCGGCGAGGGGTCGCAGATCCCCGACCAGGAGTACATCGCCGCCGGCGCCACGATGCTGGACACGGCCGACGACGTGTGGGGCAGCGCCGACATGATCCTCAAGGTCAAGGAGCCCGTCGCCGAGGAGTACCACCGGATGCGGGAGGGCCAGACCCTCTTCACCTACCTCCACCTCGCCGCCGACAAGCCCCTGACCGAGGAGCTGATGGCGCGCAAGGTCACCGCGATCGCCTACGAGACCGTCCAGCTGCCCTCCGGCGGCCTGCCGCTGCTCTACCCGATGTCGGAGGTCGCGGGCTGCCTCGCGCCTCAGGTCGGGGCCTACTCGCTGATGAAAGCCAACGGTGGCCGCGGTGTCCTCATGGGTGGCGTCGGCGGCGTGGCCAACGCCAAGGTCGTCATCATCGGTGCCGGCGTCTCCGGCCAGAACGCCGCCAACATCGCGCTCGGCATGGGCGCGGACGTCACGCTCCTCGACACCGACCTCGACAAGCTGCGGATGTCGTTCTGGCGCTACAACAACCGGGTCCACGGCCTCGCCTCCTCCAAGCTCGCGATCGAGCAGCAGGTGATGGAGGCAGACATGGTGATCGGCGCGGTACTGATCCCCGGTGCCGCGGCGCCCAAGCTGGTCACCAACGACCTGGTCTCGCGGATGAAGCCGGGCTCGGTGCTCGTCGACATCGCGATCGACCAGGGCGGCTGCTTCGAGGACTCCCACGCCACCACGCACGACGACCCGACCTACGAGGTCCACAACTCGGTCTTCTACTGCGTGGCCAACATGCCCGGCGCGGTGCCCAACACCTCGACGTACGCCCTGACCAACGCGACGCTGCCCTACGCCGTCGCGCTGGCCGACAAGGGCTGGGCGCAGGCGCTGCGCGACGACCCGAGCCTGGCGCTGGGCCTCAACACCCACGACGGGCAGCTCACCAACGCGCCCGTCGGCACCGCCGTCGGCATCGACTCGGTGGGCCTCGACAGCGTCCTGGCGTGAGCCCTGGGGTCACGCTGCGGCGGGCGGTGCGCACCTACCTCGACCACCTCGCGGTCGAGCGCGGGCTGGCCGCCAACACGCTCAGCTCCTACCGGCGTGACCTGGGGCGCTACGACGAGTTCCTGACCCGTGAGGGCATCGACGACCTGGACGCGATCACCGAGGCCACGGTGGCGGCGTTCCTGGTCAGCCTGCGCGAGGGCAGCGACGCCCACCCGCCCCTGAGCGCGACCTCGGCCGCGCGCACGGTCGTGGCCGTCCGCGGCTTCCACAAGTTCGCGGTGTCCGACGGGCTCGCGCTCGCCGACCCGGCGGCGGCGGTCAAGCCCCCCACCCCGGCGAAGCGGTTGCCCAAGGCGCTGCCGCTGTCGGACGTGGAGGCCATCCTGGAGGCGGCGGGTGCACCCGACACAGTGCTCGCGCTGCGGGACCGCGCGCTGCTGGAGGTGCTCTACGGCACGGGCGCGCGGATCTCCGAGGCCGTGGGCCTCGACGTCGATGACCTCGACCAGGTGGACGGCACGGTCCTGCTGCGCGGCAAGGGCGGCAAGGAGCGGCTGGTGCCGGTCGGCGGCTACGCCCGCGACGCGGTCGAGGCGTACGTCACCCGGGCCCGGCCCGAGCTCGTCGGCACCGGCCGGGGAGGTCCGGCCCTGTTCCTCAACTCACGGGGCGGGCGGCTCTCACGCCAGAGCGCGTGGGCGGTGCTGGTGAAGGCCGCCGAGCGGGCCGGCGTGACCGCCTCAGTGTCGCCGCACACGATGCGCCACTCCTTCGCCACGCACCTGCTCGACGGCGGTGCGGACGTCCGCGTGGTGCAGGAGCTGCTCGGCCACGCCTCGGTGACCACGACGCAGGTCTACACGCTCGTCACGGTGGACAACCTGCGCGAGGTCTTCGCGACCGCACACCCCCGCGCGCGGGACTGACCGCCTCCGCCCCCCGCACGCCGGGAGGCAGGTGGTTGGATCGACGCATGCCGGACGCCGTACGCCTCGACACCCGGGTGCCGACGGGCGCCGACCCGGACGCCGTCTACGACGCCTTCACCGGCTGGGTCGTCGACCAGGGCCTGGACCTCTACCCGCACCAGGACGAGGCGGTCATCGAGCTGCTCGGCGGCAACCACGTCATCCTCGCGACGCCCACCGGGTCGGGGAAGTCGCTGGTCGCCATCGGTGCGCACGTGGCGGCGCTGGCGCAGGACAAGGTCAGCTTCTACACCGCGCCCATCAAGGCGCTGGTGAGCGAGAAGTTCTTCGCCCTCATCGAGGTCTTCGGTGCCGACAACGTCGGCATGCTCACCGGTGACGCGGCGGTGAACCCCGACGCCCCGATCATCTGCTGCACCGCCGAGGTCCTGGCCAACATCGCGCTCCGCGAGGGCCGCGGGGCCGACGTCGGCCTCGTGGTGATGGACGAGTTCCACTTCTACTCCGAACACGACCGCGGCTGGGCCTGGCAGGTGCCGCTGCTGGAGCTGCTCGACGCGCAGTTCCTGCTGATGTCGGCCACCCTGGGCGACGTCTCCTTCTTCGTCGAGGACCTCGAGCGGCGCACCGGCCGCGACACCGCGGTCGTGGACGACGCCGAACGTCCCGTGCCGCTGAGCTTCCGCTGGTCGATGGAGCCGCTCGACGACACCCTCGAGGAGCTCGTGACGACGGGCCAGGACCCCGTCTACGTCGTCCACTTCACCCAGGCGGCCGCCGTCGAGCACGCGACCAACCTGCTCAAGTCGCGGCTCGCGGCCAGCGGCGGGGGACTGAAGGTCGACAAGGACGCGATTGCCGAGCGCATCGGCGGCTTCCGCTTCGGCGCGGGCTTCGGCAAGACGCTGTCGCGGATGGTTCGCAGCGGCATCGGCGTCCACCACGCGGGCATGCTGCCGAAGTACCGCCGGCTCGTCGAGACGCTCGCCCAGGCCGGGTTGCTCCGGGTCATCTGCGGCACCGACACGCTCGGCGTGGGCATCAACGTCCCGATCCGCACCGTGCTCTTCACCGGGCTGGCCAAGTTCGACGGCACCAAGCAGCGGGTGCTGAGGACGCGCGAGTTCCAGCAGATCGCCGGCCGCGCCGGCCGCGCGGGCTACGACACGGCCGGCTACGTCGTCGTACAGGCACCGGACTTCGTCATCGAGAACGAGCAGGCCAAGGCCAAGTCGGCCGCGCGCGTCGCCGCCGGCAAGAAGAAGTCCAAGGCCCAGCTCAAGAAGGCCCCCGAGGGCACGGTGGTGTGGACCGAGCAGACCTTCGACAAGCTCGTCGCGGGGGTGCCCGAGCGTCTGAGCAGCCGGATGAAGGTCGACAACTCGATGCTGGTCAACGTCGTGTCGCGCGAGGAGGACGCCTTCGCGGTGATGCGTCGCCTGGTCACCGACAACCACGAGGAGCGCCGCGCCCAGCTCCGGCTCGCCCGACGGGCCCTGCGCCTGTCGCGCTCGCTCGTGCGCACGGGCATCGTCACCCGGCTGCCCGAGGTCGACCGGTTCGGGCGCCGCTACGTCCTGGCCGTCGACCTGCCCGAGGACTTCGCGATCAACCAGCCGCTCGCGCACTTCGCGCTCGCTGCCTTCGACGTGCTCGACCCCGAGTCGGAGACCTACGGCCTCGACGTCGTGTCGATCGTCGAGTCCGTCCTCGAAGCGCCCCGGCAGATCCTGATGGCCCAGCAGCACGCCGCACGCGGTGAGGCGATCGGGGAGATGAAGGCCGACGGCCTGGAGTACGACGAGCGGATGGCGCTGCTCGAGGAGATCACCTGGCCGCAGCCCTTGCGCGAGCTCCTCGAGGCTCTCTACGCGACCTACCAGCAGACCCATCCCTGGCTCCCCGACGACGCCCTGGGGCCGAAGTCTGTGGTGCGGGAGATGTGGGAGAACGGGATGGGGTTCACCGACTTCGTCGGCCGCTACCAGCTCGCCCGCTCCGAGGGCCTGGTGCTGCGCTACCTCACCGACGCCTACCGGACGCTGCGCCACTCGGTGCCAGAGGCGCACCGCGCTCCCGAGGTCGAGGACGTCATCGAGTGGCTGGGCGAGACGGTGCGCCAGACCGACTCCTCCCTGCTCGACGAGTGGGAGGCGCTGTCGGACCCGGCGCACGTGCCGGGCGCCGTCTCGCACCACGAGCCGCCGCCCCCGCCTCGCCCCCTCACCCGGCAGGAGCGCCCCTTCCGGGTCATGCTGCGCAACGCGATGTGGGCGCGCGTGGACGCGGTCTCGCGCGACGACCTCGACGTCCTGGTCCGCCTCGAGCGGGCCGCGGCCGACCGCACCGACCCGCCGCGACAGGTCGTCGTCGGACGGTCCGTGTGGGACGCGGCGCTCGAGGCCTACTACGCCGAGCACGACCGGGTGCTCACCGACGGCGACGCCCGCGGCCCGGACCTGCTGGTCGTGGGGGAGGAGCGCACCGGTGAGCCGGTGGGGGCCGAGGAGGGCACCGAGGCGCGGCTGCGCGACGTACGCCAGACGATCCACGACCCCGAGGGCGACCACGACTGGGTGATCGAGGCCGTCGTCGACTGCGACGCCACCGACAGCGCCGGCGAGCTGGTGCTGGCGACGGTCGCGATGCGGCGCCTCGGCGACCTCTGAAAGGGCCGTCGAGGGCTTCCGGAGAGATCGCACAGGTTTGTGCACAGGCGGCCTCCGCCTGTGCAGGGGACCGGGGCTCCGTGCACAGATCTGGTCCGCGGCCTGTGGGACCGGGGCCCGGTGTTGTGGGGTGTCCGCGACGGACCTAGAGTCGCGCCGAGCCGTTCTCGGAACTGTCGACGTGTCGACAAAATTCGGGGCCTTCGGCGTGATCCAATCGAAGCCCAGGTCGACGTGTGGAGGAGCGGACATGAGCGGTGCGGGACGTCCCGGTCAGGACTTCGGCAGCAGTGCCTCCGAGATGCCTCCTCTCGTCCGACCACCCCAGCCGCAGCAACCCGCCCCTCCATCTCGAGACGAGTACGACGTGACCCAGCCGATCCCCTTCGAACGACCGATCGCCGAAGCGGAGACCCAGCCGTCCGCCGTCGTGCCGCTCGGTCCCACGGGGCGCCCGATGCCGGTCTTCCCCGACCCGGCCCCGCTGACCGTTCGCGGCCGCGCGCGCGTGGTGTCGATGTGCAACCAGAAGGGCGGTGTCGGCAAGACCACCACCACGATCAACCTCGGTGCGTCGCTGGCCGAGTTCGGCCGCAAGGTGCTGCTCGTCGACTTCGACCCGCAGGGGTCGCTGTCGGTGGGCCTGGGGCTCAACCCCCACGAGATGGACGCCACCATCTACAACCTGCTGATGGACCGCGAGACCACCCTCGACGAGGTCGTGGTGCCCTCCGGCATCGAGGGCATGGACCTGCTGCCGTCCAACATCGACCTGTCGGCCGCCGAGGTGCAGCTGGTGCACGAGGTGGCGCGCGAGCAGACCCTCCAGCGCGTGCTGGCGCCGGCGCTCGAGCACTACGACGTCATCCTCATCGACTGCCAGCCCTCCCTCGGCCTGCTGACGGTCAACGCCCTCACCGCCTCCGACGGCGTGATCGTCCCGCTGGAGTGCGAGTACTTCGCGCTGCGCGGCGTGGCGCTGCTGAAGACCACGATCGACAAGGTCCGCGAGCGGCTCAACCCCAAGCTCGAGATCGACGGCGTCCTCGGCACGATGTTCGACGGGCGCACTCTCCACAGCCGCGAGGTCATGGAGCGCTTGGTCTCGGCGTGGGGCGACACCGTCTTCCACACCGTCATCCGGCGCACGGTGAAGTTCTCCGACGCCACCGTCGCGGGCGAGCCGATCACGTCGTACGCCTCGTCGTCGACCGGCGCCGACGCCTACCGCCAGCTCGCGAGGGAGGTGCTCACCCGGTGGCCCGCCGAGTGAGCATGCCGGCCGCGGACGACCTGTTCCGGCCGACCTCCGACGCCGAGAAGGCCGCCGCCGAGCGTCCGCGCCGGGTGCGTGCGGTCGCCGACGAGGCCGAGGCAGGTCCCAAGCGGCCGAGCGGGCGGATCCGCCACGACGAGAAGATGACGGTCTACGTGACCGCCGACGAGCTCCTCGACATCGAGCACGCCCGGCTCACCCTGCGCCGCGAGCACGGCCTCGCGGTCGACCGCGGCCGCCTGGTCCGCGAGGCGCTGGCCCTGGTGCTGGCCGACCTCGAGGCGCAGGGCGTCGACAGCCCGCTGGTCCAGCGACTGCTGGACGAGTGAGCGGCGCCACCGACCTCGCCGAGCCGGGGAGCGAGACCCCGGCGTTCGCCGTACGCCTGGACAACTTCGAGGGACCCTTCGACCTGCTGCTCGGCCTGATCGCCAAGCACAAGCTCGACATCACCGAGGTCGCGCTCTCGCAGGTCACCGACGAGTTCATCGCGCACGTGAAGAACCTCGGCGGGGCGTGGGATCTCGAGCAGACGACGTCCTTCCTCGTGGTCGCCGCGACCCTGCTCGACCTCAAGGCGGCACGCCTGCTCCCGCAGGGCGACGTCGAGGACGAGGAGGACCTCGCGCTCCTCGAGGCACGCGACCTGCTCTTCGCCCGCCTCATGCAGTACCGCGCGTTCAAGCTCGTGGCCTCGGTGCTCGAGGAGCGCATCGCCTCGGAGTCGCGCAGCCACCCGCGCGCGGTCGGCCTCGAGGAGCGGTTCGCCACCCTGCTGCCCGAGGTCCTCATCGGGATCGGCCTGGACCAGTTCGCCCAGCTCGCGGCCAAGGCGATGGAGCCCAAACCGGTGCTCGAGGTGTCGCTGCACCACATCCACGCCGCCAGGGTCAGCGTGCGCGAGCAGGCGCAGCTGGTCGTCGACCGGCTGCGACGCAGCGGCACGATGACCTTCCGCGCGCTGTGCGGCGACTCGCCCGACCGACTGACGACGGTCGCACGCTTCCTCTCGCTCCTCGAGCTCTTCCGTGAGGGGGCGGTGTCCTTCGACCAGGTCACGCCGCTGGGCGAGCTGACCGTGCGATGGACCGGCGCCGAGGACGGTGACGTGGAGATCCACGACGAATTCGACGGCGCCCCGCCGCCCGACGAGGATGGCGGCACCGGGACCGACGACCCTGCGTCCGACGTCCCGGCCCCGGACCCCCAGGAGGACGAGTGAGCGAGCACCCCGCGACCGCGCCGGGCGACGTGGAGACCCTCGAGGTCGCCGTCGCCGAGCTGCGGCCCGCCCTCGAGGCGATCCTCATGGTCTGCGACGAACCGCTCGACGAGGTGCGCCTCGCCTCGGTGGTGGGGCACCCGGTCGCCGACGTGCAGGCCGCCCTCAGTGCCCTGGCCGCCGAGTACGCCGAGCAGGGCCGGGGCTTCGACCTCCGGTCCGTCGCCGGAGGCTGGCGCTTCTACTCCCGCCCGGAGTACGCCGCGGTCGTCGAGTCCTTCGTGCTCGAGGGCCAGCAGGCCCGGCTCACCCAGGCGGCGCTCGAGACGCTGTCGGTGGTGGCCTACAAGCAGCCCGTGTCCCGCGCCCGGGTCTCGGCGATCCGCGGCGTGAACGTGGACGGCGTCATGCGCACGCTGCTCACCCGTGGGCTGGTCGAGGAGGCCGGACAGGACGAGCAGAGCGGCGCCAACCTCTACCGCACCACCTCCTACTTCCTCGAGCGCATCGGCATCACCTCGCTCGAGGACCTGCCCGAGCTGGCGCCGTACCTCCCCGACATGGACGACCTCGAGGACGAGCTCGCGAGCGTCGCCGGCCTCGACGCCCCGCCGCCGGACCCCGCGCCGGAGAGCTCACCCGAGTCGCAGCCGGCCGCGTCCGGCACACCCCCCACCCACGCCTCGCCGCACAGCGGCGCCGGCACCGAGCCCGACGGCGGGACCGAGATCGCATGAAGCCCCACGACGCCCCCGACAACGACCAGCCGAACTCCCAGCGCCCCGAGACCGACGAGGACGGGCTGATCCGCCTGCAGAAGCTGCTCGCCCAGTCCGGGGTCGCGAGCCGGCGCAAGTGCGAGGAGCTGATGCTCGACGGGCTCGTCGAGGTCGACGGCGAGGTGGTCACCCGCCTCGGCACCAAGGTCGACCCCCGCACCGCGGTCGTGCGCGTGGAGGGCAAGCGGCTGCCGCCGATCAGCGACAAGGTCTACCTGGTCCTCAACAAGCCCCGCGGCGTCGTGTCGACGATGTCCGACCCCGAGGGTCGCCGCACCCTCGGCGACCTCGTGGCCGACCGTGCCGAGCGGCTCTTCCACGTCGGGCGCCTCGACACCGACACCGAGGGCCTGATCATCCTCACCAACGACGGCGACTTCGCCCAGCACCTCGCCCACCCCTCCCACGAGGTCGACAAGACCTACGTCGCCGAGGTCGAGGGCGAGGTGCACGTCCGCACGGTGCGCCAGCTCCTCGCCGGCGTCGAGCTCGACGACGGCCCGGTCACGGTGAGCGCGGCGCGCGTGCTCGGCGGCGACCCCCGGCGTGAGGGCAGCAACCGGTCGATCGTCGAGCTCACCATCCACGAGGGCCGCAACCGCATCGTGCGCCGCCTGCTCGACCACGTCGGCCACCCGGTGCGCCGCCTCACCCGCACCCAGATCGGCCCGGTGACGCTGTCCCGGCTGCGGTCGGGGGAGATGCGCGAGCTCACCGTGGCCGAGCTGGGCGAGCTGATGGACAGCGCGCAGCTCTGAGCCGCAGCGCCGTTAGGGTTCTCCCGTGGCAGTGAGGGCAGTGAGGGGCGCGACGCAGCTCGAGGAGGACACCCGCGAGCACATGCTCGCGCGGGTCGCCGAGCTCGTGACGGACGTGATGGAGGCCAACGAGCTCGAGGTGGACGACTTCATCTCGATCATCTTCACCGCCACCAGCGACCTCACCAGCGAGTTCCCGGCGTACGCCGCACGGCAGCTGGGCTTCTCCGACGTCCCGCTGGTGTGCGCGCGCGAGCTCGAGATCGAGGGGTCGATGCCGCGCGTGGTCCGGCTGATGGCGCACGTCGACACCGACCTGCCGCGCTCGGACGTCACGCACGTCTACCTCCACGGGGCCGCCAACCTGCGACGCGACCTCACCCGGACCACCAGCCATGACTGAGCGGCCTCTCCCGGCCCTCACCGGCCCGGTGGAGGTCGTCGGGGCCGGCCTGATCGGTGCCTCCATCGCGCTGGTCTGCCGGCGCCTCGGCCTCGACGTGGTGCTGCGCGACACGTCCGCGGAGCACCTCCGCACCGCCTCCGGGCTCGGTGCGGGCAGGGCGTCGTCGTCGTCGCACGAGCGTCCCCAGCTCGTCGTGGTCGCGGTGCCCCCGGCTGCCATCCCCGACGCCATCGTGGCCGCGCTCGGACGATCCGACGCGGTGGTGACCGACGTCGGCAGCGTCAAGGCGGCTCCGCTCGCCGCGGTCGCGGGCCGTGTCCGGCCGGCGGACCTCGCGCGCTACGTCGGGTCGCACCCGATGGCCGGCAGCGAGCGCTCGGGCCCCCTCGCGGCGAGTGCCGCGCTCTTCGACGGGCGCCCCTGGGCCATCACACCGCACGACGTGGCCGACCCCGGCGCGGTGGGCCTGGTCGAGTCGCTGGTGCTGGAGTGCGGGGCCTCGCCCCGGCTGATGGCGCCCGACGAGCACGACCGCGCGGTCGCGCGCATCTCCCACCTGCCGCACCTCGCCGCGGTCCTCGTCGCGGGACGGCTCGCCGCCGCCCCCGAGGAGCACCTGGCCCTGTCCGGTCAGGGCGTGCGGGACGTGACCCGCGTCGCGGCCAGTGACCCGGCGCTGTGGCGGCAGATCCTGGAGGCCAACGCGGGCGCGGTCCTCGACCTGCTCGGTGAGGTGCGTGCCGACCTCGATGCCCTGATGACGGCCGTCGCGGACGACGCCGGACCCGACCTCGTCGAGATCCTGGAGCGCGGCAACGCCGGCACGGCGGCGATCCCGGGCAAGCACGGCGGTCCGGCGCGCCCGACCCGATCGGTGTTCGTCTCCGTGCCCGACCACCCCGGCGAGCTCGCCCGGCTCTTCGGCGACGCCGGCGAGATCGGGGTCAACATCGAGGACGTCCACATCGACCACGACCCGGGACGCCCGGTGGGCCTCACCGAGCTGGTGGTCGACCAGGGCCGGGCCGAGCACCTGCTCGCCGCTCTCGAATCCCGCGGGTGGACGACTCACCGGTAATCTTCTCGCCCGTGAGCAGCGCCGAGACACCGTCCCTCGTCATCGCCGTCGACGGCACGTCCGGATCGGGCAAGTCGAGCACCTCGCGCGGCGTGGCCGAGCGACTCGGCCTGCGCTACCTCGACACCGGTGCGATGTTCCGCGCGATGACCTGGTGGTTGCTGCGCGAGGGCGTCGACGTACGCGACGCGGAGGCGGTGGCTGCTGCCGCCGGACGTCCGCGCATCGAGTCCGGCACCGACCCGCTCGCCCCGACCATCACGGTCGACGGCACCGACGTCTCGGTCGAGATCCGTGGCGAGGACGTGACCGCGGCCGTGAGCCCGGTGAGCGCCGTCCCCGAGGTGCGGGCCCTGCTGCTCGAGCTCCAGCGCGAGGTCATCGGCGACGGCGGCATCGTCGTCGAGGGCCGCGACATCGGCTCGGTCGTGTGGCCCGACGCGGGGGTGAAGGTCTACCTCAGCGCCGACCCCGACGCCCGCGCCGTACGCCGTGCGGCCGAGCAGGGCGGCACCGACGTCGCCACCACCCAGCAGTCGCTCCTCGAGCGCGACCGCATCGACTCCGGGCGCGCGACCGCCCCGCTGACCATGGCCGAGGGAGCAGTCCACGTGGACAGCACCCACCTCACCCTCCCCGAGGTCATCGACCGCATCGTCGCGCTCGCCGAGCAGGCCGCGACGGAGCGGACGTGAGCAGGACCGACCTCCCCGCGAGCAGTGCGGAGCACCCGCCCACCCGGATGCTCCGCGCCCTGCGTCCGGTCTCGGGCTGGCTGGTCCGGCGCCACTTCCGGGTCGCAGTGCACCACCCCGAGCGCGTGCCCGCCGTCGGCGGCGTGATCCTCGCCGCCAACCACGTCGGCATCGTCGACGGCCCGCTGCTGGCGGTGCTGTCCCCGCGCCCCGTGCACGCGCTGACCAAGCGCGAGATGTTCGACGGGCGGCTCGGAGGATTCCTGCGGCGCACCGGACAGATCCCGCTGGACCGCCTCCACGCCGACCCCGGCGCGGTCCGTTCGTCGCTGCGCGTGCTGCGCGACGGGGGAGTGGTCGGCATCTTCCCCGAAGGCACCCGCAGCAGCGGGAGGTTCGACCACTGCCACCCCGGTGCCGCCTACCTCGCGATGGTCACCGGCGCCCCGGTCGTGCCGGTCGTCTTCACCGGCACCCGCGGTGCACCCGGCAGCTCGCTGCCGGCCCGCGGCGAGGCCGTCGACGTGGTCTTCGGGCATCCGTGGCGCACGCCACAGCAGCCCTGGCCCCGCACCCGGGAACAGGTGGGTGCCACGGCGGCGTTGTTGCGGGAGCACCTGCTGTCCGAGCTGGACAGCGCCCTCTCGCAGACGCGCCGATCATTGTCCGAGCCCTCACCTGCGGGACAATCCGAGGACGACCCCGAATCCGGGCTCGTCGAAGCATGAGAGAGCTGTGATCACGCATGAGTGACTACGACGTCGACAGCGTCGAGGCCGACAGCGGCCCGACCCCGGTCCTGGCCGTGGTGGGCCGGCCCAACGTGGGCAAGTCCACCCTCGTCAACCGCATCATCGGTCGCCGTGAGGCTGTCGTCGAGGACCGCCCCGGCGTGACCCGCGACCGCGTCTACTACGACGCCCACTGGGCGGGTCGCGCCTTCACCGTCGTCGACACCGGCGGCTGGGACCCCGACGCCCGCGGCATGGCCGAGAGCATCCGCGCCCAGGCCGAGGTGGCCGTGACCCTCGCCGACGCCGTGCTCTTCGTGGTCGACGCGACCGTGGGCATCACCGACGCCGACGAGGCCGTCGTACGGATCCTGCGGGCCTCCGGCAAGCCGGTCGTGCTGGCCGCCAACAAGGTCGACGACGCCCGCACCGAGGCCGAGGCCTACGGCCTGTGGAACCTCGGCCTGGGCGAGCCGTGGGCGGTCTCCGCGCTGCACGGACGCGGCTCTGGCGACATGCTCGACGCGATCCTCGCCGCGTTGCCGGAGACCCCGGCGCAGGCCTTCGACGAGGTCGGCGGGCCGCGGCGGATCGCGATCGTCGGCAAGCCCAACGTCGGCAAGTCCTCCCTGCTCAACATGCTGGCCAAGGAGGACCGCGTCGTCGTCGACAACGCCGCCGGCACCACCGTGGACCCGGTGGACGAGCTGATCACCCTCGGCGACCGCACCTGGCGCTTCATCGACACCGCCGGCATCCGCAAGCGCGTCAACCAGGCCTCGGGCCACGAGTACTACGCCTCGCTGCGCACCACGACCGCGATCGACCGCGCCGAGGTCGCCGTGCTGGTGCTCGACGCCAGCCAGACCGTGTCCGAGCAGGACATGCGCATCATCCAGACGATCCGCGACGCGGGCCGCGCCATGGTGATCGCCTTCAACAAGTGGGACCTCGTCGACGAGGAGCGCCGCCACTACCTCGAGCGCGAGATCGAGCGCGACCTCGTGCAGCTGACGTGGGCGCCGCGCATCAACTTCACCGCCCGCACCGGCTGGCACGTCGACCGGCTGGTCCCGGCGATCGAGAAGGCGCTGGAGGGCTGGGAGACGCGCATCGGCACCGGCGCGCTCAACACCTTCCTGGGCCGCCTGGTCGCCGAGCACCCGCACCCCGTGCGCAGCGGCAAGCAGCCGAAGATCCTCTTCGCCACGCAGCCCTCGACGGCGCCGCCGACCTTCGTCCTCTTCACCAGCGGCAAGCTGGATGCCGCCTACGAGCGCTACATCGAGCGACGCCTGCGCGAGGAGTTCGGCTTCGTGGGCACGCCCATCATCATCAACCAGAAGCCGCGCGAGAAGCGCAAGCGCTGACGGGCGCAGCGTTGACGGGCGCAGCGCTTAGGGGGTGATCCCCTCGGCGCTCAGCCAGGCGAGCGGGTCCGTCGGTCCGCCCGCGCCGGGTCGCACCTCCAGGTGGAGGTGCGGGCCGGTGGAGTTGCCCGTCGAGCCCACGGTGCCGATCTGCTCGGCGACGTCGACCACCTGACCGGCGTACACCGACGTCTCTGCCTGGTGGCAGTACCAGACCTCGGTGCCGTCGGGGAGCGTCACGATGGTGCGCAGGCCGTACGGTCCGGCGTACGCCACCTCGGTGACGGTCCCGGCGGCGATGGCGACGATCGGCTCGCCCGACGACGCGCTGAAGTCCTGACCGCCGTGCTCGGCCTCCCACAGCGGACCGGTGAGGCCGTAGCCCGCGGAGAGCCGGTACGACGCCAGCGGCAGCACGGCGCGGACCCGCTCGGGGTCGCCGTGGTAGCCGTACGTCGCGAGGACGGCCTTGCGGCCCAGCAGGGCGCGGTCCCGCGCGTCGGCCCGGCGGTTGAGGGCCAGCAGCGTCTGCTGGCGCTCCCGGAGCTGCTCCTGGACCGCGATGGCCTGCTCGAGCGCCTCCGCCTGCGCACCCTGACGCACCGAGGTCTCGGGCGCGGCCTCCGCCGGCACGGCGGCCAGGCACACCGTCGCGGCGACGACGGCGAAGACGATGCCGACTCGGCGCGGCAGTGATGACATGTGAACCCCCACGGTTGACGATTCATCTTCTGGCGCCGCTCGGCGACCCGGGCGGAAAGCGCGGCAAATGGCCCCAAGGGACTACGCGTCCACCCCCGTCCGGGCGGATGGGCGGGGCGATTCCGTTGCTGCGTGGGGGCTGCGGTAGTGTTCGGACCGCTCCGCAGGCCTCGCGCCGGGAGCGTTCGGGCTGTAGCGCAGCTTGGTAGCGCACCTGACTGGGGGTCAGGGGGTCGCAGGTTCAAATCCTGTCAGCCCGACCGATGTGATGTCGCAAGACATCACGGACACCCGAACCCACGGAAACGTGGGTTCGGGTGTTCTTCATTTTGGGGTTCTGCGTTGGTAGTCGTGGTCGGGGTCGATGGTGAGCTCGCGGAGGAGTTCGCCGGTGATGGCGTTGATGACGCGGACGTCGAGGTCCTGGACGAGCAGGATGACGTGGGTTCGGGTGTGGGTTCGCCCCACGCCGATGTGGCGGAGCTGGCCGGCGATGCGCAGGGTGACGGTGCCGGACTTGTCGACGATGTCGTGGCGGATGCGGTCGTGGGTGTCGGCGTCGCGGCTGGGGCCGGGCAGGGCTTTGGGCGTGGTGTCGTAGAGCGCTGCTGGGGTGGCGCGGTGCGGTAGCGAGCGGTGGGGGCGGTGTTGGTTGTACTCGCGGCGGAAGCGGTCGAGCAGCGCTTGTAGCTCGTCGATGGTGGCGGGCTGTGCGGGTTGGGCGCGTAGCCAGTTCTTCATCGTCTGTTGGAAGCGTTCGACCTTGCCGCAGGTGGTGGGGTGGTTGGGCCGGGAGTTCTTCTGCACGACGTGCCACTCGCGGAGCTGCTGCTCGAATCCGTTGCGGCCGCCGCGGTGTCCGATGCTGGCCAGGCGGACGGTGTAGACCATGCCGTTGTCGGTGAGGGTCGATGCGGGGATGCCGTGCTGAGCTGCGGTTTTGCGGAAGGTGGCCGTCACGATCGTGGTGGTGATCGCCCGGTGAGCCGACACGTGGAGTGCGTAGCGGGTGCAGTCGTCGAGCCAGGTGATGATCTCGACGCCTTTGGGGAACTTCGCGGTGTCGCTGAGCGGGTAGTGGGTGAAGTCGGACTGCCAGCACTCGTTGGGCATCGTTGCCTGGAACCGGATGTAGGAGGACCTAGGTCGTTTCCTCGGTTCGGGGGTGACGGCGCCGTGGCGGGTCAGGATGCGGTGGATCGTGGCCCGTGAGAGCTGTACGTCGTGGTGCTGGGCCAGGTGCCAGCAGATGGTGTCGGCGCCGGCGTCGTGGCCGGCCTCGAGGAGTTGTTTGCGCAGCGTGAGGACCAGGTCGACGGTCGGGGGTGGGGTGGCTCGCGGTGAAGACTTCGGGGCTCTCGAGCGGGGTTCGAAGGCGGCCTCGCCCTCGTCTCGGTAGCGGGCGAGCAGTTCGTAGAGCCAGGACCGGGACACCCCGTACGCGGTGGTGACCTCGTCGACTGTTCTCTTCTCGACCACGACAGCGGTGATGACCAGGCGCGCCTTCGACATGGATGAGCATCAGCGCGGTGTCGCGTATGTCCTGAGACATCTGTCCGGGATGTCGTGAGACAGGTGTCCGGGATGTCCTGAGCCAGCACACTG
>CAFBMW010000041.1_pt1 | contig 29683 bp, 20 predicted proteins | sample 7269061 | NCBI WGS metagenome assembly CAFBMW01 (sample SAMEA6814074, study PRJEB35770) | uncultured Nocardioides sp. | biome: Freshwater; feature: Freshwater reservoir; material: water | place: Czech Republic | collected 2017-05-23 | depth 30m m | reverse complement strand
TCCGTCCCACGATCCTCGGCATGGGCCCCCACTCTGCGCCGCTCGATCCGGCTGTTCCGTGCGTTCGGTCTCGAGCAGACGCAGCCCGACGTCTTCTACGGTGCGCTCGCAGACGACTCGGTCGGCCACCTGTCCCAGTACGCCGACCTCACCGGGAGTCGCCTCCTCGACGTCGGAGGCGGGCCGGGCTACTTCCGGAAGGCCTTCGAGGACGCGGGCGCGACGTACTTCGCGCTCGACGCCGACGCCGGGGAGCTCTCCGGCCTCGGTGAGATCTCTCCCCGGACCGTCCTGGGCAGTGGCATGCAGCTCCCGTTCGGTGACGGGTCGGTCGACATCTGCTACTCCTCCAACGTCCTCGAGCACGTCTCGGAACCGTGGCGGATGGCCGACGAGATGGTCCGGGTGACGCGCCCGGGCGGCATCACCTTCATCTCCTACACCGTCTGGTTCGGTCCGTGGGGCGGGCACGAGACGGCTCCCTGGCACTACCTCGGCGGGGACCGCGCCCGGCGCCGCTACTTCAGACGGCACGGGCACGAGCCCAAGAACAAGTTCGGCGAGTCCCTTTACCCGGTCACGGTCCGCGCCGGCCTCGACTGGGCTCGCACGCAGACGGGCGCCGAGGTGCTCGACGTCATCCCTCGCTACAACCCCCGGGCGGCGCGGTGGCTGACGCGGGTCCCGCTGGTGCGCGAGGTCGTCACCTGGAACCTCGTCGTCGTCCTCCGTCGGCGATGACGTCGTCGGCGACCAGCGGCGCATCAGCGATCACCTGGCGGTTTCGGCTCACCGCCTGCTGCCTGGTGCTCGTGGCGCTCGCGTTCTCCCAACGTCCGGGACGAATCGTCAGCGACACCAAGTTCGACCTGGTCGCTGATCCCGGCGCCATGCTCGGCCGCGCTCTCCACATGTGGGACCCGTCCGGTGGGTTCGGGCAGATCCAGAACCAGGCCTACGGCTATCTCTTCCCGATGGGACCGTTCTTCTGGCTCGGCGACCTCCTGACGGTGCCGGAGTGGGTCGTCCAGCGGATGTGGTGGTCCCTGCTGCTGGTCGTCGCCTTCCTGGGGGTCGTCAAGCTGTGCTCGGCCCTCGGCCTGGGATCGCCCACGAGCAGGATCGTCGCCGGCTTCGCGTACGCGCTCTCGCCCAGGATCCTCACGACGATCGGGCCCATCTCGATCGAGGCGTGGCCGATGGCGCTCGCACCGTGGGTGCTCGTGCCGCTCGTCCTCGGGTGCCGGACCGGCTCGCCGCGACGGGCGGCCGCCCTGTCGGCGCTGGCGGTCGCCGCAGTGGGCGGCGTGAACGCTGCGGCGACGTTCGCGGTGCTCCCGCTGGGCGCTGTGTGGCTGCTCACGCGGTCCCCGGGACCGCGGCGGCGCGCCCTGATGACTTGGTGGCCGATCCTGGTCGTCGCCGGAACAGCCTGGTGGCTGGTGCCGCTGCTGTTGCTCGGCACCTACAGCCCACCGTTCCTCGACTTCATCGAGACGGCCTCCATCACCACCTTCCCCACCACGCCGTTCGACGTCCTGCGCGGCACCTCGCACTGGGTCCCCTACGTGGACTCGACGTGGCGGGCCGGCAACGACCTCATCTCGACGGGCTACGTCGCGCTCAACGGGGCGGTGCTCGTGGTGCTCGGACTCGTCGGGATCGCCCTGCGAGGCAACCCGCACCGTCAGTTCCTCGCCCTGGGCATGCTCCTGGGCCTCGCGCTCGTCTCGATGGGCCACTCCGGTGCCGTGTCGGGGTGGTTCGCCGACAGCGAGCGCTCGGCCCTCGACGGTGTCCTGGCGCCGCTGCGCAACGTCCACAAGTTCGAGCCACTCGTCCGTCTGCCGCTGGTCCTCGGGCTGGCGCACTTGCTCTGTGCCGCCGAGGCACGGGTGCAGCAGAGGTCGACCGGACGGTCCGTGCGCGAGCGACTGGAGGACGGTGACCGCGTCGCCTACGTCGGCGTGCTGGTCCTGAGCGTCGTGGCCGTGGCGGGCGTGGCCAGCCCGGCCCTCGCCGGGAGACTGGCTCCTACCGACGACTTCGAGTCCGTGCCGGACTACTGGCAGGAGGCGACGTCCTGGCTCGGGACGACTGCCGAGGGGGACCCGGACGGCACCACGGCCCTGCTGGTCCCGGGCTCGAGCTTCGCCACCTATCTCTGGGGCACACCGGAGGACGAGCCCGTGCAGTCCTACGGGGTCGCGGGGTGGGCGGTGCGCAACGCCGTGCCGCTGGCACCGCCGGGCAACATCCGCATGCTCGACGCCGTCGAGGCGCGGCTCGCGTCCGGCGAACCGTCGCCGGGCCTGGCGGCCTACCTCGCCCGGGCCGGCGTACGCCACCTTGTGGTGCGCAACGACCTGCGCCCGTCCGGCGACGTCCCCCTCCCCGTGCTGGTGCACCAGGCCATCGAGGGCTCTCCGGGCCTCACCAAGGTCGCCGAGTTCGGTCCGGAGGTCGGCGGTCCGGTGCGGCTCGACGAGGAGGACCAGGACGACGAGGACGAGGCCGAGGGCGAGGGCGAGGAGGAACCGCGCCGCGTCGTGGTCGACGGTGGATGGCACGCGGCCTACCCGGCGATCGAGGTCTTCGAGGTGAAGGGCACCCGCGCTGCCGTCGGCAGCACCGCACCCCCCGTCGTGGTGGGCGGCCCCGAGGACGTCCTCAAGCTGCTCGACGCCGAGCTGCTGGGTGACGAGCCGACCGTGCTGGCGCGCGACACGACGCAGGGTCCCGACGGGGGAGGGCTGCTCCTCACCGACGGACTCCGGCGGAGCGAGGCCACCTTCGCGCGGGTGCACGACGGGCGGTCCGCCACGCTCGCTGCCTCCGACGACGGCCGACGCGGCGCTCCGGCCCGGGAGTACGTCCTCGGGGACCAGGCACGGTGGGAGACGACGTCACGCATCGAGGGAGCGCGGTCCGTGGACGCATCGGGCTCGCGTGCCTTCGCCGACACCGTCGGTCCCGTGCTGCCGGAGTCCTTGCCGTACGCCGCCTTCGACGGTCGGACCGAGACGGCCTGGGAGTCAGGACTTCCCCGCAGGGACGAGGACCCGTGGGTCCGGGTGGTGCTCGAGGAGCCCCGCGAGGTAGGGGCAGTCACCGTCGTGGCCGGCGAGAGCCAGGACGACGACGGGACGTCCGTCGTGGTCGAGACCGCGGCGGGCTCCTCCCGGGCGGGGACCCTGCTCCCGGGTGGGTCGGTCACGCTCGTGCCACCGCAGGGCGAGACGCCGTGGATCCGGGTGGGTGCAGCCCCTCGCGCCGGAGCGGCTGAGGCACTGTCCGTCGCGGAGGTCCGCGTCGAGGGCCTCGACCTCGACCGGACGCTGCTGCTGCCCGAGGTCCCGGCGCAGTGGGGCGCACCCGACCACGTGCTGCTGTCCGCACCGGCCAGCCAGGGAGGCTGCGTGGAGGTGGGCAGCGACGTTCGGTGCGCCACCGGGCGTCAACGGGCGGACGAGGACGGCGGCGTCATCGACCGGACCGTGCGACTGGGCACGGGTGCCGACTACGCGCTCGCTGCGGAGGTCCGGCCGATCGCCGGCGACGCGCTCGAAGGACTGCTGCAGCGCAACCAGCTCGTCACCATCGAGGCGTCCTCGAGGGCGATCGCGGACGCGCGTGCCTCGGCCGTGGCCGCCATCGACGGAACCCCCGGCACGACCTGGGTCGCCGACGTGGACGACCCGACACCGACGCTCACGCTGAACTGGATCGGCGACCGCGCCGTGCGCGCCGTCAGGCTCGGCCTGGACCCCCAGGCAGCAGCAGCCGCGGCCACCCGTGTGGAACTGGTGCACGACGGCGGTCGGCAGACGGTGCGGCTCGACGCCGACGGGTACGCCCGGGTGCGACCGTTCCGGACGACCCGCCTCGAGGTCCGTGTGGTGGAGGCGGCGGATGCCGGCAGCCGGTCGGTCCTCGGAGGTATCGACCCGGTCGGCGTCGGGGTGAGCGAGCTGCGGGTGAGCGGCGTCGGCGTGCTCCCGATCGAGCTGTCGGAGACGCCCGTGGACATCGGGTGCGGGTTCGGGCCGGTGCTGCGGGTGGGCGACCTGATCTACGCAACCAGTGTCACCGCGTCCGCGCGGCAGCTGTTCGACGGCGAGGAGGTGCCGGCGCGCGCCTGCGGACCGACCACCGTGGAGCTGTCCGTCCCGAGCACCCGCGTGGTGATCACCCCGGCGCCGGCCTTCCGACCCGTGCGGGTGGTGCTGAGCCGACCCGGGGCCGCTGCTCTGGGGACGAGCCCGACGGCCGCGACACTGCGTCCCGGCACCGCGGTGTCGGCGGAGCTCACCGTGGCGGATCCGGGGTCGACCTCGGTGGTGGCGATGCGTCAGAACGTCAACGCCGGGTGGCAGGCACGGATGCCAGACGGTGAGCTGGCGACGCCGGTGACGCTCGACGGGTGGCAGCAGGGCTGGCGCGTGCCCGGGGGAGTCGAGTCGCTGGACGTGCGCTACGCCCCGGACCGCACCTATCGCGCTGCGCTGCTGATGGGCGCCCTCCTGCTCCTCGGACTGCTGCTGAGCACTGCGGTCCCGCGCCGCCGCGCGTCCGCGCCGCCCCCGCTGAGCACCGCCGTTGCCGGCTGGGTGGTGCCTGTGACGGGCTTGCTCGCCCTCGGCCTGATGGCGGGGTGGCCGGGCGTCGGCTGGGGCGTCCTGGGCGCTGCCGTCGCCTTCCTGGCCCGCACTCGCTTCCCAGCCTCCGTCGTGGCGCTCGCGGCAGGGTTCCCGCTGCTCGCCGCCGCCGGGGTCTACTGGTGGCGGCCGCTCGGCTCGGTGGACGGCTGGGCAGGAGCGCTCGTCGCCCCCCAGCTCCTGGTGGCCGCGTCGCTCGGCGCCTGGGTCGTCGCGGGGGCAGCCCACGGTGCGCGGAGGTTGCGCCACCGCCGCGACGGTCGCTCGACCGCGCGGTAGAGGATCTCCGCGACCAGCACCGAGGCCAGGAACGTCAGCCCGAACAGCTCGACGCCGCGGCCTGCGAAGAGTGGCATGTCGCGCCAGTCGGTGATCAGCTCGAGCACCACCAGGTGCACGCAGAAGACCCCGTAGGAGAGGTAGCCCAGGTGGCGCAGCGCCGGGCGTGAGAGCACCCGGGCGAACAGACCACTGGCCGGCGCAAAGACGCCGGGCAGGACGACGAGCCCGGCGATGGCGGCGTACAGGAGGTTCTTGGTGAGGGCCGCTCCCAGGGTGGGAGGTGTGAGGTCCGACGGCCCCGCGACGGGTGTCGCGGCCACGGCGAACAGCGCGGCGGCGGAGAGCCAGCAGAGACCCGGTGACCGGCCGAGCTCCTGGACGAGGCCGGTGAGTCGGTCCCGCCGGCCGCTGTCGTCGCGCATGCGGGACACGGTCCGGGCCAGCACCAGTCCCACGGCGAACCAGGTGAGGTACGACGGCAGCCAGAGGCGGATCATCGTGTCGCCGTTGTCCAGGCGGACCGAGAGGTCCAGCAACCAGACCACGGTCGTGATGATCATCCCCAGCGCCACCACGCCGAAGCGGTCGCCGCCACCCCGGCCCCGTCGGGACAGGACGAGCGACATCACGACGGGCAGGGCGAGGTAGAAGGCGACCTCCGTGGCCAGGCTCCACATCTGGGTCAGCCCGTCGGGGAGCTGGTCGTCGACGTAGATGTCGGCCAGCAGGAGGGTCGTGACCCAGTCGCCCGGCCCGGCGTCGTCGTTGCCGGGCAGCAGGACGAGCGCACCGACCGCGGTGATGACGTAGACGGGCGCCAGTCGCAGCAGCCGCTTCCAGAGGTAGCGGCCGGTGGAGGGAGCGGGCAGTCCGAGGCGGTGCCGTTCGAACCAGGGGAGGGAGAGGAGGAAGCCCGACAGGACGAAGAAGATCGCGACGCCGACGTCGAGGCGGGCTAGCGCCCATCCCCACACCGGCGCGGAGTAGTCGCCGGCCCAGAAGGCGGCGTGGGTGCCGAGCACGGCGATCGCGGCGAATGCGCGCAAGGAGTCGAGGACCGGGAAGGTGGTCGCGACGCTCGAGTCGGCCGGGCGCTGCATGGACCGACTATCGCACGCGAGGCCCCGACGGTCGCACTGATGAGCAGCACTACTGTGCGGGCATGCCGCTCCTGCGACGTGTGTTGCCCGTCCTCGCCCGCGTGATCGCCACCTCCCGGCAGCGAGGTGTCCTTGACGTCCTGGCCTCCTCCGGCCGGTGGGGCCGGCAGTGGGTGACGGGGCGGCCCCGCCCGGGACGCCCGCCGGGCGTCTTCGCCTGGGGCGGGAGGACCCTGCCCTACTTCGCCCACCCCTACCACTACACGTGGCTCAATGAGCGAGCGGTAGAGGTCTCGCTCGCGCTGGACCTGCTGGAGCAGCACCCCGGGGCGGACGTCCTGGAGATCGGCAACGTGCTGGGCCACTACGCCGACGTGACCCATACGGTGGTGGACAAGTACGAGCAGGCGCCGGGCGTCCTCAACGCCGACGTCGCCGACCTCGACCTGGGTCGCGACTTCGACCTCGTCCTGGCCATCTCCACCCTCGAGCACGTGGGACTGGACGAGGACGTCGTCGATCCCGGCAAGCCGGCCCGCGCCATAGAACGGCTGCGGGCCCACGTCCGACCCGGCGGCATGCTGTGGATCACCCATCCGCTGGGCTACAACGCGACGTTCGACCACCAGCTGCACTCGGGCCGGATCCCGTCGAGCAGGCTGCGGGCCCTGCGTCGCGACGCGCGCCGGAACGTGTGGCGCGAGGTCCCACCGGACGAGGTCTGGGGCACCCCGTACGACCGGCTGCTCTACACGGCGCACGCCGTCCTCGTGGTCGAGATGGACGCGCCGAAGACCGTTTAACCAAGATGGGTGCCACCTAGGTGACTGGCTGGTAACGTGCGCGCGTCACATGAGCCGGATGAGGGAGCACTAACGGTGAGCAGGAAGCTCGGTTTTGTACTGATGGGAGTCGGCGTGTTCTTCCTGGCGCTGGCGCTGCTCGCCAGGTTCTACGCCTACGACCGGTTGGCGGTCGTGCCGCTCGACCAGGACACGGTATCCGTGTCCGAGGGTCCCGGCGCGACCATTTTCGACATCGCGTCCCAGCAGGAGATCACGGTGGACCTGGTCTCCACCCGCAACGTCGTCGGAGACGTCGAGGCGTCGGAGGAGGCCAGCGACGAGCTCGGGCGGGACATCGCCGTGTGGGAGACACTGGTCTATACCGACGAGCCAGGCGCTGATGTCAGTGCGGAGGACCCGCCCCGCTCGGGCAGCCACGACCGCGTCGCCTTCGACCGGCACACCGGCGAGACCGTGAAGTGCTGCGACACCTTCACGGCCACCACCGCCGACGACCGGGGTGTGGAGGTCAAGGACACCATCGGCTTCGAGGGCCTCTACTTCAAGTTCCCCTTCCGGACCGAGCAGAAGACCTACCAGTTCTGGGACGGATCGCTCGGCGAGGCTCCGGACATCGAGTACAAGGAGACCGAGGCCATCGAGGGTCTCGAGGTCTACCGCTTCGAGCAGCAGATCCCGCCGACGACCGTCGGCAACATCACGGCTCCGGCGTCCTTCTTCGGGATCGACGAGGAGGGCGACGTCACCCTTGACCGCGTCTACTCCAACACGCGGACGCTCTGGATCGAGCCGGAGACCGGCGTGATCATCCGCGGCCAGGAGGACCAGCTCAGCGTCGCTGAGTACGAGGGGGAGCAGGTCGCGACCCTGACGGACGTGACCATCGGCTACAACCCTGAGACCGTCTCCGACAACGTCGAGACGTACTCCGCGCTGGCCACCCAGCTGCAGGTGATCCGGATCTGGGTGCCGGTGGTCGGTGGCATCCTCGGACTCCTGCTGCTCATCGCAGGCATCCTCATGCTGCGCAGGCGTCGCTCGGAGGAGCCCCACACCGCCTGAGCCACGCCCAGGCCCACGACGACCGGCCGGGTGATCATCGCGATCACCTCGCCGGTCGTCGCCCTTTGCACGTGACCGGGTCCCCGTGCCTCGACAACCACTCCCGGCCGTCATCGGCGCCGTCCCCATCGGTGTCTGCGTCCGCGGGATCGCTACGCACGAACCGACCGTCGGCGAGGCGGTACCCACGGACCTCGGTCCGGTCGCCGAGTCCGTCCTCGTCGGTGTCCGGCTCGTAGCCCAGCGTCCTGGTCCAGAGGCGGTGGACGGTGGCGCCCTCGCACGGAACGACGGACACCCGGACCACACGCCTGCCGAGCTCGCTCCGGTCCCTGATGCCGTCACGGTCGGTGTCAGCCCGCCGTGGGTCCGTCCCTGTGCCGAGGCCCCCCCGGGTGAGGTCGAGTGCCCTGAGGAGCGCGGTGGCCAGCAACGCGTGACCCGCGTCGGTCAGGTGCACCTCGTCGGGGCCGATGAGCTGGTCCGGGTCGGGCCCAGGGGCACCTCGAGCCTCGAACTCGGCGCCCACGTCGACGTACGTCACGCGGGAGGAGGCCTCTGCCACCTGGGCGAGGACCTCGCCGTACGCCGCCCACGTCTCCGCCGAGACCTGGAACCGCCGGACGGGCTGGAGGAGCAGGTGACACGGTGGTCGCTCGCTGGCAGCGTCGATGCGCCGGATCGCGTCCTCCACCTCTGCGCGGAAGGTCGGCAACGGCACCTGCGCCACCGCATCGTTGGAGCCGATCATGTGGATCACGCACGCCGGCTGGAGCACGCCCACGCCGTACTCGTGGGCCGCGGTGACGTACGTCGCCGCCGTCGCCCCCCACCCCGCCGTTGATCCCTTGCACGCCCGGCGTGTCGTCCGGGCGGTCCGTGCTGCGCTGGAGGTCTCGCACGGGCGCGCTGTCGTCTACTCCGGACGGGAACCTCCGACCAAGGCGGCCCACGACCTGGCCGACGTACCTCGACGCGGGCGTGCTGGCGCCGACCCCGTACGTCGTCGAGGACCCGAGGAACAGCAACCGCACGGGCCGGCTGCCTCTCCGCGCCAGCGCGGTGGTCAGCGGCGTGAGGGCGGGGTGCCGGAAGGCCGTGGCGCCGAGCTCTGTGCGATCGCCCAGCCCGTCGCGATCGCGGTCCGCCGAGCCAGCCGCAGCCGGGGACGCCAGCAGACCCGAGCAGAGCAGCGTCGCGAGGGCGAAGTCGGCGAGGCGATGCCGGGTGCCAGCGGCTGCGGGCTGGCGTGGGGGCAGGGGGTCAGGCTACCCGTGCTCACCGCACCCGTTCGCGGACTTGGGCGCACCGCGAGCGCACCCTGCACCGGTGGGCTAGATTGACGCGCAGCGCAGCCCACCCGGAAGGCAGTTCCCCGACCGCATGACTGACATCGTCACCCTCCGTCCCGACGACGTCCGGTGGTACGCCGACACCTTCGACCGCGTCGTGCACAACGTCGAGTCGGCCGTGCTGGGCAAGCGGCAGGTCGTACGCCTCGCGCTCACCTGCCTCGTCTCCGGCGGGCACCTGCTGCTCGAGGACCTGCCTGGCACCGGCAAGACGATGCTGGCGCGCGCGCTGGCGAAGTCGCTCGAGTGCTCCTTCGCGCGCATCCAGTTCACTCCCGACCTGCTGCCCTCCGACGTCACCGGTGTCACGGTCTACGACCAGGCCCACGGTGAGTTCTCCTTCCACCCTGGGCCGATCTTCCACAGCGTCGTCCTGGCGGATGAGATCAACCGCGCCTCGCCCAAGACGCAGTCGGCGCTCCTCGAGGTCATGGAGGAGGGGCACGTCACGGTCGACGGGCAGACCCATGAAGTGGGCCGTCCGTTCATGGTGATCGGCACCCAGAACCCCATCGAGCAGGCGGGGACCTACCAGCTGCCCGAGGCCCAGCTCGACCGCTTCCTGATGCGCGCCAGCGTCGGGCACCCGGACGCCACGTCGACCGAGGCGCTGCTCGCCGCGTCGGGGGTGCGCGACCGTGCAGCGGGACTGACGCCGGTCGTAGGCGCGCACGAGATCGTGCAGATGTCCCGCCTGGCCGACATGGTCCATGCCGACGCCGCCATCATCCGCTACGTCCGGCAGCTTGCCGAGGCCACGCGCGAGCTCCCCGACGTCCGGATCGGGCTGTCGACCCGCGGTGCCCTGGCCTGGATCCGGGCGGCGCGCGCCTGGGCGCTGGCCGAGGGACGTGGCCACGTCGTGCCCGAGGACATCGCCGTCCTCGCCCGTCCCGTGCTGGGACACCGCCTGCTGATGGCATCTGGAGCCGCCTTCGGCGGTGTCACCCCGGAGGAGGTCGTCGACACCTTGCTGACGCAGGTGCCGGTGCCTCGCGACCGCGGGTGAGGATGCTCCGGGCGTTCGCCCCCCTCCGGCTCCTCACGCCGCTCGGCCGGGGCGTACTCGGTCTCGGCGTCGTCGCGACGGTCCTCGCCGCGTGGCTCAACTGGCAGGAGTTCACCCAGCTCGGCGTGGTGGCGTTCGTCCTGCTGGTGCTGGGCCTGCTCTGGCAGGTGTGGCCCGGGGAACCGGTGGCGGACCTGGTGGTGCGCCCGAGCCGTCTCGTCGAGGACGCTACCCGTGCCACCGTGGCCCTCGACTTCCGAGCCGGTGCCGTACCCATGCTCTTCCCGAGGGTGACCCTCCCGACGGGCCGTCAGGGCGTCTCGCTCCGCCTGCCGTTCCTGGCGCCGTACGCCCACCACCGGGAGACGGTGCCGCTGCCGGCGCTGCCGCGCGGGGTGTACGTCGTGGGTCCGGTCACCTACGAGAGGACGGACCCCGTCGGGCTGGTGAGCCGTCGCTTCGAGACCGGATGCGCCGTGGAGCTCCTGGTGGCGCCCAGGGTGACCGACCTGTCCGTCTTCGCTGGAGGGCTGACCCACGACCTGGACGGGGCCACCAGCCAGCAGCTCTCGATGAGCGACCTCGCCTTCCACGCGCTCCGCGAGTACGTCCCGGGCGACGACCTGCGGCACGTGCACTGGAGGTCGTCGGCCAAGGCGGGCGAGCTCCTCGTCCGGCAGTACCACGAGTCCCACCGCGGTCACGTCACCGTGCTGGTGGACGCCGACCGCACCTCCTACGCCAGGTCGCGCGACTTCGAGCTCGCGGTGTCGGTGGCGACGTCGATCGCGATCCGTGCGGTCCGCGACGACTTCGACACCTACCTGCGCTGCGGGTCCCACGTGGCCCGGGGCCGGAACGCGGCAGCGATGACCGACGTGGCCTGCCGCTTCGAGGGCGAGGACGACCACTACCTCGAGCACGTCGCGGACGCCGCTACCGAGGTGCCCACCACGGGCCTGGTGGTGCAGGTGACCGGCGCCGCGCGCGAGCTCGCGCAGCTCGACGCCGCCGCCGCGCGGTTCGACCGCGGCGCGGCCCGCATCGTCGTACGTGCCGACAGCGGGGCCGACGCCTACCTCCGCGACAGCCACGCGCTGCGGGAGATCTCCGTGCCCACCCTCGTGCGGCTCCAGGAGCTTCTCGCCCGGGGCATGCGATGACCGGGCACCGCAACGGCACCCGCGCGGGTCTCGTGGATGCCACCGTCATCGTCGCGGTGGTGGTGCTGACGCTGTCGATCCTCGACGACAGCTACTCCGACCGCAGCTACCTCGTCGCAGGGCTCGGCCCCGGCCTGCTGCTGCTGGTCCTGGCCTTCCTCACGCGCGGGATGAACGAGGGCGGCTGGTGGTACGCCTTGGGCGCCACCGTCCTATTCGCCCCGCTCGGCGCCCTCTTCGCGCTGCGGAGCCCCGGCCCCTACGCGCTGCCGACGCTGGAGACGATGAACCGGGTGATGGGCGAGACAATCGGTGCTCCCGGCGTGCTCGTCAGCACGGTGCCCCCGGCCGATGCCGAGGGCCAGGTGATGCTCGTCCCGTTCGTGATCGGCTACTTCGCGGTCGGCTTCGCCGCGTGGCTCGCGCTCGGGACGCGCAGCGCGGTCGCCCCCGCTGTCCCGCTCGTCCTCGCGATCGCCGGGACGATCCCGGTGGGCGTGCTCGTGCCGACGCTGCTCGTCCCTCGCAGCATCGTCCTGGCTGTCGTCCTGGTGGTCTGGGTCTCCGTCCGCGCGCGACGCAACGAGGCGCTCGTCGGTGAGCCTCGCGGGTCGTGGGCCACGACCGCCTCGGCCCTGGCCGTCGTCGGCCTGGTCTCCCTCCTGTCGAACGTGCTGGTGCCGGACCGCGACAAGGGCGACCGCGTCCTGCTGCGGGACGACGGCAACAGCGACCTGGTGAGCGGCGCGGCCGCGTCGGCCCTTCCGCCGCAGGTGGGACAGCATCGACAGCTGTTCCGTGCCACCGGCGTCCCTGACGGACGACGGCTGAGGTTCGCCGTCCTTGACCTCTACGACGGCTACATGTGGGCGCCCGCCGACGTGTCCCCGGGCAGCGATGGCTTCGGCACCTTCAAGCGCATCGGGCGCGACCTGGCCGCCGTCCGCGACGGAGAGCCGATCGAGGTCGACATCGAGATGCGGGCGGGGTACTCGGGGGACTGGCTGCCGCTGCTGGGAGAGCTCACCCGCCTCGACCTCGAGGAGTTCGACGCTCGCAGCCAGCTCGAGGACGTCCGCTACAACACGGCGACCGCCAGCGCGTTCGTGGTGGGCGGGGTCGATCCCCGCGACTCCTACACGTTCTCCTCGGTGCTCGGCGACGACTCGCTCACGCTGGACGACAGGGCGCGGCAGGCGACCGCGGACCAGCGCCAGCCTGCGGGGGAGTACCTCGACCGCCACCTCGAGGCCTTCGTACGCCCGGAGCTGTCGCGTCTCGAGCGCGTCATGCTGCTCGCCCGCTACCTGCGCGCCAACGGTGCCACGCAGTTCACCGGTCCGTCCCCGCAGGGGCCTGACGACCTCGCTCGCGGAATGCTCGGCTCCCGTGACATGACGGGGACACCGTTCCAGTACGCCGCACTCATGGCGCTGGGAGCGTCGCGGCTCGGCGTCCCCGGCCGTGTGGTCACGGGCGCCGCGCCGGGCCGCAGGGGCATCGTGGAGCACCAGGACGTCGGAGTGTGGGTCGAACTCCAGCTGGCCGACGGCACCTGGCACACGCTTGAACCCAGGCGGTATGTAGGTGCCGACATCATCAGCAACGACGATGCCGACGCCGCTGGCGACGACCCGGAGGGTTTCGTGGCCGACCTCCTGGACGGCGCCGGCGCGCGCGACGGCGGTGAGAACGACACCCCCGACGAGTCGATGCCCGCGGCAGTCGAGGACGGCGAGGACGCGGAGGACGGCGCCCCGCCGCCACGATTGCAGGTCGCCCTCCTGCTCGCCGGTGTCGTCGTGGCCCTCCTTCTCACGCTGCTGCTGGTCCCGCTGGCCAAGTGGGTGCGTCGGTCCCGGCGTCGTCGCACGTCGTCGTGGTCGGGCGTGTACGTCCACGGCTGGCAGGAGGTGCTGGATGCCGCGCAGGACCGCGGGACGCCGGTGCCCGAGGCGTGGAGCAGAGTGGCGCAGGCGAGGGGGCTCGGAGCGGGACTCGACCTCGCTCGCAGGGCTGACGCGGCGGTCTTCGCACCGGAGCCCCCGTCGCTCGCCGAGGGATCGGTGTTCTGGGACGAGTGCCAAGAGCTCCGCCGCACCCTCGTAGCCGGGACCCGTCCCCGCCGGCGCCTGTGGACGTACGTCACCCCTGCCTCCCTGCTTGCGGGTTGGGCCCGTGGCCGTGGTCACCGCTCAGGCGGGCAGCCTCGCCACGAAGATCGCCGTCCCCGGCGTCAGCACGCCGCGGGCGCGTGACCACCCACCCCACACGCGGTCGTGGTCGGCCGGCCACTCGGGCTCCACGAGGTCGGCGAGGACGAAGCCGTGGCCGGCGAGCAGGCGCACCCAGTCACCGAGGGTCCGGTGGTGCTCGACGTAGGACACCACGCCGGTGGCGTCGTCGATCTCGACGTAGGGGGTGCGGTCCCAGTAGGACTGGGTGGCCGTCAGCCCCGCCTCGCCGGGGTCGTCGGGGAACATCCAGCGGGTGGGGTGGGTGACCGAGAAGGCGAAACGGCCGCCCGGACGCAGCACGCGGGCGACCTCGGCCACGGCGTCGTCGATGTCGCTGACGAACTGAAGCGCACCGAAGGAGCAGAAGACGACGTCGAAGCTCGCCGGGGCGAAGGGGAGATGGGTCGCGGTGCCCCGCACCGACGGGACGGCGACACCGGTCTCCTCGTCGAGCCGCAACGAGTGCTGGAGCTGGCGGTGGGAGAGGTCGAGGCCGAAGCCACGACCGCCGCGGGTGCGCACCCAGCGCGAGCACTGCCCGGCCCCGCTGCCCACCTCGAGCACGTCGAGGTCGGCGACGTCACCGAGGACCTGCAGCTCCTCCTCGGTGTGGCCCTCCGGCCCCCACACGAAGCCGGAGTCGCCGAGGAAGGTGCCGTGCGTGGCCTGGTACTCGTCGGCGTAGCGGTCCCAGTCGGGGCCGTTGGCGCGACGCGACTCCTGCTCGGAGACCGATCGGCGCTCGACGCGGACCGACTGGGGCAGGTGATCGTCCACGAGCGCAAGCCTAGTGCGGCACACACGGCACGACCGGGTCCCCGGGCAGGTGCCTGCCCGGGGACCCGGTCGTCGTTGCTCCGCTCAGCCGATCGCGAAGGAGTCGCCGAGGCGGCCCACGATCCGGCCGCTGCGGATCCGCGGGTCACGCGGTCCCGAGCGCCAGTCGGCGGGGTTGGACTTCGCCTTCACCTCGGCGCCGTCGCGGACGCCGCCCTTGTCGGTGTCGCACTTGGACGGGTCGGTCCGGTCCTTGCCGAAGCGCTTGTTGGCCTTGCCGGTCAGCTCGACCTTGTCCTTCAGGCCGTCGCGGTCGGTGTCCTTCTTCGTCGGGTTGGAACGGGTCTTGCCGATGACGAAGGTCTTCTTCTTGGTCCGCACCTTCTGCTTGATCTTGTAGCCGCGGACCTCCTTGCCATCGGTGAGGCCGTCCTTGTCGGTGTCCTTGGAGAGCGGGTCGGTGCGGACGAGGATCGCCGTACGCGCCTTCTTGCCGCAGACCTCGAAGCGCTCCTTGATGCGCACGCCACTGACCTCGCGACCATCGGTGATGCGGTCGTTGTCGGTGTCGCGGTCCTTGGGGTCGGTGCCGTGGACGTTGACCTCGGCGCCGTCGCTCAGCCCGTCGTTGTCCGTGTCCGCGTCGAGCGGGTCGGTGCCGTGGACGTTGACCTCCTGGCCGTCGGTGAGGCCGTCGTTGTCGGTGTCGGGGTTGTTCGGGTCGGTCCCGATCGTCCCCTCCTGGCCGTCGGGCAGCCCATCGCCGTCGGTGTCACCCGGCGGCGGGGGCGTCGGCGTGGTGGCGCCGACGATCGTGAAGGACACGGTGTCGGCGGGGCTGACGTTGCCGTCGGCGTCCGCCTGGGTGGCGCTCACGGTGTGCGGCCCGAGGGGCAGCGCGACCGTGGGCGAGCACGACCACGTGCCGTTGGTGGCGACGACCGCGGTGCAGAGGACGGTCGAGCCCTCCGTGACGGTCACGGTGGCGCCGGGCTCGCCGGTGCCACTGATCAGTGGCGTGGTGTCCTGGACCGACGCGCCCTCGGCGGGCGCGACGATCACGGGCGCGGCCGGCGGGACGGTGTCACCGCTGTCGGGCACGATCGTGACGGTCGTCGTCGCGGTGTCGGTGTTGCCGGCCGGGTCCTCTCCGGTGACCGTGAGGGTGTGCTCGCCGGGAAGCAGCGGCAGCGTCGGGTCGCACGACCAGGTACCGTCGGACTGCACGGTCGTGGTGCAGACCGTGAGCCCGCCCTCGGTGACGGTGATCGACGATCCGGCCTCGCCGGTGCCCGAGACCACGGGCGTCGGGTCAGAGGTGGTGGACCCGTCGGCGGGCGTCAGGACGTCCACCGTGGTCGTGGTGTCGACCTCGAAGGTGACCGTGTCGGGCGCGGAGGTGTTGCCCGCCGCGTCCGTGGCCGTGGCGGTGTAGGTGTCCTCGCCGTCGGGCAGCGGTGCGCTCGGCGTGCAGCTCCAGGCATCGGTCAGCGGACCTGCGGTGGCCGTGCAGATCTCGTTGCCGTCGGAGTCCTCCACGACGACGGTCGAGCCGGGCTCGGCGGTGCCCGAGAACTCAGGCGTCGCGTCGCTGGTGAGGTCGCCGTCTGCCGGGGTCTGGATGACCGGGGCGTCGGGCGCCGTCGTGTCCGCGGCGTCGGGGTCCACGGTGAACGTGGTCGTGGCGGTGTCGGTGTTGCCCAGGTCGTCCTCGGCCGTCACGGTGAACGTGTGCGCGCCGGGGAGCAGCGGCAACGTCGGGTCGCACGACCAGGTGCCGTCGGCCTGGACGGTCGTGGTGCAGACCGGGACGCCGCCCTCGGTGACCGTGATGGTCGCTCCGTCCTCGCCGGTGCCCGAGACCGTGGGCGTCAGGTCGGCGGTGGTGGACCCGTCGGCGGGCGTCAGGACGTCCACCGTGGTCGCGGTGTCGACCTCGAAGGTGACCGTGTCGGGCGCGGAGGTGTTGCCCGCCGCGTCCGTGGCCGTGGCGGAGTAGGTGTCCTCGCCGTCAGGCAGGGCCGAGGCCGGGGTGCAGCTCCACGTGCCGCCCTCGGCGACGTCGGTGCAGACCTGGTTGCCGTCGGAGTCCGTCACGACGACCGTCGAGCCGGGCTCCGCGGTCCCCGAGAACTCAGGCGTCGAGTCGTCGGTGACGGATCCCTCGCTGGGCTGCTCGATGACCGGGGCGGCCGGGGCGTCGTCGTCGGCGCCGCACTCGACACCGCCGGTCGGTGCAGTCGCCTGCGCCGTCATCGGTGCGATGCCCAGCGAGACGTCGGCGGCGTCGAGGAGCCCGGTGTCGAGGACCTCGAGGTCGATGCGCAGGAGCGCGTCGGCCGTCGCGGCGCCCGTCGCGCCGGACGACTGGTCCTGAGCGGGGTAAGCGGTGATGGAGAGGTTCACGAGGAGGTCCAGCGTGAGCGGCAGCGTGATCGGCTGCGGCTGTCCGTTCGGCGGGATGGTCACCTGCTGGCCACCGACGGTCGCGACGACCGTCGGCGGGTTGACGTAGCCGGCGGTGCCGGTGGCGCCGTCGGAGCGCGCCTCGAGGACGACGGGGCTGGTGACGTCGACGGTGACCGCGTCGCCGAGGAGGCTGATGTCACCGATCGTGCTGGTGGTCCGCGAGACGACGTCCGCCCCACCTGACGCCTGGTCGTCGAGGAAGGTGCGGGTCCGGGTCTCGGACGCCCCCACGGTGGCGAGCGTGTCGAGGCCGGGCAGCGAGGCCAGGCTCAGGCCGGCGAGCGTGGTGCGTGCGTCGGACAGGACCCTGGTGCCGTCCTGCGCAGCGGGCACGCAGGCGTTCGCCCCGTCCCATGCTGCCTGGACGTCGCCCTGGACGGCGCCGACGGTGACGACCGGCGCGAGCGGGACCTCGAGGAGGGTGGTCGCGGGCGGGTCCTGGGAGGGCGCAGCCGTGACCGTCTCCTCGTCGACCGTGAGGCCGGTGCCGGCCAAGGTCCCGCCGAGGTTGGCAGAGGTCGCGGTGCTCGTGCCGTCGGTCGTGGTGCTCGCGACGGTGCTGCGGCTGTGCCCGACCTGGACCCCGGCCAGGTCGAGGGTGAGCAGGTCGACGTCGAGGTCGACGATGTCACCGTGGGCGTCCGCCGAGTACGCCGCCGGCAGCGGCGCGGCTGCGGCAGGTGACTGTGTCAGGGCCAGCAAGGACCCTGGCAGAGCGAGGGCCACGGTGATGGCCGCCCCTCTGGAGAACCGGCTCGAGAGCCGGGCTGGACGTGAATGCATGTCAACCCCCTGTTGAGTGATGCTGATGCTGATCGTGATCAGTTCGGTGACGCGATGTGTACGGATTTGCCACAGCAGACCCACGTGCTGTCAACGACCCCATCATGTCAAGGTCACGTTGACAGCGTTCGAAAGCAGGTGAAATTCCGCGCGTGCCACCATGGCGCGGGTGAGCGACCTCGGACTCGACTGGCACCCGCTGCCCGGTGGCCACTCCGGCCGCACCTTCCTCGCCGATGCCGGCGAGGAGCGGGTCGTCGTACAGATCTACCCGCCCGGCGAGTGGCGCGGGGCCGCGGCGCCGGATATCGAACGGTCAGTGCTGGGGCTGGTCCGCGGCCTGGTGCCCGTGCCGGACGTGCTGGAGGTACGCCCCCCGGTTGCCGAGGAGGGCATCCCGGGGCTGCTGGTGACGTCCTTCGTGGCGGGTGAGCGCGGTGACCTCGCCGTCGATCGCCTGGTGGCGGCCGGTGACTCGGAGGGGTTGGCCCGCCTCGGCCGGTCGCTGGGCGGCGTGGCGGCCGCGCTCGCCGGGATGCCCCAGCTGCGACCCGGTCCGTTCGACGACGCCGAGCTGCGGCTGGGACGCTTCCCCGCCGACGACCTGCTCGAGTGGGCGGCCAGCCGCCTGCACGGGTGGTCGGACATGCGGCTGGATGCCCTGTCCGACGCCTGCGGACCCGCGCAGGACCTGCTGGACGAGGTGGGGCGTGCCAGCCTCGTCCACGGCGACCTCAACCCCAAGAACGTCCTCGTCGCCCCCGAGAACCTCGAGGTCACCGCGGTGCTCGACTGGGAGTACGCCCACGCCGGCCACCCGTGGACGGACCTCGGGAACCTGCTCCGCTTCGAGCGCCACCCGGCGTACGTCGCCGCGGTCCTCGACGCCTGGGTCGCGGTGCGCGGGGGAGACCCGGACGTCGTCCTCGAGGGCGCCCGCGCCGCTGATCTCTGGGCCCTCGTGGACCTCGCCTCACGGGCGGGGGAGAACCCGGTGGCGGACCGCGCCGAGACGCTGCTCCTGGCCATCGCGGAGACCGCTGACGTGCACGCGTGGCCGTTCGGCCGCTGAGCGTGCCGTGAGCGTGAGGTGAGCGTGGCGCGAGGGGGCCTGCCCGGTTGGACGTGCGCGGTCGCAGGCGCGTACTCTTGTGTGCTGCGCCAGACGTCTGCCCGGTTTCCGTACCGAGCGAACCCCGGCTCGCCGAGTTCTCGTCAGTGACACGTCACCGTCGTGGCCCAGTGAAACAGGCTTTGCGCGCGTCCGCACGACTCCATCCATCCAAGGAAATTCCTTCCATATGACGAGCACGCTCTCCACTCTTCCGGACTACGACGCGCCCCAGGTCGCGATCAACGACATCGGGTCCGAAGAGGACTTCCTCGCGGCAATCGACGCGACCATCAAGTACTTCAACGACGGCGACATCGTCGAGGGCACCATCGTCAAGGTGGACCGCGACGAGGTCCTCCTCGACATCGGCTACAAGACCGAGGGCGTCATCCCCTCGCGCGAGCTGTCGATCAAGCACGACGTCGACCCCAACGAGGTCGTTTCCGTGGGCGACAAGGTCGAGGCCCTGGTCCTCCAGAAGGAGGACAAGGAAGGCCGCCTGATCCTGTCCAAGAAGCGTGCTCAGTACGAGCGTGCCTGGGGCACCATCGAGCAGGTCAAGGAGGAGGACGGCGTCGTCGAGGGCACCGTCATCGAGGTCGTCAAGGGTGGCCTCATCATCGACATCGGCCTGCGCGGCTTCCTGCCCGCCTCGCTCGTGGAGATGCGTCGCGTCCGCGACCTGCAGCCCTACGTCGGCCAGGTCCTCGAGGCCAAGATCATCGAGCTCGACAAGAACCGCAACAACGTGGTCCTGTCGCGCCGTGCCTGGCTCGAGCAGACCCAGTCCGAGGTGCGTCACGGCTTCCTCACCCAGCTCCAGAAGGGCCAGATCCGCAAGGGTGTCGTGTCCTCGATCGTCAACTTCGGTGCCTTCGTGGACCTCGGTGGCGTCGACGGCCTGGTCCACGTCTCCGAGCTGTCGTGGAAGCACATCGACCACCCGTCCGAGGTCGTCGCCGTGGGCGACGAGGTCACCGTCGAGGTCCTCGACGTGGACATGGACCGCGAGCGTGTCTCCCTGTCGCTGAAGGCGACGCAGGAGGACCCGTGGCAGCACTTCGCCCGCACCCACCAGATCGGCCAGATCGTGCCGGGCAAGGTCACCAAGCTGGTGCCCTTCGGTTCGTTCGTCCGCGTCGAGGAGGGCATCGAGGGCCTGGTGCACATCTCCGAGCTCGCCGAGCGTCACGTCGAGATCCCCGAGCAGGTCGTCCAGGTCAACGACGACGTCATGGTCAAGATCATCGACATCGACCTCGAGCGTCGCCGGATCTCGCTGTCGCTCAAGCAGGCCAACGAGACCGCTGCTGCCGCTGACGTGGAGGAGTTCGACCCCACGCTCTACGGCATGACCGCGACCTACGACGAGCAGGGCAACTACGTCTACCCCGAGGGCTTCGACCCCGAGACGGGCGAGTGGCTCGAGGGCTTCGACGAGCAGCGTGCGGTCTGGGAGGACCAGTACGCCAAGGCGCACGCGCGCTGGGAGCAGCACGTCAAGCAGCAGGCGGACGCCAAGGTCGCCGAGGCCGAGGCCGGCGAGGCCACCTCGTACTCCTCGGGCGGCGACGTCGTCGAGGGTGGCGAGTCCGGTGGCGACACCGGCGGTTCGCTCGCCTCCGACGAGGCGCTGCAGGCGCTCCGCGAGAAGCTCACGGGTGGACAGGCCTGATCGGCTGACCCCCTGATCTCAACGCACAGCACGACGGCCCGCCGGGATCCCCGGCGGGCCGTTGTCGTGCGTGGGGTAGAACTGCGGCATGACAGGACACGGGCGTACGGCACTCGTCCTCGGCGGCGGCGGGATCACGGGCATCGCGTGGGAGATCGGCATCATCGCCGGCCTGGCCGAGGCGGGGGTCGACCTCACGGACGCCGACATCGTGGTGGGCACGTCCGCGGGCTCGGTGGTCGGCGCCCAGGTCGCCAACGACGTGCCTCCCGCCGACCTCTACGCCGCGCAGCTCGAGCCGCCCGACGCCGAGCTGGGCGGCCGGCTCTCGCGCATCGCCGCGCTCAAGCTCGCACCGCCCTACCTCCTGCCCGGCAGCGGCCGCGACAAGCTGGCCCGGGTCGGCCGCGTCGCCCGCGCGGCCCACGAGCCCGGGAGCGTCGACCGCGAGGGCGTGATCCGCTCCCGGCTGCCGGTCCACGCCTGGCCCGACCGCGACCTGCGGATCACGGCCGTCGACGCGGAGAGCGGTGAGTTCACCGTGTTCACCACCGAGTCCGGGGTCGACCTCGTCTCGGCCGTGGCGGCGAGCTGTGCCGTGCCGACCGTGTGGCCGCCGGTCGAGATCGGAGGCCGGTCCTACATGGACGGCGGGATGCGCTCGACCGCCAACGTCGACGTGGCCCGCGACGTCGAGCGGGTGGTGGTGCTGGCGCCGCTGCCGAGGTCGCTGAGCAGGAAGACGTCCATCAGGGCCCAGCTCGAGCGCGTGGCCCCCCGGGAGTGGTCGGTGGTGACACCGGACCCCGAGGCGCTGGCGGCCTTCGGGCGCAACCTGCTCGACCCGGCGAAGCGCAAGGACGCCGCCGAGGCCGGGCTGCGCCAGTCGCGCGGTCTGGTCGACGAGATCCGCCACGTGTGGACCGCCTGAGCCTGCGCGGACCCCTGCTCCGCCGCGTCAGCCGGAGAGGGCGGCCAGTGCGTCGCGGCGTACCTTGCCGGTCGCGGTCATCGGCAGCTCGGTGACCGTGACGTAGTCCTTGGGCCGCTTGGCGGGTGCGAGCACCCGGCGCGCGTGTGCGGCGAGGTCGTCGGGCGAGGCGGTGCCGACGACGGCGGCGCACACCCGCTGGCCCCACCGCTCGTCGGCGACGCCGTACACCGCGACGTCCTCGACCCCGCGGTGCTCGCGCAGTGCGTTCTCGACCTCGAGGGGATAGACGTTGACCCCGCCGGAGATGATCAGGTCGGTACGCCGCCCGTCGAGGTGGACGTAGCCGTCGGGGTCGATCCGGCCGACGTCGCCGACGGTGAAGGCCGGCCCGGAAGGCGTGTCCCGCCATGCTGCGGCAGTCTGCTCGGGGGCACCGAGGTAGGCGAACCGGGCGTGGGACGGCACCGCGCACCAGATGCGCCCGTCCTCGTCGGTGGTCAGGGCGCGACCAGGGCGGGCCCGCCCGACGGTGCCGGGTCGGGTCAGCCACTCCTCGGACCGGCACGCGGTGAACTGGCCCTCGGTCGAACCGTAGAACTCCCACGTGGAGCCGTCGGGGAACAGCTCGACGAGGCGGTGCTTGACCACGGCCGGGCACGGTGCGCCGGCGTGCGCGACGAGCCGGAAGGACGACAGGTCGGGTACGCCGACCTCGTCCCAGTGCGCGAAGAGCCGCTGCAGGTGCGTCGGGACGCAGAACATCGTCGTGGGGCGGGCGGCCTCGATGGCGGCGGTCACGGCCGCCGGGTCGAACTTCCCGGGCACCTCGATCCGGCCGCCGGCGAGCAGCGTCCCCATGGCGAAGCGCAGGGGTGCGGAGTGGTGCAGTGGACTGAGGACGAGGTTGACGTCGGACGCCTCGAACCCCCAGAGGTCGCGCTCCTCCGCCACGAGCGCCGAGGCCTCTGCGTCGTCCAGCAGGCCGGACCAGACGCCCTTGGGCGTGCCGGTGGTCCCGCTCGTGCAGTGGATGGGGCGCCCGCGGGGGAGTGACCTCCGACGGTCCGCGCGCCCGGCCAGGAGGGTGTCGACCTGCTCCTGCGAGGTGACGAGGAGGTCGGGCTCGATCGGGGCGAGGATGCGCTCGCGCTCGGACTCGGTGAGGGCGGGGTCGAGCGGCACGGGGAAGATCCCGTCGGCCAGCAGTGCGAGCACCAGGTCGACGTACGTCGGCGAGCCGGGGACGAGCAGGGCGACCCGCGAGCCCTCGCCCAGCCCTGCGTCGCCCATGCCCGCATTGTGCCGGGTCGCCCCGGGACCGCCGGTCGCGGGGAGCAGCGACACGCGTGGCAGGAATCGCACTGTCAGTTGAGTTCCTGCCATGAGCAGTGCATGCTGGCGCCATGAAGAAGGTCGCCGTCGTGGTGCAGGGCCAGCCAGAGCCGTTCGGGCTGGGAGCGCTGTGCGAGGTCTGGGCCGAGCCCTACCACCCCGAGGACGACAACCCGGTCTTCGACTTCGTCGTCGTCACGCCCGAGCCCGGCAGGCTCCGCACGCGGGCCGGCTTCGACCTGGTGGTCGAGCACGGGTTGGAGGAGGCGGCCGACGCCGACCTGGTCTGCCTCGCGCCCAAGGGCAACTACCTCGAGACGTCCCCGGAGGTCTCCGAGCTGCTCCGGGACACCCACGACCGGGGCGCGATGCTCTTCGCCCACTGCTCGGCGACCTTCATGCTGGCGCAGGCCGGCCTCCTCGACGGCCGCCGATGCACCACGCACTGGCGCTACGCCGCCGAGCTGGCCGAGCGCCACCCGGAGGCGATCGTCGACCGCGACGTCCTCTACGTGCAGGACGGCTCGATCGTCACCGGCGCCGGCTCGGCCGCCGCGCTGGACGCCGCGCTGCACGTCATGCGCCAGCAGTTCGGCGCCAAGGTGGCTGCGACCACCGCCAGGCGGATGGTCGTGCCGCCCCACCGCGACGGCGGGCAGGCCCAGTTCATCGCGCGACCGGTCCCGGTCTGCGAGTCCGAGGCGCTCGCGCCGCTGCTGGCCTGGATCAGCGAGCACCTGGGCGAGGACCTCGACGTCGAGACGCTTGCGCGCCAGGTGCACATGTCGGCGCGCACCTTCGCCCGACGCTTCAAGGAGGAGACCGGGACGACTCCCTACAGCTGGATCCTCGGCGAGCGGGTGCGCGCCGCGCAGGAGCTGCTCGAGCAGACCGACCACCCGGTGGACTGGGTCGCCGGTGAGGTCGGGTTCGGCAACGCCGCCACGCTCCGTCACCACTTCGGTCGTTCCCGCGGGGTCAGCCCGCAGGAGTACCGGCGTACGTTCCGGATGACCGCCTGAGGCCGTCGTCGGGCGACGTGCGTCCCGATCCGTGGCTCCACCCCTGAGGGCGCAGGACGGTCCTCGGTAGCCTTGCCCGCGTGACCGCGACTGCGCTGACCGACCTGTCCGCCGACGACCTGGCCGCCCTGCTCGAGCAGCAGCGCGCCGCCTACGAGGAGCTGAAGGCGCGCGGGCTGAAGCTCGACCTCACGCGCGGCAAGCCCTCGTCGCAGCAGCTCGACCTCTCCGACGCGCTGCTGCACCTGCCGACCTCGACGAAGGACGCGGCCGGGGTCGACGTACGCAACTACGGCGGGCTCGAGGGCCTGCGCGAGCTGCGCGAGATGTTCGCCGAGCTGCTCTGGGTCGAGCCCGACCAGGTCGTCGCGGGCGGCAACTCGAGCCTCACGGTCATGCGTGAGTGCCTCGTCTACCTGATGCTGTTCGGCGGCGTCGACTCCGAGCGGCCGTGGAGCCGGGAGGAGAAGGTGCGCTTCGTGTGCCCGGTGCCCGGCTACGACCGCCACTTCACGCTGCTGGAGAGCCTCGGCATCGAGATGGTGACCGTGCCGATGAACGACGACGGCCCCGACGTCGACGCCGTCGCCGCGCTGGTCGCGGACGACCCGACCATCAAGGGCATGTGGATCGTGCCGACGTACGCCAACCCGACGGGCGCCGTCGTGAGCCAGGACGTCGCCGCGCGCCTGGCGGCCATGCCGGCGGCAGCGCCGGACTTCAAGATCTTCTGGGACAACGCCTACGCGCTGCACCACCTGACCGAGGACGAGGCGAAGAGCGCCGACATCCTCACCCTCGCCTCGGCGGCGGGGCACCCGCACCGGCCGATCATGTTCGCCTCGACGTCGAAGATCACCTACGCCGGAGCGGGCGTGGCGTTCCTGGCGGCGTCCACCGCCAACGTCGCGTGGTACCTCGGGCACCTCGGCAACGGCTCGATCGGCCCGGACAAGGTCAACCACCTGCGCCACGCCGAGTTCTTCGGCTCGCCCGACGGCGTGCGTGAGCACATGCGCAAGCACAGCGAGATCATCGCGCCGAAGTTCGCCGAGGTGGACCGGGTGCTGACCGAACGCCTGGACGGGCGCGGTGTGGCCACCTGGAACAAGCCCGCCGGCGGCTACTTCGTCAACCTCGACGTCGTGCCGGGCACGGCGTCGCGCGTCGTGGCCCTGGCCAAGGAGGCGGGCATCGCGCTCACGCCAGCGGGCTCGTCCTTCCCCTACAAGCAGGACCCGGACGACACCAACATCCGGCTCGCGCCCACGATGCCGCCGCTCGCGGAGGTCACCGAGGCCATGGACGCCGTCGCGACCTGCGTGCTGCTGGCGGCCGCCGAGAAGGCGTCCGCCTGAGCCGGCCGGAAGGCGTACGTCATGGGATCCCGAGGTTCGAACCCCGGATTCCCATGACGTCCGCTCAGGCTGCCGAGCGCTCGCGCTCGAGCCCGCCGCGCACCAGGTCGGCGTAGCGGCCACCGCGGAGCAGCAGCTCCTCGTGGGCGCCGAGCTCGACCACGCGCCCGTCGTGCAGCACGGCGATCTGGTCGGCGTCGCGCACCGTCGAGAGGCGGTGCGCGATCGTGATGGTGGTGCGGGTGGCGGCCACCGACGCGAACGTCTCCAGGATCGCCCGCTCGGTCTCGTTGTCCAGCGCGCTGGTGGCCTCGTCGAGGACGAGCACCGCCGGGTCGCGCAGGAGCGTGCGCGCGATCGCCAGGCGCTGCTGCTCGCCGCCGGAGAAGCGGTGGCCGCGGGAGCCCACGAGGGTGTCGTAGCCGTCGGGGAGCGACGCCACGAGCTCGTGGATGCGGGCACGGCGGCAGGCGTCCTCGATCTCGGCGTCGGTGGCGTCGGGGCGGGCGTGGCGCAGGTTGTCGCGCACGCTGGCGTGCATCAGGTAGGTCTCCTGCGTCACGACGCCCACGAGCTCTGCGAGGTCGGCCGAGGCCAGGTCGCGGACGTCGACACCGTCGATCCTGACGCTCCCCGTCGTGGCGTCGCGCAGGCGCGGGACCAGTGACGCCAGCGTCGACTTGCCGCTGCCGGTCTCGCCGACCAGCGCGAGGGTGGTGCCGGCCGGGACGACGAGGTCGATCCCGGCGAGGACCGGCCGGTCGGGGTCGTAGCCGAAGCCCACGCCGTCGAACCGCACCTCGCCGCGGGCCGACGTGCGCTCGAGGCGGGTCGGGGCGCTCGCCTCGACGAGGTCGACCGGCAGGTCGGCGTACTCGAAGATGCGGCTGAAGAGCGCCATCGAGGCCGTGAGGTCGACCCCGACGTTGAGCAGGCCCATCAGCGGGCGGAAGAGGTTGCCCTGGAGGGCGATGAAGGCGACCAGGGTGCCGATGGTCATCCCGCCTGACGTCGCGGGGAGGCCCGCGGCGAGGTAGATCGCGGCCGGCACGGCAGCGAAGACGACGTTCATCGTCGCCATCCGCCAGCGGCCGGCGAGGCGGGAGCGGATCTCCAGTCCGACCAGGTCGGACGAGGTCTCGTCGAACCTCGTGGTGAGGCGCGGTGACGCGCCGAGGGTCTTGGACAGCAGGACCCCGCTGACGGAGAGGCCCTCCTCGATCTGGACGTGGAGGTCGGCGAGGCGGCGCTGCCGCTCGCCGGTGATGCGGTGGCGCATCCGGGCCACCTGCCGGGTGAGCAGGACGGCCGGCGGCAGGACCACCAGCGAGATGAGCGCGAGCCGCCAGCTGAGGGCGACCATCGCGACCGCCGTGCCCGCCACGACGGTGACGTTGGCGGCGATCGAGGTCGCGGTCTGGGTCACGACCCCCTGCATGCTGCCGATGTCGTTGACCAGGCGCGACTGCACCTCGCCCCCGCGGGTGCGGGTGAAGAAGTCGAGCGACTGGCGCTGGAGGTGGGCGAAGAGGTCGCTGCGCAGGCGGTGCATCACCTGCTGGCCGACGGAGGTCGAGAGCCAGGTCTGCACGACGCCGATCGCGGCGGTCGCGATCGCGACGGCGAGCATCGCTCCGACCAGGACCAGCAGGAGGCGTACGTCCTGGCGCGGCAGCGCCTCGTCGATGACGTGGCGCACGAGGAAGGGCTGGGCCAGCGAGACGGTGGAGCTCAGCACGATGAGGGCCACGACGACGGTGAGCGTCGAGCGGTGGGGTGCGAAGAGGCGCGCCACGCGGCGCAGCGAGACGGGGGAGTCCGCGAGCTGCCGCACGTCGGCGGGGTCGGGCCGCCCGCCGCGGCGGGAGCGGCTCGAGGGGGAGTCGGACCGGGATCCGGATCGGGAGAGGTCATCCATGCGACCAGCTCCTCTCTGGGACGAGGGATGTATGTGAGGTAACCTCACTATGAGGTCACAACTGGACAGGACGCGGAGATATTCCATGAAGGCACACCCGCACACACGACCGGGGGCGCAGGAGCACACCGGCGACCTCGTCATGGCCCTCGCGCGACGGGTGCGACGTGCGTACGCCGACGCCCTCGCCGAGTGGCACATCACCCCGGCGCAGTCCCGGGCCCTCCGCGTGCTCGCCTCCCGCCCCGGGGGCATGCGTCCCTCGGTGCTCGCCGAGGAGCTGCGGATCGCCCCGCGCTCGGCCACCGAGGTGGCCGACGCCCTGGAGGGGCACGGGTGGTTGCGGCGTGCGGGCGACCCCAGCGACCGGCGGGCCACCACCCTCACCCTCACCGACGCCGGCCTGGACCTCGTCGGACGCATCGAGCAGGTGCGCCACGAGGCGTCCGAACGGGTCCTGGACGTGCTCACGCCGGCACAGCGTCGTACGCTCCACGAGATGCTGACCGTCGTCGTGGGGGAGGACCAGTGACCGTCCGGGTGGGACTCACCGGGGGCATCGCCTCCGGCAAGAGCACGGTGTCGGCGATCCTCGCCGAGCTGGGCGCCGTGGTCATCGACGCCGACGCGATCGCGCGCGAGGTGGTAGCGCAGGGCACGCCGGGGCTGGAGGCGGTCGTGGCCGAGTTCGGGCCCGGGCTGCTGACGCCCGGGGGAGACCTGGACCGGCCGGCGATGGGCGCCCTGGTGTTCGCCGACGCGGGTGCCCGCAAGCGCCTCGAGGCGATCATCCACCCCCTCGTCCACCGGCGCAGTGCCGAGCTCGAGGCCGCAGCCGAGGCCGACGCCGTGGTCGTCCACGACATCCCGCTGCTGGCCGAGGTCGGCCGGGCCGGCTCGTTCGACGCCGTGATCGTGGTGGACGCGCCCACGGAGGTCCAGGTGGCACGCATGGTCGGTGACCGCGGATGGACCCGCGAGGACGCCGAGTCGCGCATCGCCGCGCAAGCCTCGAGGGAGGAGCGGCTCTCGATCGCGACCCACGTCGTCGACAACACCGGCTCGCTCGAGGACCTGCGCCGTCGCGTCGAGGACGTGTACGCCGAGCTGGCCGCGCGGGCCTGACGTTTCCGGTTCGCGTGGGTGGGGCCGGTAGCCTCCACGCGTGCTTCCGATCCGACCCCGACTGGCCGTGATCGCGACGGGTGTCCTGCTCGTGAGCGGCTGCGCCGGCCTCAGTCCGACGTCCGACGACGCGGCGCCCGCGACCTCCGCGCCGTCGTCCTCCGCCCCGCCCACCGCCGCGTCCCCCGAGGCCGAGGCCGAGGAGACCGAGGACCCGGACGCCCCGACCTCCTGGGGTCCCACCGTGGGCGAGCTCGACGCGGCCCGCGAGCTCGTCAGCACCTGGACCCCCGAGCAGCTCGCCGGCGGTGTCATCGTGGGACGCTTCCACGGCACCGATCCTGCGGAGCCCGCGCGGATGGTGCGCGACCTGCACCTCGCGGGCGTCTCGGTCACCGGGGCCAACGTCGCCGACCTCGACCAGGTGCGGGCCATGACCGCCGGCATCGCGCAGGCCGCAGCGGACGACGGACGCGACTTCCCGCCCGTGATCGGCGTGGACCAGGAGGGCGGCTACGTCTCCCACCTGCGGGGCATCGCCACCGAGTTCCCGCACTTCGCCTCTGCCGGCCAGGCCATCGCCGCCGACCCCAAGGAGGGGCGCCGGGCCACCCGCGTGGCAGCGCTGACCACGGCCCTCGAGCTGCGCGGCCTCGGCTTCACCTGGGTGTTCGCCCCCGTCGCCGACGTGACCATCGGCGCCGCCGACCCGACGATCGGCGCCCGCTCGCCGTCGACGGACCCGGAGCTCGCGGCCGACGCCGTCTCGTCGGCGATCAAGGGCTACGACGCAGCCGGCATCGTCTCGACGGTGAAGCACTTCCCGGGCCACGGGACCGCGACCAGCGACAGCCACGACACGCTGCCCGTCGTCGACTCGCCCCTGGGGGAGATCGAGGCGCACGACCTGCCGCCCTTCGAGGCCGCGATCGACAAGGCCGCCCCCGCAGTGATGCTGAGCCACCTCGACCTCACCGCGATCGCGCCCGGCGTGCCGGCCAGCATGGCCCCGGAGGTGTACGACCTGCTGCGCGACGACCTCGGCTTCGAGGGGGTGGCCATCACCGACTCGCTCGGCATGGGCGCGGTCGGCGGGCGGCCGACCCCGGCCCTCCAGGCGCTGAAGGCGGGCGCCGACCTGCTCCTGATGCCGGTCGAGACCGCGACGACGCACCAGATCGTCACCGACGCGATCATTGCCGGCGACGTCTCGCGCGAGCGGGTCGAGGAGGCAGCCGCGCGGGTGGTGGCGCTCCAGGTGTGGCAGGCACGCGTGGCAGCACAGCGGCCCGTGCCCGCCGACGTGGTCGAACGGGCACGGGCCGCGAGTGCGGACCTGTTGTCCGCGGCGTACTAGCTGTGATGCCCAGGCACGTTGGTCGAGAACGTGTGACGACACGATCTGATGTCGTAGATGGGTGAAGGCCTCCCGATGTGGAGTGGAGCTGTCTAAGGAACCGCTTCACACCCAGGAGGCCTTCGTGTCCCACGCTACCCATGCAAACGC